>Ga0209487_1004001_pt1 | contig 11458 bp, 12 predicted proteins | sample Poulit2012_FD_187524 | JGI IMG/M metagenome (GOLD analysis project Ga0209487, IMG submission 187524) | Agricultural soil microbial communities from Georgia to study Nitrogen management - Poultry litter 2012 (SPAdes) (version 2) | ecosystem: Environmental > Terrestrial > Soil > Agricultural land... | reverse complement strand
ACTTCAGGAAGATATCAATGAATCATTACTCAGAAGACAAAAAGGGCATGGTCGTGGACGCAGAATGCAAATTGAGAAAGACCTTGTCAATATTACAAGTGGGGTGAGACACGGTTATACACTTGGATCCCCAATTTCATTAGTCGTAACAAATGATGATTTCAAACATTGGCAAAAAATAATGGGAGAAGAACCAATTGAAGAAGATGCAAAAATAAGACGGGTTGTTACTAGACCACGTCCTGGACATGCTGATTTAAATGGTGCATTAAAATATGGACATCGTGATATGCGTGACGTACTAGAAAGATCGTCAGCTAGAGAGACTACCGTACGGGTTGCAGCTGGTGCAGTTGCTAAAACTTTATTAAAACATTTGGGTATTGAAGTTGTAGGATATGTTAGAGAAATTGCTGGTATTGTCGCTAAAGAGGATCCATCACTAACTGCTGAAGAACGACAAAAGATATCAGAAGAGTCCCCAGTAAGAACATTAGATAAAACTGTCGATCAACAAATGATGGATGCCATTGATCAAGCAAAACAAGATGGCGATTCTATTGGCGGTGTTGCTGAAGTTTATGTAACAGGTATGCCCGCTGGAATTGGCTCTTATGTTCAGTATGATCGTAAATTGGATGGTTTAATTGGAGCAAGTGTTTTAAGTATTAATGCATTTAAAGGTGTCGAATTTGGAATTGGCTTTGAAGCTGCTAGAAAAAATGGTAGTGAAGTCCATGACGAAATCATTTGGGATGAGGAAAATGGTTATTCACGAAGAACAAATCGTTTAGGTGGTTTAGAAGGTGGAATGACGAACGGTATGCCGATCGTTGTAAAAGGTGTGATGAAACCAATTCCTACGTTATATAAACCATTACAAAGTGTTGATATTGAAACGAAGGAACCATTTACTGCCAGTGTAGAAAGATCTGACTCTTGTGCTGTACCTGCTGCAGCGGTAGTCATGGAACATGTTGTAGCATTTGAACTTGCTAAAGCAATTACCAATCAATTCACAAGCGATCAATTTCCACAGCTTAAAAAAGCAGTTGAAGAGTATCGAGAATATACGAGGACGTTTTAATGGCACAATTAACTGTTCAGTCAAGTTCTCATGAATACAATATCTTCATTGGCGAAAATATTAGACATCAACTCAAGCAATATATACACAAAGACTATTCTTCAATTATGATTGTTACTGATGAACATGTTGCAAAATTGTATTTGCATGACATTAAAGGCAACTTTGGAAGTGATCAAGTATTTCAAGTAATCATTCCAAATGGTGAACAATCAAAGGGTATTGATACTTACTATAAATTACAAACAGAGGCCATACAAAATGGCCTTGATCGTCATTCACTAATCATTGCTCTTGGTGGGGGCGTTGTTGGTGACCTTGCCGGATTTGTTGCCGCAACTTTTTTACGTGGTGTTGACTATATTCAAATACCAACGACCATCCTTGCACATGATAGTAGTGTTGGTGGTAAAGTGGCGATTAATCATGAACTTGGTAAAAATTTAATCGGTAATTTTTATCCACCCCAAGCAGTTATTTATGATGTAGAAACTTTAATTTCGTTAAGTAAACATGAAGTGCGTTCAGGATATGCTGAGTTGGTAAAAGAAGCTCTTATATCTGATGTGGACTTTTTAAATGACATTTTACAAACAAATCTCACAGATGTATCAAATCAGCAATTGACAGAACATCTTTTACAGGGAATTAAAGTTAAAGCAGAAATTGTAGAAGCTGATGAAAAAGAATCTGGTGTTAGAATGTATTTAAATTTAGGCCATACATTGGGTCATGCTATTGAAGCTGAATTAGGTTATGGAGAATTAACACATGGAGAAGCCATTGCAATTGGATTGTTATTTGCCATTCGTGTGAGTGAACAGAAATATGCTAATCAGTTGCCATATGAACAGTTATATCAATGGTTAAACCTTAATGAGTATCCACTTAGTTTACAACAATTAAAAGCAGAAAATTTAATTAATAGAATGAAAAGTGATAAAAAAGTTGTCAATAAGCAAATTCAAATGGTTCTTCTAAAAAATGTTGGCGAACCAAGTGTAGAGCATATTGAAAATAACGATCTATTAACATATTTAAAGAACTTTATGGAAGAGTTGGTGGAAAAATGACGCGTGGTGTTCGTGGTGCTACAACTGTAGCTCATAATGAAGCAACATTAATTTTAGATAATACGAGGTTATTAGTTGAGGAAATGATCGAAAATAACAGCATCACACCTGAAAATGTTTCTCACGTATTTATATCTGTTACAAATGATATTAATGCAGGATTCCCAGCCAAAGCTGTTAGAGAAATACCTGGTTGGTCACTTGTACCAGTCATGTGTATGAAAGAAATTGAAGTACCCAATAGTTTAGAAAAGTGTATTCGAATTATGATGGTGATACAAACAGATAAGGCACAGGATGAGATCAATCATATTTTTCTAAATGATGCTGTTCAATTACGACCAGATTTAATCAATTGAATTCATTTTCTAATTACAAACGACAGCTATTTAAAAACGTATTATGAAATTTATTAGATAGAAAGGAATAAATTCATATGGTTGGAAAAAAAGTACTTAAACAATTAGCACCCTATAAACAAGGTATGCAAATAAATCAGGTAAAAGAGGCATATAATCTAGAAAAAATTGTCAAGTTAGCTTCGAATGAAAATCCATATGGCTATTCTAAACAATTAAAAAATACTATCTTGGATAATATTGATGAATTAAATATATATCCTGATGGACACGCAGCCCAATTAAGAACTTCACTAGCATCCAGGTTATCAATTAAAGAAGAGCAACTTATATTTGGTAATGGATCTGATGAGATTGTTCAAATTATTAGTCGTACTTTTTTATATCCTGGTGTGAATACAGTGATGGCAACACCAACATTTCCACAATATAAACACCATGCTCTGATTGATGGGGCAAACATTAAAGAAATTCCAACAGTCGATGGTTATCATGATCTAAAGGACATGTTACAAGCAATTGATGATGATACGAAAGTAGTTTGGATTTGTTCGCCAGATAATCCAACAGGAACACTCCTCCCTAGGGATGACTTTTATCAATTTATGGATCAATGCCCTCAAGATGTTCTTGTTGTTTTAGATGAAGCATATTACGAATTCATTGATGAATCATCACGATTAAACGCACTGGCTTCATTAGCTACATACAAAAATTTAATTTTACTAAGAACATTTTCAAAGGCATATGGATTAGCTGCCTTAAGAATTGGTTATGGCATTATGAACGAGGATATTGCTAACCAAATAAATATTGTACGAGGACCGTTTAATACATCGGCGATTGCTCAACAGGCTGCGTTAGTTGCTTTGGATGATCAGCCATTTATTCAAGAAGTTACTGAAAAAAATAAGGCCATTAAAAAATCATTCGAAACTTTTTTAGATAAGCTAGGTTGGCACTATTATCCATCACAAACAAACTTTATTTTAGTTTCAACACCAGTAAGTGGTACCGAAATATCACAATATCTATTAGAAAATGGATTTATCATTCGACCTGGTGAACTACTCGGTTATCCAAATACAATTCGAATTACAATCGGCACAGAAGAAGATATGAAACAATTACAAGGTTTATTAAAAAATTACATGTGGGAAAAATGAATGAGGTATAAAAAATGAAACATACAATTGTAGTTGCTGGGCTTGGACTTATTGGGGGTTCACTAGCAAAAGCATTGGCTCAATCAGAAGAAAACATCATTATCGGATATGATACCAATGAAGAATCAATTCAATACGCACTTGATCATAAGATTATTGATTATTCTTATAACAACCTGACAGAAGCTGCACAACAAGCTGATATTATTATTTTAGCAACACCAATTTCAGAAACGATTCAATTAATGAATATTTTAAATGGGATTACTTTTGATAAAGATATCATTGTAACAGACGTATCTTCAGTAAAAGGTGCCATTATTGAAACGGCCAATCAATTAACAAACGAACGAATTATTTTTATAGGTGGACACCCAATGGCGGGTTCACATAAAAGTGGGATCCGTGCTGCCAGAGAGCATTTATTTGAAAATGCAATCTATGTGCTTACTCCTACACAACAATGTTCAGATAAACAAGTCAATCTTTTAAAAGAAGTATTAGAAATAACGAAATGTAATTTTGTCATTTTAGATCCTGATGAGCATGATGAGATGACGAGTGTTGTCTCCCATTTTCCACATTTAATCGCCTCATCCCTTGTTCATCAAGCTAGAAAGTGGGAAAACAAACATACATATTTACCAGAGCTTGCTGCCGGTGGGTTTCGAGATATTACAAGAATCGCTTCAAGTAATCCCAAAATGTGGCAGGATATTTTTCAACATAATGGTAATAAAATGTCTCAACTACTTGAGGAATGGATCGAAGAAATGACCAACTTAAAAAATGTATTAGATAATAATCAAAAAGAAAATATGATAACTTATCTAGACCAAGCAAAGCAATATCGTGATGGACTAAATAAAACTAAAAAAGGAGCAATTCGTTCCTTTTATGATCTATATGTCGATATTAAAGATAAACCAGGTGCAATTGCAATGGTTGTTCAAATGTTAGCAGTAAGTGGGATAAGTATAACTAATATACGTATCCTTGAGATCCGTGATGATATTAATGGTGCTTTACGATTAACTGTTCAGTCAAAAGAAGACCAATTAGCGAGTCATGAATTATTAGAAAAACACGGTTATGAAGTAACGATTGAAAGTTAAAGTAGATCATTGAAACAGGAGTGAATATCTTTGGGCAAAGTAAACTTGCAACCGATAACGAGCGTAATATCTGGAAGTATTGAGGTGCCAGGTGATAAATCAATATCACATCGAGCTGTCATGTTTGGTTCCATGGCTAAAGGCACAACTACAATTACTAATTTTTTAGATGGTGAGGACTGCTTACATACTATTGATGCATTTAGATCTTTAGGTGTATCAATTGAAGTATCAGGCACAACGGTCACCATAAAAAGTGAGGGGCTCAATTCATTTAAAGAAGCCAAAACGCCTTTATACTTTGGTAACTCTGGAACAACCGCGCGTTTAATGATCGGTTTATTAGCTGGGCTTCCTATGATGACGGTCATTTATGGTGATCCATTCCTAACCGAACGCCCAATGGATCGGGTCATCAATCCCTTAAAACGAATGGGAGCAAATATTGATGGGCGTGATCAAGGTAAATTATTACCTTTAGCCATTAAAGGTCAACAATTATCTGGTATAAATTATACATTGCCTGTGAAAAGTGCCCAAGTTAAATCTGCTATATTATTAGCAGGTTTATTAGCCGATGGAAAAACAACAGTTATCGAAAAAACCAAAACTAGAGACCATACAGAAAATATGTTAGATGCATTTGGGGCAGATATTGTAGTAAGTGGAAATGAAGTTACAATTAGCAATAAACAAACGCTTCAAGCATTAGATGTTCATGTTCCAGGTGACATTTCTTCAGCAGCCTTTTTATTAGTGGCGGCTGCGATTGTTCCGGGAAGTGAATTAACTTTACAAAATGTTGGTTTGAATGAAACACGAAGTGGAATTATCGATGTTTTAATGAACATGGGTGCGAATATTCAAATCTCTAACAAAAAAGTACATAGTGGTGAACAAAGTGGCGATATTACGATAACTTATACGAAGTTATCAGGAACAACAATTTCTGGTGATATTATTCCACGTTTAATTGATGAACTACCAATTATTGCTTTGTTAGCTACTCAAGCTGAAGGAACAACAACTATTACAGATGCTGAAGAATTAAGGGTAAAAGAAACTGATCGTATTGATGCAGTCGTTGATGTTTTATCAACACTAGGCGCACAAATCCAACCAACTGAAGATGGAATGATCATTAAAGGAAAGACATCATTAACCGGAGGGGAAATTTCCTCTTACAATGATCATCGAATCGCCATGATGGGTGCGGTCGCCTCATTAATTGCAAGTGATCAAGTGGTGCTTGATGATGACTCTTCGATTGCTGTGTCTTATCCAAACTTTTTTCAAGACTTACAACAAATCATCAGGTAAAATAAAAGAATCTACAGATCAATTGATTGTAGATTCTTTTATTTGCGAAGGCTTGGAGGTGTACAAAATAGATACAATTATGAAAGCTGTTGATTATATGGAAAATAATCAACCTAAAAAAGCTCTAGAGTTACTTGAAAAATATTTACCTATCACAGATGATGATAAAAAATTTACAATTGCAGAATTTTATTTTCAGTGGGGATTTCTACAAGAATCACTAGAAATTTTACATGAATTAATTCAACGCCATCCAAAAGAAAATGAACTGAAAATCTTACTTGCTAATATTTTTATTGAATTAGAAGAGGATAGTGAAGCTATTCAATTATTAAATGAAATCGATAAAAATGATTCGGTTTATGAACAATCACTGTTATTATTAGCTGATTTATATCAAGTACAAGGATTATTCGAAGTTTCTGAAGCAAAACTTTTAGAGGCTAAACAACTTAATCCAAATGAAACAATCATTGATTTTGCGTTAGGTGAACTTTATTTTTCAATAGGGGATCATAAAAAAGCGATTATTTATTATGAAAAAGTATTGTCGGAAACAAAGAAAATAGGTCAAGTATCAATCAATGAGCGTTTAGCAGAATCATACGCCTCATCAGGCGAGTATGAACTAGCTCTAAAATCCTTTCAAAAAAATGAAAGTGATAATCCAGATGTTTTATTTAAATTTGGTCTTACTGCTTACTATGCGGACCGCAAAGATATTGCGATCAATGTTTGGAATAAAGTAATTGAACTTGATGAACATTATCATTCCGTATATTACGAACTAGCAAAGGCATACTACGAGGATGAATTACCTAAGAATGCTTTTGATATTGCAGAAAAAGGCTTGAAAATGGATGAATTTAATAAGGAACTTTATTATTTTGCGGGTATGTTAGCAAACCAACTTCAAAAAACATCCCTAAGTGAAAAATATATTCGTCAAGCTATTGTATTAGACCCTGATTACAAAGAAGCGATTTTATTCTTAATAAAAATATATAAACAAACAGATGATCATACTAAAATTGTTGAACTTATTCATGATATTAATGAACTAGGAGCTATTGATCCACTTTATGATTTGGAATTAGCACGCGCATATAATGAATTGGAATCCTATGGAAAAGCGGCTAAATTTTATAAGGAAGCATCACATCAACTTAAAGATGACAGTCTATTTTTAAAAGAATATGGATATTTTCTTGCTGAAGATGGTCAGCTTGAAAAAGCTATAGAAGTTTTAGAAGATTATCTCCAATTTGAACCGTCTGATGTTGAAACAATTGACCAACTTGAGCGTTTTAAACAGTCAAGAGAACATTAAATATATAGTTTTGATCAAAAAGGTGAGAAAACAAATGTACACTCCAATATCGATCCAACATAAAAAGAACTTTATTCAATGGTTTTTAAGACATTATACGTTAAAGAGACACGAGGCGAACTGGCTGCTAAATTTTTTAGTAAAAAAAGATAACCTGTTAAGTAAGGTATCGTTTGTTAATGATGCAAAATTCTGTCCACGGGGGATTATTATAAGCAGTGATTGTTCAGATGAGGTTCCATTTCTCTTTTATAAACAACATTTAATAACTACTGATATTGATAAATTCTTTCATGATATTCGTCTAAACGAAGATGAACATATCTATATACAGCTAAATTTTGAAAATGCAACACAAAGTCCATATTATGTAGGAGTACTTGAAGAAAATCCTTTTACACCTGTTGGAACAAAGAGACAGCTAGAAGATAAAAGGATTTCGAACGATTTATTAAACAACTTAATACGGAAGAATCAGTTAAAAAAGCTAAAAGAAACCATTGATCAATCGTTGGACGAAAAAGATGAAACTCGTTTTAACGAATTGGTGGAACAATTTCAGAAATTAAATAATTTTTAAATGAAAGGATGATTGCTCATATGAGATGGATTAAAGGGGATTTAGAACGATATGTAGGAGCAAAGGAATATATTGATACATTATTAGTCCCATTATTACCTTTTGAGTTTTCCAATGATGATCATTTAACAAAAAATGCATATCAGATAGAAATATTGACAATTTTCCTTCATGAATTAGAAAAGGAATTTACGGGAAGAATTGTTTTATCACCCCATTACTATTATTTAAAGTCCTCAAAAAAAGAAGATGAACTAGAACGCTTAAATAGTTGGGTGGAAGATGCTAAAAAACAACCATTTGAACATGTTTTTTTTGTCACGTTTGATGCTACGTGGAAAAAAGAAGAAGTAGCAATGGATGGAACGTTATTATGGTTACCAGCTACACAGTCAGGGGACTTACAATCAAAGGAAACCGCAATACTTATACGAGATCAAGTCGAACAAGTGAGTGAACTTATTCAAACATATTGGTAATTTGATATAACATTTTCTTAAAAAGGTTTCGAAAAACATTATTTATTGACCAGAGTTCCAGATTAAGATATTATTAGGTTGTCCTAGTAATATAAATTAATGTGATTTTGTCCATGATAATTATTAAATAGAGGGGGGAAAATCGTGAGTGAGAAAAAGAAACAAGTTTCCCGCAGAGAATTTTTAAATTATACACTTACTGGCGTAGGTGGATTTATGGCGGCGGGTATGCTCGTTCCAATGTTAAGAATGGCCATTGATCCAGTGTTACAACCTTCAACATCTGGTGACCTTGTAAACGTTGGTGTATCAGTTGATGATATTACCTCAGATCCACAACGTGTAGAATGGACTGTTAACCAAGTTGATGGATGGTATGAATCCAGTGTTACTAAAGTTGCTTGGGTATTTAAAAATGAAGATGACGATATAATTGCGCATTCCCCAATCTGTAAGCATCTTGGTTGCTTTGTGACTTGGGAAGGCAGTGATGATCATCCAAACGAATATTTCTGTCCATGTCATAATGGACGATATTATAAAGATGGTACAAACGTCCCCAATACACCACCACTAGCACCACTCGATGAATACGAACAAAAAGTGGAAAATGGAATTTTATTCCTTGGGGAACCAAAACCTAGAGGGGAGGCGTAATAAGTTATGTTACAAAAGATATATGATTGGATTGATGAGCGGGCTGATATTACGCCAATCTGGCGGGATATTGCAGATCACGAAGTACCAGAACATGTAAACCCAGCACATCATTTTTCTGCGTTTGTTTATTGTTTTGGAGGGCTAACATTCTTCGTAGTCGTCATTCAAATCTTATCAGGAATGTTTTTAACGATGTACTATGTTCCCGATATTGAAAATGCTTGGCGCTCTGTTTATTATTTACAGACACAAGTAGCACACGGACAAATTGTTCGTGGTATGCACCATTGGGGAGCAAGTGTACTTATTGTAATGCTGTTATTACATACTATGCGTGTATTTTTCCAAGGAGCATACAAAAAACCACGTGAGTTAAACTGGATGGTTGGGGTACTCATTTTCTTTATCATTCTCGGTTTAGGATTTACTGGTTATTTATTACCGTGGGATAATAAAGCATACTTTGCAACACAAGTAGGACTTGATATTGCTGAACAAGTGCCCTTTATTGGTGTATATTTGAAAACACTGTTAGCTGGTGATCCTACAATCATTGGAGCACAAACTTTAACAAGGTTCTTTGCTATCCATGTGTTCTTTTTACCAGCAGCACTATTTGCATTACTAGCTGTTCACTTTATCTTAATACGTAGGCAAGGTATTGCTGGACCACTATAAAAGGAGGGATAGCTGTGAAAAGAGGTAAAGGTATGCAATTTGTTGGAGATTCTAGAATCTCCGCAACACGCACATCACAAACGCCTAAAGATTATTCTGAATATCCTGGCAGAACGGAAGCATTCTGGCCAAACTTTCTCTTAAAGGAATGGCTAGTCGGTTCAGTTTTCTTAGTAGGATTTCTTATATTAGTTATGGCGCATCCTTCTCCATTAGAAGGTGTTGCAGATCCTAATACAATAGGTTATATACCATTGCCAGACTGGTATTTCCTATTCTTATATGAATTATTAAAATATAATTTTGCAAGTGGACCATATATTCTATTTGGTATTTTGATTATCCCTGGTCTTGCGTTTGGAGCATTGTTTTTAGCACCGTTTTTAGACAATGGTCCTGGTAGAAGACCTCCTAAACGTCCTATTGCAGTTGCTATGATGATTCTTGGATTAGCATCTGTTAGCTGGTTAACATATGAATCGGCATCTGCTGTGGATTGGGAGCAAAGAGCTGAAGATAACAAACCTATTCCACCATCTTCTATTGAAATAGATGAGTCACATGCAGGATATGAAATCTATAAAGATAGTTGTCTGAATTGTCATGGTGGTGATCTTGCTGGGGGACCCGCAGGACCATCTTTGATCGGTACAGAATATGATGCGGATGAAATAGCAGTCATAGCTAGAGAAGGTACTGAAAATGGCGGTATGCCACCAGGTATGTTTGAAGGTACCGATGAAGAATTGGAACAATTAGTTGAATTCATTGTAAAAGTTAACGAAGATAATGAAGAATAAGTTGGAGAACACCTTTGCCAAACGAATTGGTGAAGGTGTTTTTTACTCTTATCATGTTAATAAAGAGGTGTACGTTAATAAATGTTTAGATATATATTAGTCGATAAATATTTTTTGGTTGTTTTATTTTTAATTAATTTGTTTGGAACGATATATGGTTATATGTGGTATGAAAGTCAATTAGCGATTACACCAGCTATTTTTCTTCCCTTTGTCCCGGATAGTCCAACTGCTAGTCTATTTTTCACGATCTTTTTATTGTTTTTTCTCTTTAACAAAAAAGTGCCATACATAGAAGCTCTCGCTATTACATCTTTATTTAAATACGGAATTTGGGCAGTTGTTATGAATTTGTTTACACTAACAGTTGAAGGATCGTTAAGTTGGCAAGGCTACATGTTAATAGCCTCTCATGGGGCAATGGCAATTCAAGGATTACTATATGTTCCACATTATTCAATCAAATTAAAACACCTAGCAGTCGCCAGTATTTGGATATTACATAACGATATCATTGATTATGTATTCGATATGATGCCCATCTATTCAAAATTGTCATTATACCAAGATCAAATAGGCTACTTCACATTTTGGCTAAGCATTATCACAATTTTCATTACATATCAATTAACAATCAAAAAAAATCAACCAAACTTATCATCACACCAATAACAAAACATCCTGAATAGAAAACATAAACTACGAACCAACTGAATTCATAATAACTACCGCTACGGAAATACACTTCGCTTGCCGCGGGCGCTGGTAAGCCCCCTCCGTGCTAACGCACTACGTGGTCTAACCTAGGCTT
>Ga0209487_1004000_pt1 | contig 11459 bp, 10 predicted proteins | sample Poulit2012_FD_187524 | JGI IMG/M metagenome (GOLD analysis project Ga0209487, IMG submission 187524) | Agricultural soil microbial communities from Georgia to study Nitrogen management - Poultry litter 2012 (SPAdes) (version 2) | ecosystem: Environmental > Terrestrial > Soil > Agricultural land... | reverse complement strand
CATTCCTGTTTCAATTTTCGCCCATGATCGCAACAGGATCGGGAAAAATGGCTTTCCTGTTTCAAATTAAGCGCCCGACCCTACAAATTGCATGTCGTCTTCCTTATTTTAAGTAGACGAATATTAGTTAAGTGAATTATTTTCTTTCCAAATGTCGTTCGATAAACAAAAAAACATTTGTACGATCGTGTTCCTCTATTTTTCAGAGAAAACAACAATCGTACAAACGTCTTCTATTCTGTCATTCACATTATGCAGTACTTTTATTCGCTAACTGTTGAATAAACGGAATTTGATCGATATCAAAATTCCCACCGCTAACGATTATACCGCAATGACGTGATTTTATATAATCGTTATGCGCAAAAAGTGCTGCTAATCCCGCTGCACCTGCACCTTCCATCAACGTCTTATTTCGCTCAAGCATATATAAAATTGCACTCGCAATTTCTTCTTCAGTTACCGTTACGATATCATCAACGTATTGATTAATAAGTGGCAGGGTAAGCTGACCCGGGTTTTTCACGGCGATCCCTTCTGCAATTGTATCGGCACGTAATGGTTTAGGTGACTCGACTTGGTGAAATGCATTGTATGTAGCAGGTATACGTTCTGCTTGCACGCCAATAATTTTAATGTTTTTATTGACGTGTTTCGCTGCTACAGCGATTCCGCTTATGAGTCCTCCCCCACCTATTGGGACGATAAATGTATCGATTCGATCTTCTTGGCGTAGTGTTTCCATTGCAATCGTTCCTTGCCCCGTCATGACATCGTAGTCGTCAAATGGATGGACATACGTTGCGCCAGTTTCCTTTTGACGTTCCATCGACGCTTCGTACGCCTCTTGAAACGAACTACCCGTTAAAACGACTTCTGCACCGTAGTTTTGCGTCGCTTCCACTTTACTATGCGGCGTCATTTCCGGCATGTAAATCGTCGCTTTTACACCTAATTTACGCGATGCATATGCAACTCCTTGAGCGTGATTTCCTGCTGATGCCGTAATGACCCCTTTTTCTAATTGTTCATTGTCTAGCTGCATTAATTTAAACGTAGCACCACGAAACTTAAAGGCTCCGGTTTTCTGTTGATTTTCCATTTTAAAATAGATGTGCTTATCAACGATACGGTTCGTCGTCTCCGACGTAATGAGCGGTGTGCGATGAACGATCGGTTTCAAACGTTCAAATGCCTTGTAAACTTTTTCACCCGTTAACAAATCCCCAATTACTCCACACTCCCTAGTCTCCACTTATTACATACTATAAAGTAGTTTGTTCATAATTGCTAATTTTATCTTCTAATTGCAGTGTAAGTGCAATTTCATCCCAACCGTTTAATAAATTTTGACGGTGGTATTCCGGTATGTCAAATGTAAATAACTCTCCACTTCCATCATCGATCGTTTTTGCTTCTAAATTCACATCGAGCTCTAACGTCCCGTTTTCCGCTTTCTCCATCCATTCATTTACTTTTGATTGCTCAACCTCAATTAATAGGATACCATTTTTTAGTGAGTTGTTGTAGAAAATATCGGCAAAACTCGGTGCAATGATTACTTTAAACCCATAATCCGCGAGTGACCACGGTGCGTGTTCGCGGGATGAACCGCAGCCGAAGTTTTCCCCAGCGATTAAAATAGATGCATCATCATACTTCGGATCATTCATTGCAAAGTCTTCGCGTTTATTCCCATCATCATCAAACCGCCAATGGTAAAAGAGAAACTGACCGAATCCCGTCCGTTCAATACGTTTTAAAAACTGTTTCGGAATGATTTGGTCGGTATCAACGTTGGAGCGGTTTAATGGATAGACGATTCCTTTATGTTGTTTCATTGCTTCCATCGATTACCCTCCTCGTTTAATTGTACGTACGCACGTCGACGAAATGTCCTTCTATTGCCGCTGCTGCAGCCATTTCTGGACTTACTAAATGTGTGCGTGCGCCGTTTCCTTGGCGACCTTCAAAGTTACGATTCGATGTCGATGCACATCTGCCTCCTGGTGGAACGACGTCATCGTTCATCGCAAGACACATACTACAACCTGCATCGCGCCACTCAAAACCGGCGTCTTTGAAAACTTTGTCAATCCCTTCTTCTTCCGCTTTCATCTTTACATAAAATGAACCAGGTACGACGATTGCGCGAACAGTATCTTTTACTTTTTTCCCTTTCACGATTTGGGCAGCTTTACGTAAGTCACTTAAACGTGAATTCGTACACGAACCGATGAAGACATGGTCGATCTCGATCGATGTAATTGGCTGGCTTTCTTCCAAGCCCATATATTCAAGAGCAAGACGAACATCTTCTTTATTATCTACTTCCGTTAAACTCGGTGTGGACCCGCTGATAGGTGCACCCATTCCAGGGTTCGTTCCCCACGTTACTTGTGGTTCTACTTCAGCAGCATCGATTGTTAAAACTTTATCGTACTCCGCACCTTCATCTGTCGCTAACGCAAGCCACTCCGCCGCAGCCTTTTCAAATGCTTCGCCTTCTGGAACGTGGCGTTTTCCACGTAAATATTCAACCGTTTTTTCATCGGGACTTATGAGTCCGGCACGAGCACCAGCTTCAATGGACATATTACAGACTGTCATTCGTTCCTCCATTGACATGTTACGAATCGCATCACCTGTATATTCGATAATGTAGCCTGTACCCATTTTCACGCCATATTTAGCGATAATAGCTAAAATAAGATCTTTTGCCGTCACGCCAGGACCAAGATCCCCTTCGACGTGTAAATTTAACGTTTTCGGCTTATTTTGCCATAACGTTTGTGTCGCAAGTACGTGCTCTACTTCACTCGTTCCAATACCAAACGCAATTGCACCAAACGCTCCGTGTGTCGACGTATGACTATCACCACAGACGATCGTTTTTCCTGGTTGTGTTAAACCGAGTTGTGGTCCGATGACGTGAACGATTCCTTGATCTGGGTGAAACATATCCGCTAACGGTATGTTAAACTCCTCACAATTTTTCGCTAACGTCTCCATCTGAATTTTTGAAATTGGATCGTTAATTTGCTCACGATTTTTCGTCGGCACGTTATGGTCGACCGTTGCAAACGTTAAATCAGGGCGACGAACTTTACGACCTTTTAAACGCAATCCTTCAAACGCTTGTGGTGATGTCACTTCATGTACTAAATGTAAGTCGATATAAATTAAATCCGGTTTTCCTGCTTCTTCATGAACAACTTTCTTTTCCCATACTTTTTCGATAATTGTTTTCGGTTTTCCCATCGTAACACCTCCAATACGTTATTTACATGTTTTTCATGACGATTTCTGTCATTTCATTCGTTCCTACTTGCTTTCCACCTTCAATGGAAAGGTCCGCTGTATAATAGCCTGCTTCTAATGCTTTTTCAACAGCATTTTCAATCGCTGTCGCTTCGTCTTGTAAGTCGAACGAATAACGAAGCATCATCGCCGCAGAAAGAATCATTCCAAGTGGATTTGCGATTCCTTTCCCTGCGATATCCGGTGCGGAGCCGTGTACTGGTTCGTACAGTCCGACTGTCTCGGATAAGCTTGCTGATGGAAGCATGCCGATTGAACCTGTAAGGACAGAACCAGCGTCACTTAAAATGTCACCGAACATGTTTTCTGTGACAATCACATCAAATCGTGATGGATTCGTAATTAAGTTCATCGCTGCTGAGTCGACGAGCATATGTTCAACCGTTACGTCAGGATAATCTTTTTTCTTTTCTTCGACGATTTCTCGCCATAAACGACTTGATTCTAACACGTTTGCTTTATCGACTGACGTTAAATGTTTATTGCGAATTTGTGCACTTTCGAATCCTTTTTCTACGATTCTTTCAATTTCATCGCGATGGTATAGAAGTGTATCCACTGCTAAATTTCCATTCTCACGACGTTCACGCGGTTCACCGAAATATAGTCCACCAGTTAATTCGCGAACGATATAAATATCGCTCCCTTCAATGACAGACTGCTTTAAAGGCGAAGCGTGAATGAGTGGTTTAAATCCCTTAATCGGACGAATGTTTGCATACAAACTTAATGCTTTACGAATTTTTAATAGTCCTTGTTCTGGGCGAAGATGCGGTGGAAGATCATCCCACTTGTCGCCTCCGATCGCACCTAAGAGGACAGCATCTGCTGATAAACAAGCTTCGATCGTCTCTTCCGTTAACGGTTCGCCATGTTTATCGTATGAAGTTCCTCCGATATCGTAATGTTCAAATGTAAATGTATGGCCGAATTTATCGACTACTTTTTCAAGAACGGAAATGGTAGCGGCCATGACTTCATGGCCGATTCCGTCTCCTGGTAAAACGACGATACGTTTTTCCACTATGTTGTCCCTCGCTTCATTTCCTATCTCTTTATTTTTGGATTACTTCTGCATGTTTTTGTATTAAATAACGATTAACCGCATTTAAAAATGCATTTGCTGACGCTTCGATCACATCTTGTGCTGAGCCACGACCATTTAATTGTTCGCCATTAACGAGCAATTGAATATTCGACTGTGCTAACGCATCTTTTCCGCGACCGACAGAACTAATTTGATAGTCTACTAATTCAAGTTCCTCCGAAATTAATTCATCAAGCGCAGCGTAAATAGCTTCAACACTTCCGCTTCCTGTACATGCCGTTTGAACTGAGTTTCCTTCCGGTGTTAAAAGTTCGACTGTCGCTGTCGGAATGTTCGTCGTTCCGTACTGAATTTGGAAAGACGTTAATTGATATTTGTTTACTGCGGAACTATCCGTCTGAATTTCTGTTAAAATTGTAAACAGATCTTCGTCTGTAATTTCCTTCTTCTTATCTGTTAACTTCTTAAACTCTTCGAAAGCCTTTTGTAATTTATCTTTCTCTAAGTTGAAACCTAACTCCTTTACTTTATCTCCGAAAGCGTGGCGACCAGAATGTTTTCCTAAAAAGAGTACGTTCGACGTTAAACCGATCGTCTCTGGCGTAATAATTTCATACGTTAATGGATTTTTAAGCACACCGTCCTGGTGAATACCAGATTCATGTGCAAACGCATTTTTACCGACGACTGCTTTATTCGGTTGTATTTGCATACCTGTTAAGTTCGAAACGAGATCGCTCGTGCGTTTAATTTCGTTTAGCACTAAGTTCGTTTCGACAGAATAACGGTCTTTGCGTACGTGGAAAGCTGCCGCTAATTCTTCTAAAGAGACGTTTCCTGCACGCTCACCAATTCCGTTAATCGTTCCTTCAATTTGTCGTGCCCCGTTTTCAACCGCTGCTATCGAGTTCGCAACAGCAAGGCCGAGGTCATTATGGCAGTGACACGATAAAATGGCTTTATCAATATTCGGAACATTTTCACTAACGTATTTAAAGATATGTCCATAATCTTCTGGTGTTGCAAAACCGACCGTGTCTGGCAAGTTAATGACCGTTGCACCGGCATCGATTACTTTTTCAATAATACGGACTAAAAAGTCTAATTCTGATCGAGAGGCATCCTCCGCCGACCATTGGACAATTGGGAACTTCGAACGTCCGTATTTTACTGCTTCTACAGACTGTTCGATTACTTCGTCTTCGTTCATTTTTAATTTATGTTCCATATGGATCGGTGAAGTCGCTAAGAAAACGTGTAAATAAGGTGCTTCTGCGCCTTGTAACGCTTCCCATGCTGCATCGATATCTGGTTTTACAGAGCGTGCTAATCCAGCGACTTGTGTCCCTTGAATCGTTTCTGCGATCATTTTCACCGCTTCTAAATCACCTTGAGAAGACGCAGGAAATCCTGCTTCGATGCGGTCGACACCGAAACGACTTAATTGTTTCGCAATTTCGACCTTTTCCAATTTATTTAAGTTCACTCCGGGAGACTGTTCGCCATCCCGAAGTGTCGTGTCAAAAATTTTAACTTTAGCCATGCTTACACACCCTTTTGTTCATAATTATTTCAATGGATTTTTCACAAAAGGCATTAAGTCACGTAATTCCTTACCAACTTTTTCAATTGGGTGGTTGTTTTCACGTTCGTTAATCGCATTGAACTGTGGACGATTCGCCTGGTTTTCTAAAATCCATTCTTTCGCAAACTTACCTGACTGAACATCTTCTAACACTTCTTGCATGCGAGCTTTCGTCTCATCGTTAATAACACGTGGTCCAGATACGAAGTCTCCCCACTGAGCTGTATCAGAGATCGAGTAGCGCATGTTCGCTAATCCACCTTCGTACAATAGATCAACAATTAACTTTAACTCGTGTAAACATTCGAAGTAAGCAACTTCTGGCTGATATCCCGCTTCAACGAGCGTTTCAAATCCTGCTTTAACGAGCGCTGTCGTACCGCCACAAAGAACTGCTTGTTCACCGAAAAGGTCTGTTTCTGTTTCCTCTTGGAAAGTAGTTTCTAATACTCCCGCACGCGCACCACCGACACCTGCAGCGTACGCTAAAGCAATATCCTTCGCGTTACCTGTATAGTCTTGGTAAATTCCGAATAATGCTGGAACTCCAAAACCTTCTTCGTACGTACGACGTACTAGATGACCAGGTCCTTTTGGAGCAACTAAGAAAACGTCAACGTTCGCTGGTGGAACAACTTGCGAGTAGTGAACGTTAAAACCGTGTGCAAATGCTAATGCACTACCGTCTTTTAAGTTATCTTTAATACTTTCTTCGTATACTTTCGCCTGTAATTCGTCCGGTAATAAAATCATCGTTACGTCTGCTTCTTTTACTGCATCTGCAACGGATAAAACTGTAAAACCGTCTTCTTCCGCTTTTTGTTGTGATTTTCCTGGACGTAAACCAACAACGACATCAAATCCGCTGTCTCGTAAGTTTAATGAGTGTGCGTGTCCTTGTGAACCGTACCCGATGACGGCAATTTTCTTCCCTCGTAAAACTTCCTTATTAATATCTTTCTCGTAAAGTACTTTAGCCATTGTGACATTCTCCTTTATCTTTTTCTTTTATTTAATAAATTTTATTTATACAGAAAATTGATTAATTTCAGTAACGTGCGCTTGCGGTTGATGACCACGTAAAAGCGCCGTTACTCCAGTTCGTGCTAGTTCTTTAATTCCATACGGACGTAATAACGCGATGAGTGCGTCAATTTTATCTGGTTTTCCTGTCACTTGAATCGTTATGCTATCTTTACTTACATCCATTACTGCTCCACGAAACGGAGTGACAAGACCTTGAATTTCTGTCATCTGTTGCGGTGTGCTCGCTACTTTAATAAGCGCTAATTCACGAGCAACGACCGCCTTATCTGTAATGTCAGAAACTTTAATAACATCGATTTGTTTGTTTAACTGCTTCGTTAATTGTTCCGTTTTTTGATCATCCGCTACATCAACGACTAACGTCATTTTGGAAATGCCTGGTGTTTCTGTTTCTCCAACGGAAATACTTTCGATATTAAATTGTCTACGTTGTAACATGCCTGTAATTCGGTTTAACACACCGCTTCTATTTTGTACGGTTGCCGTTATAATTCGTTTCATTTTTTCACCCCAACCATCTGATTAATCCCTTTTCCTGGTGCGATCATTGGATATACTTTTTCGAAACGAATGATCCGGAAGTCCGCTAAAACGGGACCATCATGGGCGATAATTTTATCGAGGGCCGCATCGACATCCGTCTCTTTATCGACTCGCATCCCGAGAATTCCATAACTATCCGCCAATTTGACGAAGTCCGGTCCGACATCGAGTAACGATTCCGAATAACGTTCTTCATAAAATTCTTCTTGCCATTGACGTACCATTCCAAGTGCACCGTTGTTTAAAATGATTATTTTAACTGGTAAATTGTACTCTTTTAATAACGTTAACTCTTGCATGTTCATTTGGAAGCCACCATCACCAGAAATGGAAATGACGATATCATCTGGACGACCAAGCTGTGCGCCAATTGCGGATGGAAATCCGAAGCCCATTGAACCGAGCCCACCAGATGTGACCCAATTGTGCGGTTTATCGAGTGTATAATATTGTGCCGCCCACATTTGGTGTTGACCGACGTCTGTTGTCACGATCGCTTCACCATTCGTTTTTTCATGAATTTTCTTCATTAACCATTGTGGTGAAATCGCTTCTTCAGAACGTTCATACCAAAGTGGATACTCTTCTTTATACGTATTTAAATGTTCAAGCCACTCTTGATGCTCTGGCTTCTTTCCTTTGCGTTCCAGCAATGCTTGTAACGCTTTTTTCGCATCGGCAACGACTGGAATTTCCGTTGGAACGTTTTTCCCAATTTCCGCCGGGTCGATGTCAATATGTGCGACTGTTGCATTCGGCGCGAATAGTTTTAAATTTCCTGTTAAGCGGTCATCAAAACGTGCACCGATATTAATGAGTAAATCACACTCATACATTCCCATATTCGCCGCATACGTTCCGTGCATGCCACCCATCCCTAAGAAAAGTGGATTGGAACCTGGGAAGCTTCCGAGGCCGAGTAACGTATTAACGACGGGTAAGTCGTATGCTTCTACGAATTGTTTCAATTCTTCATTCGCATCGGCGAACAAAATTCCTGCTCCAGCTAAAACAACGGGTTTTTTCGCTTTCGCTAAAGCATCAGACAATTTCTTAATTTGTAACGGATTCGGTTTCGTCGTCGGTTGATATCCTGGTAAATAAAAGTTTGTATCATAGTTTCGCTTCGGTAAAGCTTCCGAAATGTTTTTCGGTATATCAACGACGACGGGACCTGGCCGTCCTGTCGTTGCAATATGAAATGCCTCTTTCACGATACGTGGTAAGTCGGCAATATCTTTTACTTGGTAATTATATTTCGTAATCGGGGTCGTAATTCCTAATACGTCCGATTCCTGGAAAGCGTCTGTTCCGATAACTTGGTTCGCAACTTGCCCTGTAAATATGACGAGTGGAAGTGAATCCATCATCGCATCCGTAATTCCTGTAATTAAGTTCGTCGCTCCTGGACCAGATGTCGCTAGTACAACACCAGGCTTTCCAGTAACGCGTGCATATCCTTCTGCTGCAAAGATCGAGCCTTGCTCATGGCGAGAAAGAACGTGTTTAAACGGGGCGTTGCTTCGATAGATTGCATCGTAAATAGGCAACACAGCGCCACCTGGATACCCGAAAATAATTTCAACATCAGCATCAATGAGTGATTGAATGAGTAAATCGGCACCCGTTTCTAAGTTGTCTGTTTGTTTCATGCTGACCGCTGCGTCTTCCTTCCACTTTTTCGCCTCTGCTTTCAATGTAGTTCCTCCTTATTTTCTTTAAAATAATTCTTATTTATATGAAAGCACCATCGTAACTGACATAAATGACTTAACAACGATGAACCAACTCCTTCCGTGCGTAATAAAAAAACTCTTTTCTCCACGAATCAACTAACGATACGTTGGGGAGAAAAGAGTTTATCATTTCACGGTACCACCCACATTTGCAATTTCTTCACAGAAATTGCCTCGGTAACTTTTCTATTATGAAAAGTTTTTTTGGTAACAGGTGCATTGTACAATTACACCCGACTATGCCTAATGGGACAAGCCGTTCAGCACAGTACTCAGGGAGGATGTCGGAATAAGATGTAATTCTAGGCTTTCAGCACCCCTAGATCTCTGTAATTACATATGTGCCCTATTCCTTTTTTCCCGTCATCGTGTTTTATATATACTTTTTTAACTTTTTATATTGACAGATTCATTATTACTCTATTATACGTGAAAACAAATAAAAATACATCTTTTTTCATGTAAATAATTATTTTCATGTACATTTGTTGCAAAATAGTGAATCTGTTGCGAAGAAAACTTCTATGAGTTGTTCAGTTAAACTATTCAATGTGACGACAATGATACAACGTTTTTTCCCTTTCGTCAATACGTTTGCTATACATTATAAAATGTAAGTGCTTACACGTTATGTTACGTTCTTTATTTTACCAGTTTCGATGAAAATTGTTCGATCCGCAAGCTTTTCAACCTCTGTTTGATCGTGTGTCACGAAAAGGATCGGAATATCCCATTCACGATGAATCCGTTTCAATTCAACGATACTCGCCTGTTTCGTCTTCTTATCGAGTGCCGTGAACGGTTCATCTAATAAAAGGAGTGTCGGTTTCGTCGCTAACGCACGAATGAGGGCGACACGTTGTTTCTCGCCACCAGATATTTCGTGAGGATAACGCTCAAGTAAATGACTTATTTGTAACGTATCAATAAGGGCAAACGTCTTTTTTTCATCACGCATGGCATATGTAATGTTTTCCCGAACTGTTTTATGAGGGAAAAGTGCAAAGTCTTGGAAGACATAACCGATTCGTCGCTGTTCGATCGGAACGAGTTGTTTTTTTCCTCGAGTGAGCCATTTGTCATGCAAGCGAATTTCTCCTGAATCAATGGAAGTTAAACCTGCAATACAGTGGAGGATCGTCGTTTTTCCCGAACCGGACGGACCGAAAAGACACGTCAATTCTCGCCGTACGGAAAAAGCGACATCGAGCGTAAAATGGTGTAACTGTTTTTTCATTTGTACGTGCAACATTTTTCATCCTCCTAGTAGCGAAATTAACGTCGATGTTTCATGACCGTCCGCTTACTCCACCAGTTCAACCATAACGTCGCTGCAAAACCGATGACGACGATTAAAACGACCCAAAATTGGGCAACCGTGAAATTACCTGTTTCAACGGCAAAGTAGATCGCTAATGGGATCGTTTCCGTTACCTTCGGAATGTAGCCTGCGATCATTAATGTAGCACCAAACTCACCTAATGCACGGGCAAACGTAAGTACCGTTCCCGCTAGAAGTCCAGGCCAAGCGAGTGGAAATGAAATCGTCCAAAACACTTGCCAATGAGTTTTTCCGAGCGTTCGTGCAGCTTGTTCAAGCGTTCGATCGAACTGACTAAAGGCAGCGACAGCCGATTGATACATAAGTGGAAACGAAACGACGATTGCCGCTATAAGTACGCCGTACCACGTAAACACGATTTGAATATGAAAGAGCGAATCGAGCAATCTCCCGATTGGACCCGTTTGTCCGAACAAGTAAAGTAAGCCGAACCCGACGACTGTCGGTGGCAAAATGAGTGGCAACAAAAAAAGTGCTTCAAATACACTTTTTCCGGGGAAATCGAACCGTGCAAAATAATATGCGAGTATAACAGCAACGGTAAAAACGAAAACAGTCGCAATCGTCGCCGTCTTTAACGATAATGTAAGTGGGAATATATCTATTGTTGCCACTAGGTCCACCACCTTTTCTTAACGAGTTACTCATGAGCGAACAATTTATACGTGTGCAAACGACTTATTTAGAAGAGCCGCTTTTGTTTTCTCGTGGTCACATTTATAAAACTGTTGTCGGATGCAGTTTCCCCCAAAAAGCTATTCAACGATGCGTACTGTCTACTTTTTTAAAAAATCGTAACGAACGGAATAATGGAGATCAATCTTTTTGTGAAAAGCC
>Ga0209487_1003999_pt1 | contig 11461 bp, 3 predicted proteins | sample Poulit2012_FD_187524 | JGI IMG/M metagenome (GOLD analysis project Ga0209487, IMG submission 187524) | Agricultural soil microbial communities from Georgia to study Nitrogen management - Poultry litter 2012 (SPAdes) (version 2) | ecosystem: Environmental > Terrestrial > Soil > Agricultural land... | reverse complement strand
GTCCCCATTGAAGGAGCTAATGGATATGAAAAAGAAGCAAGATGGTCTGAAGCCATTTATTGATTTGATTTTGTCTACAAAAATTCCAAAGGTGGCGTTGACTGTTGGTTTAATTGCAAGTGTGATTACAACACTTGCGGGTCTCGTTGTGCCTTTATTAACAAGAAACTTAGTAGATGGTTTTGCAGTGTCATCATTAAGTATTCCGCTCATTATTGCAATTGGGGTAGCGTTCATTATTCAAGCAATTATTAGTGGAATTTCCCTTTATTTACTCACTGCTGTTGGTCAAAAGATTGTTGCTAGTCTTCGTGATCGGATGTGGCTAAAATTAGTTCGCTTGCCTGTTACCTATTTTGATAAGACATCAAGTGGAGAGACCGTAAGTCGTGTTGTAAATGATACAAGTATTGTTAGGGACTTAATTTCAGAGCACTTCCCGCAATTCATTACAGGTATTATATCCATTATTGGTGCTGTGACACTCCTGCTCATTATGGATTGGAAGATGACGCTTGTCATGTTAATTGCTGTTCCAATAACGATCATTGTAATGATTCCTTTAGGGCGCCGCATGACGAAGATATCCCGCGGTTTGCAGGATGAGACGGCAGTTTTCACCGGACATATTCAACAAACGCTTGGTGAAGTTCGATTGATGAAATCATCAACAGCTGAAGAAAGTGAAGAAAAAAAAGGGGTAGCTGGAATCAATAAATTGCTCGGTTTTGGCTTAAAAGAAGCACGTATTTTTGCCTTAATCGCACCAATAATGCAGTTTATCGTGATGATCATTATTGTAGCAATTATTGGATACGGTGGCATGCGTGTTGCAAGTGGGACGATGTCAACAGGTACTCTTGTTGCCTTTTTACTTTATTTATTTCAAATTATTATGCCAATCACAACTTTTGCGATGTTCTTTACCCAGTTACAAAAAGCAAAAGGAGCGACAGAGCGTATTATTGAGATTCTAGAACTACGATCAGAAGAAGGACAGGATGGGTTAGATGTGAATATTGCTGACCAACCGATCCATATATCTCATGTATCCTTTTCCTATACGGAGGAAGAGCCGGTTATTCAAGATATATCATTTAATGCACAGCCAGGTGAAATGGTCGCATTTGCTGGACCGAGTGGAGGTGGTAAAACAACGATGTTTGGTTTAATCGAAAGGTTTTATGAGCCAACTTCTGGTGAAATCAGCATTGGGAATACCCCGATTAAGGACATTTCTATCGAATCATGGCGCAGTCAAATTGGCTATGTTTCTCAAGAAAGTGCAATGATGGCTGGTACCATTCGAGAGAATCTTTCTTATGGATTGAGAAATCCGGCGGAGATATCGGATGAGCGTCTTTGGGAAGTCGCTAAGATGGCTTATGCCGATCAATTTATTGAAGAATTCTCAGAAGGACTGGATACAGAGGTTGGTGAACGGGGTGTAAAACTCTCTGGTGGACAGAGGCAGCGGATTGCGATTGCAAGAGCTTTTTTGCGGGATCCTAAACTGCTGATGATGGATGAAGCGACAGCGAGTCTGGATAGTCAATCAGAACGTGTTGTTCAACAAGCGTTAAGCCGATTAATGGTAGGGCGGACAACATTTGTGATCGCACACCGCCTATCAACGATTGTTGATGCCGATCATATTATATTTATCGAGAATGGTATCCTCACAGGAGCTGGAACACATACGGAATTAGTTCAGTCACATGATTTGTACAGACAGTTTGCAGAACAACAATTAACATAAGATGAGCTGGGATAAACGGAGAGGTTCGATTTATTACGTTCCCCATTTACTTTAAATCATTACGACTTACCCTATTGACACGAGCATTCCCACACTTTATAAAGGAGGCAATTATATCTAGAGGTATAAAATAGGCGATTTAGTTGAATACTTGAAAAGTGAAGGTTGACAACATATAAGGAATAGACTATAGTCTATCCTTGTGTCAATTAAGAATCGTTTACGTAGGCTCCATCTAGATTGAGCCTGCGTATTACTTATGTGGAGAAAGATATCCATTGCGTAATAGAAGTAAACGGACTCTTATATTTAAACTTAGTAAAGTGGAGGCCATCATGATGAATCGCAGAAAAGAGGGTTCTACTTCTCTAGATCTACCGGTATTTTTAATTAGTGGTGGATTACTGATCGCCTTTGTAGTCATTGCACTTATAAATGCCGATTTTGTTTCAGGGATGGTAGATTATTTATTTGGATTGTCTGTTACATATTTTGGAGTCATTTATCAATTTCTTATGATTGGAACGTTTATCATCGCTTTGTTTTTAGCGTTTTCGAAGTATGGGAAAATTAAGTTGGGTAAGCTGGATAAACCGGAAATGAGTAATTTTAAATGGATATCCATTATCATGTGTACATTATTAGCAGGTGGTGGAGTGTTTTGGGCTGCTGCTGAACCGTTAAGTCATTTTTTAGAAGTCCCACCTCATTTTAGTGGCATAGAGGATATGAGCACGGAAGCAATTGTTCCAGCTTTGGCAATGAGTTTTGTTGATTGGGGTTTCCTTTCTTGGGCAATATTAGGAACGTTAGGAACGATCGTGCTCATGTATGCTCACTATCATAAAGGCATGCCTTTAAAACCAAGAGCATTATTATTCTGTTAGTTGTGGTAGCTGGGGCAATTTCTGCTGTCACTGGAATTCATAAAGGGATTCAGATCCTAAGTAGTTTTAACGTTATTTTGGCGATTGCTTTAATTGTCGGGGTGTTATTGCTTGGTCCTGGGCTATTTATATTTAATATGTATTTTGAATCATTTGGCCTTTATGTACAAAACTTTATTCAATATAATACATTCCGTAGTGATGAGACATGGTTAAGTTTCTGGACAATCTTCTTCTTTGCATGGTTTATTGGATACGGACCGATGATGGCGATGTTTGTTAGCCGTATATCGCGTGGAAGAACAATTAGACAAATTGTTACTGCTGTTGCAGTGATTGCACCTATTATAACAACGTTTTGGTTTACTGTCGTTGGTGGAACAGGAATATTCCAGGAGCTAAAGAAGCCAGGTGCTATTTCTGATGCCTTAACAAGTGATGGCCCACCGGCTGCGATGATGGCAATCACCGAACAGCTACCTTTTGGAACAATCTTTGGATATCTGTTTCTCTTGGCGACCATTGTATTTGTCTTAACAACAACGGATTCCATGTCATTGACCATATCAATGGCGATCTCAGGAGACGGAAATCCACCAAACTGGTTAAAAGCATTTTATGCGATTGTAATGGGGTTAGTAGCCATTGTTCTTGTATCCATTGGGGAAGATAGTGTTAACTCCCTTCAATCCTTTATCGTTGTAACAGCTGTTCCTGTTTCGATATTATTATTAACGACCTTTTGGACTGCGCCACAGGTGTGTCGGGTTCTCTATAAGGAACAAGCAAAATAGCTTGCTTAAGATAAGTACTACCGTTTTTAGACATATGAAAATGAAATGATCAAACACAAAGAAGGCTTATCGATCATAATGGGTAAGCCTTCTTTGGCATACCTATGATTGTAATGCAGCACCTTAAAGCCAGCATACGTCATCTACTTTACCTTCTGAGCTCATATACTCATGAATCGGCATTTCCCTAATGGTATATCCTTATGATGGAACACTTCGATCATACCAAACTTCCGCTTTTGAAATAAATCAGTCGTACAATTACGAGGCAACGGACTCTATCAAGCTTTCGTAGCCGGGTCCTATTTCCTTTACTTGCAAAAAGTTGTATCCACATTGATTTTATATGATATAATGATTCTACGATCTCTATTCTCCATATTCATCCTTTTTTCGACATTATTTTTAACTTAAATATAATTGGTAGTAAGAAGATAAAATCTTGTACTAGCTAGGAATAAACGGTCATTCCATCATAAAGGAATGTATGTATTGGTGGGTAGTGGTATTTTAGAAGGGGCTGATCCTTGTGAAGGTAATTCTTGTTGATGATGAAGAACTTGCACTTAATCTCCTGGAACGTCATCTTGCTAAGATTAGTAATCTAGATGTCATAGGTAAGTTTGTGAATCCAAGTATCGCTCGGGATGAGATCTTAAAACAATCAGTCGATGTTGTTTTCTTAGATATTAACCTACCTGAGATCAATGGAATAGAGTTGGGAGAACAGATTTTAGAGCATAAACCCGAACTAGCTCTCGTTTTTGTGACCGCCTATGATCGGTATGCAGTTGAAGCTTTTGAACTCAATGCATTGGATTATCTAGTCAAGCCTTTAAGGCGAGATCGATTAATGGAGACAATCTCCAGAATTAAATCCAGATATCCAAATGTCTCCAGCCCATCCTCTACAAACAGCCCGCTTCGGGTAAGTGTTTGTGGGCAACTAACCATTGAGAAAGCAGGTATATTTGAACCAATCCCTTGGAGAACTACGAGAGCACAGGAATTATTCCTGTATTTACTATTATATAAAGGTCAACTCGTTCAAAAGTCCCGAATGATAGAATTGCTATGGCCTGATTCAGAGGGCGATCGCGCGTATTCCCAATTATACACGACCATTTACCATATTCGAAAGGCATTAAGTAAGTTTGAGAACGCCTTTCAGATTAAAAATAAGGCGGATGGTTATATTCTTCGTACAAATCATGTCGTCTTAGATATAGAAAAATGGGAAAAGGCGATTATTCATGGTGGATCTGTAACTATGGAAACGGTTAATACGTATACAGAGGCAATGGAATTATATTCGGGAGCATATATCGAAGCATATGATTATATTTGGGCAGAAGCCGAACGTCATCGCTTAGAACAACTATGGTTGAAAACAGCTTATGAAATAGCAGATCTTTATGATGAACACCAGGATGTTAAAAAAGCTGAAACGTGGTACTTGAAGATAAGTCAACAACATCCTTATTCTGAAGAGGCTTATTTTTCGTTGATGAAAATATATAGTTCATTAGGACAACACGAGTTTGTAGAACATCAATATAATCAGTTAACGCTCTTGTTAGGTGACGAATTAAATATATTGCCTACATCCTCCATAAGAAATTGGTTTAGGGAGTGGAAACGGACTACGAGCTATTAAATAAGGTGATTTAGTAATATAGAGAATAGAGGATTTACAGGAGTTTAATAGAAGAAGATAACCATGTAGGAACGGGTTATCTTTTTTTGTTGAACCTTTTTTTAAAACATGACTGCATCATGACTTTTTGATGAAGTCGACACATATGATAAGTCTTATGATGAGAGAAGATGGTCTCCATATGAGGTTATGGTGCCTATGGACTAGTTTTATTTACTTAAGTGAAGACCTGTTTCTTATGACTTGACTCATATTTTCCATCAATTCCTCGGCTTGGTTGCCACATGTTTAGAAATTGTATAGTTCAGTCATTTATTATAAGCAAGTGGATATAGTTGATGTTGATTACTAGTTCAATAGTACTAGTTTGGTGGTTGTAGAACTTTGCGTCACTATATCCGTTATATTAAAAAGGCATAATTCATTAATGTTAATAAAAAATGATAAAAAGGGAGCGTTGTGGAATGAACAGAAGGGTCAGTATTCTATTTATATTTATGCTTTTCTTTCAGGTCGTCTCGAGTGGGTTTTTACCACTCCAAGCAAAAGCTGAAGGATTAGAGAAAGGAATCTTTACAAAAGTAACGATAACAGATGAAGAAGGTAATGAAATTGAGGAAGGGAATGAATCTGAAGCGTCAGTGGAGATCCATGTTGATTGGTCTGTCTCGGGGTTAGATGTGGAACCTGGACATACAGAATCACTTACCTTACCAACCGAATGGCAGATTGAAGATGATCAAGAAGACTCGATCATGATAGAGGATGCTGAAGTTGGCCAATATGAAGCCCATACAGATGGAACGGTCGCCGTTACCTTCAGTGATGACATTGACAATCATCAGGATGCAACTGGCACATTTATAGTAGAAGCCATCCTAGAAGGCCCTGAGTCTACGGAAGAAGCGGATGAAGAAGTAGAGGAACCAAAATCAGAGGAAAAAGAGACAGAAGAAGTAGAAGAAGCTGAGGAGAAAGAGACAGAAACGATAAAAGAAGCTGGGGAAGAAACAGAAACCGTACAAAAAGATGAACAGGAACAGCAAGAAGCAGCATCAAAAGATTCAAAGGCAGCGGTAATGAATGCAGAAATCACGGAAAACCTGATTACAAATGTTGAATTGACGTTGACAGATGGTGGAGAACTACCTGATCCAATGCCACACCCTAGTGAGGAACAACCAGACTTAGAGGTAAATTATAAGTTTGCCTTGCCTGATGGCCATGATTATGGTGCGGGATCAACATTTACATTCCATCTACCAGAACAATTTAAAGTTCATAATGAGGTGACAAATGATCTGGTGAATGCTCAAGGGGTTAAATTTGGATCCTTTACATTAGAGGCAGATGGAACAATCACGATAACATTTACGGAAGAGATTGAAAATAACTCGGATATTTCGGGAGATTTGAGTTTTTGGACGGAAATTAAAGAGGATCTAGAAGGCAGTACGGAACAAATGATTACATTCCCAATCGAAGGTGACGCAACGGTTGAATTCCCGATTCACTTTGAGCCGAAAGAAGGGTCTTCCATTGATAAACGTGGAACACCAGATAAGAATTATAATGCTGAAACGATATCATGGGAAGTTGATTTTAATAAACAATTAGCAGAGATTGAAAATGCGCAACTACTTGATCCAATAAGAGATAATCAAGCATTTATCGATGGGTCAATCAGGGTGTATGAACTTGATGTGCAATTAGACGGTTCCGTTATTCCAGCCGAGGAAATTGCAAGTGACTCATATGGTGATGAATTCCCGCTTGATTTTGGTGATATTAATACAGCTTATCGTGTTGTCTTTGAAACAGAGATAACAGATGAAGATGGCACACATTATCCAAATGAGGCGACTCTTACAGGAGATGGAACAAATGATTTATCAGCCAGCTCGACTGTCTCAGTCGGCCGTGGGTTACCATTAGAAAAAGGTTCTGGTGATTATGATCCAGATACGATGCTGATTTCATGGGAAGTTAAATATAATTATAATGAGAAGACAATTGCCAAAGATCAAGCTTTTCTAACGGATACGTTAGGGGAAGGGCATGCGTTTGAAGAGGGAAGTATTGAAGTAGTTGAAGTAGATATTCGTGATGATGGTACAGAAGGTGATTCTAGACCATACACAAACTTCGATGTTTCTAATCAGGCTGATGGATTTACCCTTCAGTTTGATGAAGAGATTGATAAAGCATATAAGATAACGTATCAAACGAAGATAGATGATCGAATTATCGAGGACTCGAACTTCAAAAACGTTGTTACAGATGGAAATGATAATGAAGAAGGTTCTGATAAAACGATTGGGCAAGGAGTATTCCATAAAAATCATGGTGGAGAAACAGATTATGATGCTAAAACAACAACGTGGAACATCTCCATTAATGACGATAAGCACGAGATGAAGAATCTTGTACTAACCGATACATTGCCACAAGGGTTAACACTTGATGAGTATACAATCACTCATGGTGGAGATGCCTTGGAAGAAGGTACCGATTATGCATATACGTATCATCAAGAAACAGGAGAAGTAGTTTTTGATTTTACAGATAAGCTTGATCCAGTTACAGATAAAATCGACATCAAATATACAACCTCATTTGATGTAAATGAAATTGAAGAAGAATGGTATGCATTTACCAATGATGCTGAAATTGAGTGGATTCCAGAAGGATCAGAAGATAAGGAAGTGAAGAAAGACAAGGATACATTCACGCCGAATGATTATGCGCAACACAACGGTTCTAAAGGTGGTTCATACAACGCCACAACGAAGGAAATTACCTGGGATGTTGGTGTAAACTACAATAACCGTACAATCGATCAGGCGATTGTTGAAGATATTATTCAAGGCAATCAAAACTTCGCTATCGATTCGATTGAAGTATATGCCATGAAGGTAGATCAACATGGGAATTGGGAAAAAACCGGCGATGCACTAATAGTTGGTGATGATTATGAAGTCGAAGCGATCCAAGGAACAGATGATGAGCCAGGATTTAGTGTCAACCTTGGAGAAATTGACAGTCCTTATGTTATTACCTATCAGACGGATTTAATTGATCAATTAATCGTTAAAGAATATAAGAATACAGCTACACTATTAGATGGCCAGACCGAATTAACGAATTTAGATGCAACCGTATCGGTTGGTGAAAATGGTGGGAAATATACCGATAAAACAGCAGGACAAAATTCGGATAATGAAAGAGTGCTTAATTGGGGCGTAACGATTAATCCAACCCAATCAACAATATCTGATGCTGTACTATCGGATACACCGAGTTCCAATCAAGTGATTTTAAAAGACAGCTTCACGTTATATGAAGCGGATGTTGCTGAAAATGGAACGATTACGATAAACGAAGATAAAGAGTTAATCGTAGATGAAGATTATACCTTGCTATTTAAAGACGATGAAGCTGGAAATGAATACTTTGAATTAGCATTTAATGAAGAAATAACAACGGCTTATGTGTTAGAGTACGAAACATATTTAATGGCAGGTAACGGAGATACAGTAACGAACAATGCCGCACTCACAGGCGAAGAACTTTCAGATGAAGTAACGGAAACGGAGCATTCACATCAGGTCCGCTATTCAGGGGGATCGGGAAATATTGATGGTCGTATTGGTCAACTTGATGTACTGAAAGTTGATGCAACGACAGGGGACCCGCTTGCAGAGGCAGAGTTTACCCTTTACGATCAAACAGGAGAAATGGTCATTGAAACGTTGACGACAGGTAATGATGGGAAAATCACATTTGGAAACTTGCTTTTTGGTGAATATCTCTTAATGGAGACTGAAACACCGGATGGTTATGTAAATATAATTGATCCTGAAGGACAAAACGTCAACATTAACCAAGAAATAAGTGCTGGTGAAGATCCGAACACAGTCACAATTGAAAACGACAAAATTATCAGGAACGTTGAATTAAGCAAAATTGATGGAGAAACTTCAGATGCACTTGAAAAGGCGGTATTTGAACTACAAGATGCCGATGGTGAAGTTATTCAAGAAGGACTTGAAACAAACGAATCAGGCAGTATATTGGTAACTGATTTAGATCCAGGAACCTATTACTTCGAAGAAACCGAGGCACCTGATGGGTATCAATTAGGAAATGAACGCATTGAGTTCACAATTGGTGCAGAGCAGACCGAAGTATTGCAATTAGATCCTATTGAAAACAATGTTATTTTAGGTTCAGTGGAATTGAAAAAGGAAGATGATGTTGAAGGGACGTCACTTGAAGGGGCGATATTCGAACTTCAAGATGCGGACGGGAATGTAGTAGAGGAAGGATTAACAACCGATGAAGATGGAGAAATCACTGTAGGCGATTTACGCCCAGGAGATTACCAGTTTGTCGAAACAAAAGCACCGACACATTATGTGCTTGATTCCGCACCAATTGAATTTATAATTGATCCGAGTGAGACGGAAGATGACCCATTTGTTGCCACGGTAACGGTGGAAAACACATTACGATCCGGATCTGTACAATTAAACAAACAAGATAAAGATAATGGAGATAGCCCATTAGCGGGAGCAGAGTTTGAGCTACAAGATCGAGAAGGGAATATTATCCAATCTGGATTGGCATCAAATGCTGAAGGTGAAATTAGTGTTGATGATTTACGTCCAGGAGATTATCAGTTTATCGAAACGAAAGCACCGTTTGGCTATGACTTAGACGATACGCCAATCGAGTTTACGATTGATAAAGGGGAAACGGAAGTCACTTCGGCAACAGCCACCAATGAATTAACAACGGGTTCTGTTGTATTAACGAAGATTGACCATGACCAAGAAGAGCTAACATTAAAAGGTGCCGTTTTTGAATTACAAGATGAAGAAGGTCAGACGCTTCAAGCAGATTTAGAAACAGATGCGTCAGGCGAACTTCTTGTTGAAGATTTAAAGCCAGGTAACTATCAATTTGTAGAAACAACAGCACCATTTGGTTATGAACTAGATGACACACCGATTCCATTTACGATCGTTAAGGGGCAAACGGACCTTGCAATCGTTCAAAAAGTGAATGAATTAACAACCGGTTCCGTTGAGCTAACGAAGGTCGATCAAGATGATGAGACATTGACGTTAGCAGACGCAGAATTTGAATTACGCGATGCAAATGATGAGGTCATTCAAGAAGGTTTAACAACAGATGAATCAGGTCAACTTGTTGTAACTGATTTAAAGCCAGGTGATTATCAGTTCGTAGAAACAGCCGCACCTGAACATTACCAACTGAATCCTACAGCAATTGACTTTACCATTGCGAAGGGGCAAGATGTATCGATTCAGGTTACAGCAGAAAATGAATTAATTACCGGTTCTGTGGAACTGATAAAGGTTGATGCGGATAACGAAGAGTTGACGTTAGCGGATGCAACATTTGCGTTACAAGACGCAGATGGGAATATGTTAGAAGAGGGCTTCGAAACAGATGAAGCAGGTAAAATCATCGTACATGATTTGAAGCCAGGCACATACCAGTTTGTAGAAACTGCTGCACCATTTGGTTACGACTTGGATGAAACGCCAATTGAATTTACGATTGAACGAAGTCAACCAGAAATTCTATCTATCGAGAAAGTAAATGAATTAACAGCCGGTTCCGTTGGGCTAACGAAGGTCGATCAAGATGATGAGACATTGACGTTAGCAGACGCAGAATTTGAATTACGCGATGCAAATGATGAGGTCATTCAAGAAGGTTTAACAACAGATGAATCAGGTCAACTTGTTGTAACTGATTTAAAGCCAGGTGATTATCAGTTCGTAGAAACAGCCGCACCTGAACATTACCAACTGAATCCTACAGCAATTGACTTTACCATTGCGAAGGGGCAAGATGTATCGATTCAGGTTACAGCAGAAAATGAATTAATTACCGGTTCTGTGGAACTGATAAAGGTTGATGCGGATAACGAAGAGTTGACGTTAGCGGATGCAACATTTGCGTTACAAGACGCAGATGGGAATATGTTAGAAGAGGGCTTCGAAACAGATGAAGCAGGTAAAATCATCGTACATGATTTGAAGCCAGGCACATACCAGTTTGTAGAAACTGCTGCACCATTTGGTTACGACTTGGATGAAACGCCAATTGAATTTACGATTGAACGAAGTCAACCAGAAATTCTATCTATCGAGAAAGTAAATGAATTAACAGCCGGTTCCGTTGGGCTAACGAAGGTCGATCAAGATGATGAGGCATTGACGTTAGCAGACGCGGAATTTGAATTACGCGATGCAAATGATGAGGTCATTCAAGAAGGTTTAACAACAAATGAATCAGGTCAACTTGTTGTAACTGATTTAAAACCAGG
>Ga0209487_1003998_pt1 | contig 11463 bp, 7 predicted proteins | sample Poulit2012_FD_187524 | JGI IMG/M metagenome (GOLD analysis project Ga0209487, IMG submission 187524) | Agricultural soil microbial communities from Georgia to study Nitrogen management - Poultry litter 2012 (SPAdes) (version 2) | ecosystem: Environmental > Terrestrial > Soil > Agricultural land... | reverse complement strand
TCCTTTTCGGGCCAGCCTTCATGTTTATTAAATTCAATAAATATTTTTTCTGAAATATTTAAATTTGGCTCTATTTTTTTTATAGCTCTTCTCGCTGTTCGGGCATTTTCTACAAAAAAACCTTTTGAATTCACAATGGCTTCTTTAATATCAGTCGTAATCCAAGCATTTTTTTCAGGTTCCCAAATTGAAATAGGAATTAAGAACAATACTGTTTTTGCCATAAAATAATTATATTAGTAAATAGCGAAAATATAAAACTTTTATTTAAAAATATCTTATAAAATATTAAGTCCGCCTTTTAAAAGACGGACTTAATAAAATTTAAATTTCAATTTTAAGCTACACGCTCCTTACCTTTAGATTTTTTAATTTGTGCTACCATAGAATCATATGCTTTATCAATAGATTCTTCCATCTTAGCAGATTCATGCTTTGCAAATAATGAAGATCCCGGTATAGATAATCGGATTTCTGCAACTTTATTTTTATCTGGTCGATTTTCTTCCTTTAAGTAAACCTCCACATCAATTATTTTATCATGAAATAATTTTAATTTTTCTATACGTTTTTGCACATGATCTCTTAATTTTTTATTTGCTTCAAAGCGAACAGTTTGAATTTGTACATTCATAAATTTTAAATTTTTAAAGGTTAAAAATTGTAATTATTTTATCATAAGCTATTTATTTTTAGGATGTGCCTTTTTATACACCTCTTTCAATCGTTCTATATGCACTTTGGTATATATTTGAGTTGATTCTAAACTCTCATGACCTAGTAGTTCTTTTATATGTATTAAATTAGCCCCAGCATTTAATAATTGACTTGCAAAAGTATGTCTTAATACATGGGGACCTTTATAACTAGCACTACTCACGCTACTTAGGTACTTCTTCACAACTCTATATACATATTGTCTGTACAAAGGTGCTCCTGATTCTAAAGTTAAGAAATTTTCCGAAACAATCAAATTTTCTTCAGCTTTATAATTTTTATATTCTTTAAGTAAGGCAGATAAGTCCTTATGAATAGGTATAATCCTCCATTTATTTCCTTTACCCAATATTTTTAGCTCGCATTTTGAAAAATCAATATTTCTTTCTTTCATCTCTATCAACTCAGAAACTCTCATTCCTGTTTGATATAAAATTTCTAAAATAATCCTGTCTCTTAAAGAAATATTTAAATTATTTAAATGCTCCTCTGAAAATAACATCCCCGTTTGCTTTTCGGTTAAAACCTCAGGAAGACGCTCCTCTACTCTTCTTTTGGGAAATCGTTTTACAGGATTCTTTTTTATAATCTTTTGTAATACTGCAAAATCAAAAAATTGCTTAATAGCAGATTGTTTCCTTTGCAAAGAACTTGCTTTATAGGATTCAAATGATATCTCAACTATATACGAACGAATATGCATCCAAGATACTTCATGAACATTTTCTATTGCATAAACATCCTTTAAATATTCCAAAAATTGCTTAATATCAGATAAATAACTTTCTATAGTATGAAGCGACATCCTTCTTTCATACTTTAAAAAATGTATATAATCTTCAGCAAGATTTATTAGGTTCATTTTTTTTATTTATTCCATTAAAACTACGATTTTTTAAACTAAATTGCGTGATTATTTATTTTTTTATCTCAAACATCTAAAATGAATATAGATTTTTCTGATTTTTTTGATCAAAGAAGCTTTAAGGATTCCCTAACCGAACTAGAATCTCCATTACAAGTAGGAGCAAAAATGAAAGAATCCATTGCAGGAATTGAGGGCGTAGAGGAGGCTGATATTATTCTTTTGGGTTGCCACAGTTTAAATGCTGATGAAAATTTTCATGCTGCAAATAAAATAAGAAAAGAATTAGCAAAATTATATGATTGGTATCCAAATTATAAAGTGTTAGATATAGGTACTTTATTAAGACATAGACCTGAAGCCCTAACGCCAACTGTACTAAAGGCAGTACTAACTGAATTATACGAAATGGATAAAGTGGTAATTTTAATAGGAGGATCACAAGATTTTATCTTACAACAATATGCACCTTTTAAAACCAATAAAAAGCCTATCGAAATTACAATAATCGATCAAAAAATAGATTTACATGAGAAAGAAATCATTGATGAAGACAGCTATTTAATGGAATTATTACTATCACAAGAAAACTATGTTAAACATCTCAATATTGTTGGTTTTGAAAGCTATTTTACAAATCCAGAAATGCTCGAAACTTTAGACAAACTCAGATTCGACTGCTATAGAGTAGGAAGAGTAAGAGAAGATTTAGAAGGAATGGAGCCTGTTTTTAGAAATAGTGATATCGTTAGCATAGACATGAGCGTGTTACGCTATTCAGAAGGAGTATTTTATAAAAACCCTTCCCCAAATGGATTATTTGGAGATGAACTTTGTGCTTTAGCTAAGTATTCAGGTATGAGTGAAAAAATAAAAAGTTTTGGAATTGCTGGATATTTACCTGAATTGGATGTTCATAGCCTCGGGGCAAAGCTTATTGCTCAAATGATCTGGTACTTTTTAGATGGTTTTCAATTAGGAAAAAAAGAACTTACATATAAAACAAAACCTGATAATTTCAAAGAATATCATGTAGAGGTGAAAGGGTATCCATTATTATTTATTCAAAGCAAAAGAACAAACCGATGGTGGGTGCAGCTTTTAAATAAAGATTTTATTCCTTGTAGCAATATTGACTATCACATAGCCGCATCTGGTGATTTACCAGATGCTTGGTTAAGAGCGCAGGAACGATTGAGTTAAGGTTAAACTTTTTCGAATAAAATTATCCTTATTATATAGAATACAATTCCAGCCCTAAAAAATCTTATATTTTTATAGGTAAAGATTAAACGCAGTTTACTTTTATCAAAAAATTGTTAAACTGCGTTGTGTCTTTACTTTATGTATACTATAACCCTCCTTTTCAACATATATTTATTTAACTTTGCATTTTATTTTAATAATTACTTCAAATTTTTTTAAAGAAACAAATCATGCAAAAGTTCGTTTTAACGTTCCTGTCAATAATTTTCGCATTCTCTAGTTTTGGTCAAAACCCAACTATTATTTATGATTATCATAACAATATATTTAATGAAAATCAAGAACTCCCCTCTGCGACACCTTTTCTTTTAAAGATTCAAGTTCCAACAGATATCAATTTAGTGGAGGTGAAAATATATAAAAATGAAAATTCTAATAATCCAATATATAGCACAGAATGGAAGAGACCGCTAGGGAATGAAAATCAAACTATATATATTCCAATTAATCAAAAATTAAGAGGTAGTCAAGAATATAGCTTTACTTTTCATTTTTATAATAAAATGGAAAGCAATGAGAGAATAAACCTTGCAGAAAATCTTAACCAACATCTAAAAACATATATCAATGATATTGTGCAAGCTGATTCCAGAAAACTTACTTTAAATAAGAACCCTAAACAGATTCTTAATGAAATGAACGAGGTAGTAGATGGAGCTCTTAGCTTTTATAGAATTATTACTCCAGGACAATTTTCAGGATTTTCAGATATGGTATTACAAAAACTGGAGCAAATAAAAGGTAAAAGAACAAAACATGCCAAATATTATGTTGCCTCCAACAACAATAATGAAGATTATACTTATAATCTCAGAAATAAAGAAATTGAGGAATTATTAGATTTGACATGGAGAGAGCTTAATGCTTATATGAACGGCAATATTGTAGTATTAAGTGACTTTAGAGAAATAAAAAGGTACCCTGTAGAAAGATCGAGTAATTATATTGCTTTAAATGTTGGGTATGGAGGAACCTATCTAAGTGGAGATATCGATAATTTAAATATCGCTTCTTCTCCGTATATAGGCATATCTTTCCCTCTAGCTGATGATAGATACTCAAGCTTCTGGGGGAATACTTCAATTTCTTTAGGAGTATTTATTAAAGATTTTAAAGATAAAGAAGATAATAAGATTACAGGTCTCATTATCAATAAACCATTCTTCGCTGGTGTTGGATATAAGTTTCTACATATTTTCCGCGCTCAAGCAGGAGCAGTATTTACATCAACAGAAGCATTCAATGGCTTCCAAAATATTCAAATGGAAAATTTCAGAGTTAAACCTTTTATTGGTTTAAGTGCAGAAATAAATTTATGGTTAGGTTTTGATAAAAATAGAAAATAAAATGAAAAAATTAAGAAATATATTAATTCTATCAATTTCTTGTTTTGTCATTAATAACAATAAAGCAAAGGCGCAAAACTCAGGAATAGATTGGAAAATTGGCTTAGGTACAGGATATACGAATTATTATGGCGATTTAAGTCCCTATCAAATTAAAAAATGGAAAGATTGGAAAAATTTATACCAGTTTTTCTATTATAATCCGAATTACCATTCCTCTTTAAGTTATCACATAAATATTGAAAAACGTTTAACTCCGGGAATAGGTTTAAAACTTCAAGGTAATTATGGTGAAATATCTATGAGTGATAGATACATTAAATCTAATGGTGAATTTGATAGAGCAGTAAAAAATTGGGATAGATCATTGAATTTTAAGTCTACTATATACGATGTTGGCTTAGCATTTGTTTTTCATAGTGATAATGGTAAAATTCTTAGTAGAAAAGCCTTCTTAGCTCCATATATTCAAGCAGGTGCAGGGTTGACATATTTCAAAAACTATGGGGATTTATATGATAATAATGGAATGCATTATGATTATGATAATCCTAATGTTGAAACAAATGGAATTTTCGAAACAAATCTTAGAGATTTACAAACGGAAACTCATGAAAAGTACAACAATTTAATTCCTTATCTTGATTTAGCTTTAGGCTTGAAATTCCGCTTAGGAAATCATATAAGTTTATTTCTGGAAACAGATATTAAATACGCATTTTCTGATTATTTAGATGATGTAAGTGGCTTATATAAAACATCTTATAATTCTCCCGAACAGGCTTATGCTGCTAATCCTAGCATGAAACCTATATCTACTGGCAAAAATAGAGGAAATAATGATGGGATAAATGATTTTTATATCTTTAATAAAATTGGTTTTAATATACATATAGGAAAAAAAGCTTCTTCCTTTAAAGCTGGACCAATTTATCATAACACTAATGCAAATCAAAATTTCTACATATACCAAAAAAATGAAGAAATAAAAGACGAACAAAAAGATATAGGTTGGAAAGAGTCTGTGGATGTAAAAATAAATGCTCAAAATAAAGAAATTGATAATTTAATATTTGAACTAAGTAAATTAAAGGATAAAGTTAAATTACTAGAACAATATACAGCTGGAGTTAATGATTCCATTAAATTTGAAGATTTGAAAAAATCAATAAAAATTTTAGAAAAAGAAAAATCTTATCTTTTGGAAAAAGAGTATTTAACTCCCAGCGATAGTGCCGATATTATTTATCTTGATAAAATTTTACATTCCTTTAAAAATCAATTAAAAGAATATAAAAACAATAAAAAAATAGAATATTCTTATCAACCACTTCCAGATTCAGAAAAAATATTTTATAGCTTCAAACCTATAAAAGAGGAAAGTAATGATAAAATAAACAATAAAGAATATGGTAGTATTTATTATATAAAAGATACTGCTGTTTTAAAAAATCTAAATACTGATTCACTAATTCACAAAGAGCTAATATCTATTTTAGAAAAATCAGAGCAGGAAAAAACGCAAATACTTAAAAAGGAAAGCTTAGATTTAAATGATTCATTGAGAATAGAAGAATTGAATACTACTATTTTATTAATGGAAAAAGCTATTTTTGATTTAAAAGATGACAAATCAGAGTATTTAAAAAATAAAAGAGTTTATTATTATACATTACCTAAAGACACCTTGAACAATACAGAGGCCAAGCTAGAAAAAACAAGTTCGAGTAAGAAAGATCATAATCAAATTTATTATGTAGAAACATTCGATTCCGTAAATAAAAATATAATTAAAGACTCTACAATCTGGGTCAACAGTTATGAGGAGGAAGAACAAGAAGAAATAAATAATTATCAGAAAAAAATAAACGCTGGATTGGATTCTTTGGAAAAATTACAATTTGCAAAGCAGGAAAAGGAATTAGCAATTCAGAAGGAGGAAAAGAACTTACAAGAATTACAACTTAAAATAGATTCTTTAGATCTAGCCCAAAAGAATTTAGAAAAGAATTTTGAAGATAATAAAAAAGGTTTTTTCAATCGATTTAAAAAAAATGCGCAAGAGGAAAAGCAAGTTGAGGAAGAAAAGGAGATGCAGTTTAGTTTAAACAATGCCGAACTAGAGCAATACAAAGAAAATTATAGGATAGTTCAAGAAGATTTAAAAAAGCTTCAAATAGAAAATGAAAGTTTAAAAAATACATTAATACAGGATAGAAGCAAATTAGATCGTCATATATTAGGCTTGGAGAAATTATTATATAAAAATACCAATCTTAATGCAAGTGTGAGACCTAGTTTAAATCCTATCATTATAGCTGGTGCTGAAAATGGAGAAAATGCCATTAATAGTGAATTATCAAAAGAATTGGAAGAACTGAGCAAGCGTCTTGAAGCTTTAGAAAACAAAGACAATCTAGAAAATAAAGATAACAATAACTTCTATAAAGAAGAAGATGTAACAATTCAAGAAGAAAATTCATCAAGTGAGAATGATGATGTAAAATCCATTCAAAAATCTAATGAGGGAAAAGTAATAATCCTTAATCCCGTTGATAAATTAGAGGATAAAATAGATACAGAGACTGTAATTGAAGAAAAAGGCGAAGAAATCGTAGAAGATATTAGTTCATTTGAAGCTATGGAAGAAAAAAACATCTCAGAAGTAAATAAAAAACAAGAAGATAATGAATATATAGAAGACAATGCTCAAAGTTCGATAGAAAGTTGGAATGTTTATTTTGAATTAGGTTCTACGCAACTTTCTGAAAAAGAACAGCAAAAACTAATTGAAATTGTAGATTTTATAAAAGCAAACAAAAACACTTTAATTGAACTAAAAGGATATACAGATGCTTCTGGTACAAAGGAAGTGAATGAAAGAATTGCAACACAGCGTTTCTTAAATGTAAAAACAATACTGATGGAAAGGTTTGGTATTTCTGTCAATAGAATTCAACTAAATGGAATAAATATATCAAATAAAGCTTCCCTAAACCCCGCTTTAGATCGTAGAGTAGAAATTAAAATTATTTTTAAATAAGACTTCAACATTAATATAAAAAGAGAGAGAATTTGACTACATTCTCTCTCTTTTTTATATAACCATTTAGCATGCAACTAAATTATACAATTTTAAGTGAGATTTACTCATTTTAAAAAAATAAGCATTCATTAAATATCAAACTTAGGGCATATCATAATCATTATCTGCTTGTCGGTGATCTTCATTGTGTTCACATACCTCATTTGGATCATGACCTTCTATACTAATATTTGACACTTGAACAGGACCACGCACTGCACAAAATTTTGGATTAATATTTCGAAATTTTACATCATGAATATTAAGTACATGACTTGTTTTATATGAAACAACATTTCCTTGTTTCCATCTACTACCTGTACTTTCATTACCAGTATTTTCAATTATAGCATATGCTATTTCATTGACAGGTTGTTCCGATTCTGCTTGTATGCTTCTCCAATATTGAGGAGTATTTTCAATAGATGTAAATACTATTGGTTTTTCTTCTGTACCAACAGCGTGAATACTTCCATCCTTAGTAATAGTTAGATTTGCATTCAAATCAAATTTCATTATAACTCCTGGCTCAATGGTTAATTTTCCTCTCGTTCTTACATCACCGCCACGAAGTATATAAGGCATACCTAAATTATTCCATGTAACATCTTGAAGAATCCTATAACCCGAAGAATTTCCAGTTTCTACTTCTATTTCATCCCTATCATTTCCAGAAAAGTCATTCCCAGGAGTTAAATTATTCACATTTTGCACATGTACGGAAACAGGATAAGCATTATTAAAAACTCTATTATTAGTTAAATTTACAGCATATTCTCCCACATCAACACCAACAAATGGAGTTGCAGTAAAAATGCTAAGACCTGCTTCTTTATTATTAGATATTTCACTATTTGAAAGCTTTAAATGTGCATTTGTACCCACTCTCAATCCCGCTAAATTTTCTTTACCTGCATCTTGAAGTTTAATATATTTTAATTCGTTTTCATTGTTATCACTTCCAATTTTTATACCCTTCCAATGTCCTTTACTGTTTTTGGTACCTCTAAAGATTATAGGGTCATTTGCAGTACCAATTGCAGAAATAATTCCTTCTGAATTCCCTCTTTGTTCTATCCAACCATTTTCTGTAAATTCTATAATAACACCAGGCTCAATAGTTAATTTAGAACCATTTATTCTAACTCTACAATCTATTAAATAATCAACATTTCTTTCTGGATTTTTTTCCAAAACAATATCCTCAGTAAATATACTACAATCTAACAGCTCAGCATCTTCATTACCTCTTTCAGGCATTTCTTCTTTTTTACATGAATTAAAGTATAAAATACTTGTACAGGATAACACAACAGTTAAGGTTTTAAATAATCTTTTTTGTTTCATCATTTTTTAAATTTGGTTCACAATAATTTTATGAAGGTAAAAAAATGAAATTCTCACTACACTAGGGTTTTCCCCCATTTATAAAATTTTAACCCTTAAATAGGCATAAATCAGAAAGATTAACACTACTTTAAAAAAAACAGCTGCAAATCTTGATTTGCAGCTGTTTTAAATAGTGAAATAAAAAATATTTAATTTCGAATCGGTAAAAAACTATACTTCGATCCATATTCTAACATCTGGTCAAAGAAAGAATTTACATATTCCAATTTAACATCCGTTATTTTACCATTTTTATCTTTTACAGGAACCAATCTTGGTTGTATAAATCCAGAATAAGGTTTTACTCCTAAAGATGCATATCTGTCTAAGATTTCTTTATGACGTTTTTGATTTACTTTAACTCCATAAGTTTCAATTAAATGCTTTCCTGCTTCATAATCTCCTTCTGATTTGATTCTTTGAATTTCACGAAGCATTTCTCCAAAAATAGCACGTAATTTTTCATAATCATTAATACGTACATAAGTTTTACCATTTTTTTCGTAAAACTCTACTACATTATCCTCTTTTCCTTTTTCCATTGCCCAATATGCATTCAAGCTTCTATTTCTCATATGTGCTTGTTGGATATCTTCTCCTAAAGATAAGCGAGTATATTGCGTCAATAATCCATTCATCATATAAGAATCATATTCTGCTTTTCCTACTTCTAAAGAAGGCATTACATCTATGTCAATCAATTTTTGATCCATAATATAATATAATGCTACTAAATCCGCTCTAGCCTCTTCTAAAGGTGAAGCGTAGGAACGCAAAGTTTTATCAGGGGTGCCCACTCCAGGATTAAGCTTACCTGAAGCATGTCCGATACATTCATGCATATCAGTGTGTAAGTTACTTGCTAAGGAACCATATTTTTTCATTCTTTCAAGAACTGCCTTATCTTCTACAAATTCTTCTAAGAACCCACTAGAAGCACTATTAGCTCCATAAGCATTAATTATATTATTTAAAGAAACAGATTTTGAACCATGTTCTTTACGAACCCAATCTGAATTAGGCAAATTAATTCCTATCGGTGTTGATGGTGCCGCATCTCCAGATTCCACTATAACATTAATACCTTTAGCAGATATTCCCGTAACATTTTCTTTTTTATGCTCTTCCATTAATGGTGAATTATCTTCAAACCACTGCGCTTCATTTGAAATTTTTTGAATACGCGCTGTAGATTCAAAATCACGCATAGATAAAACAGTTTCAAAGCTACCTTTTTTACCTAAAGGATCAGCATAAACTTCAATAAATCCACTAGTAAAATCGATAATACTTGCAGTATCTTTTACCCAAGCTATATTATAAGTATCCCAATCATTTACATCACCAGATTTATAATATTTAACTAATAATCGTAAAGCTTCAGCTTGCTCCTCATTTTCCGCTAAAGGAATAGCTTTTTCAATCCAATATATCATTTTATCTATAGCTTCGCCATACATACCACCCGATTTCCATACTTTTTCTACAATTTCTCCATCCCTTTTTATCACTTTAGAATTTAACCCCCACTCTGGTTCCATATCAGATTTTGGAAAACCATCATAGAATGCTATTACCTCCTCTTCAGTTACCCCTTCATAAAAGTTAATTCCAGCATTAAGTACATGATCAATACCTGGTCTAGTATCTTGCGACATTGGCATATAAGTTTCATCAAAAATAACTTTTTTCATGACTGCCAATAAATCCTCTATACTTTCTCCATCTAAAGTTGGCAAATCCGAAGGTTTTGCTTTTTTTACTAGATTTTCAAAATATTCATAGCTAAATCCTGGTTTAAACTTATAATTAGAATAATGATGATGAATACCATTACTAAACCAAACCTGCCCAGAATAAGTTTTAAATGCTTCCCATTCTTCTCCATTTTTATCAATATCTTCCGTATTCCAAATTGCTTCTAATATCTTACGAACTTGAAGGTTATATTTACCCATTTGATCATAAATAATATCTCTACCTGCCAAAGCAGCCTCATAAAGATAATAAGCAAATTCTTTTTGCTCTAAGGATAGCTCATCCCAGCCAGGAACTTCATAACGAAGTAACTGTAAATCCGCAAAAGATTCCGCTTGATATTCAAAATCTTTGCTTTTACTTTGACTCTTATTTTCAGTAGATTCTGAACAAGACAGCATTCCTGTTGTAAATAAGGCTCCTGCCAATAACATGTGTTGTAATTTAAATTTAACCATATTTAAATTTATTTTGAAGGGGTAAAATTAAACAATTAATCGTTTTTAAAGAAATAAATTTTAATCACCCATAGAAAATAAAGTAACGCGTCCATAGAAATGCATCATCTTTATACCTTGGATATTGTTTTAATTATTTCCATATTTTCAATGAATAATGTGTAATTTTGAAATGCAATCCAATCGTATTATGAAGTTAACAATCAAAGCAAATAAATTAAATAAAAGTTATAGAGGAAGAAAAGTAGTAAATAATGTTTCTTTTGAGCTAACCCAAGGTGAAATTGTAGGTTTGCTTGGTCCAAATGGTGCAGGAAAAACAACTTCGTTCTACATGGTGGTTGGTTTGGTAAAACCGGATGAAGGAGAGGTTTTTCTAAATGAAGTAAATATTACAAAACTCCCTATGTACAAAAGAGCCAAAATGGGCGTAGGATACTTACCTCAAGAAGCATCCATATTTAGAAAACTCACAGTAGAGAACAATATAAAAGCCGTTCTTGAAATGACGAACTTAACTAAGAAAGAACAAAATTACAAGTTAGAATCTCTGATAGATGAATTTCAATTAGAAAAAGT
>Ga0209487_1003995_pt1 | contig 11472 bp, 8 predicted proteins | sample Poulit2012_FD_187524 | JGI IMG/M metagenome (GOLD analysis project Ga0209487, IMG submission 187524) | Agricultural soil microbial communities from Georgia to study Nitrogen management - Poultry litter 2012 (SPAdes) (version 2) | ecosystem: Environmental > Terrestrial > Soil > Agricultural land... | reverse complement strand
TTTCAAAATCGTAGCCATAAAGCCAAGTGACGCCGACGGCGGTCAGTGTTGGAAAGGGAGCCTCACCCCAATAATCGGGCACAACCGTCCAAACCTCTTCGAAGTTCTTTTCCGCATCCACCATAAACACGGTCACATCGACCACATCGGCAAAACTGGACCCGGCGGGGGCGAGTATATTATTCAAATTCTCAAAGGCTTGGCGCACTTGCGCGGTCAGCCCCTCCTGAGGCGAGCCATCGTCCAGGCTGCCCACCTGGCCCGACACAAACAAAAACCCATTGGAACGAATGGCGGGCGAATAGCGATTGCGCTCGTACAGGTCCTGACGCTTGGGGGAATAAACCACATCTCGGGTGTTCATAAACAGCTCCATCGGTTAAACACAGTATTGGGTAAGAGTACGGAACACTGTAAAGGGGCCGACCGCATGGATAAACTGGCAACCCCGCACTACATTGTTTGGTAAATCCAAACAATCGCCTCAGTGAGAGATAGGCCATGGACCGCTTCAACGCAATGCAGACCTTTGTGCGCGTGGTAGAGACCGGCAGTTTTACAAAAGCCGCCGAAACTCTGCACATAAGCCGAACAACCGCGACGCAATTGGTGCAGCAGTTGGAAACGCATCTTCGTGTGAAATTGCTCAACCGCACCACCCGGCGAGTTAAGCTCACGCAGGATGGCGCGGCCTATTACGAGCGTGCGGTGCAGTTACTGACTGAGCTGGACGACGTTGAAAGCAGCTTGGGCGACTCGCAAACCTCCCCTAGGGGCCGACTTAGGGTTGATGTTCCCAGCCCTTTGGCGCGCATGGTGTTGATTCCGGCACTGCCGGAGTTTTACGCCCAATACCCGGAGATTCAGCTGGATATGGGTGTGAGTGATCGGCGGGTGGACTTAACTGGCGAGGCCGTGGATTGTGTGGTGCGCGGCGGCGAGCTAACCGATTTATCGCTGGTTGCTCGCCGCATCGGTAATCTGACCCTGGGCGCTTATGCGGCGCCGCGTTATGTGCAAGAGTTCGGTGTACCAGCGCACCCGCTGGAGCTGTCCGGCCCGGCGCACTACACCGTGGGTTTTATCTGGGCGCGCACTGGCAAGCCGCTGCCCTACACCATGCAACGCGAAGGCGAACGCCTTAAGGTGCAGGGCCGTTATCGACTCTCGGTTGATGACGGTAATGCCTACCTGGCGGCGGGCCTGGCCGGTTTGGGAATATTGTGGCTGCCAGAATACGTCGCGGCCGAACACCTTCGACGGGGCGAGCTGGTTACCTTATTCGCCGAGTGGCACATTGATCCTATGCCGCTATATGTCGCCTTCCCGCCCAATCGACACCTCAGCGCCAAGCTGCGGGCCTTTATCGATTGGGCGGTGGAGCTGTTGCGGGACCGCGTGCCCTTGAGCGACGCCTAGGTCCGCGGCTTATGGGCGATATCGCCCTCTTTACCCTTGAGCATGTAACGCCAGTAGAAGGGAGGTAGCAGGTATTTCTTCACTACCCAGTAAAAGCGCGATTGTTTAAACGGACTCAACGGCAACGTCGGCGTTACGACCCCACCGTAAATAAACTCCGCAAGGATAACTTTGCCGTAGGCGGTGACCAGTGGACAAGAGGTATAGCCGTCGTAGCGGGCGGTGAGTTCGCGTCCGTCCAATTGGGCCAACAGGTTTTTGACCACCACCGGAAACTGCTTGCGCACGGCGGCCGCGGTTTTTGAGGTGGGCAGAGAGCTGGCGTCGCCCAAAGAAAAGATCTCCGGGTACTGGGCATTTTGCAAGGTGTGCTGATCCACCGACAACCAACCACCCTCGTTGGCAAGACTGCTGTCACGCACAAAACCGGGTGCCCGCTGGGGCGGAGTTACGTGGAGTAAATCGTAGGTTTCTTCGATCTGACGTGTTTGACCCTCGCCATCTTTGACTTCAAAGGTGGCAACTTTCCGCTCGCCATCCACCTTCACTAAGTTGTGGGACAGATGAACACCGATACCATAGCCCTCGGCCACTTGGTTCAGATAAGGCACAAAGTCCGGAACACTGAACAGCGCACCCATGCCATTATAAAAATCCACCGTGGCATCACCCCTGAGGTTACGCTTTTGCAGATGATGCGCCGCCAAGTAGGCGATTTTCTGGGGCGCGCCAGCACACTTTATGGGCGTGGAGGGCTGAGTGAATAGCGCACGCCCACCCGTGAAATTGTCTAGACAGGTCCAGGTATACGTGGCCAGCTCGGGAGCGTAGTTACTGCACACACCGTTTTTACCGAGCGCGTCTTCAAGCCCTTCAATGCCTCCCCAGTTCAGCTCAATGCCCGGCGCCACCACTAAATAGTCGTAGCTGATGCGGCTTTCGTCCTCAAGTAACACTTGCCGCTGCTCGGGCACCAGCTGCCGCACGGCGGAGCGAATCCAGGTGGCGTCTTTCGGTAGCGTATCGGCTTGGGGGCGAATGGTGTCCTCCAAGGCGTAGGTACCGCCACCCACCAACGTAAACGCAGGCTGGTAGTAGTGCACATCGCGCGGCTCAATAATTGCCACATCAAGACCGGCCCGCTGACGCAGCAGCGAGGCTGCAACGCTGGTGCCGCCACTGCCCGCACCGATAATGACAATTTGGTGGTGCCTGCTTTGGCTCATAAAACGCCTCCCGATTATTTGGAGTTATTGGCTTCAGGTGTTGGATTGATCACCCGGCACGCCGATTATGGGTGAGGCACCACGAGTATTGCTGTCATCGGGTTGCGCCGCGCAGCCAAGAGTATACGAAGTCATAGACAGCGAACCCATGGAAAACCCTTCCACCAGCACCTCAGCGGGCCGATTCGCCGCCACCGCCAGACCGGCCAAATACAGCAGCGGGATGAAATGCTCATCGGTGGGCACGGATCGGGTGTAATCTGGATGTTTTTGCACGGACGGCAAGCGGGCTGGATCGGTGGTCATGATTTCTTTCACGTCGCCGTCAAAGCGTCGGTTCCAGTCAAAAGCCGCATCCGGCGCCTTCCAATCAATCTCGCCCAGATTATGCACTACGTTGCCGCTGCCGATAATCAGAATGCCCTTCTCTCGCAAAGGCGCCAGCTTCGCGCCAAGCTCCAGATGATAGTCGAAGGATTGGGAGGCATTGATCGATAGTTGCAGCACTGGAATATCCGCTTGCGGAAAGGCGTGCACCAAAACGGACCAGGTGCCGTGATCGAGCCCCCAGCTGTCGCGATCCAAGCCCACCCAATGAGGCTGCAACAGGTCCGCAATTTCCCCGGCGATCTCGGGCGACCCCGGCGCCGGGTACTGTACCTCGAACAGCTCCTGCGGGAAGCCGTAAAAATCGTGAATAGTACGCGGCTGGGCCATGGCGGTAACGGCGGTGGCGGCAATGTACCAGTGGGCCGAAACCACCAATATGGCACGCGGCCGGGGTGCCGCTGCGCCGAAACTTTGCCACGCCTCGGTAAATCGGTTGCTGGTAAGGGTATTCATGGGCGAGCCGTGGCCGAGAAAAGCCGCCGGCGCAATCTCGTCAGTCATTGTCCGTGACACTCCCAATTAAGATGAGCCTGTTGGCGCATCTGTTGGCGTAGGGGAACCTGCGGTAAATCCCACAGCCACGCGGAGCCGGGCTGAACCTCGGTCATGGTAACGGAAGCCGCCCAGCGTGGGAAGCGGACCGCCAGCACGACTCACTAAAGCATCCCAAACCCCGCATCGGCGCCACGGACATCTATATAAGAAGCACCGCCTATATATTAAGAAGCACCACAGGTTGTTTAGGGTCAACACTGGGCGCTGACTGAACCGCCAAATTTCGCCCTATTGTATGATTATTCTGCCCGCCGACTGACGCGCTTTTCCTGAGCCCTGTTATAACAGAATGCGCGCTCCTAACGCGATCCTAATAGCACCGCGCTATTTATCCCCCGCCACCAGCGGATAGTAACGCTTTTCAGCGTCGGTAACTTCGTTTTCATTCGTTGACAAGCTCATCTCCCGCTGCATATTATTATAATACAAATGGGCGTGCTGAAGCTTTTGATTGAAGCTCTGCCGTTGTTACTAAACGGCTCACGAACCTTCGGTAGCTGAAATAAAAAGGAAGGCTGGTTATGAGTGTGTATGCGCTGGGCCTCGATTATGGTTCGGATTCAGTAAGAGCGCTGTTAGTGGACACCAAAACGGGCGAGGAAGTCGCCACGCAGGTGGCCATGTATCCCCGGTGGGGCCAGGGACTTTATTGTGAGCCCGGGCGAAACCAATTTCGCCAGCACCCTTTAGATTATCTGGAAACGTTGGTTACCGTCGTGCAGGGCTTGTGGGCCGAAGCGCCGGCGGGTGCCGCCGACAAAGTGGTGGGCATTAGCTTTGACACCACCGGTTCTACCCCCGTGGCGGTGGATAAAGAAGGCGTTGCTCTGGCTTTAAAACCCGAGTTCGCCGACAACCCCAACGCCATGTTCGTATTGTGGAAGGACCACACCGCGGTAAAGGAAGCCCAGGAAATTACCGCCGCCGCCAACCGCTCTGAAATCAATTACTTGCAGTACGAAGGCGGCATTTACTCGTCCGAATGGTACTGGGCCAAAGCCTTGCATGTACTGCGCGCCGACGAAGCCGTGCGCCAGGCCGCTTACGCCTGGGTGGAGCACTGCGACTGGATGCCCGCCGTATTGACCGATACCACCCACCCTTCCCGCTTTCGCATCGGCCGCTGTGCCGCCGGCCATAAAATGATGTGGCATGAAAGCTGGGGCGGCTACCCACCCAATGAATTTTGGGTCGGAATTGATCCGGTGCTGGACGGCTATGCCAACCGCTTGCCAAAAGAGACCTTTACCGCCGCTGAAAGCGTGGGCCCACTCACCGCCGAATGGGCTGCCAAACTTGGGCTGCCCGCAGGCATACCCGTCGGTTTCGGTGCCTTCGACTGTCACATGGGTGCCGTGGCGGCCAATGTTAAGCCCGGCGTGCTGACCAAAGTTATGGGCACGTCCACGTGCGACATCACCGTGGCCAGCTACGAAGACATTGCCGATAAATGCATTCGCGGCATCTGCGGCCAGGTAGACGGTTCAGTGGTTCCCGGCATGGTGGGCCTTGAGGCCGGTCAGTCCGCCTTTGGCGATCTGTACGCCTGGTTCCGGGACCTCGTCAATTGGCCGGTGCAAACGCTTCTCGCCAGCACTGACGCCCTGGACGAAGCCACCCGCAAAAAATTAACCGAAGAAATCGAAGACAAAACCCTGGTGGCTCTGGGCGATGCCGCCAGTCAGATCCCCCCCGGCGAAACGGGCATTACCGCGCTGGACTGGGTTAACGGACGCCGCACGCCAGACGCCGACCAGACGCTGACCATGGCCATTGCCGGGCTGAATATGGGCAGCCAGGCGCCGCAGATTTTCCGCGCCCTGGTGGAAGCAACCGCCTTCGGTGCCCGCGCCATTATTGAACGCTTCAAGTCTGAAGGTGTGGCCATTGATTCTGTTGTGGTGATTGGCGGCATTTCCAAAAAGTCCGACTTCATCATGCAGGTTTGTGCGGACGTGTGGAACTGCCAAATCGACGTGCTGGAAAGTGAGCAAAGTTGTGCGCTGGGCGCGGCCATGTTCGCGTCCACAATCGCCGGGGTATACCCGAACGTTCAGGCGGCTCAGAAAGTGATGGCCTCTCCGGTGAGTAACTCCTACTTCCCGAACGCCCAGAACGCGGCAATCTACGACCGTCTATATCGTGAATATCAGGCCCTTGGCGCCTATGTCGAAGGAGCTCGTCCATGAGTTATCGTGCGCTCAAAGAACAGGTTTATGAAGCCAACATGGAGTTACACCACCGCAAACTGGTGGTGTACACCTGGGGCAACGTATCGCAAATCGATCGAGACAAAGGCGTCGTTGCCATCAAACCCAGCGGCGTCGCCTATGAAGAGATGAAAGTGGACGATATTGTCGTTGTCGATCTCGACAACAACATTGTCGAGGGCAAAATGCGTCCTTCCTCGGACACCAAAACCCACACGCACCTGTATCGGCACTTCGACAGCATTGGCGGCGTCACCCATACCCACTCCACCTACGCCACTGCCTGGGCCCAGGCTCAGCAAGCGATTCCCTGTTTTGGCACCACCCACGCCGACTACGCCTATGGCGAGATTCCTGTCACCGCTGTGATGAGCGATGAGCAGATCGAACGCGACTACGAAGAGGAAACCGGCGTACAGATTACCGACTGTTTCAAGAACCGCAGCCCGGTGGAAACACCCATGTGCATCATTGCCGGCCACGCGCCATTTACCTGGGGTAAAGACGCGGCTGAGTCGGTTTATCACGCTGTGATTCTAGAAGAGATCGCAAAAATGGCGTACCTCACGCGCACCCTGCGCGCCGATGTAGCGCCTCTCAAGCAAGCCATTGTAGACAAACACTACCTGCGTAAGCACGGCAAAAACGCTTACTACGGCCAGGATTGATCAACCCTTTTCGGCAACCGCCTTCGTTAGGATTACAGCTATGAAAATTTACGGTGACAAAGAAATCTGGTTCGTCACGGGCTCACAACACCTTTATGGGCCCCAAGTATTAGAGCAGGTTGCGGCGAACAGCCAAGAAATTGCCGACGGTTTGACCGGCTCGGACAAACTGTCGGCCAAAATCGTCGCCCAGCCGACGGTTAAATCCCCCGAGGAAATTCTGGCCGTGTGTCAGCGCGCCAATAATGACAGCAACTGCGTCGGTTTGATTCTTTGGATGCACACGTTCTCCCCGGCGAAAATGTGGATTGCGGGCCTAAAGGCACTGAACAAGCCCTACATGCATCTGCACACCCAGTTCAACGCCGAGTTGCCCTGGGCCGAAATCAACATGGATTACATGAACCTGCACCAAAGTGCCCATGGTGACCGAGAGTTCGGCTACATCAGCACCCGTCTGCGCCAGGATCGTCGTGTGGTCGTTGGCCATTGGCAACAAGAGCGCGTTCAGCAAGAAATCGATGATTGGCTGCGCGTAGCTATGGGTTGGGCCGAGGCTCAGACCCTGAAAGTGGCCCGATTTGGTGACAACATGCGGCAGGTAGCGGTAACCGAAGGCGATAAAGTGGCTGCCCAGATTCACTTCGGCTATGAAGTGCACGCCTTTGGTCTGGGTGAGCTGGCCACTGTGGTTGATGCTGTCAGCGATGCGGACGCCGACGCGCTGGTTGAGGAATACCTGGCAACTTACGATGTGGCCGACGCCGTGCTCAAAGACGAGCACCAAATGGCCATGATTAAAAACGAAGCGCGACTGGAAATCGGTATGGAGCGCTTTTTGAAAAAAGGCGGCTTTAAAGCCTTTACTAACAACTTCGAAAACCTCACCGGCCTGACCGGTCTGCCCGGCATGGCCACCCAACGGCTGATGGCCAAAGGCTACGGCTACGGCGGCGAAGGTGACTGGAAGACCGCGGCCATGACCCGGATCGTGAAAGTAATGAGCCAGGGCAAAGAAGGTGGTACTTCCTTTATGGAGGACTACACTTATAACCTGGGCACGCGGGACCAGGTGCTGGGCGCCCACATGTTGGAAATCTGCCCCACCATCGCGGCGCACAAGCCCCGCCTGGAAGTCGCACTGCATACCATCGGTATCCGTAAAGACATCGCCCGCTTGAAGTTTACCGGCAAGCCCGGTCCGGCTATGAATATCACTACAGTGGACCTGGGCACTCGCTTCCGCATCGTGATCAACGAGCTGGATACCGTGGCGCCACCAGCTGACTTGCCCAAGCTGCCTGTGGCCTCAGCCCTGTGGGAGCCGCGGCCTAATTTGGGTATTGCGGGCGCCGCCTGGATTCACGCCGGAGGCGCGCACCACAGCGTGTACAGCCAAGGGGTGACCACCGAGCAGATCATCGACTTTGCCGAGATGGCGGGCGTGGAAGCCGTAGTTATCGACAATGACACTCAAGTACGAAAGTTTAAAGACGAGCTGCGCCAAAACGCCGCTTACTACCATCTGAAGCAAGGCGTATAACATTCGCCTATGGCGGCGGGCCGTTGGGCCGCCGCCCGCGTTATTAAAACCATAAAAGGCAGCGCCCCATAATGACTACTACAGCAACGACTGAAAAGCAGACCCATAAATTATCGGTACTGGAGAAAGTAGGCTTCGGTGCCGGGGACATGTCGGTGAACGTAATGATCGCCGCCATGTTCTTTTTCATGCAATATTTTTATACGGATATTTTCGGTCTTAAGCCGGCGCACGTCGGCATTTTGTTTTTAGCGGCCCGGTTTGTTGACGCCTTCAGCGACCCGCTAATGGGTTTAATTACTGACAAGTTCAAATCCCGTTACGGGCGTTTTCGCCAATACTTTCTATTCTTGTCCATTCCCTACGGGTTTGCGATTTTCTTGCTGTTTACGACACCCGATGTCAGCTACAACATGAAGCTGGTATGGGCTTACAGCACCTACCTGTTCGCCACGTTAATGTTCACCGGCGTTGCCATTCCGTACATTTCGTACATCGGTGTACTGACGGCCGATCCAAAAGAACGCTTGTCCGCCAACGGCTACCGGATGTTCTTTGCCAAGATCGCCAACTGGGTGATCATTTCATCGATTCCGGCACTTGCCAGCATGTGGGGTAACGGAGATCCGGCTAAAGGGTATCAGCTGGCAATGGCTTTGATGTCCTTTGTGGGCGTATTGCTGCTGCTGTTTTGCTTTTTTTCTACCCGCGAGCGGGTCGAACACGTAGTGGATAAAAAGCCACTGAGCGAGCAGTTCAAACTGTTGCTAAAGAATGATCAGTGGCTGGTACTGGCGGCTTGCTGCGTATTCGGCACGTTGGGATACGCCATGCGTGGCGGTGTTGCCCTGTACTACGCCATTTATTTTCTCGGTGCCAGCGAGATTGTGGCGGGGCAGTTTGTCGGAGCGGGAATTGTGGCCTCCATTGCCTCCATGGTGGCATCCACCTGGATCACCAAACGTTACTGTAAAGTCCAGCTGTTCCGCTGGTCCCAACTGCTGGTAATGCTGATCAGTGTGGCGATTTTTGTTCTCGTCTCACCCGGCGACATCTGGCTGGCTTTTGTGCTGTACATTCTTTTGTGTTTTGTTGTGGATCTGCACGCGCCGGTATTTTGGTCGGCCATCGCCGAAGTGGTGGACTACGGTGAGTTCAAAAACGGCAAGCGGGTTTCAGGTCTGGCTTTTGGTGGCATATCGTTCTGCCAAAAAGCGGGCATGGGCATCGCCGGCTTCATCACGGGCTTACTGTTAACGTATTACGGCTACGAGGCCGGGCAAGCACAATCGGAGTTCACCGTCACCGGAATTGCTCTCATGCTCACGGTGTTCCCGGGAGTATTCCATGCGCTCATGGGCCTGGTGATGTTCAAATACAAAATTACCAACGATTTTTATATCGACATGCAAGCGCAGCAAGGCAAAACGGATATTCGTTCCTCCAAGAGCGGTCTATCGGAAGAGTACTTGAACGAACAGCCGCTATAACCAACACAATCAACTTACATACGCAGGGGCGGGGCATCGCGAAACAAGCGAGCATCCGCCCCGTCTTACTTGAACCATTGGAACTTTAACCTTTGGAGAACCCAATGACAGAACTGATTAGCCCCTTGATTGAACAGCGGGCCGACCCGTTTATCTACAAGCACACCGATGGGTACTATTATTTCACCGGCTCGGTGCCCGCCTACAACGGCATCGAACTGCGCCGGGCGAAAACCATTGCCGGCTTGGCCGAAGCGACACCGGTAATGGTATGGCACAAGCCCGATACCGGGCCGTTGAGTGACTTGATCTGGGCACCGGAGATTCACTTTAACAAAGGCGCTTGGTACGTTTACTTTGCCGCTGCGCCGTCCCGCGAGATTAAACACGATCTGTTTCAGCACCGCATGTACGCCATTTCCACCACGGCAGACAACCCGCTGGAAGGCGAATGGCAAGAGCCGGTGCAAGTGGATACCGGCATGGATACTTTCTGCCTGGACGCCACCACCTTTACCCACCGGGATCAGCTGTACTATGTGTGGGCGCAGAAAGAAGAAGGCATTCGCGGTAACTCCAACCTTTATATCGCCAAAATGGATCGGCCGGACGCTATTTCATCCGAGCCGGTACGCTTAAGCATACCCGAGCTGGAGTGGGAGATTCGTGGCTTCTGGGTTAACGAAGGTCCGGCGGTACTGGTGCGAAACGGTCGGGTGCTGATCACCTATTCCGGTAGTGCAACCGATGAAAACTATTGCATGGGATTATTGTGGGCCGATGAAGACGCCGATCTGCTCGACCCCAAAAGCTGGAACAAGGCTCAAGAGCCGGTGTTTGTGACCGATGCCGAGCGCTCCATCTTCGGCCCTGGACACAGCAGCTTTACCATCGCTGAGGACGGGGTAACCGATTTGTTGGTTTATCACGCCCGTACCTATACAGAGATTGAAGGCGACCCGCTGTGGGATCCAAACCGCCATACCTATGTGAAGCGCATTGGCTGGAGCGAGGACGGTATGCCCGTGTTTGGCAGCCCCGCTCTGAAGAACGACACCTAGCAGGCTGTTGAAAAACTACCTGCTAGTTAGCGGCTAAGCGCCTCTAAACCGCTGCGGCGGCGCCGAAGTTAAGGCGCCGCCCAGCGCATACACCGCAAACACCCGCCTTACGCCAACTCAACCTTGCCATACGCTCGCTCGAGAAACTCTTCGTGCTTGGGAAGACGAGCAACGGCGTTAGCCACATGCTCTTTAAAGCCCTGCAGATACTCTCGCATTTTTTGGTCGTCCATATTGCCCACCGCCCCTTGATAGGTTTTTGGATAAAAACCCTGACCAATCAATACCTGACTCCAACCGTTGTGCCTGAACAGCTCACTATCGCTTAGAAAAATCATGCCGCTTTCGCGGAATAGATCAATGCGGTGGCGCAGCGTATCGGGCACCGACATGGTGCGCATGTAATCCCAAAACTCAGTGTCGTTTCGGCGCGTGGCATGATAGTGAAGAATAATAAAATCCCGCGTGCTTTCCGCCTCTTCCCGGGCCTGACGGTTATACTCATTGACGACCGCTTGTTGTATGCCGTGAAACGGCATAAGCCGCAACAGACGAATCACCGCCGAGGTCACCATATGAATACTGGTGGATTCCAACGGCTCAAGAAACCCCGAAGCCAGGCCCATGGCGATACAGTTTTTGTTCCAAGCCAGCTTTCGACGACCGGTGGTAAAACGAATTAAGCGCGGTTCACCACGCAGCGGCGCACGGAGGTTAGCACGCAAGGTTTTTTCAGCCCATTCCCGATCCGTAAACCGGCTGGAAAATACAATGCCATTGCCTGTGCGATTGCGCAGTGGAATTTGCCATTGCCAGCCGTAAGGGTGAGCAATGGAACGGGTGAAGGGGGGAGCACTTTCGACTTTTTCCGTTTGCACCGCCAGAGCCGAATCGGCGGGCAGCCAGTGCT
>Ga0209487_1003993_pt1 | contig 11477 bp, 9 predicted proteins | sample Poulit2012_FD_187524 | JGI IMG/M metagenome (GOLD analysis project Ga0209487, IMG submission 187524) | Agricultural soil microbial communities from Georgia to study Nitrogen management - Poultry litter 2012 (SPAdes) (version 2) | ecosystem: Environmental > Terrestrial > Soil > Agricultural land... | reverse complement strand
ACCAAACGATTAAACGACTGTGGATTAATTCACTTGAAGTCGATGAAGTTCGGAAAGGGTTTGAAAACCTTTTAGACAACAACAAAGATCTCCTCATGTATGAGGAAGCGAAATCTCGTCAAATAAGCGACTGGATCGTTGGGATGAATGGCTCTCGGCTTTATTCTCTTCTCTTGCAAGCACGGGGGATTAATGATGTATTTTCGATTGGACGGGTACAATCACCGACTGTATTTCTTATTTATCAACGGCAATTGGAAATTGAGAACTTCAAGTCTGAACCATTCTTTGAAGTCGAAGCGACATTCACTGCGGAGAATGGGACCTACAAAGGGAAAGCAAAGGCGAAGGAAGCAAAGAAAGAGATCATCATTGAACTACTTAGGAAACATGAATTAAGTACGAAATCACCAGGTATTGTCGTTTCTGTGAAACAGACGGATAAACGAACGAAACCACCACTACTCCATGCATTGTCTACATTACAAGCAACCGCGAATAGATTGTGGAAAACGAGTCCTGCAAACGTACTTAAAATCATGCAAGGTCTTTATGAAAAGAAGCTCGTTACTTACCCGCGGACAGATTCCCGGCATATTACACCGAGTGAATTCACCTATTTGGCTAATCAAGTAGAAGATTACCAAAAGCTGATTGATCATAATTTTTCAGTCACATCACTGACACCTAAAAAGCGCTACGTTGATAGCTCAAAGGTACAAGAGCATCATGCACTCATTCCGACAAAAAAGATCCCTACACAAGCTGATCTCACAAAGATGTCTACAATTGAGCGTCATTTATACGAGGAAGTGGTGCGCACAACACTTGCGATGTTCCATACTGATTATTTGTACACCGAAACAAAGGTAACGACAGATGTAAATGGACTCCCCTTCTTTACGACTGGAAAGACGGAACGTGACAAAGGCTGGAAAGCTTTATTTGTTCGGACAGAGAAGAAAAATTCAAGGGACGGACAAACTTTGCCGTTACTTCATGAACAAGAACAGGTTCAAAGTGATATCGGCATCAAAGAAGGTAAAACAAATCCACCAAAATCCTACACAGAGGGTCAATTAATTGCGATGATGAAAACCTGTGGAAAGCTTGTCGATGATAAGGAAGAGACGGAAATTTTAAAGGAAGTAGAAGGACTCGGTACGGAAGCAACGAGGAGCGGTATCATCGAAACCATTAAACGACATAACTATATTAACGTAACAAAAAACGTTGTCACCATTTCGGATAAAGGTCGTGTACTATGTCAGGCGATTGAAGGAAATCTTCTTTCTAGTCCATCCATGACGGCAAAATGGGAAACCTATTTACGTAAAATTGGAAATGGGGAAGGAACACAAGAACGTTTTCTCGGCAGCATTGCAAAATTCATTCATAGCTTGCTTGATGAGGTACCAAGTCAACTAGAAAAACAGAAAATTGATGTTAAGCTAACCTCTACAACTAAAACGGGTTCAGGAAAAAACAATATTGCTCCATGCCCAACTTGCAAACAAGGAACCATTATTGCCTTAAAAGGATTTTATGGCTGTTCTGCTTATAGAACGGGTTGTAAACAAACGTTTCCTGGTACCTTTTTAAAGAAAAAGCTTACACCTACACAAGTGAAGCTCCTTTGTACAAAGGGGAAAACAAATATGATTAAAGGATTTGTCTCAAAAGCTGACAAGAAGTTTAATGCAAAACTTTCTCTTGTCGACGGAAAATTAAAATTTGAGTTTTGATTTTTCGATCCCGTTTTAATAGTTTTCATCTGAACGAGGAAAGTGTTATAAAAGAACCGTGCACCAACAAAAATAAAACGATTTACGCGGAGTGTATTATCCGAATAAATCGTTTTCCTTATTCCTTCCCCTTTTAAATGGGTTTTTTCACAGCACACTAAATGCTTCGTCTTTTACATCACTAATGAGCATGTGCCCTGGTGCGTGCGTAATCATAATCAGAGGTTTGCTCTCTATCGCAACAGCTTGTGGGGTTACACCGCAAGCCCAAAATACGGGGACCTCATTTTCTTTAATTGTTACAGAATCACCAAAATCTGGCTTTGAGATGTCCGTAATCCCTATTTGACTTGGGTCTCCAACATGGATTGGTGCTCCATGTACAGCTGGGAATCGACTCGTAATTTGCGTGGCCCGAATCGCATCTTGAGGTGACATCGGGCGCATACTGACCACGGTCGGCCCTTCGAATAAACCAGATTTTTCGCAGGCTATATTCGTTCGATACATTGGAACATTACAGTTTTCTTCAATATGCTGAATCGGAATTCCGTTCTCAAGTAGTGGGGTTTCAAATGTAAAACTACAGCCAATTAAAAAACCAACCATATCATCTTTCCAGTATTCGGTTATATCTAGCACTTCTTCTGTATATACGCCATCTTTATAAATACGATATTTCGGAATATCTTTACGAATATCAGCTTCTCTTGCCATTTTAAGCGGATGAAAGGAACCAGCTTCCGTCACATCTAATAATGGGCATGACCTTGGATTTCGCTGACAAAATAATAAGAAATCAAAAGCATGTTCTTTCTTCAAAACAACTAAATTTGCCTGTGTAAATCCGTTGGCCATTCCAGCTGTTGGACCGGTAATTTCTTGATTTCGAATAAGTTTTCTTATTTCCTTCGGCTTCATTTCATTAGCTTTTTCCAATTAAATCCTCCCTCTTTTCAATCGGTTAAGATTATTCAAATAACAATGGAATTTGTTCAACTAGAGTCATAACACCTAAAATGCTCATGAGAATAACAACAATACCCCCACCGATTGTTAGCCAGAGCGGATGCTTGTAATCTCCCACGACATCTTTCTTATAAGCGCCAACTAATATCGTTCCTAATGCTAATGGTAATATAAGTGCATTTAAAGCACCAGCAATAAGAAGTACCGTTACAGGACTTCCAACAAATGCAAATGTTAATGTAGATAATGCAATAAATACGATAATAATCCAATTGTGATATTTTTCAATTTTGGGATGAAAGGATCGAATAAATGAAACCGATGTGTAAGCCGCACCAACGACAGATGTAATAGCTGCAGCCCACATGATCACGCCAAACAGTTTATAGCCAACATCACCTATTGCAAGTTGAAATACAGATGCAGGTGGATTTTCTGGATCGATGGGAAGTCCCTTAGAGACAACTCCGAGTACGGCTAAAAATAATGCGATACGCATGATTCCTGTAATTAATATCCCCGTTACAGAACTCTTTGTGACTTCGGGTAAGGACTCAGTCCCTTTTATCCCTGCATCTAACAGACGATGTCCGCCCGCAAATGTTATATAACCGCCGACCGTTCCGCCAACTAGTGTCATAATGGCCACGATACTAATTTGTTCCGGATTAAATGTGTTTTTAAGGGCTTCTCCAACTGGCGGAGATGTTGAAATGGCAACATACATCATTAATAACATCATGACAAGCCCCGCAATTTGGACAACTTTATCCATCGCCTTTCCGGCTTCTTTCACGACAAAAATAAAGATCGCAAAAACAGCACTAATAATTCCTCCTGTTACGGGGCTCATGCCAAACATTGCATTTAAACCAAGGCCGGCCCCAGCAACGTTTCCTATATTAAAAGCGAGCCCGCCAAACACAATAAAGAGCGCTAGAACGACACCGAGTCCGGGCAATATTTTATTCGCAATCTCTTGACCGCGTAACCCAGATACAGCAATGACTCTCCATACGTTTATTTGAGCGAACACATCTAATAATAGTGAAATTAAAATAACAAACCCAAAGCTTGCCGCCAATTGCTGTGTAAACACGGTTGTTTGTGTTAAGAATCCCGGCCCGATAGAAGAAGTTGCCATTAAGAAGGCTGCGCCGAGTAAGACACTCCTTGTTGCTTTCTTATTACCTTGTGTGTTTCCTAGATTTTCCCCGTCCATTTAGATGCCACCATTCTTAGTTGTCAATTACTGCAACATTTACATTATTTTTTTCCAGCGTTTCTTTAATATATTTGGCAAAATCTAAGGCATGTTCACCATCACCATGGATACAAACCGTATCTGCCTGTAACCTAACCTCTACAGCTTGTTGTGACATGACTGTACCTTCTTTTACCATTCTCAGAACTTGCTTAACGGATTGATCTTGATTGGTTATTAATGCACCTGCATGAGACCGTAACGTTAAAGAGCCATCTTTTTGGTAAGTCCGATCTGCAAACACTTCATGTGCTGTAGGTAAGCCGACCTTTTCTCCTGCTTTCGTTAATTCACTATCGGCCAGACCAAAAAGTACTAAAGAAGGTGATATATCATAGACCGCTTTCGCAATTGCCTCAGCAATCCGACTGTCTTTTGCAGCCATCTGGTATAAAGCACCATGCGGTTTCACATGTTGCATCGTTTCATTATAGGTGGTTAAGAATCCTTGCAGCGCACCGATTTGATAAACGATCAGATCATACGCTTCTTGCGCGGTAATGTTCATATCGCGGCGACCGAAACCATTTAAATCAGGTAATCCCGGATGGGCCCCAATTTTCACACCATTGTCAATCGCTAGCTTAACGGTTTCCCGCATGACGCTCGGATCACCCGCATGAAAACCACAAGCAATGTTCGCTGATGTAATATATTTCAAAACTTCCTGTTGCTCCCCGAGCTTATATCGCCCAAAACTTTCCCCTAGATCACAGTTCAAATCTATTTTAAACATTCCATTTCCCCTCCATCATATTTTCTATGCAGTAGGTGCAATAGGCGACTACAACCATTTGGTTCCGTATTATGAAACCATTGTTTCAAAAGCAAAATATATTCTACCATAAAATATTATTTTTTAATAGGATTAACTTGTCGAGAATGATAGTTTTATTGCTTTAACGTTTTCCTACCTTAATGAATTTCATAATCCCTATTTATAACCATACCTCTCTAACAACAAAGTGACTTCCCTTGTTTCGATAATGATGAAATTCATTCCCTTGTTTTTACCTTTCAGACACGATAAAATAAGTATAATCCATTATACAGAACCATAGTACCGAATAACGAAACAATAGGAGCTATTAAAATGAATAATCGAAATATAGAGGCTATTATGAAGCCTTTAGGTGATTCCGCACTCATGGTCCAACTGGGTGAAGGTATTCACCCATCTATTCATAAGAAAGTAAGAAGTTTATCAGCAATACTAGAAGAACATTCATTTAAAGGATTCATTGAATCTGTACCAGCTTATAATAATTTAATGATTTATTATAACCCTTATGTTGTCCACCAGTCCTATCGGAATCATCCATCATGTTGCGATCCATTCTTAAGTCCTTACCAAAAAGTATGCACGTACATGAATGACCTGATTCAAAAAATTGGAGAGAATACGTTTTTCGAAGAAAGACTTGTCACGATTCCCGTGTTATACGGGGGTGAATATGGTTCCGATTTGGCGTATGTAGCAGCATATCACGGCCGATCCATCGAAGAAGTTATTCAAATCCACTCGAGAAATGAATACATAGTCTATATGATTGGTTTTGCTCCAGGGTTCCCATTCTTGGGTGGAATGGATGAAAATATTGCTACACCGAGAAAAGAAACACCGCGATTAGCTATCGCTCCCGGATCAGTTGGAATCGCTGGAAAGCAAACAGGTGTTTACCCTTTAGAAACACCTGGCGGCTGGCAAATAATCGGACGAACGCCACAGCGTTTGTTTCTTCCTGAAATGTCACCACCTACATTACTACAATCTGGTGATAAAATTCGGTTTGTCTCAATTTCACCCGAAGAATATAAAAACTATGAGGGGGTGAATTCATGACGGTAAAAGTACTACACCCTGGACTCTTGACTACCATTCAAGATCTTGGTAGATATGGTTCGCAAAGGTTTGGTGTCATTGTAAGCGGTGCGATGGATAGCTATTCTTTAAGACTCGCAAATTTACTTGTCGGAAACGAGGAAGGTGAAGGTGCTCTCGAAGTAACCTTATTTGGGACATCTCTCCAATTTAAAAAAGACCAGTTAATCGCAATAACTGGCGGGGATTTAGCCGCTAGCCTTGATGGCGATAAAGCACCACTCTGGCGACCGGTCCTTGTCCGAAAAGGATCCATCTTAACATTCAAATCTGGAACAAAGGGATCCAGGGCCTATATCTCTTTCGCTGGTGGTATCGTGATCCCTGAGGTAATGGGAAGTAAAAGTACCTACCTGCGTGCAGAAATGGGCGGATTCAAAGGGAGGGCTTTGCAAAAAGCAGACACATTCAAATGTGGGCAAATGAATGTGATCAACCAATCCTTTTTTTCTAGATTAAAAGATATGCCTGAGCACGCGGCGTGGTCCGTCAATTACAACGCACTCCTTAATTTACAACAAACGCAAACGATACGAGTTTTAAAAGGGACTGAATACGAACGATTTGATGAAAAAAGCAAGCAGTTATTTTTTAATGAACCCTACACCTTAACAACCCAATCCGACCGAATGGGCTCGCAATTAGAAGGCGCTGCCCTTTCATTGGGTGAAAACTTTGAGTTGCTATCTGAAGGTGTTACATATGGAACAATCCAAGTCCCAATGAATGGGCAACCCATCATTTTAATGGCTGATCGTCAAACTACAGGTGGCTATCCGAAAATCGGACAGGTCATTTCTGCTGATTTACCAAGGTTGGCACAATTACAACCAACCGCTATCATTCACTTTCATGAGATTACACTTGAAGATGCGGAAAAGGAATTAGTAAAGAATGAGCAAATCATGAATGAGATCAAAACAGGTATCCATTTCAAATTATTATCCTAACGAGAGAACAGCGATTAGAATGATTTAGGAAAACTAGAAAGCCTATCAAGTACCCAAAAACATCCTCTATTTACTTCGGTCACTCCGGATCATAGAGGATGATTTCAATTGATGATATAGCCTAACTGTTTGGAGATTTCATTAGCAGCTTCTTTCACTTTCTTGGCAAATCCAGGGATATTCTCCTCTTGATAATAGGCTTCAATTCCGGCAATACTTATTCCCGCGACGACTTCCCCTTGATGATTAAAAATAGGCGCAGAAATCGCAGATGAGTAATTCTCTAATTCAGAATGGCTGACGGTGTATCCGTCTTTTTTTGCCTGTCTTATCGACTCGGCCAGTTTCTTTTTATCCGTAATTGTGCCATCAGCAATAGGCTTTAAGTCAATCTGTTCTATATACATATCCCTTTCTGCTTCTGGCAAAAAGGCTAAAATGATGCGAGAACAAGCGCCCGCGTATAGCGGACTACGTCTACCTACGCCCGTATATAAGCGAACCTTTTGATAGGCATCGATTTTTTCAATATAAATTGCCTCATTACCTTGTTTAACAATTAAGTTGGTTGCTTCTTTTACCTGATCATGTAGATCCTTCATAATCGGATAGGCAATATTCCGGATATCAAGTCTCGTGGAAACAAGATTCCCAAATGTAAGAAATAAAAGACCCAATCGATAGTTTGCATCCATTCCTTTTTCTAAAAAACCCATTTCCTCTAAAGATTTCAGCATCCGATAGACAGAAGACTTCGGCATACCGGATAAATCAATGATTTCTTGGAATTTTAATTTTCTATGATCAATAAATAAATTCAAAATATCCATCGAACGCACAACTGTTTTGTTTTTATTAGTCATATTTCCACCTCTTGAACTTTCATTTTATCCCTACTTTCGAATTTAGTATACCATTATATAGCCTAATCGTGACAATAACCAAGAGCCAAATATATTTCATAATAGCGAACCCTCTGCCCTCGAATCACTTCATCTTCTCACCTACACAATGAAAACCTTCAAGCACTCTGCGTTTTTGAAAAAGACACACTCTCTCGTCAGCCAATCATTAACTAAATAACACCTTATCGTTCGATTCGAACGATAAGGTGCTATTTTTAAAATCGTTATTAAAAGATAAACTTCTGAAGTACCTCTGATCTACACCCTCTAGACTTTTATCATTGCTTTTCGGATTTTTTGCTCCAGTATGTAGCGAGCAATGACCCAGAAATATTGTGCCAAACACTGAAAATGGCACTCGGAACTGCCGCAAGTGGTGAAAAATGGGCGGCTGCCAATGCTGCTCCTAATCCAGAGTTTTGCATTCCAACCTCAATGGAAACGGCTTTCTGATCAGAATAATCCAATTTAAACAGGCGGGCAGTCCAGAATCCTAATAAATAACCTAACATATTATGCAACATCACAACAATTAAAATTAGTAATCCTGTTTCAGCAATTTGCTGCTGATTTCCACTAACAACTGCTGTAACAATAGCGACAATCGCTATAACAGAAACAAGCGGCATCGCTTTTACACTTTGTTTAACTTGCTTATTAAAAAATATATTTGCAGTGATTCCAAGGGCAATCGGAATCAAAACAATATTTACGATGGATAAAAACATTTCTCCTGCCGAAACCGGTAGCCATTTGCTAGCTAGCAATAAGATCAATGCCGGGGTCACAAATGGTGCCAATAAAGTAGTGCAAGAGGTAATGGCAACGGATAAAGCAACATTTCCTCTGGACAAAAATGTCATGACATTCGATGACGTCCCACCTGGGCAACAACCAACTAGAATGACACCCGCGGCAACTTCTGGCGGTAATCTAAATCCTACAGCAAGCCCAAATGCGATAAGTGGCATAATCGTAAATTGTCCAAGGACCCCGATAGCTACTTTCTTCGGTTGTTTTAAAACTTCCCTAAAGTCATCCAATGATAGGGTCATCCCCATCCCGAACATAATAACACCTAGCAGTACAGATATGTATGGTGCAATCCATGTAAAACCATCGGGCACAAAAAAGGCCAATGCTGCAAACAACACGACCCATACGGCGAAAGTATTCCCCGCAAATTGACTAATTCTCTCTACTGTCTTCATTCTTCAACTCACTCCTTAAGATCTATAGAATCACTATACAGCACTTTCTAAATTTTACAATAATTTAGAAAAGGAGAAGCACTTTTATTCTTCTCCTAACACATGACAATAACTTTTAATGGTGTTGTTTGGGCGGGTATACTTTTGGTTGTTGCACGATAAATAACAATTAGATTATGGTTTGCTGGATTTCGAAGATATGCCTGCCCATTTTCTAATACAAGCTTCGTTTCTGGGCCAAGATTTAATTCTAACGTCCCGTCACTACTTGCTAAGTCTTTATTAAAATAGTCCACTTTAACCTGTTGTGTTCGAGATTGTTTTGCCATAACGATTGCCTGATATTGCGGTGGGTAGATGAGTGGTGCAGCCGTATTTGCATCATAAAATCCAGTAACTTGATCTCCAATTTTCACCATGACATGATCGACAAAGTAAGTTTCTGGCTTTACCACGAAGTTTATAATGTCACCATTCCCGTTATCCACGGTAAATAATTTATAACAAGCCACTTCAGCATGGCTTGCCCCAACTCCAAAGTCACTGATATTCATGACAACCCCATTAAAATCCATCGTATTTATCATTCATTTTACCTCCATTTTTTAAAAATCGAGCGCAATTTCAGTATATGAATGATCTAGGCAATACGTGTGCAAAGGGGGGGTTGTAGTTTGATGCTATTGATAATGAACCGTAGCTTTTGAATTGAGGGGGTATCTTAGTGAATAATTATTAACGGATCTACTGAAATCAATAGATCTAGCCCTTTTATGACTAAAAGATTAGTGGCTAGCTATAGAATTCACTTAGCCTATTGAATTTCATAATCCCGGTTTAGTGTCACACCGATAGGATATATAGTTTCGTTGAACCATTCTTAACTACATGTCCTATCGGTGTTGCTGACTTTGGTGATTATGAAATTCATTCCCACTAAATAATTATTTTAAAAACCTATTTTCCTTTTCCATTTCCTTAAAAGTACTCTTTTTCAATCTTAAGTGTGCTACGTACGGTATCGATTGGTCTCACTGATGCCTCAATTTGTTCCCGTTTTCCTTCAAGAAATGGAGGTAACGATAAAATTTCGCCTAATGTTTCATAAGGCTCATCCCCCATAAATCCTGGACCATCAGTTGCCCATTCAAATAGGATGCCAGGTGCTACGCGTGCATATAATGATTCGAAAAAGAATCGATCCACATGCCCTGATGTACTAAAACCAACTGCTTCCATATGTTCAATCCATTCTTTTAATACGTTTGTATCTTCCACACGGAAAGCTACGTGATGAATGGTACCGAAACCCTGTTGTCCAGCTGGTAAAGTTGTGTTGTGCTCTACAATTACTTGCGCACCATTACCACCATCTCCGACTTCAAATAAATGATAGGCACCTTCTTCAGCAATTTCACGCATGAACATGGTTTTCTCCAACACCTCTTTAAAATAATCAAATTGTGCAATACGAATATGAATAGGTCCTAAGCCTGTAATGGCATACTCCAATGGTACTGGACCGTTCTGCCATGGTGTTCCCGAATCAATTCCAGTGTTAGATTCATCTGAAATCAACATATATTGTTGGTCATCAAAATCCACAAATGAAATAGATTGCTTACCAAACACTTCTTCAATACCATTATTTTTTACGTCATACTTATCAAAGCGTTTCAACCAGTAATCAATGGCAGCGTCTGTCGGGACACGGAATGCTGTTTTATAAATCTCATTCGTCCCATGTGTACCCTTTGGAATACCTGGGAAATCAAAGAATGTCATATCTGTACCGGCAGAGCCTAGATCGTCCGCAAAGAATAAGTGATACGTTTGAATATCATCCTGATTGACTGTTTTCTTTACGAGACGCATTCCTAATACATCTGTGAAAAACTCGTAGTTTTTTTCTGCACTACTTGTGATCGCTGTTACGTGGTGAATACCTTTTACATGATTCATTGTAGTTCCTCCCTCTATATCGTTCCTTGTTCCTTTGAAGATATAAAATAATATATCTCGAATCCGAGATACTTTAATGAATTTCATAATACTGGTTTAGTGCAACATCGCTACAACATATAGTTTCGTTAATCCGTTCTTAACTACATATTGTATCGATGTTGCCAATTTTGGTAATTATGAAATTCATTCACTTATTTAAAAATATGATAGCTTCTCTGTACTCTGACCAATTCATCTAAATAGGTCTATCATTTTATTCATATCTTATCCGTTAACTATGCAAAGATTCCCTCCTGTTTCTGTTCATGCTACGGATTCAATTCTTATCTTTAACATAAGTTGAATTAAGGCATCTTGAATTCAAACTAAATATAACATAATTTTATTTAACCTGTCAACACTTTAGTTCATAGGAGACGGCTACTGCAGTTAACTCTTTTTTAAACGGATCTTATTGACCATCATAACACCTTCATACATGACTAGACAGAATAAAAGTCGTAGGCCATTCCCCTACGACTTGGGTTGTACAATATATGACGTTGGTGAAGAAAAAATCACATTTCTCTCTCGCAGAGAAACGTGA
>Ga0209487_1003992_pt1 | contig 11477 bp, 9 predicted proteins | sample Poulit2012_FD_187524 | JGI IMG/M metagenome (GOLD analysis project Ga0209487, IMG submission 187524) | Agricultural soil microbial communities from Georgia to study Nitrogen management - Poultry litter 2012 (SPAdes) (version 2) | ecosystem: Environmental > Terrestrial > Soil > Agricultural land... | reverse complement strand
TGTTAATAAGGTCGTAACAGCCATGTCCTCAGCAAGTAATGCCCATGGTGGCCAGGAGGCAACGATTTTATCCTTATATACAGCTATGTACCACTGGGGGGCCATCGTTGTTGCGCCAGGATATACAGATGATTCGATTTTCGCAGCTGGTGGAAATCCCTATGGAACTTCTGTAACTGTCGATGGTGAAGGTAAGATGGTTGAGGACGTTGAAGGAGCGGTAAAGCATCAGGCTAAGAGGGTCGTCGATGTCGCTGCAATGTTAAAAAAGGGAAATAACTAAAGGATGATACCAATTCCTAGATCCCCTCAATGAACGAGGTGTAGCTTCCTCGTCAGTAGTTGCTAACGACTTGATTGAAATTATAAAAGTAAAGAAACAAACCGTACAAGTTTGGACTCCCCATAGTGGCCTACTTTGTACGGTTTTTTTGATTAGGGAAACTAATCAGCCAGAAGAAGAAAGGTAATTTTTTCGTGCTAAAGCTTCACTTAAAATATATTTTAAAAGTTTTCCAAGTTTTAGTTCATAAATGCTTCCCTTTAGGCTACAATAAAGGTAAATAAAGGCCGTACTCAGAAAGGGATGAAATGAGTGGACAGTACTAATACAAATAGACAAACAGGCTTATCTACGGAAGAGGCAAAAAGACGTTTAGAAGAAAAGGGAAAAAATGAATTTATAGAAACACCACCCCCTTCATTGCTAGCTTTATTTTGGGATCAAATAAACAGCTTGTTAATATACATACTTATTGCAGCAGCTATCATTTCTGCCTTTGCCGGGGAGATTAGTGATGCAATTATTATTCTGCTCGTTATTTTATTAAATAGTGTCATTGGTGTTATTCAAGAATCTAAGGCAGAACAGGCCTTACAACAGTTGAAAAAAATGTCCACACCAAGTGCCCTCGTTCGCCGGGATGGGTCTGTTCAGGAAATTCCCTCAGAAGACGTCGTCGTAGGGGATATCGTGATTTTAGATAGTGGACGAATAGTACCGGCGGACTTACTACTCCTTGAAGCGGTAAATTTAAAAATAGAGGAGTCATCGTTAACTGGGGAATCTATTGCCGTTCAAAAGGATGCCAATTGGGCCGGCCGTGATGACCTGCCTATTGGGGATCAGAAGAACCGGGCCTTCATGTCGACGCTAGTCACCTATGGGCGTGGTATCGGTATTGTAGAGCGGACCGGGATGGATACGGAAATTGGTAAAATAGCGAAAATGCTTGACCGTCAGGAAAAGCACAAAACACCACTACAAGGAAAGTTAGACGAATTAGGAAAAATCCTTGGAGTTGGTGCTATCGTCATTTCAATTGTTATTTTTTTAATTGGATTTTTCCAGGGTCGAGATTTGCTAGATATGTTTTTAATTGCCGTTAGTTTAGCTGTCGCAGCCATTCCTGAAGGGCTCCCGGCAATTGTTACAATTGTCCTTGCGATTGGTGTGCGCCGGATGATTAAGCGAAATGCCATCGTCAGAAAACTCCCTGCAGTCGAGACCCTCGGTGCGGTGTCAGTTATTTGCTCCGACAAGACAGGGACCTTAACGGAAAATAAGATGACGGTTGTAACGAATTTTATTAACGACAGACTTAATCCGACGGAGCAATTGTCTAAGGAAAATTCGACGACAGAAAAGTTTTTATTAGGAATGACCCTTTGTAATGACGCCTCCATTGATGGAGAGAATCGGGCTGGAGAACCGACGGAATTAGCTTTAATTGAAGCGGCTCTTCAGGCTGGGATGAGTAAAGGGGAAGCGGAGAGCGACTATCCAAGGGTCTTTGAACTTCCCTTTGATTCCGAGCGGAAAATGATGTCGACGGTGCATGACGGAGCTGAAGGGCGCGTGCTTTTTGCCAAGGGTGCCCTTGAGAGTATATTGCCGAAGGTCGTGTCCATTGAAAAGAACGGTGAAATAGCTCCCTTTACAGAACAAGAGGAGAAAATAATTGAAGACCAAGTAAGTCAACTGTCAGAGAAAGCCTACCGGGTCTTATCCCTTGCCTACAGACAGGTAAAAAAGGATGAACCCCTAAATGCAGACCTTGAGCAGGAACTAATCTTTCTAGGCCTCGTAGGAATGATTGACCCACCGAGAAGTGAAGTAAAGCCAGCCATTGAAGAGTGTAAACGGGCCGGCATACGAGTTGTCATGATTACCGGAGACCATCAAAAGACTGCCCTTGCAATTGCTAAAGATTTAAAAATCGCCTCCGGAGAAAACGAGACAATGACCGGGCAGGAATTAAATACATTAACCGATGATCAGTTAAGAGAAAGGGCGAAAGCGATTCGGGTATTCGCCCGGGTATCCCCGGAACATAAAGTCCGAATTGTAAAAGCCTTAAAGGAGGATCAGCAAATTGTATCAATGACCGGAGACGGTGTAAATGACGCACCATCCCTTAAGGAAGCGGACGTAGGAGTGGCAATGGGCATTACAGGAACCGATGTGGCAAAAGGAGCTGCGGATATCGTTTTAACCGACGATAATTTCAGCACGATTACTTCCGCAATTGAAGAAGGCCGAAATATATATAAGAACATTAAAAAATCAATCTTATTTTTACTCTCCTGCAACCTAGGGGAAGTCTTCACCTTATTAATCGGAATTTTAATGGGCTGGCCCGCTCCCCTTACCGCAATCCAAATTTTATGGGTCAACCTAGTAACCGACACCTTTCCAGCTATTGCCTTAGGCGTCGATCAAGAAGACCCTGATGTTATGAAAGAAAAGCCCCGCCAAGCAGGGGAGAAGGTTTTATCCAAAAGTAATATTATCTTTAGTCTGTGGAACGGTTTATTAATAGCCTTTTTAACCCTAATCGCCTTCATTTTTGGGTTAAAAGCTGCGTCAGACGCAAGCTCACTTTTTGCCTTGAATTTTAAGGACCTGCCAAAGGAAGCCATCATGCACGCTCAAACCATGGCCTTTATTACCTTAAGTGTGTCCCAACTCTTTCACTCGCTAAATTTACGCAATGAAAGAAAGTCCATTTTTAAAGTAGGCCTTTTTACGAACAAATTGCTTTTGTTAGCCATCGGGCTTGGAATTGGACTCCAGCTTATGATTGTAGAAACTCCCTTCTTTCAAGAGGTTTTTCATATTTTGCCCCTGCAAGTGATGGACTGGGCCCTTGTAATAGGCTTGGCTCTTGTCCCAATCCTTGTGAACGAAATGGTTAAAGGCTTTAAACGCTTTGGTAAAAAGTCTATCTAAGGTCCAGGGTCCGTTGTGATTAGTCCTTCCCTTTTGTATAATAGTTTTAACGATGAAAAGGGGGCGGGGAAAATGTATGTAGAAATTTTTAATGAACTTGTTGAAATTATGCATAAGGATTACGCTGGTTGCCTAGATAAAAAGGGATGGGACCAACCGGAGTTATACCGCGGGAAAATAAAGGAACTCAGAGAGGATGCCCTTCTTACACGGGGGAAATTCACTGAACTTGTAAAGGATTATTTATTAGATTTCAAGGATCCCCATATGGCTTTTAAAGAGCTAGGAAAAGAGCCAAGCGAGAAATCCTCCGTTGGTTTTAAGGTAAGAAGGTACGGAGATAAATTGTACGTAACCGGGTTGAATGGGGAGGAGCGTCTTACGCTAGGCGATGCGATTATTTCCCTCGACCGGGTTCCGGTTTTGTCCCTAGTAGAAAAACATACCCGCGAACTTATGGAGGACATTGCCGAGCGAGAGGATTGGACAAATATTATTACGCAATATTCTGAGGCGGAAGTAATGGATAAGTCGGGTTCCCTTCGTCTTGTTAAAATTCATAGTTATCCGGCGGAAGCTTACCTCCCAACTTATTCTTTGGAGGAAATAGAAGACGGCACACTGCTTTTAACCCTAACAGATTTTGCAAATCCCGATGAAATTTCAGGTCTTATTCGTAGCAAGGAAGGGGAATTGTCTGAAGCAGTAAATTTAATTATTGATGTACGGGTGAACTACGGGGGAAGCGATGCAGCCTTTTTTGAAATTCTCCCTTATTTGTTTGCGGAGGAACCTGATGTACAAGCCTTCCTAGATCATTACGCCATGGAGTTTAATTGCACAGACCGTAATGCTGAGTTGACAATCAAGCGAATGAAGGAGCAACTTTCAGCAACGAAGGATGAACAGTTTCGTCAAATGTTGCAAGGTTTAATTGCCAAGTGGGAGGAGAATCGAGGAAAAGGTTTCCTTTCCTTTGGAGAGCCAAGAGTGATGTTTCCAGCGGGGAAAATAAATCCCCAAAATATCGTCGTCTTAACCGATGTGACTTGCGGTAGCTCCGGTGACATTTTCGCCTATGTGTGTAAAATGTCACCAAAGGTAAGGGTGATTGGCCGCCCTACAGCAGGGCTGAATGATTATTCGAATTTAACAAAAATGGAATGGGCTGAGTTTGAATTTTGGTATCCAACTTCCCGTCTGAAACAAATTGATGCCAGGGATAAGGATTTTACCCACGGTGTAAAACCACATCAATATATTCCGTGGACACCGGAACATATTGATCGAGACCTAGACATGGAAGCCGCCCTCCGATTGTTAAAGGAAAACGGACTTTAAAGACTAGTAAATTAGAAAGGTACTCCAAAATTAAAGATAGAGTTATTAAAAAAAAGAAACTGGTAGCCCTTTTGGTATAAAGGACTACCAGTTGTTTTATTATACCCAGCCTTTGTTCGATAAAGTAAGTCAATCATATTCTCGCTTGCACGACCTACTTTAAATCCTTTATAAGGAAAGTAAATCGTTAAAAGATGCTCAGGACTTTCAATAAACCTGCTATAAAGAAAGTAAATCGTTAAAAGATGCTCAGGACTTTCAATAAACCTGCTATAAAGAAAGTAAATCGTTAAAAGATGCTCAGGACTTTCAATAAACCTGCTATAAAGAAAGTAAATCGTAAAAAGATGCTCAGGACTTTCAATAAACCTGCTATAAAGAAAGTAAATCGATAAAAGATGCTCCGGACTTTCAATAAACCCGTTATAAGGAAAGTAAATCGATAAAAGTTTCCCAGGACTTTCAATAAACCTGCTATAAAGAAAGTAAATCGTTAAAAGTTTCCCGGGACTTTCAATAAACCTGCTATAAAGAAAGTAAATCGATAAAGGTTGCTCAGGACTTTCAATAAAGGTGCTATAAAGAAAGTAAATCGTAAAAAGAAGCTCCGGACTTTCAATAAACTCGATATAAGGAAAGTAAATCGTAAAAAGAAGCTCCGGACTTTCAATAAACCCGTTATAAAGAAAGTAAATCGATAAAAGTTTCCCGGGACTTTCAGTAAAACTGCTATAAAGAAAGTAAATCGTTAAAATTTTCTCGGGACTTTCAATAAACTCGATATAAGGAAAGTAAATCGTAAAAAGATGCTCAGGACTTTCAATAAAACCGTTCTAAAGAAAGCCAAGCATTTTTTCATAAGAATGTCTTACTAAATAAAACAACCTTTTTCCCAAAAATCCATACCCACGTCTAGTCTGCCTATTTTATTTCTTGTCTGCTGCTTAATTCAGCGATGATTTTTGCGAACCTCGTTTCTGAGACATTTAAATTTTTGGCAAAAAGAATTGCGATCATAAAACAGACAGCAGGACTCAGTGCGAGGACAAAACGAATGGCTGTAAGGGCGCTGTCCGGTTGAACGATATCCTCCGTAACTCCCGGGACGGATTCAACATAACCAAACAATTCAATGATCAGACCAATTCCACCAACGGCTAAGCCAGATGATGCCTTATGCAGGAACATGATGAGTCCGTTAAAGGCTCCCTCCCGCCGGACGTGATTTTTATATTCGTCAATATCAATTACAGTTGAAGGAGAATTTAACGATATCCCGCGTATAATAATTAATACCAAAAAAGTCACAATATCTTCCCTTGCCGAGAGGGTAGCCACCAAAGCCGAGGGGAAACTTAAACTTCCCATGAATCATCGACTCTAAAAAAAGATCATGAAAAGCGTAATCAATTAGTTTTGTAGGAAATTTAGCTAAGAAACTATTTTTATAAGGATCAAAGGGGCGTAAATGGTTAGCAACCCTTACCATGGTTTTGCCTGGGAAGTTTTGTTCCTTTCTTATTTCATGAATTCTTTTATAGACGAGAATATGTGCCTTAGCGAAGTTTTTGGCCGCCCGGAAAAAAGTTAATGAAGCTTGTTTTGTTTGGGGGATAATTCCCAGCACTATAGGTTCCTTCTACGTAGACGTTTGGCTCATTAATGGTAATCCAATCGGTGACGAGGTCTCCTAGGGAAGTAAGAACCTTTTCTGAAAACCGTAAAAAAATTTCGGGGGAATCTTTATGTGCCCAACCGCCCATATCCTCAAACCAAAGGGGATTTGAAAAATGGTGCAAGGTGACAAGGGGCTTAATTCCCCTTTCAGTTAATAGGGTTAGTATCTTCCGGTAATGGACTAGGGCAGCTTCATTAAACTCCCCTTGCCTTGGTTCGATTCGACTCCACTCAAGGCTCATTCGATAGGCCTGTTGATTTAATTGAACCATCAAGTCGATATCTTCCTCATAACGATTCCAATGATCGCAAGCTACAATACAATGGCTACCATCCTTTGTTTTTCCTTGCTCCGAGAAGCGGTACCAATTATTGTTTCGATCACCTCCCTCGATTTGAAGTGAAGCGGTCGCTGTTCCAAAAATAAAGTCTTCCGGTAATTTGAATGTCTTCATCTAGATACCCCTCCTTGAAATAAAAACCGTGTAGCTTATGTATTCGACAATGAAGGGGAAATACCTACAAAAATAGGATTAATATAAAAAATGCCCATACTATTCGTATGAGCATTACTTAATTTTCTAGGATCCAAAGGTCTCTACATAGATATTTTTATAGGCTTTAAAGAGGGGGTGGTTTGGGATCCGCTTTTCAAGGATGTTTTTAATGCTACCGTAATACCATTTTTGATCTTCGTAACCTCGTTTAAAATGTCTGAAGAATTCTTTGCCCTCTTTTTTTATGCCGTCAACACTAACTTTTAAATTATGAATTTTATCTGCACAGGTGACGAGACAAACTTCTTCCTTGGCGGTTTTTAAATCAAGCATGGTTGCTTGTTTTCTTTCCTCCCAGGATAGGTCCTTATTTTCTGTACAGCCGGCAACAATGGAGGCGACGGATTTGCCAAAGTTTTCTTCGATCTCTTCCATTGTGACCTCTGTATCTTCTACCGTGTCATGTAGGATGCCAGCAATGACGACTTCTTCCCTTTCCCCTTCATCGGCTAGCAAACAGCCAACCGCAAGCGGGTGCAGGATAAAGGGGGATTGATCGACCTTTCTTTTTTGTCCTTCATGGGCTTTTGTAGCAAAGATAATTGCCTTATTTAACATTGTAAAACCTCCTATTTTTATAAACCGTAATTTTTTATAACTTGCCTTAAATCCTCTTGGATCTCTTTGACTAATTCTTCTGGATGATAGACAGTGACATGTTTGGCATATTGTAAGGCCCATTTTTTCATTGCTTCTTTATTTACACTGACAGATGCTAAAATGTTACCCTCTGAATCTTCCCTAAAAACAATATCTTCTGTACCAAACCAGTCGATAAATTCACCTAAGATTTGAGGTGTAAACTTCATTCTTACATTTATTGTTTTTCCGCCAAACATATAAATATGTTCACGCATATATTTTTCAAGATCTAGATTGCGAGACTTACTGATTTCTTTTAATTCCTTTCGATTCTCATCAAGGATTTCTATATCAATAATTCGGTCGACACGGTAGTTAGATAAATCATTAAAGTAATCAAAGTTACATACTAGGTAATAGCGTCCATTTCTTGCTACAAGCTCATAAGGATTAATGATGTAGCGCCTTGGCTTCCCTTTATTGTTTAATCGTTTTTTTAGGTGGGGTTTAGAGTTTTCAATCACATAATACTCATAATAAAAGGCGACCTTTTTCCTTTCCTTTATGGCTTGATCAAGGATTTTAATCGTTTCAAATAATTGTGTGTTAAAGGGTTCATTTCTTTCTAGGAATTTTACACGGCCTAGATGGGATTTGAAGTTTTTACTCGTTAGCTTTTTAAGGTTTTTGATTAATTCCTTCCGCTGATCCTTAGGAATATGCGGCGAAAAGAAAATACTATCAATTATTAATCTGAGTTCTGCATTTGTAAAGTAATGGTTATACTTAAATTGGGAATATACATTACTGATATCATCTGAATTCTCTTCTGTCCCCATTGTGATTCTATTTTTATCTCTAAGATCAAAATGCTCAAATATCTTTATTATATTCCGTCTTACCGTAGAACGCCTTGTGTCTAGTAGATTTTCATAGCCGTATTTTTCCATCAATATTCTACTAATGTCCCTTTGTGTTAAGGCGTGTTCCCTGTCTGAGTATTTTTTCAATACATCTAAGATATCTAAGATTATATTACTGCCTGGTGCTTGCATCTTCCATTCTCCTTTTAATTACCAAGTCACTATCAAACTCGTCAGATAGTTTTTATGTATGATCTCCATCCACACTCTTGAGGTCCTTTATAGAATTTCATAAAGGGCGCTTAATTGCTAGTGATAGGGTGTTTCGTGGTTCTTTTATTTGGGAGAACTTCTCTAGTAACTTTCCCCTTTTTCTATCAATCGCTTCTGTATCAACAATTTCATCCTTGTCATTGATGTATAACTTTAGTAGATAGTTTTAGGTTGAGGAATGAAAGGCTTCTACATAGGCCATGCCTTTTTTCGAAAATTTAGAGACTGAAGAGTAGATAGGGGAAATTGCCTCTTCTCCATGGTCATTTAAATAACCCCATAATCCATCCCGGGAGAAAGGCTGGTGGTTGGAGTAGGAATTTATAATAATGTCATCATCAAATCCTGTAAAAATTTTACTAGAGGCATTGATGAGAGTTTGCTTGCCCCAATCGATTGTGACCTTTGCTAGGCGGGTGCCCTTTTTTATGTTGGAAATTCTTGTCCCAAATGTACTAAGGAACCAATCGCCTATTAAAAGGCGACCGATTCGATTGCTTGGTGGACCTGGCGGATCTGATCCTTGTACAAGGCTTCATAGGAGTCATATTTTGGAGCATAAGGTGTTCCGCGGGGTGTGTAGTGATAGAGCCTCTCAAAGCGTGGCTGATAGCCTAGGGCATCTGAGATAGCAGCTTGCACCCTCTTGGAATTTAGCCTTGAACTGACGGTTAGGATCACCTTTGGCTGAATACCAAGCAGATCAAATTCCTTTTTTAGTCCCTCTGCCTGGATATGGATCCTATCCTGCCTGAGACATTGGCTGACAATGTCTGACCCTGAATTAGAATCGGGAATACCGGCAGGAAGTAACTCTCCGTCCTCTTCGACAAATTTAATGAAATCTGTCATATAGGCCCCATGCAAGAGATTCGACTTCATAAAGCCCTCCGCATAGTAACGGGCAGCCGGCGCATACATGTTGAAGAAGGTAAATTCCTCTTGCTCTTCAACAAGTTCCTTGAGGGACTCGTAACGAATCCGGTTATGTTTTTCATCCTTATATTCATTTAAGAGATGAATGACTGGATGATCATTTGCCTTGGTTCTTTTTGGGCAGGAGAAGTTCAGAGCTAACACAACAAGATCACCATGTAGCAATTTCCCAAGACGCTTGTCTTCAAACTCCTCCCTTGAATTCGCGATGATTAACTCCCTGCGAATAGCAGCATCCTTTTCAGCATTAGACCGAATGTCCTTTGCTTCCTCATTCCAAAGGGCCCAGGTGGACACATGACCAAATTCCTTTTTATGTGCGACATAATTTTCATAGGTAATTTTGTTTGTATTCATAGTTAATTCTCCTTTATATTTTTTTTGCAGCTAGTGGGTTTACTTTCCCCTGATCTGAATGCTGTGGACCAAAGAGGCCTAGGCCTCCTCAATCAAGCTCAAGTAATAGAGGATTTTCAGGGCAGCATATTCACATTCCTCGAAATCCATTTCCTTATCGAAGAAGAAATAAATCACCTCCTGGATCAACCTGGCTAGTTCTGAGCTAGTCATTCCTTCCTCGAGATTTTCTTCAATAGCCCTCACCTCTGGCATATACTCATCAAGTGGGGCACCATACTCATCCCTTGGAAACAAGGCCATGGGATCTAGTTCATCAAACACTTGTTTGATTATCCCTAACCTATCGTAGGTATCGAGCATGAGCCCATAGCTATTTTCGATGATGAACTCCTTTAGTTGCTCGTGGGTTAGTTCCTCGATGAGATCCTCTATTGTTAATTGCTCCCAGAAACAAGGTAGTGAATCAAGCTCGATTTTACCTTTAACTTCAAAGGAAACTAAGACAGCACATTTTTTCATCCTATCCTTCCTCCTTGATATCATTTTCTTTCTAATTTTATTATAGGGGGAAGGTGTGTAGCGAAAACGATACATTTATAAACTTTTTAAAGTCATTTAAAAGAATTCTAAAAAACTTTGCACACAAAAACACCCCTAAGCTTAGTCTCGAGCTAAGTTTAGAGGTGTTATTAAATGTAAAGCATAATTAAGATGGTAAAACTTTTGATAAGTTAATGCGCTTATGAATAGCATACATAATAAACATTCCAATAACCATAACCGCCAGCTCCTCAGAGGCTAGGAATAACCATAGGCCTGCGAAAACCTGATCACCCATCTCACCAGCCAATTTCAACATGTAGGCAATTAGGAACATGTTAAAGGAAAATACGACAGAGTTGATGCCCATAAGGACGAGTTTGTTTTTAATGTATCTTCCTAGAAAAATGGTAATCCCTAGTGAAAGGATTGTGTGTGACAGGCCGAAAATAAATTCATAAGCCCCGAGCGGTGAAAAGAAAAGATTGGTTAAAAAGACACCAATCGCAATACCGAAAAAGAATCTCTTATCGAAAACGACGAGATGGTTTAATATTTCGGAAATTCTAAACTGGAGCTGATAAAAACTAATCGGCAGCACAAAGGCCGTTAAGGCAATGTAGACTCCTGCTAGTAGCGCATTCATAACTACTGTTCTAATATTCATTTTTTTCTCCCCTTAGTATTTTTTACGTTGGATGGTCTCGAACAACGTCTAACAGTAGGTATCATAGCAGGGTGAAGAAGGATTATCAAGTTAAACTTACTATGATATACTGATGATAATTAACCTTGCTAGGAGTCTTACCATGAGAAATAAAATACTAATAAGTCTTTTAGGAATAACATTACTAGCTTTAAGCCTTATGCTAGTTTTATCCATCAAAAATAATAATAAATTACAAGAGGCTTACATAGAAAATAGTATTTCCAAACCCTTAATGCGATTAGCCAGTCAATTAAGTTTAATCAACCAACAGTTTGACGAAATGATTGATGGAGACGAAATAGGACTAGAGAAACTAGAAGTGTTAACAAATCATACAAGCCGAACGAATCTGTATTTTAGCGATTTTCGCAATCATTACAATGAACTTTTTAAAGAAGAGGATTCCT
>Ga0209487_1003990_pt1 | contig 11482 bp, 9 predicted proteins | sample Poulit2012_FD_187524 | JGI IMG/M metagenome (GOLD analysis project Ga0209487, IMG submission 187524) | Agricultural soil microbial communities from Georgia to study Nitrogen management - Poultry litter 2012 (SPAdes) (version 2) | ecosystem: Environmental > Terrestrial > Soil > Agricultural land... | reverse complement strand
GTTCGGGAGTTCGAATCTCTCCCCCTCCACCATATATTATTTCACATTGGGCTATAGCCAAGCGGTAAGGCAACGGGTTTTGGTCCCGTCATTCCCTAGGTTCGAATCCTAGTAGCCCAGTTTTTTTTATTGCTTAAAATAAGTTTGAATTCAAGGTTAATGAGGTATACCAAACAATACGAGCCATTAGCTCAGTCGGTAGAGACGAGTATAAACTTCCACCGAATCAGCTACGAGTAACGCCGAAGTACGAATCATCCTTGAATAAGCTATAAGATGCAGGCGTCACCAAACAATACGCTCTTTCATAAATTAGAAATACTTTTAACAGGAGCTATTAGCTCAGTCGGTAGAGTCAAGCCGCCCGCTTCATCGAATTATCTACTATGTGCAGGCTTGCGAGGAGTGCGGGCTTCATCGAATAATCTTGCAACACGACGAGCATCTTTTAAACATTATGCATCATCAAATATCAGAACATTAAACAACAGGAGCCATTAGCTCAGTCGGTAGAGTCAAGCCGCTAGCCTCATCGAATTATCTACTATGTGCAGGCTTGCGAGGAGTGCGGACATCACCGAATAATCTTGCAACACGACGAGCATCACTTTTGAACATTATGCACCATCATAAATCAGAAATACTCTTAATAGGAGCCATTAGCTCAGTCGGTAGAGCATCTGACTTTTAATCAGAGGGTCGCAGGTTCGATTCCTGCATGGCTCATCAATAAGGCGATTTTATATCCTTTTAAAACCATTCATAGAATTTATGGTTAAATAAACAAGGCTGTTATGAATGCAGACAGCCTTGTTTATTTGCATTTTATCAAATGTTTTTACATAATAGATAGAGTGAAAATCAGAGAAGTCATTTATTTAAAGTTTTAGAATGCAGAAAGTTACTATATATACTATAATTTAAATATAATAGGACAAGTTCCGCTCTATGAGGCTTAACCATAATCTATAAAAGGATGATATATTTATGAAGTCTTCGAGAATCCCCGGTTTTTATAAAATGACTGTTGAAAAACGCAGGGAATTTTTAAATGAAAATAGCAAACTTCCCCAAGAAGACATGGCAACCCTTTCATCAGAAGGCCCGTTACCAATAGATATTGCCAATAATATGGTTGAAAATGTTGTTGGGACATACCCTCTTCCGCTAGGATTGGGTTTAAACTTCTTAATAAATGAAAAAGACTATGTTATTCCAATGGTTATCGAAGAACCTTCAGTTGTTGCCTCAGCAAGTTATATGGCAAAAATAGTTAGGGATGCCGGTGGGTTTAAAACGAAAGCTACAGATAGGGTTATGATTGGCCAAATACAGGTAGTTGGCTGCCCCGATTTTGAAGTGGCTAAAAAAGCAATACTACAAGAAAAGGATCAGTTGATCGCAGATGCGAATGCGGCATATCCAAGTTTAGTTGCCCGTGGTGGCGGAGCGGAAGATTTAGAAGTTAGAGTGCTTAATGAAGAATCGGACTCTAAATACGGGCAAATGCTCGTTTTACACTTATATATAAATACATGTGATGCGATGGGTGCTAATACGATTAATACAATGGTCGAATCTCTAGCACCGACTGTTGAAGAGTTAACAGCGGGGAAAGTTTATTTAAGAATCCTTTCTAATTACGCAGACCGTTGTCTTGCTAAAGCTACATGTTCTATCCCACCTGAACTTCTGGATACAGATGGTTTCAGTGGAGAAGAAGTTCGTGATGGCATTGTCCATGCCTATGAGTTTGCGGCTTCTGATCCTTACCGGGCAGTGACTCATAACAAGGGGATTATGAATGGAATTGACCCGGTTGTGATTGCTACTGGGAATGATTGGCGCGCGGTTGAAGCGGGAGCTCATGCTCATGCTGCTCGTCATGGTCAGTATGGTTCGATGACAACATGGTCTGTTGGGGAAAATGGCCATCTTATTGGAGAATTAGAGTTGCCAATGGCTGTTGGGACAGTCGGTGGATCAATTAAGATTCATCCGGTATCAAAGCTTGCATTTAACCTTTTGGAAGTCAACTCGGCCCAAGAGTTAGCGCAAGTTATTGTTGCAGTTGGATTAGCGCAAAACCTAGGTGCATTAAGGGCACTTGCAACAGATGGGATTCAAAAAGGTCATATGGCTCTACATTCTCGTTCAGTTGCAATTGCAGCTGGGGCGTCAGGGGAGATGGTTGATGTGATTGCAAAACAATTAATTGAAGCAAAAGAAATCCGTGTGGGTAAAGCAAAAGAATTGGTGGATAGTTATAAAAAATGAGTGCAGAGAAAGCTACAACAACCGAAAAAATAGCTAAAGGAATAGCTCATAGTAAGTTAATATTAATTGGTGAGCATGCAGTTGTACACGGACAACCAGCTATTGCTCTTCCATTTCCATTAGTAGGGGTTGAAGCGACTGTCGACTATGTACCAGGATCAATACAACTTGACAGTACATTTTACCATGGTCCCATGAAATCAGTACCATCGTCTTTAAAAGGGATAGCTAATAGTGTTGAAGCCACATTAGACTATCTTAAATTACCCGCTAAAGATTTATTAATTCAAATAAAATCATCAATTCCACCTGGGAAAGGCTTAGGTTCAAGTGCATCGGTCGCAATTGCACTTGTTAAGTCATTGTTTTCTTATGTTGATAAGCAGTATTCAAAGACAGAATTATTAAATCTGGCCAATATTGCTGAGACGTATAACCACGGTGCACCGAGCGGCATCGATACGTTAACGATTACGTCAGGATCTCCAGTTTGGTTTGAGAAGGAGCATGCCGCTTGTTTTATTAAACCGAGTGATGATTTTCATTTTATCGTAGCGGATTCTGGGCGTATTGGTGATACGAGAACTGCTGTTGAATCTGTTGCTAATTTATTAAAAAAAGCTCCAAGAAAGATTCAGCGAAAAATTGAACGAATAGGCGAACTGACTTTTCAAGCAAAACATGCACTTGAAGAAGCAGGGAAGAATTTTTTAGGACAAATGCTAAATGAAGCTCAAAAGGAACTTGAATCTCTTGGTGTTAGTGATGCTGGTTTAAATAGGTTAATTTATTTCGCTCGCCAAGAAGGTGCTCTTGGTGCCAAGTTAACTGGTGCGGGGAATGGTGGATGTATAATTGCCTTAGCACAAAATGAAGTCCATTCACGACAATTAGCAGAGAAATTAAAACAAGTCGGAGCACAGGCTGTGTGGCCTTTCGTTCTAAGGAAGCAGGACGGGGAATAAGTATCCTATAATAGGGATGACTAGATGGAAATTATTCTGGCTTTAGAAATTAAGAAGGGTATGCCGTTTTGGTTATATCCTTCTTTGCTTATTTTTAAAATACATAAAGTTAAAAGAGTGAATAAGGGGAGTAAACAATGCAGGCTACGGCGAAAGCACATACGAATATTGCTCTAATAAAATACTGGGGAAAAAGAAATGAATCATTGATTTTACCGACGAATAATAGTCTTTCCCTTACTTTGGATGGTTTTTATACTGAAACAACAGTTCATTTTAGTGAATATTTAGAAAAAGATCGGTTTTTTCTTGATAACAAAAAGGTAGTAGGCGTCCCACTTAACCGTGTGACGTCTTTTCTGGATTTAGTTAGATCATTGGCGGGGAAGGAGAATCTGTTTGCTGAAATACAATCGGTGAATAAAGTTCCAACAGCAGCTGGTTTCGCTTCTTCAGCTTCTGGCTTTGCAGCACTTGCTGCAGCTTCATCACGTGCTTTAAATTTAAATTTAAACGAACAAGAGTTATCTCGATTAACTCGCCAAGGTTCAGGCTCTGCCTGCCGGTCTGTATATGGTGGCTTTGCCGAGTGGCAGCAAGGAAGTCAACTAGACGGAGCGGATTCTTACGCTGTTCAAATTGCACCTGAAGACCACTGGGATGTTCGTATGGCAGCCGTCGTTTTATCTGCGGAAGAAAAAGATGTATCCAGTCGAGAAGGTATGAAACGGACAGTGGATACTTCTCCGTTTTTTGAAGGATGGGTTAATAGCATTCCTGCCGACTTAGAGACAATAAAAGAAGGCATTTCAAGTCGTGACTTTGCAAAAGTAGGCGAAGTTACTGAAGCAAATTGCTTAAAGATGCATGCGACTACCTTAGGAGCGACTCCGCCTTTTACATATTGGCATCATTCAACACTTCTTGTTATGCAAGCTATTCAATCTATGAGGAAAAAGGGTATCCCTGCTTACTTTACAATCGATGCTGGGCCAAATGTTAAAGTTCTTTATCTCCCTGAATTTGAAGATACAATTAAAAAAGAACTCCAAGCTCTACCGGGAGTAAAAGACGTTGTATTAAGTCGTGCTGGGCAGGGGATTACCTATAAATAGGGGTTGGAATAAATGAATAATAAATCAATGACTATCAAAGTACCGGGTAAACTAATGATTGCAGGAGAGTTTGCTGTTCTAGAGCCGTATCAAAAGCTGGCTGTCATGGCTGTTGATCGGTTTGTTTATGCTCAAATTCAAGCTAGTGACATTAATTCATTGACCCTGGAAAACTTTAATATAAATACTGGTTGGGATTTTGACGGCACTTCGGTATCGATTGCTTCAGAAAATCCGCGTGTTAATTTTGTACAGGAAGCGATGAAGAATACGCTTATTTATTTACGTGAACATGATATAGAGATAAGCCCTTTCTCTTTAACAATAAAGAGCGAGTTAGATGATGAATCTGGAAAGAAATATGGGCTTGGCTCAAGCGCAGCTGTTGTCACGTCGGCAGTTGCAGCCATCTTAAATTACTTCTTACCAATTAAACCAGCAGATATGCTTATATTTAAATTGGCGGCAATTTCACACGTGAAAACACAAGGTAATGGTTCTGGTGCAGATATTGCAGCAGCTACGTATGGTGGTGTCTTAGAATACTCTTCCTTTCAAGCTGATTGGCTTTTAGAAGAGATTCAATGCACGGAAAGTCTAACTGTTTTAGTTGAAAAGAAGTGGACTTATTTAACGGTTAAATCAATTACAATACCAGAAAGGCTCGAAATATGTATCGGTTGGACAGGAAATCCCGCATCAACATCTGACCTGGTGAATCATATTCTTTTATTGAAAAGGAATGAACCAAGCAAATTTGATACATTTATTCACAATAGTGATCAGGCAGTCCGTGACTTTTTAAAGGGAATGAAAACCAGTGATATCCCACTTTTATTTGAAGGAATCAAAAGAAATCGGCATGCGTTAGCTAAAGTCGGTCAAGAAGCACATGTCCAGTTAGAAACTCCATTACTTCAGACATTAAGCGATCAGGCTGAAGAAAATGGTGGTGTTGGAAAGCAATCAGGCGCTGGTGGCGGAGATTGTGGAATTGCATTTATGCCGTCTAAAGAGAAGGTTGAGCAACTCAAGCAAGCATGGAGCAAGGAGAACATCAAAGCACTTGACTTAACTGTCTATCCTCATGGAGCAACGGTCTTAAGTGAGTGACTTCTCAATTCGCATACAGCTGGGTCGGAATGTATATTTATACAAAAAGATGTCAAGTTGAACCAAGCCCCTTTGATTCGCTAAACTAGTTTCAAGGAGGGGATTTGATGTCTAAGAAAATCTCAATGATAGGCTTGCCGATGGATCTTGGCCAAAGTCGGCGTGGTGTCGACATGGGACCAAGCGCTATTCGATATGCGGGAGCGATCAAGCGGATAGCTGCACTCGGTTATGAAATAGATGATCTTGGTGATATTGTTGTTAACCATGTGGATCATGATAACAATATACAGACACACCAAGGGTTGAAAAATTTAAAAGAAGTAGCAAAAGCTAATGAAAAATTAGCTGAGATGGTTGATCAGGAAGTGAAAAAGGGCGCATTTCCTTTAATTTTAGGTGGCGATCATAGTATCGCTATCGGTAGTCTCTCAGGAATTGCCCATCATTACGAAAATCTAGGTGTCATTTGGTATGATGCACATGGTGATTTAAATACGGAAGAAACAAGTCCATCAGGTAATATTCATGGTATGCCTCTGGCAGTCAGTCTCGGCCTTGGTGATCCGATGTTAGTCAATATTTTAAACTACGCTCCAAAAGTTAAACCTGAAAATATCGTTATTATTGGAGCGAGATCACTTGATGAGGGTGAGAAAGAACTTATTAAAGAAAAAGGAATCAAGGTATACACGATGCATGAGATTGACCGGAAAGGGATGTCACATGTTATGGAAGATGCGATTACATATCTTAAAAGTAAAACGGATGGTGTCCATCTCAGCCTTGATTTGGACGGACTTGACCCTTCAGAAGCACCAGGTGTTGGCACGCCAGTAATGGGAGGGCTTACTTATAGAGAAAGTCATCTAGCTATGGAAATGATTGCTGAAGCTAATATATTAACGTCAGCAGAGTTTGTGGAGGTTAATCCAATCTTAGACGATAAAAATACAACAGCAACAGTAGCTGTAGGACTTATGGGCTCCTTATTTGGAGAAAAGCTAAAGTAATTTTAGGTGAAATTAATTAAAATAAAAAAAGACATTAATTTTCTTTTAGAAAGTTGATGTCTTTTTACCCTATATTCTATTATACTATTTTTTCTCTCTTTTTATGTATTTTTCTAAGTTGCCTTGATGATGATGGTCAACTTGCAGATTGTTTTTGGTATTCGTTAATTAATTTATCGAGCCTTTGGCTTGACTGGACGACAACATCTGAAGTTAACCCGTGGTTAATACTAAGTTTAATCATTTCTTTTCGGCACTGCTCAATTTCCTTTAATAAATTTCCCACAATATTGTCCTCCCATCCAATATAATATAATATGGAATTAGAATTGAAATTGCAATAGAAATATCAATATTTTTTTGACATTTTTAGAAAAACTTCAAACATAACCTTACAATAGGCGATTGAACTAGTTATTTAGTTTAATTACCTATATTCAAAAAGTATAAACTTCTTATTAAGTGAATCTTTTTAATGAGGAGAAACGTAACTATAAGGACCGCATAGTTAGCGGAGGTATAAATTATGGATGTACTGATTATAGAAAAAATAAAAAAGGTCAAAAAAGGGGATCAAACTGCTTTTGAAGACGTAGTGGCATATTATCAAGATCGAATTTATCAACATTGTTTACGGATGCTCGGTAATACCCACGAAGCGGAAGATATAGCGCAAGAAGCTTTTATACGTGCGTATGTTAATATCCACACCTTTGATCACAATCGTAAATTTTCCACATGGTTATACCGGATAGCGACTAATTTAACCATTGACAGATTGAGGAAAAGAAAGCCTGATTATCATCTTGATGCAGAAATAAGGGGTACTGAAGGTCTCGATTGGTATTCACAACTAGCTACAAAAGAACGACTTCCTGAAGAAGAACTGCAGAATTTAGAACTACAAAATTATATTCACAAGCAAATAGCTAGTTTACCAAAAATTTATCGCTCAATTATAATGCTTAGGTACTTAGAAGAATTTTCCTTGAAAGAAATAAGTGAGATATTAGATATACCTTTGGGGACAGTTAAAACAAGGATTCATCGTGGAAGAGAAGTACTGCGGAAAAAACTTCGCAATGTGTAAAGGAGTGATCCATTTGAACTGTAAAGAAGACGCCATTAAATTAATGCATCATTATCTCGATGGTGACATAACGAAAGAAAATGAGAACAAGCTTCGTCATCATTTAGAGGATTGCAGTGATTGTCAAAAGCATTTTCATGAGTTGAAACGAACAATAACTCTTATTCAGAGTACTGAGAGCATCTCTGCACCTAACTATTTTGCGAAAAACGTTATGGAACAGTTACCAACTGAGAAAAGACATGTTAAATATATGCGCTGGTTTAAAATACATCCTGTTTTAACTGCTGCTGCTATTTTCTTTATTTTCATGTTTGGTGGGTTGCTTTCTGCTTGGAACCAAGATACAAAACTGACCGTATCAAAACAAGATAATTTAATTATTGAGGGTGACACAGTTATTGTGCCCGAAGATGTTGTCGTCAAAGGTGACTTGGTTGTTGAAAATGGGAACTTAAAAATAGATGGAACAGTAGATGGAGATGTCACGTTAATTAATGGGAAGTTGATTCGAGATGATGACGGCACTCTTGACGAAGAAGGATTAATGGCCTCTGTTGGGGAAGTGAATGGTGAGTTCGAATCGGTTGATCGCGTTTTTGAATGGATATGGTTCCAAATGAAAAACTTATTCAAAGGCGTATTCTCTTTTGAGGGAGCGGGATAATAATAGCATATGACGTAGAGAAATATGATATAATATACATCATCACTAAACTATAGGCGGGTAGAATACATGCGCAAAAGGAAGTGTCAACATGCTTGATGGGGGAATCGATTTTTTAAATATACTTAGAGTCGTCATCGATATCGGCCTTGTCTGGTATGTTTTATATAAGTTAATCATGTTGATTAGAGGCACAAAGGCAATCCAACTATTAAAAGGAATTGTGGTTGTTTTTGTAGTAAGATTGATCAGCTTTTTATTTGATTTTCAAACGATTAAATGGATCACAGACCAGGCAATTGACTGGGGATTTCTAGTTATCATAATCTTGTTCCAACCCGAACTTAGGAGAGCCCTTGAACAACTGGGGCGTGGAAGTATTTTCAGCCGGAGTACGAAATCAGAGGAAGAAATCTTACAACAGATTATTGATAGTATTGTTGAATCGTGTAACTATATGGCAAAAAGACGTATCGGTGCCTTAATTACAATTGAACGTGAAACGGGTGTCGGTGAATACACTGAAACAGGTATCCCGATAAACGCTGAATTAACTCATCAATTGCTAACGAATATTTTCACCCCAAATACACCGCTTCATGATGGAGCTGTTATTATAAAGGGCGACACGATTGTGGCGGCAGCTTGTTACTTACCATTGTCAGAGAGTCCTTTCATTTCTAAAGAACTGGGGACAAGACACCGGGCAGCGATGGGAATCAGTGAAGTGACAGATGCAATCACCATTGTGGTATCCGAAGAAACCGGTTATATTTCAGCGACTAAAAATGGAGAATTACGTCGCGAAATATCTGAAGAAGCTTTACGTGATTATTTACGTGACAATTTATCAATCAATTTCAAGCCCCCTGAAAAGCTATCGAATGAGAGAAAGAGGGGAAAAAAGAATGGATAAATGGTTTAAAAGCAAATGGTTTGTACGTATTATCTCTTTAGCCTTTTCAATTATGTTATTTACGTTTGTAAGTATTGAAGAAGCTGAGTTGTCAAAAAATGAAAATTCAATCTTTTTCCCTAGTTCTTCAGAAGAAATGAAAACAATTGATGAGGTTCCAGTTCAAATACACATAAATAATGAAAAATACGTTGTTAGCGGTGTACCGGAGCATGTTTCAGTTTCTTTGGAAGGAAAAACAAGTATATTAACACAACTTGTCAGGCAACAAAATTTTGATGTATTTGTTGACTTAGAGGGGCTTGGTGAGGGAGAACATACAGTCGAAATACAATATGACAATATTCCTCATGATATTGCAGTTTATATCGAACCGAAAACAATTGACGTAACCATTGAAGAAAAAGCGACAAAAGAAGTCTCAGTTGTTGTTGATCTTATAAATCAAGATGACGTACCAGATGGGTTTGAACTTGGCACACCAGTCGTCAAGCCGGAGACTGTGACATTAACAAGTTCAAAAAGCGTTATTGATCAAGTGGCGATTGTAAAAGTTTATGTGGATGTGGCTGGTTTAACAGAACCTATTGATAATCGTGAAGTTCCAGTAAACGTGTATGATGGACAAGGTAACGAACTCAGAGCCAAAATTGAACCTGAAGTTGTCGAAGTCTCCATACCAGTTGATAATCCAAGCAAAACTGTTCCAATTGATATCTCGACTACAGGCTCGCTACCTGATGATTATTCATTAAACTCCATAGAAGCAGCGGTAGATGAGGTGGAAGTCTTTGCTGCAAGTAATTTATTAGATGAGATTAACGAAATTAAAACGAAAGATATCGATTTATCGGACATTAAAGAATCAGGCACCGTGGAAGCAGAGTTGGATTTACCGGATGGAGTTGTCGCTCCTGGTAACAATACTGTGGATGTTAACATAGAGATAGAGCAATTAAAAGAAACGGCCAAAGTAGAAGAAACAAAAGCAGAAGAAGACGAAGAAGATGAAGATGAAGAGGAATCTCAAGATTCAACAAAGACTGTTAAAGATATTCCTATAAACGTTTTAAACAATGATGAAGATTTAACTGTGAATTTTATTAAACCGAAAAATCAGTCGATTAGTTTAACAGCTTCTGGAGATAAGAAAGACATTAAGAACTTAAAACCAGAAGATATTCAAGTATCAATTGACGTAGCAGATTTAGATAAAGGGAAGCATACTCTCCCACTCAATATTGAATCGCCAGCTGACGTTAAAATTGATAGTAAAATAAGTGAGGTCACTGTTGAATTATAAGTTCATTCCTAAACTTAAATTTCAGAAGATATGGCTCCATTCAGTTTAAATGGATTTAAAAGGAGAGGTACGTAATGGGTAAATATTTTGGAACAGATGGCGTAAGAGGTGTAGCAAACAAAGATTTAACATCCGAATTAGCTTATAAACTTGGGCGCTGTGGTGGCTACGTATTAACTAAAAATATTCAAAAACCAAAAATTCTTATCGGTCGTGATCCTCGTATTTCAGGTGATATGCTTGAAGGTGCATTAATTGCTGGGCTATTATCCATTGGAGCAGAAGTGATGCGTCTTGGTGTCATTGCAACACCAGGTGTAGCTTATTTAACAAGAGCTACTAGTTCGCAGGCAGGGATTATGATTTCCGCCTCACATAATCCAGTAGAAGATAATGGTATTAAGTTTTTTGGACCGGATGGATTTAAGTTATTGGATGAGCAAGAAGAAGAAATTGAGCAACTTCTTGATAACGAGGAAAATGATCTTCCACGACCTACCGGAGAATTTGTCGGGGTAATAAATGATTATTTTGAAGGTGGGCAGAAATACCTCTCTTTCTTAAAGGAGTCTATCGATAATGACTTTGACGGTATTCAAGTTGCGTTGGATTGTGCACATGGAGCTACTTCAAGTTTGGCGACTCATTTATTCGCAGACCTAGAGGCTGAAATTGATTCCATTGGTTCATCTCCGAATGGTTTAAATATAAATGATGGTGTTGGTTCAACTCATCCTGAAGCATTGCAAGCATTGGTTGTGGAAAAAGGAGCTGATATTGGCTTGGCGTTTGACGGGGATGGCGACCGGTTAATTGCTGTAGATGAAAAGGGAAACATCGTTGATGGCGATAAAATCATGTTTATATGTGGGAAATATATGAATGAACGTGGTTTCTTAAAAGATAATACGGTCGTTTCTACAGTCATGAGTAATATTGGATTTTACAAGGCGCTTGAAGAACATGGAATGCGAAGTGACAAAACATCCGTAGGCGATCGATATGTAATGGAAGAAATGCGCC
>Ga0209487_1003989_pt1 | contig 11483 bp, 12 predicted proteins | sample Poulit2012_FD_187524 | JGI IMG/M metagenome (GOLD analysis project Ga0209487, IMG submission 187524) | Agricultural soil microbial communities from Georgia to study Nitrogen management - Poultry litter 2012 (SPAdes) (version 2) | ecosystem: Environmental > Terrestrial > Soil > Agricultural land... | reverse complement strand
ATCATTAATGAAAACATTTTTAAGGGGGCTATATGATGCGGAAAAAAGTAATGTCATCATTAGTAGTTATCATGTGTGCAGTGTTTTTAGTTGGTCATACGCAAACTTTTGCTAATTCATTAGTTCTGTATACACCTTATACAGGAATATCTGTCACACCTGGAGAAGAAATATCTTATAATGTTGATGTAATCAATGATACGGGTGAGATACAACATGTAAGTTTTGGAGTGGAGGAATTACCTAAAGGATGGGATTATTCAATTAGGGCTGGTGGAAAAAGTATTCAACAATTATCCATTCGGGCTAAACAGGCAGAAGAAATTACGATAGAAGTAAGTGTACCATTAGAAATTGAAAAAGGAAATTATCAATTTAATCTTGTCGCAAAGAGTAAAAGTGGGGTATCCTCAAATTTGCCATTTTTAATTGAAGTATCTGAAGAGGGTACATTTAAAACGGAGTTTGCAACAGATCAGCCTAATTTAGAAGGGCATGCTGATTCAGATTTTTCTTATACAACAACTTTAAAAAATCAAACGGCAGAAGATCAACATTACGGTTTAAGTGCGAAGACTCCAGAGGGGTGGAGTGTACAGTTTAAAGCAGATGGTAGTTCAGTAACCTCAGTAACGATTGAACCAAATGAGACAAAAAATATTATAGTGGACGTTATTCCAGCTGAGAATGTAATCGCTGACACATATACAATTCCGGTGACGGCATCTTCAGGATCGGCAACTGAAGAAATTGAGTTAGAGACTGTCATCACAGGAAAATATAGTATTGGACTAACCACACCAACAGGTAATTTGAGTTCTAATGTTGTAGCTGGTGGAGATAAAACGGTAGAATTGGTGGTTAATAATGAAGGTACAGTCGAATTAACTGATGTGACATTAAGTGCAAATACACCACCAAATTGGGAAGTGTCATTCAACCATGATTCGATATCAACGCTCGGAGCAGGCGAACAAGCAACTGTTAAAGCAACGATTACAGCACCAGATGATGCTATTGCAGGTGATTATGTAACTACATTTAGTGCTAGTTCACCAGAGGTATCTTCTGATGCAAGTTTTCGCATCTCAGTTAAAACATCAACAATGTGGGGGATTTTTGCTATTGCAATAATTATAGGGGTAGTTGGAGGTCTTTACCTGATCATTAGAAAGTATGGGAGAAGATAATGATGGATCAAACAATTATCTCTATAAAAGATTTAACAAAGGTATATGATGGTTTATCTGTAGTCAATCATTTATCACTCTCTGTTAAAAAAGGTGAAATATTTGGCTTATTAGGGCCAAATGGTGCTGGGAAATCAACAACAATTTTAATGTTATTAGGATTAATTGAACCTACATCGGGGGAAATTCGTGTATGTGATATTGATCCAACAATAAAACCGATTGATATTAAAAAAAGAGTAGGTTATTTACCTGATGATTTAGGTTTTTATCAAAATATGACTGGAATGGAAAATCTATTGTATACAGCATCACTGAATGGAATCAGTCGTAACATAGCTAAGCAAAAGGCAACTGAGTTGTTGGAAATGGTTGGTTTAACAGATGCCAGTCATAAAAAAACAGGGAAATATTCACGTGGAATGAAGCAACGTCTAGGTTTGGCAGATGTGTTGATAAAAGAGCCAGAAATCATTATATTAGATGAACCTACGTTAGGCATCGATCCAGAGGGCGTCCGGGAAGTTTTGCAATTTATTAAACAATTGAATGAGGAACAACAAATAACTGTTTTATTATCATCACATCATTTACATCAAATCCAACAGGTTTGTGATCGGGTAGGTATTTTCGTAAAAGGACAATTACTTGCACATGGAAATATTGATGATTTAGCATCACAATTGTTTTTCGAAGATTCATATGTTATTCATGTGGATGCCTCACCGATTAATAAACATTTGATTGAATCCATTGAACTAATAAAAGGAATTAATCGGATCAATCAGACATCCGAATCGACACTTGAAATTTACTGTCAAGAAAATGTTACATCAAGAATTGCACAGACAATCATTGAGAATGATGTCGAATTAACTGGTATTCGCAGAAGAGACTTTAGTTTGGACGAAATTTACCTTCGCTATTTTGAAGGGGGTGAATCCAATGAAGGTGCCTGAATTGGGTTTTATGAAAAGATGGTCTGACAAACTATCTAGCCAATCGAAAATACGTCAACATACAAATTCAGATGGGAATGTGTCGATATTTTTTTCGATCGTTCAGAAGGAGTTTACAGACTATATTAAAAGTTGGCGGATTATTATTTTATTGATTATCATTGGACTTACATGCTTAGGATCGTTATATACAGCGGTAAGTACACTTGAAGATGCTATATTATCTTCGGATGAATCTGCACGTGAGATAGCTAAAAACAGCCATTTGTTTTTAAAGTTATTTACTGTCTCTGATGGTACACTCCCATCATTTATTACATTTGTAACTTTTCTAGGACCATTATTGGGAATAGCTCTTGGTTTTGATGCAATTAATTCTGAACGAAATAGAGGGACATTGACAAGATTAATGGCACAACCAATCCCGCGAGATTATGTTATTAACGCAAAATTTGTTTCTGCATTGATGATCAATATGATCTTGTTTTTCTCGCTGGGATTCCTTGTAATGGCTATCGGCATACTTACGATTGGAATTCCACCAAGTTTTGAGGAGTTCTTACGAATAATTTGTTATTTAATGCTGTGTGTCGTTTATATTGCGTTTTGGTTAAATGTAGCCATTTTATTTTCAGTGCAATTTAAACAAGCCGCAACATCAGCACTCTCGGGGATAGCCTTATGGATATTTTTCAGTATATTTTATTCGATGATCATTAGGGTTTTCGCAAATAGTTATCTATCAAGTGATACGATCAAAAGTGCTGGTGATGTACTTGGTAGGCAAGGATTGATTTTAAATTTAATGCGACTATCACCAAATTATTTATTCCAAGAGTCAACAACTATTTTATTATCACCTTCTGTACGAAGTCTTGGTCCATTGACAGTGGAACAAACGGCAGGTGCAATAGCAGGTCCTTTGCCACTTGATCAAAGCTTATTACTCATTTGGCCACAGCTTACAGGACTTATTGCGGCAACACTTATTTGTTTTGCTATTTCTTATATCATATTCATGCGTCAAGAAATTCGAACAAATTAAATAAAATGATTGTTAAAAATGAGATCAAATCAGCTACTTGTCTAGAGAAAGGGACAGTAGCTGATTTATTTATTAGTAAGGATTATTTTACAATTAGACAAATGTCAGCTAAGATGAATTTGCAAAATAGCATATAAATTTATTGTATCAAATAGCTTTACATTTATTTGAAGCAGTAGATGAGATAACTATTAAAAATTAGCGAAATTGTAATAAGATATATGAGGGAGAGTTGGTATTGAAGAAAATTTTGATGCTTTATTCAAGCAGAACTGGAAATACTGAACTAATGGTCAAAGAAATGTTACAACAATTAAAAGTTTATCCTTATCAAGTTGTCACAAAGAAATTTGACAGTGATTCGATAGATGTAAAGGAACTTTTACGTTATGATGCTATTTTTATAGGTGTATACACATGGGCTGCGGGTGACCTTCCATTAGCTGTTGAAGATTTTTATGACGACTTATACAATATAGATTTGAATGGAAAAGTTTGTGGTGTATTTGGTTCAGCAGATACATCGTATGAGGATCTATATGGTTTAGCAGTTGATCTTATGTTTGATGAATTAAAAGGTTCAGGTGCAACCATGATTCAAGACAAAATAATTGCCGATTTAGAACCGACTTCTGCAGAATTAAAGCGGTGCAGAACTGTGGTGGATACAGCAATTAAAATGATTGAAAAATAACTTAAGCGTATACATACTAATCATTTGTTTTATTCTTTATAATATAATAACTTATTAAAAACGTGGCCGGACATAAGGATCTGACTCCCACGTTTGTAGGTATGGGGTCTGACCCTTTACTCCAGCCTCGTTCTTTATTTTAAATTGAATTAATCAAAAGTAATTTCCCGAACTCTTTTGATTTCTGGGATAGCATATAAGGCTTTGATTACCTCATCGGTAGCTTTGTTATCATTTTTTAAAATCATCACCGCGGAACCACCAATTTCTTGACGACCTACTTGCATACTGGCAATATTTATATTGTTTTCACCAAATACGGCACCAACATGGCCAATGATTCCAGGTGTGTCCATTTGTGAGATCAATAGTAAATGACCTTCTGGAGCAATGTCTACTGGATACGGCCCAATTTTAGTGAGGCGTTCGCCAATACCTGGGACGACAGATCCCGTCACCCAACGCTCTTCTTCAGTCGTTTTTAAACGAAGTGTAATTTCGCTTGATGATCCTTGCGCAAAAAGTGCTTTCTGGAAAACAACTTGAATGTCACGTTGTTGTGCTAAATGAACGGCATTAACGATATTGACTTGTTCTGCACCAAGATGATGTGAAAGCACGCCTTTAAGTACATAGGCACTTAATGGTTGGGTATCGAGGTCTGCTAATTCCCCACCACATTCAACGGTGATTTGACGAACTGCGCCATCAGTCATTTGGGCAAGCGATTTTCCTAGATGTTCACATAATTTAAAATATGGCTGTAATTTATTTAATAATTCAGGTGGAATGGATGGTAAATTTACAGCATTTTTAAATGGCTCATTACGTAATATGTGAATTACTTGTTCAGAAACATCGATCGCCACATTTTCCTGTGCTTCTAATGTAGATGCACCTAAATGTGGTGTCACAATCATGTTAGGATGTGTGAAAAAAGGATGATCAGGCGCTGGTGGTTCGTTTTCAAATACGTCAAAAGCGGCTCCAGCTACAATGCCCTCATCAAGTGCCTCAATGAGAGCTTGTTCATCAATAATGCCACCGCGTGCACAGTTAACGATTCGCATACCCTTTTTCATGATCTCAAATTGTGGCTTACTTATCATATGACGTGTTTCGTTTGTAAGTGGTGTGTGGACAGTAATAAAGTCCGCTGTACGTACAATCTCATCTGTATTAGCCAATTTAATTCCTAACTGGCTGGCACGTTCTTCTGACATAAACGGATCATAACCAAGGATTGTCATACCAAATGCAGTTGCTCGTTTAGCAACCTCAATACCAATTCGACCTAGACCAAAGACACCTAGTGTTTTATTTCTTAATTCAACACCGAGGAATGATTTACGATCCCACTCACCATCAACTGTTTTAGCATATGCCTGTGGTATATGTCTAGCCAATGCCATCATCATTGCGAAAGTATGTTCACAAGTTGTAATTGTATTTCCATCTGGTGCGTTAATGACAACAATTCCTTGATTTGTAGCAGCATCTAAGTCAATATTGTCAACACCAACACCCGCGCGACCAATGACTTTTAACTTTACGCCAGCTTCCATAATACGTTTCGTTACTGTAGTTTGTGATCGGACAAGTAGTGCATCATATTGATCAATGATAGCAACAAGCTCATCTTCACTTAGTCCTGTTTGTTTAACGACATCAACATCATCAGCATCCATTAATTGCTTTAATCCAAAATCACTAATTGGATCAGATACTAAAACTTTAAACATAAACATTCCTCCTATTAGCAAGTCTAGTGTATCTTAAAATTATAAGTTCAACTAAAGTTCTATCTTACTATAACACTTTATATTTGAAAAGTTTTTGAAAATGCATGTTGGCCATTGTAAGGGCAATCATTTTACGGTGATAGTTACTTAAATGCTTTTTATCAACAAGCAGATTTATTGTAGCCTATATTGGTAAGTATATAATAAATTTATAAGCTAAATAGAGAGGGAATGATTAATGATGAACATACTTGTAGTTGGAGCAAATGGGCAAATTGGAAAACAACTTGTTAAAAAAATTCAAGATACAAATAAACATACTGCGGTTGCAATGATTCGAAAAGAAGAACAAAGAGCACAATTTAAGGAGCAAGGAGCAAAGACAGTTCTTGCTGATCTAGAAGGTAGTATGGATCAGATTGCTGAAGCAGCAAAGGGGGTAGATGCAGTCGTATTTACAGCAGGTTCAGGCAGTCATACTGGTGCAGATAAAACAATGATGGTTGATTTAGATGGGGCGATTAAAACAATCGAAGCAACTAAACAGGCTGGAGTGAACCGGTTTGTTATTGTCAGTGCGATTGGAGTTCATCATCGTGAGAAGTGGATGGGAAGTGTCCCGTACTATAGTGCAGCCAAGCATTATGCAGATATATGGTTGAGAGAAAGTGGACTTGATTATACGATTATTCGCCCAGGTGGACTAACTAATGATGAAGGAACTGGAAAAGTAAAAGTAGCGGTTGATCTTGAACGTGGCTCAATTCCACGTGAAGATGTTGCGACAACAATACTTGCTACACTAGAAAATGATCATACGATTGGTAAAGAATTTGATATGACCAGTGGAGAAACACCAATTAAAGATGCCTTAAGTACATTATAATAGGGGCTGACCCTAGAGAAGTGACGTAGGCATGATTGAAAGCATACGTCACTTTTTAATTATTCCTTATAGATTGTCATTCATTCAAAAAATAGTTTACCTGCATTCCATTTATATTTTTGGCTCTGTTATAGTTCAATGTTGATATTATAAGAAAATAAAGAACGTCCATTTGATTAGAAGTTTTTTTGCGTATGATGGTGTTCTTTATAATCGCAACCGATTGTGGAATATATCTACAATAATTTATCACAGTCTTTTTCGCTATGTTTGGTGTTTTCTGTGGTTGTATCAGTAATTCCATCAGAAGATAATACATCTTTTTCACAGAATTGTTTTACCTTTTTTCCTTTTTTAGTGATTCCATAATAGTATGTTATTTCAGGTTCATCCTTAAATATGACCATATAATGCCCATGATAAAAATCGCTGTTTGTACCATGTTTAGGTTCCACATAATGCGATTCCACTATGTCACTTTCTGTATATCCCTGTTTTTCTAAATAAACTGGTACATTTTTATTTGCCAGATATTTTGTATAAGGATTTCCGTTGTTTAACAAGTAGATAGATACAATTGGAATTGCTATGACAATGAGTAAAGTTACACTTATCGCAATCCAGATATTTTTTTTCATATTTCTTCCCCCAGTCATTTGTTTGAATTTATAAATTTCCATACCTTTCTCACTTGTTTAAACCGTGCAGGTCTTTCAAGCATCAGTACACAATACATTATTTTTTGATAATTTATTCCCAGTTGCTTTACCTAAGTGATCAACAATAAACTTTAACAAAGCCATATTTTTAATGTTAAATTTTAATCACAGCACGTTTTGTTAATAAGCGAATTAAACCGAACGTTATCAAAATAACTAATAAAATAACCGGAAAGGAAAGACTGTCAGGAATCTTTTCAAGCATCGAGAAATTTTCGAATAATGGTATATTCATTGATAAACGCATCATGGAATCTTTAACTGTGATGAGTGCAATGCCAATAAAAATAAACAGAATGCCACCAATTACACCTACTCGTTGGAAGGCAGCGCCAATCAACCAGCCAACAATGTAAAAGACAAATATATTTAAACTAAATAGGGCAAGGGATAGGAATAAATTTGTTCCTGGATTAATAAATGGTGTTAAAATCATCGATAAAATAATCTCGGCAATGATATTTCCATCTACATCAGTCATAACATTAGTCAGAACACCGTCTAAAGTGTTTTTATCTATAGTAATGGCAGTAAAGAAATTGATTATGAATTCCTCTATGAGACTTAGGATATAAAGGATGATTGGAATAATAATTGATAAACCGATACTGGCAATCACATTTCCATAAAAATATTTTTTTCTGGTGATTCCATGTTCTACATAATAGGTTAAGAAACTAATTGCGATAATCCCGATCACAAACATATAGATATTACTTGCAATATAGCCTGCATTATAAAATGAATCGACACTTGACATAAAGACTCTCTGAACTATATTTATAAGTATGAAAATCCCAAGTGCCCAAAGCGACCATATCAGTTGTAATATCAATAAATCAAGGCCAATTTTATTAGAGGAAACAGGTCTCATAACGAATCATCCTCCTTTGTTAAATGTACAAATAAATCGTGAAGTGATACAGGACCAATACTAAGTCCGAGCGACTTTGCGGAAGCTTTATCCACTTCATTTAATGCACCGTAAAGTGTTATGGACTTTGTATCACCTAATTGTTCTTCATGTAATATGATTTTATCTTGGGCAAACTCATTAATTTTTTGCTTACTTCCAACTATAGTCATTCCTTTTGATATTAAGTCATCGTATGATTCGTGCAGGAGTAAATTTCCGTTGTCAATAATCATAACTTCATCAAATAAAAAATCCATTTCAGAAACGAGATGTGTAGATAAAATCATAATTCTCGGATGGCGCTCTTGTTCCTTTAATAGTTCCTTGTAAAATAAGTCACGTGCCGGTGCATCCATTCCTAGATATACCTCATCAAAAATTGTAATGGGTGACCTGCTTGCTAATCCAAGAACAACGTTAAAAGCTGATTGCTTTCCTGTAGATAGCTTAGGCAATGCTTTTTTGTCCTCTAATTTGAATTTCTTTAATAATTCTTTAGCATATTCTAAATCAAAATGTGGTCGGTAACGATTGATGTCTTTAACAATTTTTAGTGGTGAATCAGTTTCTCCAGTGTAATCTTTGTGATACATTAAAGAAATTTGTTGCATAAGTTCAGCATTTTCAAAAGGTGTTTTGTTATTTACTAATAATTTACCAGATGTCGTCTCACGAAATGATCCAAGGATGGATAGAAGGGATGTCTTTCCCGCACCATTTCTACCTAATAACCCATAAATTTTGGGTTCACTGATTTCAAAATTAATATTATTTAACACTTGGTGAGGTCCATATGAGAGATGAAGATTAATGGCTTCAATTTTCATTTTTTTCACTTCCTTTAACTTTTTTAATATAGGTGAGAATATCCTGGTCCGTAATTTCTAATTTATCGGCTTCTTGAACAAGGGTGACGATATAGTCTTCAACAAAAGATTCACGACGATTTTTAATTAGTTTGTCTCTCGCACCTTTAGCAACAAACATACCAATACCTCTTTTTTTATATAATATATTTTCTTCTACAAGCTGATTAATTCCTTTAGATACAGTCGCATGATTAATCTTATAAAAATTGACAAGTTGATTTGTAGAAGGTGCCTGATCGTCAGTTTTCAATTGTCCATTGATAATCTGATCCTCGATTTGTTCACGGACTTGTATGTAAATAGGTTTATCTTCATGGAATTTACTCTTCATTAACCGGCCCTCCTTTTTGGTCATATACTATAACGGTTATATACATGTGTGTATAACCATAACAGTATAGATTTTAATTGTCAATAAAAAATCAAAAGTAACTTAATAGTAGTGATAAGACAGGCAATAGATCTAATCAGAGTATGGAGAAAATTATTAGGTATTGTAGATAAAGATGGGGAATTTGATAATAGGGAAATAAAAAAGCACTAGAGGTAGCGAACCTCTAGTGCTTAATATACAAGGTTGGGACAAAATCAAAGGGTCAGGCCCTTATGTCCCAGTCTCATGCTTTTTAAAATAAATAGCTTATTAATAAACCAACAGATAATAAAAATCCAAAAAACGTATTCGTCATAGCTGTAGATTTCATTGCGACACGCATATACTTTGGTTCAGTATTTCCTTTAAGAAATCCTTGAATTGCTTCGTATGGTTTCTTCACAGTTACGAAAACGACTAATGCCCAAGGGCTAATATATCCTGCGCCAACCAGAAATACGATCCATAGATAAGATATGATAAATGCACAAGCTAATACAACGATCCCTTTTTTATGACCAAGCAAGATGGCTAATGTTTTTCGTCCACCTCTGATATCCTCCTCGATATCACGAATATTATTGGACATATTAATAGCCCCAACTAGAATAGCTATTGGAATTGAAATTAATAAACTTTGTATTGTAATGGTATTCGTTTGAATAAAAAAAGAAATTAATACAAAACCAGTCCCCATAAATAATCCAGAAAATAACTCACCTAATGGGGTATAGGCAATTGGAATAGGTCCACCGGTATAGAAATAGCCGACTGCCATTCCCAATAATCCAATGATGACTAACCACCAACTACTATTCATACAAATATAAATACCAATGATTCCAGCCAAGAAATATAATAAAAACGCAGTTGCTCTGACACTTTTTGGTTTTAAACCATGACGAACGATCCCGCCACCAATACCAGTTGACTTAGCTGTATCTAATCCACGTTTAAAATCATAATATTCATTAAATAAATTTGTGGCAATTTGCAGCGCTAAGCAAGCAAACATCATGGCAGTAAATAGTAACCAGTCAATTTTTGTATCGTATATTGCTATAACTGTACCTAAAATAACTGGTGCAAATGTTGCCGTTAATGTATGTGGGCGTGTCATTTGCCACATCAATTTGATGGAGCTTATTTCATGCTTAAATTCCATTATTATTCCAACTCTCCTAGTCTACTATCACCAAATATTATAAGCAAAATCTGTCACAAATACAAACAGAGACAATTTAGTTATGTTAAGGGAGCACTTTTTTTATAAAGATAATTATGGGTCCAACATTTATTCTTCAAAATACAGGTTAACTAAAAGCCTGTCTTTTTTTCCTATTCTAATCATAAAGTGATGATGAGGTGAATATTTGTGAAAAAACATAGTACTATATTTTTATTGGCAGCAACATATATTGGCACAATAGTTGGGGCAGGTTTTGCAACTGGGAAGGAAATTATTGTATTTTTCAGTATCTATGGAAACTATGGTACGTTTGGAATTGTCATTTGTGGTGTTTTATTTATTGTAGTTGGAACAAAAATGATGATTATATCATCTAGGATAGGAGCGTATTCCTATAAGGAATTAAACCATTATTTATTTGGATATAAAATTGGACGAGTTGTTAATTTATTTGTTTTTATTATTTCAATTAGTATTACCTCGGTTATTCTCTCAGGTGCAGGGGCTCTTTTTCAAGAACAACTAGGATTATCATATCAATTTGGAATTATTTTAACACTCTTTCTATGTTATCTTGTTGTACTAAAAGGTATAAAAGGAATTTTCGCTATTAATGCCTATCTTGTACCTATGTTAATTATGTTTACAGTTTTTATAGCTACTTCTATTATAAGTGAATATCCCCATGAACTTATTGAAAAATTCATGGGAGATCACTTAACAAATAACTTGTCATGGTTTATTTCCCCGTTTTCTTATGCTGCATTTAACTTAATGGGCGCCCAAGTGATTTTGGTACCACTTGGTAATGAAATACGTGACGAACAAATTATTAAATGGGGTGGTTTCTGGGGGGGATTTGGTTTGATGGTTTTATTGTTGCTGAGTCATTTTTCAATGT
>Ga0209487_1003988_pt1 | contig 11484 bp, 10 predicted proteins | sample Poulit2012_FD_187524 | JGI IMG/M metagenome (GOLD analysis project Ga0209487, IMG submission 187524) | Agricultural soil microbial communities from Georgia to study Nitrogen management - Poultry litter 2012 (SPAdes) (version 2) | ecosystem: Environmental > Terrestrial > Soil > Agricultural land... | reverse complement strand
CTATACCTGTTTCTAGTTTAACAGGAACAGTAGAATGTATAGAGGTGGTTTATTATGCGTAAAAAAGAAGATAAATATGATTTTAGAGCGTTTGGGCTTGCGATAAAAGAAGCCCGTACAAAACAAGGTTTAACCCGAGAACAGGTGGGGGCATCAATAGAGATTGACCCACGCTATTTAACGAATATCGAGAACAAAGGACAACATCCTAGCATACAGGTACTTTATGACCTTGTATCATTACTCAATGTGTCAGTTGATGAGTTTTTCTTGCACTCAAACAATCTGTCGAAAAGTACCATTCGTCTACAAGTAGAAAAACATATGGACGGCTTCACAGACAAAGAACTAATGCTTATGGAAGCTTTAGCAAACGGTATCAAAGAAGCAAAAGCTATAAAAGAAAAATAAACTTATATTTAACAAAAAGAACCGATAAGATGAGATAGATGTATAAATCTCAAATTATCGGCTCTGCGTCTATACGTCTGGCTCTTTGATAACTGACATATTCATTTGTTGTACATTAATTAGAGTTTCATGTTTGCATTTCGGGCAAAATAAAGGAAAATTTTTCAGTACGGTATCATCACGAATTTTTATCCTTGTTTTGTTGCTACAAACAGGACAGTATATCCAATATTTTTCCCCAAATTATCATTCCTCCTTTATTTTGTGTTACTTAGTCTTTACTCAATTCCCGATTCTACTTAATCGAATACTTATTAGAGTAGCACTATGCAGAACAGATATAACTTAGTAGTAACAAATGAATGAAACTAGTATTTCAATTCTAATGGTTTTCAGAAAAGAATGTTCTTTAAACACTCAAAATCCTTACATACCCAGTACTTTATCCAATACTTATTTTATATGAAAAGGTTTAAAAAATTTTCAATGGGTTTAGAGTTATGAGTAAATATCATAGAACTACCTATTAACTATGCAAATCTCGCCTTTTATGCTTATAATACGTTAAGTAGCCAGCCGTTACAGTTATTACAACAGTGATTAAAATATATAACACGCTTATACCATTTTCAACGAGTCCCGTACCTGTAAAATACATAAAAGGTGTCAAAACACTTAGAAAATCAATCGTCCCTATCAACTTTATAATTATCATTAAGAAATATGAAAGGGCAACAAATAACGCTGAAAAAGAAAGAGCTTTTCCATAACTTGAAAATATTGCGGAAAATAGAAGACCTATGAATAAAAAGAGTATTTGAACAATAAACATAGACGGTAAACTGGTAGCAATTTCACTTAAAATACTTCCTCCTTCTATTTTTGGAACTAACATTATCAGGTTTCCTATTAATGTTATTAATGTAATAACAACCACGTTAACTATAGCAGCAATAATCTTGCTAGTAATAATATCTTTACGAGTAAATGGTTTCGTAAAAATGAATTCAGCTGTCCTGTTTCGCTCTTCTTTACTAATGATAGTCGCTCCTAACACAGCTGCGTGTGTAAATGCTATTATACAATACCACAAGTACATCATCACATAATATCCTACGGGTGTGTTAACAGGGATAGAGTCAATTCCAAAACCAATTGCTAGGACGGAGGGCAGAGACTCAAACAAATCCATTATTGCGTCTCCTGCCTCTACTACAACAGAATATTCTGCTGCACCAATTGATATCATGCCAAGCATTACTCCTATCCAAATTAATAAACTTCTTCGGTTTTCTTTCAATTCTTTTCTTACCATAGCTTGCATTTTTTTACCTCCTTATAAGACCATTTTCATATCTTTTCTAATATAAATGATATAGCTTGTAATAAAAAATAATAGTAACAAAGCAAAAAATAAAGTAATATAACCAGCTTCGTAATTTTCTGATGCTAGAACAAGATTAAAGTCAAAATATCTAAATGGAGAAAACAGTCTAGCAATAGTACTCTGTACAACATTAGAAAATAATCCTATTACATAAAACCCAAAAGAAATCCCTAACGCTAAAGGTAAAGATGCACTAACTCTGGATACAATAGTACTTATCATTATTCCTAATAGTAAGAAAAATAACTGAATCAAAGGGAAAGTTAGATAGATTTGGAAAAAATGACTAAATGAAAACCCTTGTTCAGAAATCATACTAATTGTTACAAAGGATGCTAGAAAATAGCATATTCCAATTATGGCGATTACACAAAGTGAGGCCATCAGTTTTGACAAAAAAATCTTTGTTCTTGAGTATGGTTTAGTTATTAGAAAATCAGCAGTGTTTTGCATGTGTTCTTTAGTGATAATAGAAAGTCCTAAATTGCATGCATGAATAGCTGCAGCTACTAGAATAATACTATTTAGATAGCTAAAAATCCCTGTCGTGGTAATGAATAGGTCGATGCTAATCCCCATTGTATCTAACATGGGATTATCAGCTAATGACTCTGTAGCAGATGGGTCTCCTGTAAGTGAGACAAACATTGGTAACAATAGTATTATTGTGGCTGCTAATCCTATAGACCAAACTAAAATAGAACCTCTATATTGTTTCATTTCAAAACGAAAAATGTTCATTTATTTCCCTCCTTTTATTGATAATAATGCATGAAAATTTCCTCAAGAGATGGCTCTTCAATAAAAATATCTACTATCTCTAGATTTGAAAAGCTGTTAATTAAGCTTTTAACATTTCCTTTGTACATAAAGCTGATATCTTCTTGTTGTTGTTTAAACTCTGATACCCCTTCCAAAGTAAACTCCTGTTTAGAAATCGGTTCCTTCGTTCTCAGTTGAATTCTTTTATATGTGCTGGAACGCAATTCATGAATACTTTGAAGACTAATAACCTTTCCTTCTTTAAGAATAGCTATACGATCACACATTTTTTGTACTTCACTGAGTATATGAGAAGAGAATAATATCGTAGCTCCTTTTTCATTTTCTTCTTTAAGAATTTCAAGGAAAGTATCTTGCATTAAAGGGTCTAAGCCACTAGTTGGTTCATCTAAGATAATTAGTTTTGGAGAATGTAATAATCCCGCAACAATACCTACTTTTTTCTTATTCCCAAAAGAAAGATCACGAATTTTTCGACTAGTATCTAACTTAAGCCTTTCACTAAGTTCTTTTATGCGTTTAGAACAATCTTTTTGATATAGCTTTGCAGTATAATTGAGTAGTTCCTTTACTGTCATTCCTTCGTAAAAAAAGGTCTCTGATGGCAGATATCCTACATGTTGTGCAATAGAAGGTGCCTCCTTGATGCAGTCCTTTCCAAAAATAGTGGCGCTTCCTGATGTTGGATGAATCAAAGCTAATAAAGTACGAATAGTAGTAGATTTCCCTGCACCGTTTGGACCAATGAAACCAAAAATTTCTCCTTCTTTAACAGAAAAGCTGACATTATCAATCCCTCTATGCTTGCCATATTGCTTTGTGAGATTTTGAATTTCAATTACATTTTTTGTCATAATAATATTTCCCCTTTCAACATTTTTTTTACTAATCATTTATAAAAATTCCTTTTAAAGAGTTGCATACATTCTTCAAACACACTATATAATTCATCAAAATCAGTTTCTTCCGCGTCTTTAAATTTACTCATGTAACCCTCAACAATCCACTCAATCATATTCATAACAAGGTTTGGATCAATATCGTCTTTAAATTTCGAAAAATCTGCATCCTCAAAAGTTACTTTTTTCCCGATAGTTTTACCATCATCTTTTCCAAAAATAGTTCTTATTTCTTCCTTAACTTCATCAGCATTTTCAAAATACGCACTCTGAATAAACGAAGGAACATTAGGATGTTTTTTCATCAAAGCAATCTTAAGCTCGCTCGTATATAAAATCCTATCAAATAAATCAGTAATACTATCATCAAATTTTTCGATAACTTCAGTACTAATACTATTGACACACGTATTTACCAAGTATAGGTATAGTTCTTTCTTTGTTCCAAAATAATGAAATACAGTTGCTTTGGAAATTCCTGCAGTACTGGCTATATCATTTATAGATGTTTTTTTATATCCGTGCATTGCAAAATTTTGTAATGCGGCGTCAATAATAAAATTTTGTTTTTCCATAGGTAAATTTAAAAATTTTTCCAAGTAGTTTTCTCCTCTCTGACACTCAATTAACCGAATCGGTTTATATGCATAATAACATCGTAAACCGATTCGGTCAATTAATGTGAAAAATTATTTGTAATTAGGAAAGCAAGTTTACTAATTCATTAATTTTGATCTACAATCATCCAGTTTGTATCTTTCTCTAGGGTCAATTCATATTGAGAAAGTTGAATTTTTTTTGTCTCTTCATCCAGATACTTCACCGTAACCCATGCTTTAATCTGATTACCTTGTTCATGAAAGACTGGATTAATCAATTCAGAAAATGTATATTCTCTTTCTATTGGGGGTAGAGCATTGTTCAGTACATAATAGGAAAGTTCTTGATCGGTTGCCGCTGGATAAGAGGAAAAGAATGTTTCTAAAAACTCGATGACTTCTTGTTCAGTGGCTGATTCCACCGTTCCATCGTTTTCTACCTTTTCTGGTGTGAAATTAGATTTTTCAGGTTGGCTCCATAGTGTTGGATTTTGAATAATAACCAGGTTTTCTTGTTCATCCTGATAAAGTACAATGCGAAAGGTTGAACTTGTTAACATGCTGTCTTTTTCCTCAGTGATTTTTTGCTGTACGGAATAAACTACCGAAAAGGTATTTTCTTTTTCTTCTGTTAACGACCAAATGTTTATATTTTGCACGGTGGAACTCGTTGGAATATCGTCTCGAACCACATCCGCATTTAAAATTTGCAGTTCTTCTGTCAGATAATCAGTAAGTTTTTCTGTTCGTTCTTCCAATGCTCCTGATTTATTTTCCCAAGAATGGTAGTCTTTCACAAAACTTCTTGTAAAGCTTTTCATCGCAGTTGTATCTGAAATAGTTGCTTCTATTACTTTCGTTTCGTGTATCGTATGTTGATCAATGGCTGTAAAGTTTTTATAGATTCCAAAGGCAAGGCTACTGATTAATAGAATCCACAAAAAAAGAACCGATTTTTTACTCTTCCCAACCGTTTTCACTTTTACCTTTTTTAATTTCTTTGGCTTTACCTCTTTATCTTTTTTACTAAAAGGAAGCTTCATGCTATCCCAACCTTTCCTTAGTTTTTGATACGCCCTGCTCCGACAAGGTGTTCTTGCCAGTAAGAAGAAGTTATATCTGCATAGCCAATCGGATTGCCTGCATGATACATTTGATTATTTCCAACATATATTCCAAGATGGGTAACATAATTTGCGGTATTGTAAGTCGAATGAAAAAATATCAAATCACCTGGCTTTGCTTCTGATAAAGGAATGTATTCTGTTGCTTCGTATTGCTGTTGAGCGGTTCGTGGAAGCTCAATCCCAGCTTTACGATAGACCCACTGTGTCAATCCACTACAATCAAATGAAGTATTCGGATTAGCACCTCCAAAGACATAAGGGAACCCTTCATACTTTAGAGCCTCATTCATAACGGTTTGAACCATTTCATCATCAAATTGAGGCGAAATGAAATATTGACCTACTAAATCGACATAAAACATATTGCCATAACGATAACGCCAACCACCGTTTTTCTTTATGGCTATCGGATTCGAGTAAGTAACTTTGCTGCCACCTGAACGTTTCTCCGCAAATTTCTCTGCAAGTTCAAAGTTGTACTGAGAACCTCTTTTTGCGACATAATCAATGAATGCACCGCCATAGTTATAAGCTTGAATGACTCCATTGATATCGATCTCGTTTCTTTCTGCGGAACGCAATAAATCTGAAAAGTATTTTGTTCCTTGTTGAATAGAAGCTTCGGTATCTAAGGAATTAGGTGGTAATCCCAGCGATTCACTCGACTGCATTACGTCTGGCAATTTACCACCACTTTCTACTTCAATAATGGCAAGTAGGGTAGGCACATACTCACTAATTCCGTATTCTTGTGCATATTTCTCCACCATTGGCTGATGTCTTAACACATCAGCAGATACCGATATACCACCTATATCACTAATGAAATCACCACCATCTGATGAATGTTCTTCATTCGATATAAAAATAGCTACAAATGCCAATAGCCCTAAAAAGGCAAGAAAGCCTAATCCCCCAACAATTAACATGATCTTTAATCTCATGACCTTCATTAGCGTTTCCTCCTAACCGCATGGATTGGTCGCTTACTGATTTGCTTCTGATTTGTACGTTTCAACGGTTTAGAAGGACGCTTGATGATTGTCCGACTATTTTTTGGTCGAGCACGTTCTTCATTGGGAGATCGGCTTCCTTTTTTAACAGGTTGTTTGGGATTATCAGTAAAATGTTCCTTTCTGTCTGGACTCGATAACTGTCGTTGTAATTTGAATTGCTTCATATGCTTGTTTTTTGTGACAGGTCTTGTCTTTTCTTTTTGTTGAACAGTTGGTTTCTTTAATCCATCCCGATGTACAGATTCATTGACATTTTGCGTGACTGACCGTTCATGGCTGGCAAATTCCCGAGAAGGGGTACGCTTTTTATCCAATGCTTTCCGTCTATCTGCAATGGTTTGACGATGTTTTGCTTGACGGTCTGCATCTATTTTTTGTCTCTTTTTCTTTGCTTGTTTCATACCTTCTTTAAAATCACGGGCAGGTTTTGTAAGCTGTTCTTTTCTTTGCATCACTGCATATTGAGCAGTAGTTGGTAAATTACGCAGTTGTTCTTTGCGGTGATCTATATTCGCACGGAACTGATTTTTCGCACCAACCATTTTCCCTGTGACTTGACCCATTTTCTGACTTAAAGATGTTGGCTTCGTCCGATCAGTTGGACGTTCTTTGTTATCTTTTGTAGTCGATGTTAATCGTTGCAATGGGCGTAGGGGAGAGGACGAACCTTTTGTTTGCTTTGATTTTCCCACCATTGCCCCGACCCCGACCGTTGCTCCAGCTGTTGCACCCGCAAGACTCCGTCCAATTTTTCGCTGTAATCGCCGGCTGCCACGATTGAACATTCGGTAAGGACGACGCATGACTTGACGTCCAACTTGTTGCGAGTCATTACTTTGCAGTTTAAACATGCTCATAATGTCACCGAGTTTCATGTAAATACCTGCAAATGTCACGATCTGTAAAAAAGCAATCAAGAAAAACGGATAACTTGTCGTTAAACTGTAAAGCATGGATGAAATGCTAAAGGCAATTGTAATAATCAATGTAATTCCAGCCCGAAGCATAATCACATTAAACAATTTCATAATCGCCTGTTTTCCCATGTTTTCAAAAGTCGGTATCATGGAAAGTAAAAAACTAATTGGTAGAAACATCGCATAGATAATAAACAAAATTTGCGAGAAAATCATAGTCCCCGATAGAAGAAACACAAAAATGGAAATCCCGATATTGAATAGAAATAAAAAGAAGACCATGCCTAAACGTGTAGTGGTCTTCGTAATGGTTAAGTTTTTATTGTCATGATCTTCAATTTCTACTTTTACAGCATCTTCCCGATCTTTTCCGTTATTCGTATCAGGATTGATTGAAACCAAGCTTTCAACACGTTCTTCGCCAATCGTCTCTTTATCTGAATCATCAAATTGCAACAACATCCAAGGTTGCTCCACTTGAATGGAAAAGAGGTTATTTCGTATCAAATCGACACTATCTTTACCTTGACTACTCGAATTCGGCATCAAGATTTTTGTTCCTAAGTTCAAACTTGCTTGACTAATATCAGCAGAAAAGTCATTTATTTTCGTAATATACGTTGGTGCATAGGCAATAAAAGAAGCAGACAATATAAACACGACTAAAAAGTTTAGAATCGCCCGAATGGCTTTTGTGGTTTCTCGTTTCATTAATCCCGTATAGGCCACATAAATGCCTATCACTAAAATGAAAAGAAGCAAGAAGCCTACATAAAATCCAGAACTGCTAAAACCACTTGCCGTAATCCCAGCTAATGTCTGCATGTTTTTCCCGATGGCATCTGCCGTTTGTGATATAAAGTCGAGAGAATAGGCTTGTTGGATTAAATAGCCTGTTGCATTAGACAGATACAAGCTTATAATCCAAATAAAGTTTGTAATGGTATAGAGCCCATACATGACTTGTTTTCCGATGCCATCATTCCAATTCCACGGGAGCCAATCCCAACCTGTGTCCACATAAAAATCTAATTGGTAATGGTCAAGTGAGTACAAGGAATAGAGATTATCTTCTGACACCGTATCATCGACTAGTCCAGCTGCTTGAGCAAATGTACCAAGTAAGAGAAGACATAGAAAAACGGCAGCACTAATCAGCACTACCGCTATAACTATCTTTTTTAGTTTTTGTTTATTCACATTGTCACCTCGTTTCCTTTTCACTTACAGGAGGTCGAGTATCAAAAGCGTGAAATAAATCTTCAAAGACAGGATGGACTTGAATAATACCGACACGTCCATATAAGTCTTGAATTAAACATTGTCCGTTTTCCAGTTCCCGTAATCGCCTTTGATTCGATTCATCTTCCGCATCCACACCAAAGAATTGAAGGGTTTTCTTTATTTCTGTCATGTCCCTGGAACGAAAGGCAAACTTTACACCAATATTATTCTTCAATTTTTCATCAGTTAGATCATCCGCATTCTGTGTAACAAAGTACACGCCAGCATTCATTGCACGTCCTGCACGCACTAATTTATTCGAGAGTGTTTTTCCTTGTGCGACTTGTAAAAATGACCATGCTTCATCTAAGTCCACGATTTTAAATACACTTCGGTCGGAATGGATAAAGTCTAATGCAAAAGTAGAAATAACAATCAGCATAGCGACGCTAAGCAACTCCATCGTCGTATATTCTTCAAAACCTGTTTCCGCATCTGGTAATACTAAATCCGCCACTTGAATCATATTCAATTGTTTTTCTAAACTAATCGAATTTTCCACAGTCCCATCCGAAAACAGAAGGTGAGCAAAGTCATAGTCGGTAAAACTTTCGATATGGTCAGCAATGGGACCAGCTAACGGATTAGGATCACTTCTAAGTTCATGAATCACAAGAAGCAAACCACGTTCCTCCTGTTGACCAACAGCTCGAATCGCTCGTCGTAATACAGGGAATTTATCTCCATCCCGACTGGATATACCTGTGAGAAAGGTAAGAATATCAATTGCAAGACTTTCCGAATCCTTTTTCTTTTTCATAATAACAAAAGGATCAAGTAGTCCTTTGTTGCTTTCCTCACTCGTTAGATTAACAATATTTATTTCATGAGCAATTTCAGGCAACGTTTCTTTCCAGTTTCCCCGTTCTGCTTTTGGGTCAACTATTAAGGCTTGACCACCATACAGTACGGCATAATAGACTAGTAAGTTGTTAGAGAATGATTTCCCGCCACCAAGTGAACCTAAGAAAGCAGAAGCCAACGCATTGGTGACGGAACCTTTCACACCTTGACTGGCTATGCTTGGGTTGAGATACACATTTCTTCCAGTATCTAAGTTGTAACCAAAATAAATACCTTCCGTTTCTCCTAGCATTTGTGTTGCACCAAATCCAAGTCCTGCCAAAAAGTCAGAAGTCACGTACTGGATATAATCATTCATATACCGTTTACTGGCTGGGATAAATTCACTGTGTAAACCGATCATATCTCCAAATGGACGAACAAGTTTTACGTTTAAATCATCATAAAAATCTTTTACCTCATTACAACGCTGTTTAAGTTCGTCTACATTAGAAGCAGATACTCGAATGACATAGCTTAACTTGTACATCGATTCTTTACTTTGGTCGAGCACATCTTCTAATTCATTTACCTGTTCCAACGCATCGATAACATTGCTTCCTGTTTCATTATCGGATTCCCAAGCATGGTTATCCAAGTCTTTGAGTTCCTTTTTCTTGTTCCGAACGGTAGATAATGCCTTTTTGTTCGTGACAATTTCTACGTTCATGGAGGTATCGATTGGAAAATCGAATTGTTGTTGTTGATAATAAAAGATTTCATCCGATGGAAATTCAAGATCGCCGACAATCGAATTAATCGTAAAGTAAGCCACATATGTTGTCTGTTCTTCCTGTTCGATTTTTAAATAACGTTGATTTTCCTCAATCAAACAACGAGACGGTTTAATCAGATCATAACGCTTTACTAAAGTTTCCTTTTTTAATTTCTTTAGAGGGAGGGCATAGTCATATTCGTCATAAGCAATTCCCGTTTGTCCATGAAGATGTTCAATCAGATAGCCAAAGTCATTTTTATCTAGAGGGCGTACTTTAAAACGCCTAGATATTTTGTTTTGTAATAACGATTCCATTTTAGAAAAACGTCTAATTTCTTCATGTGGCATCGAGACAAAATCTCCCATTAGGTGGTGGTTTACATCACGGACGAATGAAGATAGTGAATTTTTAATGTTTTTCCCCATTGCTTTCATACTGACTTCTTCTTCATTCAGCAACAGTTTAAAACCGATAAAAAAACGATAGTCTACTTGATGTTCACCAATCATAGAAACTAGGGCTTCCGTTTGGTCATCAATACGCTCATAAGCAACTTCTTTTAATCGTCCTGTCACTAACTCTTTACTTCGTTCCTGTACCGATCGGATACTGCTTGCCGTACTAATTTGTAAAGCATGAATTTTTCCATCTTGATTTTGTGCAATTAATTGACGGAAGTGATCGTGTACTTGTATTTTTTCGTCTGGTGAAAGAAACGAATAATTATAAGGGAGTAATTCATAATACACAAAACATTCCCCGTCATGGTTAAAGACAAGATTGTTTTCAATATATTTAATCGGATAACGCATGGATTTCACTCCTAACAGCCGTTAAGTTTTCATTTACCTTTACATGTTGTAGTTTGACGGGTTTTCCTGCATAGGTGACTTTAGAGCGAAACCAGTACGTTAAAGCAGACTTAAGAAAGCTATACGGTTTTTTGCCATCAAATGTTTTCTGACTCATAAACCATGTCAAACCAACTGGTATTCCGACATATTTTAATAATGCCCCATCGATCAAAGAGAGTGGGGGAAGATTTCCAAGTAACATCACCATCAGAAGAGAGATAACAAACCATGACATTTGATTGAATGTGACGGGAAAAGGTAAACGAAAATCATTAATGGCATAAATTACTTTCTCGACTGACCAAATACGTGTATAGCTCTTTAGCTTTCTCAAAACAATCACCCTTTCATCAATAGAAAAAGCAGCCTGTACGATAACAAGCTGCTTTTCCACTTACTGAGCATATTCAAAGACACCATTTGACGTAATAAGAAAGCTACCTTCAATTTCTAAATCACGCCCAAAGGCTTCATAATCAAAATAGTTTTGTAGATTAGCAGGGACTTCTCCTAACATCCCTGTTTCTTCTACCAACACTCTTGCGACATCTGCCATATTCTCACAATCAGGATAGTACATAATATCATCTTGGTGTTCCAGTAATTCTTCTATGCTGTTAAACCAATAGCTTTGAACTTCAGAAA
>Ga0209487_1003987_pt1 | contig 11484 bp, 7 predicted proteins | sample Poulit2012_FD_187524 | JGI IMG/M metagenome (GOLD analysis project Ga0209487, IMG submission 187524) | Agricultural soil microbial communities from Georgia to study Nitrogen management - Poultry litter 2012 (SPAdes) (version 2) | ecosystem: Environmental > Terrestrial > Soil > Agricultural land... | reverse complement strand
GTTAAAGTAGACAAGGGTGATCAAATGAAAGTACTAGTTGTAGGACGTGGAGGACGCGAACATAGTATTGTCCTGCATTTGAAAAAAAGTAAACAAATTGATTATATATATGCAGCTCCTGGAAATGGTGGTATGGAAAGAGATGCTATTTGTGTACCAATTGAGGAAATGAATATATCTGGCTTAGTTCAATTTGCTAAGGAAAAGGATATAGATTTAACGATTGTCGGTCCTGAAAGTCCTTTGAATGCTGGTATTGCAAACGAATTTATAAAGCATGGGTTACGTATTTTTGCTCCAAATGAAGAAGCGGCATTGTTAGAAGGCAGTAAAGCTTTTGCAAAAAACTTTATGATGAAATATGAAATACCTACTGCCGCTTATGAAACTTTTATAGATGCAAATGAAGCAAAAAAATATATCCTGGAAAAAGGTGCGCCAATCGTTATAAAGGCAGATGGACTCGCGGAAGGAAAAGGAGTTATCGTCGCTGAAACAATCGATCAAGCTCTTGAAGCGATTGATCATTTAATGATAGAAGATGCTTTCGCTGGAGCAGGTAAAAAAATTGTCGTAGAAGAATTTTTAGATGGACGAGAATTTTCACTAATCGCTTTTGTACATCATCACCATGTCTACCCAATGCTTCCAGCAAGGGATCATAAACGTGCTTATGATAACGATGAAGGACCAAATACGGGTGGAATGGGGTCATTTGCGCCTGTGCCAGATATAACGAACGAAATAACCGAATTTGCTACGAAGGAAATTTTACAAAAGGCAGCAGATGGATTAATGTCGGAAGGACGACCGTTTACAGGTATATTATATGCTGGCTTAATCCAAACTAAAGAAGGAACTAAGGTGATTGAATTCAATACACGGTTTGGGGATCCTGAAACACAAGTTGTGCTACCTTTATTAGAAAATGACTTAGCTCAAGTAATGATTGATGTTATGGACGGGAAGGATCCAAACTTAGTGTGGAAACAAGAGGCTTGTGTTGGTGTTGTTCTTGCCTCTAAAGGTTATCCAAATGCATATGATAAAGGTGTCGAATTACCAGAAAACGAAATTGCTAGTGACGTGTTTATTGTCCATGCAGGTACTAAAAATTCAAGTGAAGCGATAGTATCTAACGGTGGGCGTGTATTACTTGTTGGTGCGGTTGGAGAAACAATTGAAGTTGCTAGAAATAAAGTATATGAAAATTTAAAAATATATGATCATACAGATGCTTTCTTTTACCGTTCAGATATCGGAAAAACGAGCTTGTAGTTTTACAAGCTCTTTCTTATGTCAACTTTTGATTGTATTTATGTATGTTCAAATAACGTTATTCATCCTCAAAATAGATTGTAATAAAATTGAAAGTTAAATATCACAATTTAATCACAATATAAGTTAGGTTTTATGTTAAAATAGAGTACGTGTATGTTAAAAGAATAAGTTTTATTGGAGAGAAAAAAGAATGTTAGAACAAGGTCAGTTTTGGAGAAATAAATTATTGCGAGATCACGTGGCGGTAGTGGAGGATAAAATTGCACCGTCAATTGTTTTTGTAAACAGTGTTTATTTAAATGTACATACAAGACAATGGTTAAATGCAAATATATGGATCTATAAAGATCGGATTGTTTATGTGGGCCAACGGATGCCTAAAAAAACAGAGCAGACTGAAATAATTGACTGTACTGGTCAATATCTCGTTCCAGGATATATTGAACCACATGCACATCCTTCACAACTGTATAATCCAGAGGAATTTGCATATTATGCGGCAACATATGGTACGACAACACTTATTAATGATAATTTAAGACTACTTTATCTACTGGACAAAAAGAAAGCGTTTACCCTTATAGATGAATTTCATAAGTTACCAATGTCAATGTTTTGGTGGGGAAGATATGATTCTCAGTCAAAATTAATGGACGATGAAGAGAAATTTAATACAGATGATATATTATCTTGGGTCAATCATCCGTCTGTTATTCAAGGAGGAGAGTTATCTGCCTGGCCGCAATTATTGAATGGAGATGATCGGCTATTATATTGGATCCAGGAAACGAAGAGACTTAGAAAAAGAGTGGAAGGACATTTTCCAGGTGCTTCAGAAGATACGTTAACGAAATTAAAATTACTTGGTGCAAGTGCAGATCATGAAGCAATAACTGGTGAGGAAGTAATTAGGAGGCTTCAACTTGGATATCATGTTTCTTTAAGGTATTCAGCAATTCGTCCAGATTTACCAAACTTATTAGAAGGTTTATTTAGTAAAAAAATTAATGCATTTGATCAGATGACTTTTACAACTGATGGATCTCCTCCGGCAAATGAACAAGGAATTATTAATACTTGCATAGATATTGCAATAAAAGCAGGTGTTCCACCAATTGAAGCGTATCGGATGGCAACTTATAATGCAGCGAAGTATTATGGACTCGATGAGATTATTGGTAGTATTGCTCCGGGAAGATTAGCGCATATTAATGTTTTGTATGAAAAAAATGATCCAAACCCATTAAGTGTGTTAGGTAAAGGAGAATGGATTGTAAAAGACGGTACCGTTAAAATGCAGCGGAATCAAATAGATTGGCAAAAACATGGCATTAAAAAAATTGATATCAAATGGGATTTGGAAAAATATGATTTACAATTTTCCATCCCGATTGGTATAAAAATGAAAAATGATGTTATTTTAGAACCTTATGCAGTTGAGACAGACATTACTGCAGGAAACTTACCATCGGGAAATAAAGATGCCTTTTTAGTTTTATTAGATCGCTTTGGGAAATGGAGAGTAAATACTGTTATTAATGGATTTACAGAACATTTAGGAGGATTATGTAGTACGTTCTCCACAACTGGGGATATTATTTTAATAGGAAAATCGAAGGAAGATATGGAGACCGCATTTCGTCGGATGAAAGAAATTGGTGGTGGAATAGTAATCGTTCATAAGGGTGAGATTTTATATGAACTATCTCTTTCGTTAGAAGGAGCGATGTATGTTGGGAAAATGGAAAAATTAAATGAAGAAAAGGAAGAATTTAAAAAAATTATTATCGAATCAGGATTTGAATTTCATGACCCAATCTATTGCTTGTTATTTTTATCAGCTACCCACTTACCTTATATTCGAGTAACACCACAAGGAATGATTGATGTAAAAAACCAAGAAGTTGTCGTCCCAGCAAATATGCGATAATTGAAACAGGAGGATGTTATGAGAAAGTTAAATTTTATTTTCATCATTTTATTAGTAGTAGGATTAGTAGCATGTTCAAAGGATAAGGAAAATAATCAGGAAGTTGAGGAAGCTGAAATCGAACCTCCTGAACAAATAGAGGAAGAGGTAGAGTATAATGTGTTTCCATTTACCGGAATTGAAACGACAGATGATGTTTCACATCGTGCTATTGCTGTTATGGTTAGTAACCAAAAACAGGCGAGACCTCAATCCGGAGTATCAAAGGCAGATATTGTATTTGAAATGTTAACAGAAGGTAATATTACACGTTATATGGCTATATTTCATAGTACACCTCCTGAGGTTGTAGGACCTGTTCGAAGTGCACGTGAATATTTTTTCACTTTGGCGGACAGTTATGACGCATTATATTTTTATTCAGGGGCTGCTAATTTTGTAAATGATATGATTTCTGAACGCGGCATTGAGCATTTTCAAGGGGATTTATATAGCGGTAATGGTCCATTGTTCATTCGAGAAGATTTTCGCGTAACACCTCATAATCTCTACTTACAATTTGGAGAAGTATATGAAGCAGCTCAAGAAAAGGGTTATGACATTGAAGCCATTTATGAACCGTTAGAATTTTTAGATCAAGATGCTGAAATAAATGGAGAAGATGCAAATTATGCGAAAATAGATTATTATGGTGGTACACCTGTAGTGGAATTTAAATATGATGAAACAACAGAAAAGTACACGCAGTATATGGATCAAGAGCAAACAATTGAGCTAGATACCGACGTTCCAATTCAAATAGATAATGTATTTATTGTGGAAACGTATCATGAAGTCATTGATGAACAAAAACGACGATATATTGATATTGAATCTGGAGGAAAAGGATATTTATTGCAGCGAGGGAAAGTGCAATATGTCGATTGGGAAAATAGAGACGGCAGAATTATTCCTGTAAAAGATGGAGCGGTTGTTCCATTTGTTCCTGGACAAACATGGATTAGTTTTGTGCAAACAGAACCTGAGCCAGGAGTTGTAGAACAAGTAATGATCGGAAATGAGTAATTTAAATTAAACAGACTTGAGACATTAGATATAGTAAATAAAGAATTATTCCTTTGTTTTAGTGCAATAAAATTGTATACATTTGTATGAACGATGAACCAATGCTAAAGGAGGGTGTCGTTTGCAAATAAATAAATTACGAGGGGACGAGTTAGATCATTTATTTGAAGCTATTTTGTCGTTAAAAACGAAAGAAGAATGTTATAAGTTTTTTGATGACGTGGCGACGATGAACGAAATTAAATCATTTGCTCAAAGATTTCATGTAGCAAACTTATTACATGAAGGAAAAAAATATCAGGAAATTGAGGAATTAACGAAAGCTTCTACTGCAACAATTTCAAGAGTACGTCGTTGTTTAGATTTTGGTAGTGGTGGATATGGAATCGTACTGGAACGATTGGCAGATGAAAAAAAGTAATACTTTTCTTTGAACAAAAAGCGAAGGTGCAGTTCCCCATCAAATTGAGCAGCAGTTAGTAGGGGAGATTCACTATTTCTTAGGTGTTCGTGAGGAGATTTTCAAGTCAATGAAACAAAGCTCTTATTAAAGAACTTTGTCAACGAGAATACTTCTCATGGACACGAATATGGGTTTTGAATAGTCGGTTGATAAGAAAGAACTTACCAAAGTGAGAAGATGGAATTTTTCATAATATATTAAATTAACTTGGAATAAAACATATTTAATCCAAGTTTTTTTAATTATTTAGAAATTAAACTGTGAGAAGGTTTTTAACATTTTAGTGATGTCTAGCGTTAACTCTAAGTGCTTACGACGTATAGGCTATGTTTTTTCTACAAGTTGGCTTCGGCCTTCGTATCTGTTTCTTAAAAATATTAATCTTAAATTATCCTTATTCTTCAATATATACACTTTTCCATTCTCTGCTTCTTTATTTGTTAATCTTTCAAAAAAATTATCATATTGTTAATTTCCAATAGAAATCTTTGCTATAATAACGTAATGAGACTATATTTATAAGCTTATAATAAGCTTTCATTGAATTGAAGTATAATGTGCAATAGTTATTGGAGGATATAAAGATTGAAACAACAAATGAAACGATGGAAACATCTTTTTAAATTAGATCCTGCGAAGGAAATTTCAGATGATGAGCTTCATGACCTTTGTGAATCAGGGACAGATGCAGTCGTTATCGGTGGCACGGATAATATTACACCAGAGGGAGTTCTTGAATTACTTTATCGAGTTCGTCAATATGCTATTCCTTGTATACAAGAAATTTCAACAATAGAATCCATTACCCCAGGTTTTGATTTTTACTTTATTCCAATGGTTCTTAATAGTACGGAGAAAAAATGGATGATGGATCTTCAACATGAAGCTATTAAACAATATAAAACGATGATTAATTGGGATGAGGTAGTAGTAGAAGGATACTGTATTTTAAACGAACATGCGAAAGCATATCAAAAAACGAACTGTAACTTACCTGATGAAGAAGACGTTTTAAGTTATGCATTTATGGCAGAGCACATTTTCAAGCTACCTATTTTTTATTTAGAATATAGTGGAAAGTACGGCAATCCTGACCTCGTTCAAAAGGTGAAACAAGAGTTACATAATACGATACTTGTATATGGCGGTGGGATTACGTCTGCAGAACAAGCGAAGGAAATGAGAAAATCTGCTGACATTATTGTCGTTGGAAATAGTATTTATACAGATTTTAAAAATGCATTATCAACGGTTGCAGCTGTGAAAGAATAGCAGTTAAAATTAAAGTATGGATGAAATTGAGATATCCTTTAAAGGCGGTGTATATATGACGGTTTCAAATTTATTACACAATTTGAATAAGGAACAACAGGAAGCAGTAAAGTATACAGAAGGACCATTATTAATTATGGCTGGTGCAGGTAGTGGAAAAACACGTGTGTTAACACATCGAATTGCATATTTAATAGATGAAAAAGGAGTAGCTCCACAAAATATTTTAGCGATTACGTTTACAAATAAAGCCGCTCGGGAAATGCAAGAACGGGTAAAATATTTAGTTGGTGAAGGAAGCGAATATATGTGGGTATCCACATTTCACTCCATGTGTGTCCGAATATTGCGTCGGGATTGCGATCGGATTGGATACGATTCTAATTTTTCTATTTTAGATGGTTCGGACCAATTAACCGTTATGAAACAAGTATTGAAAAATTTAAACATTGATCCAAAGCAGTACAATCCAAGGACAATGATTGCACAAATTAGTGCGGCTAAAAATGAATTGAAAACACCAGAAGTATTTGAAAAAAATGCAGTTACACTGTTTGAGGAAATGGTAAGTAAAGTATATAAAGAATATCAGCGTATTATTCGAAAAAGCCAGGCAATGGATTTTGATGATTTAATTATGCAGACAGTTCATTTATTTCAACGTGTTCCGGAAGTGTTGCAATATTATCAAAGACGATTTCAATATATACATGTAGATGAGTACCAAGATACAAATGATGCACAATACAAGTTAGTTAAATTATTAGCAAACCGTTATCAAAATATTTGTGTTGTTGGAGATTCTGATCAGTCTATTTATGCTTGGCGTGGGGCAAATATTCGCAATATATTATCCTTTGAAAAAGATTATACCCAAGCAAAGGTCATTTTGTTAGAACAAAACTACCGGTCTACAAAATCTATATTAGATGCGGCAAATCATGTCATTAGCAATAATCCAAATCGAAAACCAAAAAAACTTTGGACTGAAAATGACTCAGGCCAAAAGTTAACTTATTTTCAAGGAATGTCAGAAAGACATGAAGCCCTTTATATAACAGAAAAGATTCAAGATTTACTTTTAGGAGAAAAATATTCACCAAAAGATATTGCAATCCTTTATCGGACAAATGCGCAATCCCGTGCAGTGGAAGAAGCGTTAATGAAATCGAATATAAATTATCAAATTTTTGGTGGATTAAAATTCTATGACCGAAAAGAAATAAAAGATTTAATTGCATATTTACGATTAATAACAAACCCAAGTGATGATATTAGTTTTGAAAGAATTGTGAATGTACCTAAGCGTGGAATTGGTGCTGCTTCCATTGAAAAGTTGCAAAATTATGCAACAAGAAATGATTTATCACTGTTTCATGCTGTTGCTGAAATTGAGCAGACATCGATTACAGGAAAAGCAGCTAGGGCTCTTGTTACTTTCCGGGAAATGATGAAAAATTTAATGAAACAGCAGGAGTTTTTAACTGCAAAAGAAATGATTGAATCTGTTTTAGAAATGACCGGATATGAATTGATGCTGAAAAATGAAAATACAATTGAAGCAGAAAGTCGTATAGAAAATATTGCTGAATTTATGACGGTAGCCATTGATTTTGAGAAAAACAATGAGGAAGATCAATCATTGATTACATTTTTAACTGATTTGGCATTGATTGCGGATATTGATTCTTTAGATGAAGAGGATGTCGGACAACAGGAAAAAGTTACATTAATGACTCTCCATTCCGCAAAGGGACTTGAATTTCCGGTCGTTTTTTTAATTGGAATGGAAGAAAATATTTTCCCTCATAGTAGATCGTTAGAAGATGAGGAAGAGATGGAGGAAGAGCGTCGACTAGCATATGTCGGTATTACTAGAGCGGAAGAGCGATTGTTTTTAACTCATGCAACAATGCGTACATTGTATGGCCGTTCAAATTATAATGAAATGAGTCGGTTTATTTCAGAAATACCGGAGGAGTTAATCGAAGGGTTAGACCAAAATAAACGTTCACCATTTGATTCATTTAGTATGGCGACAGAAGGTGTTAGTTCATTTAGAAGTAGTCAAAGGTTTCAGTCTAGATTTAACCAAAAATCACAAAGAGAACGAAAAACAGTTGTTACTACATCATCAACTGGTGCAGAGAATAAAGAGTGGAAAGCCGGAGATAAAGCACTTCATAAAAAATGGGGTGTTGGAACAGTTGTAAAAGTACAAGGTTCAGGAGAAGAAACAGAATTAGATGTTGCATTTCCTGCCCCAACAGGTATTAAAAGACTTTTAGCGAAGTTTGCACCGATTACGAAACAATAAGAAGGTGTTTTTATTGGATAAACAAGAAGTGAGGCAAAAGATAGCCTCTTTAACAAAACAAATTAATAAACATTCTCACGCATATCATGTGTTAGATCGTCCCATCATTCCTGATGCTGAATACGATAAGCTTTTTCAGGAGCTCGTTTTATTAGAACAACAATATCCGGAATTAGCTCAATTAGATTCACCGACGAAACGTGTAGGTGATGAGCCATTAGATGCATTTGAAAAAGTGGAACATACGGTACCAATGTTAAGCTTAGGTAATGCTTTTGATGAAGGGGATTTGCGTGATTTTCATCGGCGTGTAATGAATGGATTAGGTGAAAAGGTTGCATATGTTTGTGAATTAAAAATTGATGGACTTGCTATTTCGTTAACATATGAAAACGGGACATTCGTTCGTGGAGTTACACGGGGCGATGGGTCTGTTGGTGAAAATATTACAGGAAATTTACGTACGATTAGAAGTGTTCCATTACAGATTGAAGAACAACGAACGATTGAAGTTCGCGGTGAAGCATTCATGCCACATCGTTCCTTTGAAGAACTAAATAAACAGCGTGAGAAAAATGGAGAGATGTTATTTGCTAATCCGCGTAATGCTGCGGCAGGATCATTAAGGCAATTAGATCCTAAAATTGCTGCCTCCCGAAATTTAGATTTATTTTTATTTGGTTACGGAGAATGGGAAGTAACTGAAATAACTTCGCACAGTGAAAGACTATCCTATTTGGCTGATTTAGGTTTTAAAATAAATAAAGAATGGAAACGGTGTGAAACGATTGAAGAAGTTTTACAATTCGTGTCATATTGGACGGAACACCGAAGGGATTTACCTTATGAAATCGATGGAATTGTTATAAAGGTAGATGATTTGCAACAGCAAGAAAAGCTAGGCTATACTGCACGTACTCCCCGGTGGGCAATTGCTTATAAATTTCCTGCAACAGAAGCAGTAACAACAATTAAAGATGTTGAGCTTAGTGTTGGTCGAACTGGAGTAGTCACTCCGACCGCTATTTTGGAACCTGTATTTATTGATGGGTCAACAGTGGGGAGAGCTACCTTACACAATGCTGACCAAATTCGTGCGCTCGATATTCGAATTGGAGATACGGTTGTATTAAAGAAAGCTGGGGACATTATTCCGAAGGTAGTTAGGGTTATTGAAGAGGAAAGGACTGGAGTGGAAGTTCCTTATGAAATGCCTAAAGTATGTCCTGCATGTTCCAATGAGTTGATCCATTTAGATGATGAAGTTGCATTAAGATGTTTAAATCCAAATTGTCCAGCACAGTTAATAGAGGGGATTATTCATTTTGTTTCACGTGATGCGATGAATATTGATGGGTTAGGCGAAAAAGTAGTAGAACAACTTTTTCATGCTGAATTAATTCAATCGATTGATGATTTGTATCGTTTAGAAAAAGAGGAATTACTACCGTTGGAACGAATGGGAGAAAAATCTGTTTCAAATTTACTTCAGGCGATCGAGGCTTCTAAACAAAATTCATTAGAAAAGTTACTGTTTGGTCTCGGCATTCGTCATATCGGAGCGAAAGCCGCACAAATTCTAGCAAGCGAATTTGAAACGATGGATAATTTGCAACAAGCAACGTATGAAGAACTTATAGCCATTAATGAGATTGGTGATAAAATGGCGGACGCAGTAGTTCAATATTTCGCTGAAGATAAAGTTCAAACCCTTTTAGATAGATTAGAGGGCGTTGGAGTAAACATGAAATTTAAAGGTGCTCGACGTGATTCTGAAGAGACCGAAGATATGATTTTTGCAAATAAAACAATTGTTTTGACTGGGAAATTAGAACAGCTTACTCGTCGGGATGCAAAGGAGATCATTGAAGCACAGGGTGGTAATGTTACGGGAAGTGTCAGTAAAAATACAGATTTAGTAATTGCTGGAGAAGCTGCTGGTTCTAAATATGACCGAGCAAAAGAATTAAATATTATGATTTGGAATGAAGATCAATTTATAGAAGCAATTAAAGGAGTGCAGCAATAATGAAGAGAGTGTTACTATTGCTTTTATGTTCACTCCTTATTATGACAGGTTGTATGAATATAAGAAAGCAAGAAGATATTGTACAGACGGATGAGGAGAATGAAACAGAGGTTTCTATTTTACCGAGCCATCAATTATCTAAGTCCCAATATAAAATGCTTTTACCTTTTAGGCCAAGTGCAGCTCGGGATGCAATTACAAATCAAATTACGAACCGAGTTGATATTGATGAATTAGAAGATGGTTTAAGACGTCATTCAACCTCTGTCTTTGATCCGGAGAAATATGTTTATGAAGATGGACAATATTTTACAACGAATCAAATTTTTGCCTTGATTGATGAATTAAATCCTGAAATTGAAGAAAAGAAGAAAAAAGAAGATCAAATTGATGAACATCGGAAGAACCCACGTGTGTTTTCGCATATATTAGAACAAAATTATTTAAAACGGAAAGAAGATACAGTAGAACTAGTAGGGGTATCCATCGGAATTTCATTGAAATCTGTTTATCGTTTTACGGTAGAAACAGGAGGGTCTTATTATTACGAAGATATTCCTATGGATGAAATGTTAGAAGAAGGAAAAAGGATTGCAGAGATTGTTTTAAATAATGCAAGAGATATTGAAGGTCTTGAGAATGTTCCAATTATGATCGCTTTGTTTCGGGAAGAAAAGCAATCATCACCTGTTCCAGGTAACTTTGTTGCTAAAACGGTTGTAGGAGAAGGGGAAAGATCGATTGGAAAATGGGAAAAAATTAGTGAGAAACATGTTTTACTTTCTTCCTCCCAGTCTACTGGTAAGTACTCGGAGGATTATCAAAAAGTAAAATCCTTTGGCGAGAAAATTAGTCAATATTTTCCCAATTACGTTGGGGTTATTGGAGAAGGATTTTATATAGATGATCAACTTAGTAGTTTGACGATAGAGGTTCCAATTGAGTTTTATGGACGTAGTGAAATAGTTGGTTTTACACAATATGCATATGGACTAGTTAAAGAAATATTTAAAAATCACTATGATCTTGAGGTAATTATCTCTTCGAGTGATAAAACAGAAAGTACGATATACAGGGCAGCCGGTGAAGATGAACCGAACGTTCATATTTTTCATTAGTAACTTGGT
>Ga0209487_1003986_pt1 | contig 11486 bp, 12 predicted proteins | sample Poulit2012_FD_187524 | JGI IMG/M metagenome (GOLD analysis project Ga0209487, IMG submission 187524) | Agricultural soil microbial communities from Georgia to study Nitrogen management - Poultry litter 2012 (SPAdes) (version 2) | ecosystem: Environmental > Terrestrial > Soil > Agricultural land... | reverse complement strand
TGCAAACTCAAACAGCTTTGGGGTACACTGTGTCTGCATCGGGGACCTCCTCTGTCGATCGATAACTCTTTGTTGTAAAAGCATTATCGCTCAAACAGAGCCCCGATGCACCCGCTTTGTGTGAGATTATCCGGGTTAGACCAGATTCACGCCTTTGATCTGAACCACGAAGCGGGTTCAGATCGAAGGCGATCCGGTCTAGCGGGTAGGAACGGGGGTCTCGCCGCTGTAGTCGTAGAAGCCGCGGCCGGCCTTGCGCCCGATCCATCCGGCTTCGACGTACTTCACCAGCAGCGGGCAGGGACGATACTTGCTGTCGGCCAGACCTTCGTAGAGCACGTACATCACCGCCAGGCAGGTATCGAGGCCGATGAAGTCGGCGAGCTCGAGCGGTCCCATGGGATGGTTGGCCCCCAGCTTCATGGCTGTGTCGATCGCTTCGACCGATCCCACGCCTTCATAGAGGGTATAGACCGCCTCGTTGATCATCGGCAGAAGGATGCGGTTGACGATGAAGGCCGGGAAGTCTTCCGCTGCGACCGGCGTCTTGCCGAGCCGCAGCGTCATGTCGCGGATGCGGACGAAAGCTTCTTCGCTGGTGGCGATCCCGCGGATCAGCTCGACGAGCTGCATCACCGGCACCGGGTTCATGAAGTGCATGCCCATGAAGCGCTCCGGCCGGTCGGTGACCGAAGCGAGGCGGGTGACCGAGATCGAAGAGGTATTGGTACAGATCAGCGCGTCCTGCTTGAGGCCCTGGCAGAGCTGCTGGAAGATTGCCCGCTTGATCTCCTCGTTCTCCGTTGCGGCCTCGATCACGAGGTCGCAGTCGAACAGCGATTCGAGGCTGATGTCGGTAGAGATCCGATTCAGGATCCCCTTGCGCTCGGCCTCGCTCAGGCGGCTCTTCTGGACTTGCCGATCCAGATTGCGCTTGATGCTCTCGACGCCCTTTTGCAGCGGCTCCTCGCCGATGTCCTGAAGACGAATCTCATAGCCGGCTGCCGCACAGACCTGCGCGATGCCGCTGCCCATCTGGCCAGCGCCGATCACGCCGACGGTCTGGAAGTCCTGGGGCGTTGCGCCCTGTTCGGCCATTGCCTTGCTCCGATCTCACTGGGGCCCCTGGGAGGGTGCCGCTCAACTGACGCTATCTATCGCTTTGGCTGCTGGCTTCGTCGCCAAAGCCTGTGGGGTTCAGGAAAGTTCTTTTTCCAGTTCCGGCAGCACCTGGAAGAGGTCCGCTACGAGGCCGTAGTCGGCGACCTGGAAGATCGGTGCCTCCTCGTCCTTGTTGATGGCGACGATGACCTTGCTGTCCTTCATGCCTGCCAGATGCTGGATCGCGCCAGAGATGCCCACGGCGATATAAAGCTCTGGCGCCACAACCTTGCCGGTCTGACCGACTTGGTAGTCGTTGGGAACGAAGCCGGCATCGACGGCCGCCCGGCTGGCTCCTACGGCGGCGCCAAGCTTGTCGGCCAGGCTTTCCAGCAGAGCAAAGTTTTCGCCGCTCTGCATGCCGCGGCCGCCGGAGACGACGACACGGGCGCTGGTGAGCTCCGGCCGCTCCGATTTCGTGAGCTCGGAACCGATGTAGCGGGAGAGGTCTCCACTGGCGGCAGGATCCACCGCCTCGATGGTCGCCGACCCCCCTTCTGCCTCCGCGGCATCAAAAGCCGTGGCGCGGATCGTCAGCAGCTTGCGGGAGTCTTTCATCTGGACGGTAGCCAGTGCGTTTCCCGCGTAGATGGGACGCACGAAGGTGTCGGCGCTCTCCACGGCGATTGCATCGGTGAGAGGTTGCAGGTCGAGCAGGGCGGCTGCGCGCGGCAGCACGTTGCGTGCGAAGGTTCCCGCCGGCGCGACCAGATAGTCGTAGCCCTCCGCCAGCTTCACCAGCAGCGGCGCGACATTCTCCGCCAGCAGGTTTTCGTAGATCTCGGCGTCGGCCGTGAGGACCTTGGTGACACCGGCGACCTTGGCGGCGGCTTCAGCGGCGTCCTCTACGTTCTTTCCGGCAACGAGCATGTGGAGCTCGCCGCCGGCGTGGCCGGCAATTTCCTTGGCGGCAGTCACGGCGCTCAGCGTCGCCGGCTTGAGCGCGCTGCCTTCGTGTTCGGCGATGACCAGGATGCTCATTGTCAGATGACCTTCGCTTCGTTCTTCAGCTTGTCGACCAGCTCGGCAACCGAGCCAACCTTGACCCCGGCCTGACGCGCCGGCGGCTCGCTGACCTTGAGGACAGAAAGACGCGGCGCGGCCTCGATTCCCAGATCGGCCGCCGGCAGCACTTCGATCGGCTTCTTCTTCGCTTTCATGATGTTCGGCAGCGAGGCATAGCGCGGCTCGTTAAGGCGCAGGTCGGCGGTGACGATCGCCGGCAGCTTGATCTCCAGGGTCTCCAGGCCACCGTCGATTTCGCGGGTAACGGTGAGGACACCATCGCCCTTCTCGATCTTGGAGGCGAAGGTCGCCTGAGACCAATCCAGAAGGGCGGCCAGCATCTGACCGGTCTGATTAAAGTCGTTATCCACGGCCTGCTTGCCCATGAGCACGACTTCCGGCTGCTCCTTCTCGACTACCGCTTTCAGCAGCTTGGCGATAGCAAGGGGCTGCAGCTCTTCGTCACTCTCGACCAGAATGCCCCGGCCGGCGCCCATGGCCAGGGCGGTGCGGATCGTCTCCTGGCTGTTCTGCTGGCCGCAGGAGACCACGATGATCTCGCTGGCGACGCCCGCCTCCTTCATGCGCACCGCCTCTTCCACGGCGATCTCGCAGAAGGGGTTCATCGACATCTTGACGTTTTGCGTCTCGACGCCCGAGCCGTCCGCCTTTACCCGGACCTTCACATAGGCGTCGATCACGCGCTTGATGGCGACCAGTACTTTCATGGGCTGCCTGTTACCTTCTTGATGATTTTTGCCGGTCTGCCGACGACCTGACGGATACGAGCGCGGGCACGATAATTAGACCTAGAGGACCTGTCAATTACGTCAACCCGGCGCCCAAGCGACTAAGATTACTGATTTTTTGCTGGCACCCAGAGCACATCGGCCTGCCCCTTGTCATTCATCACGCGCGCGAGCACGAAGAGCAGATCCGACAAGCGATTGGCATAGCGAATGGCTTCGGGATTGATGCTCTCTTCTCCGGCGAGTTCGGTCATGCGGCGCTCGGCCCGCCGGACCACGGTCCGCCCGAGATGCAGCCAGGCCGAACCTGGACTGCCGCCCGGCAGGATGAAGGACTTGAGGGGCTGAAGCTCGGCGTTGAAGCGGTCGATCGCCTCCTCGAGCGCGGTCACCTGAGAGGCCTGAATCCGCAGGGGTGGAAACTTCGGCGCCTCCTTGTCCGGGGTTGCGAGGTCGGCTCCGAGGTCGAAGAGATCGTTCTGAACCTGGGCGAGCAGAGTGTCGATCTCTCCGTCGGTGTGCTGGCGGGCCAGTCCGATGACCGCATTGGCCTCGTCGATCTCGCCGTATGCGGCTACCCTGGCATCGTGCTTGACCACCCGCGTACCGTCGCTCAGGGAAGTTTTCCCCTTGTCGCCACCACGGGTGTAGATGCGTGTGAGCTGAACCATTTGCTTCCCCCTTTACCTAGTTTCCGGCGAGCATCGCGATCGCGAAGAGGAGCAGGGCTATGCCCTGGGCCAGGATGCGATAGCGCATCAGTTTGTTGCCGTATTTCCGATTGAACTCTCCGCCACGTGCCATCGAGTAGATGCCGGTGAAGAGAACGCCCAAGGTGATCAGCATCGCGATCACGATGAGGGCCAGCATGAAGGGGTTCATACAGTTAGATTAGGACGCAAGGACAGCGCATGCCAGCCCCCGATGCGTCAGAAAACTCATTACTGAACGCCGAGCAGGGTCTGCGCTGGAGGCCAGAACAGCAGGGTCATGTAGCCAGCGTAGAGAAGGAGAAAAAGAACGGCCTCGCGCCTGACGATCTGCCATCCCGTATAGGCAACCAGGACCAGCAGGATGGAAGCTCCAGCCATCACCCAATAGTCGAGCTGCAGGATCTCGGCCGGAACGGAAAGCGGCCTGATGATCGCGGTTGCCCCAAGAATGAAGAGCAGATTGAAGATGTTGGAGCCGAGGATATTGCCGATGGCGATATCGCCGTGCCGGCGCAAGGCGGCGCTGACCGAGGCGGCGAGTTCGGGCAGGGAGGTGCCCACAGCCACGATCGAGACGCCGATCACAGTTTCCGAAACGCCCGACATGACCGCCAGTTCGATCGCCGCCTCGACCAGCAGGCGAGCACCGAAGATGACGCCCGCAAGGCCGAGGATCGCAAGAAAGATGGGCCGCCAGATTGGCCCTCGTACCGGCTCTATGACCGCTGCTTCCGCAGCGTGCTGGCTTTCGATCCGGCCACTCTTCTCGCTGAAGTAGCAATGGACGAGGTAGGCTGCCAGCAGCGCGATGAAGAACAGGCCCATCCAGCGGCCGATGTGGTCGCGTAGCAGCACCGCGCCTACAAGGGCGGTTGCGCCCAGCATGACCGCGCCATCTCGCCGGAAGGAGTCGCGCAGGATCGCGATCGGTGCGAGAAGCGCCGTGATCCCCAGGATCAGCAATATATTGGCGATATTGGATCCGACCACATTGCCGATGGCGATACCCGGAGAGTCGGCCAGGGCCGCCTTGACCGAAGCGAAGAGTTCGGGTGTCGAGGTGCCGAATCCCACCAGGGTGATGCCGATGAGAAGCGGGGAAATGCCGAGGCCCCGGGCAGCACCCACCGCACCGCGAACCAGCAGCTCCCCACCAACAAAGAGAATTGCCAGGCCGGCTAGCAAAAGGATGTAAACAAGAATGATGAAGCCCCTCTCGCCGTCCACCGGGTGCGCTGCCCCGGCTGCGCCCCGCCCTGCCGGAACAAGCTAGATCTCGGCCAGGCGTGAAAGGTTTCAAGTCGCCCTCTTCAGAAAAATGGGGACCTGAACTTGGCGAACCAAAGGGTAAGGGCTAGGAGTGGAGGCGGACGAAAAGAGCCGTCGAGCAAGGGAGGATGCAATGAAGATCGGATTTATCGGCACGGGCATCATGGGCCGGCCCATGGCAGGCCATCTGCAGAAAGCGGGACACGAGCTTTTTCTCCTGAAGCATCGCTCGCCACTGCCGGAAGAGCTGCTGGCAGGCGGGGCGGTGGCCTGCGGAAGCGCGCGGGAAGTGGCGGAGCGCTCGGAAGTCGTGATCCTGATGCTGCCGGATACGCCCGATGTGGAGAAGGTTCTCTTCGGTGAGGCCGGGGTTTCGCAGGGACTGCAAGCCGGCGCGGCGGTGCTCGACATGAGCTCGATCTCACCCACGGCCACCCGCGCCTTTGCGGAACGCATTCTCGAGCAAGGCGGTCAATACCTCGACGCGCCGGTTTCCGGTGGCGAAGTCGGGGCAAAGAACCAGGCCTTGACCATCATGTGCGGAGGCAGCCGTAGTACCTTCGAGCGCCTTCTGCCGCTGCTGGAGATCATGGGCAAGAGCATCACGCTGGTCGGCGAGGAGAATGGCGCCGGCCAGACCTGCAAGGTCGCCAACCAGATCGTGGTTGCACTCACCATCGAAGCGGTAGCTGAAGCCCTTGTCTTTGCCTCGAAGGCGGGTGCTGATCCGGCCAAGGTCCGGGAAGCCCTCATGGGTGGCTTTGCTGGTTCGAAGATCCTGGAGGTCCACGGCGAGCGAATGATCGAGCGCACCTTCGAGCCGGGCTTTCGCATCGGCCTGCACCAGAAGGATCTCAATCTCGCGCTTGAGTCGGCGCGGGAGTTGGGGGTGGCCCTTCCGAATACCGGAACGGCACAGGCGCTATTCAGCGCCTGTGTGGCCCAGGGTGGGTTCGACTGGGATCATTCGGCAATGGTCAAGGCGCTGGAGGTCATGGCGCAACACCCGGTCAAGGAATAGCCTGACGAGGGCTTCTCGCGTATCGCAAGGGCATGCGCGCCCAAGGCCCGAAGCTGCGCCAGAACGTGGGGTCGGACCGACGGCACAGGAGCGTGCCCACGGGCCGGAGTGATCCCTTTGATTGCTCTCGATGAGCTTCAGCTCCTCACCCGTCGTGGTTGAGGTCAGCCCGTTTGAAGGACGCGCCGAAAGCGACCTCCAGCTCGCCTGTCAAGAAGGAGGCCAGCTTGCACCACTACCACCAATTGGCTTAGGCGAGCTGATAAAAATAGATGATTCGCGATGATCGCGGCGAAATGTGGCAATTTTTACTAGCGATCAGCCGCCTGCCTGTGCCATACCATAATCATAACGAAAAGCCGCATCCAGCACGCAATGCTGGTGCAAAGAAATTGGAAACGCACAGGAGGCAAAGCATGACGCACGCCCAATCCAGCAAATTGTCTCGCCGCAAGCTTCTCAAGGGGGGCGCCATTACGGCCGGCGTTGGCGCCGCCTCGCTCGCCATGCCTCAGGTTTCACGCGCAGAAACCGTTAACCTGCGCATGCAGTCGTCGTGGCCTCCCGCGGATGTCTTTCACGAGATGGCCGGTGATTTCGTTTCCCGGGTCGAGCGCATGGCCGGCGGGCGCCTTTCGATCGACCTGACGCCGGCGGGTGCCATCGTCGGTGCCTTCCAGGTGCAGGATGCCTGCCACGATGGCATCATCGATATCGCCCATACGGTGGCCGCCTACTGGTACGGCAAGAACCGAGCCGCTTCGCTCTTCGGTACCGGGCCGGTTTTCGGCGGCGACCACATCCAGATGCTGGCCTGGGTCCATCATGGTGGTGGGCAGGAGCTCTACGACGAGTTGGTCCAGGATATTCTGGGTTTGAACGTGATCGGCATGTTCGGCATGCCGATGCCGCCACAGCCCCTGGGCTGGTTCAGCCAGCCGATCGAATCGGCCGATCAACTGAACGGTCTGAAGTACCGCACCGTCGGGCTGGCGGCCGATCTCTTCCAGTCGATGGGAGCTGCCGTCACCCAACTTCCGGGCGGCGAGATCGTCCCGGCCATGGAGCGCGGCGTGCTCGATGCCTTCGAGTACAACAACCCCACTTCCGACCGCCGCTTCGGCGCCCAGGACGTGGCCAAGCACTACATGATGGGCTCCTACCACCAGGCAAACGAGACCTTCGAATTCATCTTCAACAGAGACACCTTCGAAGATCTGCCTGATGAACTGCAGGCGATCCTGCAGTACGGCGTCGAAGCTTCGAGCATGGCCAACTACTCCAAGGCCATGGATCTCTACTCGGCTGACCTCCAGGGCCTCATCAACGAGGATGGCGTGGAGGTGCTCCGCACGCCCGACTCCATCATGCAGGCTCAGCTCGACGCCTGGGATGTCCTGCTGGAGGATCTGAATCAGGACGAGTTCTTCAAGCGCGTGGTCGACAGCCAGCGCGACTGGTGTGAGCGGGTCGTATTCTATGACCTGATGAACGGCGCCGACTACAAGCGCGCCTATCAGCACTACTTCCCGGACAATATCAATTTTTGACGGCAACCCAGTGAAGCGAGCGGGGGCGGCGATTTTCGCCGCCCCCGTTTTCCGGAAACTGCAAGGGGGGCCGGCAGGTGATCGGGTTCATCACCTTTATCGACAAGATTTCGATGTGGTTCGGCAAGGCTTTTGCCTGGCTGATCCTGCTGATGACCTTGGGAATGAGCTACGAGGTTCTGGTCCGTTACCTCTTTGGACGACCGACGGTTTGGGCCTTTGATCTCAGCTACATGATGTATGGCGCCCTCTTCATGATGGCCGGCGCCTATGCGCTGTCGCGCAACGCGCATGTACGGGCGGATTTCATCTATCGGCTCTGGCCGGTGCGCACCCAGGCCATCATCGAGCTGATCCTCTACATCCTCTTTTTCTTTCCCGGAGTGTTGGCGCTGACCTTTGCCGGCTGGAAGTATGCACGCCGTTCGTGGCAGTACCTCGAAGTCAGCCAGTTCAGCCCGGCTGGCATTCCGATCTTCCAGTTCAAGACGGTCATCGTTGCCGCCGGCATCCTGCTCTTCATCCAGGGCATCGCCCAGGTTTGCCGCTGCATCGTCGCCATGCGCACCGGCGAGTGGCCGCAGCAGATCGAGGACGTCGAAGAACTCGACGCAGTACTGCTTTCGGAGAGGGATCGCGGCACGGTCGCGGACCTTCTGGGGGACACCAAACAGACCGGGGCCCCGGGCCCGCAAGGACAGGGGCGATGACGGATCCTCAGGTAGCCATCCTGATGCTCGGCATGTTCATTTTTCTCATCATGCTGGGCTTCCCGATCGCCTTCACCCTGATGGGCATGGCGGTGGGGTTCGGCTACTACGCCTACTTCGACAGTCGGCGCATGTGGCGTGCCTATGACCGGGCGATAGAGGAAGGAGCAGGCTTTTTCGATCAGGCCGAAGCCTACATAGGGGCCTTCCTCAACAACCGGGTCTTCGATCTCTTCGTAAACCAGACCTATTCGGTCATGGCGAATGACGTCTTGACTGCCGTACCCCTCTTTCTTTTCATGGGTTACATCGTCGAGCGCGCCAACATTGTTGCGCAGCTTTTTGCTACGCTGAACATCGCGGCGCGCAGTCTGCCAGGATCCATGGCGGTGGCCGCGCTCATTACCTGCGCGCTTTTCGCAACGGCAACAGGGATCGTCGGCGCGGTCGTGACCCTGATGGGCCTGCTGGCCTTCCCGGCCATGCTGAAGGCGCGTTACAATATCAGCTTCGCTGCCGGTGCCATCTGCGCCGGCGGCTGCCTTGGCATCCTTCTGCCGCCCTCGATCATGTTGATCGTCTATGCGGCGACGTCGGGAGTCTCGATCGTACGGCTCTATGCCGGCGCGCTTTTCCCGGGATTCATGCTCGCAGGTCTCTACATTGTCTATGTGCTGATCCGGGCCTGGATGCAGCCGGAGCTGGCGCCGAAGCCGACCAAGGAGGAGGTCGGAGATGTTTCCCTCGGCCGCCTCATGGTCATGCTCCTCACCTCCTTCTTCCCGCTGGCGGTGCTGATCCTGTCGGTGCTCGGTGCGATCCTCTTCGGTTTGGCGACGCCCACGGAAGCGGCGGCGATCGGGGCTCTTGGGGGCCTGCTTCTGGCCGCCATCTATCGGGCCCTCACCTGGCAACGCTTGCGCGAGTCCGTCTATCTCACGGTCAAGACTTCGGCGATGGTGTGCTGGCTCTTCGTCGGTTCCTGGACCTTCGCGTCGGTCTTCTCCTATCTCGGCGGCGAGCACGTCATCACCAACTTCGTCATGGGCCTGCAGCTCTCGGCGCTGACCTTCCTGCTGATGGCGCAGCTCATCATCTTCCTGCTTGGCTGGCCACTGGAGTGGAGCGAGATCATCATCATCTTCGTGCCGATCTTCTTGCCACTGGTTGCCTACTTCGAGATCGACCCGCTGTTTTTCGGCATTCTGATCGCGCTCAACCTGCAGACCTCATTCCTCACACCGCCCATGGCTATGGCGGCCTACTACCTGAAAGGCATATCGCCGCCCCATGTGCAGCTGGTCGATATCTTCAAGGGGATCATGCCTTACGTCGTTCTCGTCTTCGTCAGCATGTTTTTGCTCTATACCTTTCCACAGCTCGCCTTCTGGCTGCCAAGCCAGGTCTATGGGCGCTAGAGAGGGGGACGATTTGAAACGGTCTGCTCCAGGAGGTTCTGGTGAGTAAAGCTGACAAGTATCGCGAACTGGTCTCCTTGCCGGTCTGCGAGCTGAGGGAGCGGATCGCGCAGGGGGCCGCCAAAGCGGCGGAGGTGACCGAGGCCTATCTCGAGCGCATCCAGGAGGTGGAAGAAGGCATTCAGGCATGGGTTCACCTGGATCCGGACTATGCGCTGAAACAGGCCCGAGCGCTCGATCGGCAGCGGCAGTCGGGCGCGGCGATCGGCCCTCTGCATGGTGTGCCGGTGGCCGTGAAGGACATCATCGACGTCGCCGGCCTTCCTTGTGAGAACGGAACTCCGCTCGATGCGGGACGCAGGCCGCGCCGTGACGCCTTCGTGGTCACGCGGCTAAGGGAAGCCGGTGCGGTCATCCTCGGCAAGACGGTGACGACCGAGCTTGCGGTCTATCAGCCAAACAAGACTCGCAATCCCCATGATCCGACGCGTACCCCCGGCGGCTCCTCCTCCGGCTCCGCGGCGGCGGTCGCGGCAGCCATGGCCCCCTTGACCCTGGGGTCCCAGACCAACGGCTCGGTGGTGCGACCCGCTTCCTACTGCGGGGTGGTCGGCTTCAAGCCAAGTCGGGGCCTCATCTCCCGCAGCGGCGCCACGACCCAGTCGCCGACCCTGGACAATCTTGGAGGTTTTGCCCGCACGGTGGAGGATGTCGCCCTGCTGCACGATGGCATGGCCGGTTTTGACGAGAAGGATCCGGCCATGCGGTTGCTGGCGCATCCACAACTTCTTGCAACCGCGAGGTCGAAGCCGCCGCTCAAGCCTGTTCTGGCCTTCGCCCGCGGCCCCAACTGGGAGGATACGGAGGCCGATCTGCGGGATGGCTATGGCGAGCTCGTCGCCGAACTGGGCGACGTCGAAGAGATCGAGTTGCCCACGGCCTTCGGCCGTGCCGTCGAGCTGCACCGCACGATCCACCTGGCTGATCTCGCCAAGCACTATGCGCGCTACTATGAAGCGGGCAGCGACCAGCTCAGCCCCCGCCTGCGGGAGATGATCGAGGAGGGGCAGCGCATTCTGGCGCTCGATTACAACCTGGCCCACGACTGGATCGAGATCCTGAACGCCACGCTGGAGGAGGTTTTCGAGCGCTACGATGCCTTGATCACCCCCGGGACCTCAGGACAGGCTCCGGGAATCGAAACCACCGGAAGCCCGGTCTTCTGCACGCCCTGGACCTTCTGCGGCGTACCGGCTGTCAGCCTGCCGCTACTGGTGGGCAAGGATGATCTGCCGATCGGCGTGCAGCTGATCGGCCAGCGCGGGCGCGACGGCCGTCTCTTGCGTACGGCGCGCTGGCTGGTGGAAAGGCTGCGTGATCCGCTTGAGGAGAGGAATTAGCTCATGACAACGGACCGCATCCTGGCAGTTCTTGCGCTTCTTGCTCTGACGGCCTTTCTCGCTGTACTGGTGGTCAGGGTCCCGCAGTGGGACCTGTGGACAGTCGTTGGGCTCGTTGTTGCCTTTACCATCTACGATTTCTGGCGAGATCTCGGGCCGCATGCGGAGCGAGAGGAATCCTCCCGCCGTTGAACTGGCGCCGCAGCCCCTTCCGCCGATGCGTCATTGGGGCCGGGAACTCCGCTGCACGCTGGCGGATCGGAAGAGGAACTTACCCGCAGTGCACCACCGGAGGCACCGCGGCACCTGCACCTGTCCACACCCTCGTCATGTATGGACGATCCCCTCTTTGCAAGGAGGATCTGGCTGCATCGACACAGGTCTGGAAGCGGTCATGTATCCGGCCTTTCGATCGCGGTTTTTGACCGCTGGCCACAATGGGTTCCGCGGACCGGGTCCCAAAGCATTGCGACGCGTTCATCTGCGGGGC
>Ga0209487_1003985_pt1 | contig 11486 bp, 12 predicted proteins | sample Poulit2012_FD_187524 | JGI IMG/M metagenome (GOLD analysis project Ga0209487, IMG submission 187524) | Agricultural soil microbial communities from Georgia to study Nitrogen management - Poultry litter 2012 (SPAdes) (version 2) | ecosystem: Environmental > Terrestrial > Soil > Agricultural land... | reverse complement strand
CCACCCGCGGCTTCGGTGACAAGGAATTCACCGAAGTTGCCGACATCATCGCCGGCGTCCTGGTCGACGGTAAGAACGCCGACATCGACCGCGCCACCGCCCGCGTGCGCGCCCTGACCGACGGCTTCCCCCTCTACCCCGGCCTGGAGCAGTGACGACCACGGTGAGTGCAGCGAGTACCGCCCGCTTGTTACCCGGCAAACCTGTCGCCGAAGCGGTGCTGGCCGAGTTGGCCCCCCGCATCGCCCGACTGAGCGAAGCGGGTCACCGACCCGGACTGGCCACCGTCCTGGTGGGAGATGACTCGGCCTCCGCCGGCTACATTCGGATGAAGCAGGACAAGGCGGCGGAGTTGGGCATGACCTCCCCGCACACCCACCTGCCCGCCGATGCCACCCAGGCCGACCTGGAAGCGGTGATCGCGAAGTACAACGCCGCCGAGGACGTCCACGGCATCCTCGTGCAGCACCCCACCCCGCCGCAGATCGACTTCGATGCGGCGATGGGCACCATGGACCCGGACAAGGACGTTGACGGGTTGCATCCGTTGAACATGGGTCGCCTCGCCCTGGGCATGCCGGGTCCCATCCCGTGCACCCCGGCCGGGATCGAAGCGTTGCTGGCCTACTACGACATCCCGATCGCCGGGCGCGAGGTATGCATCCTGGGCCGGGGCACCACCCTGGGACGGCCGCTGGCATTGCTGCTGTCCCAGAAGCGGCCGACGGCGAACGCGGCCGTCACCGTGGTGCACACCGGCGTGGATGACTGGCCCCGCTACACCCGCCGGGCCGAGGTGGTCATCGCCGCGGCCGGGGTGCCGGGCATCCTGCAGCCGGAGCACATCAGCGCGGGAACCACCGTGGTCGGCGGCGGGGTGCGGTACGAGGGGCGCAAGTTGCTTCCCGATGTGGATGAGCGCTGCGCCGAGGTCGCCGGGGCGATCACCCCCCGGGTCGGGGGAGTGGGGCCGACGACGATCGCGATGCTGTTCCGCAACACCGTCGAGGCCGCTGAACGCCGGGCTGGAGTCAGCCGACCCGTCGCCTGAGTTCACCGGCACAGTTTGCTCGAGCGGCCCGTTTCGACCGGCCCGCGCTGGGAGAAGTTGCTCCGAGGGTGCACGCACCGCGCGCTGAAGGTCAGTGCGGCGGTCAATTCATGCGCCCGCGCGCAGTCTCATTCGGCCCTTGCTATACGCCGCGGGAGCGGTCCCGAGGCCAACACAAGCGGCCCCGAAACCGTTAACGCGAGCGGTCCCCAGGCTGGTGACGCACCCGAGGCCAACGCAAGCGGCCCCGAAGCCGCGATGGACCCGGCCACCTCCGGCGCGCACCCCACAGCCCCGTTGGTCACCGGCGAACTACTGGTGCGCGGCCCAGCGGTCTTCGCCGGGTACCACGACGACCCGGGGGCCACTGCGGCAGCATTCCACGGCGAATGGCTGCGCACCGGGGACCTGGCCACCAGGGATAGTCAGGGTTATTACCGGATCGTGGACCGGCTGTCCAACATGTACATCTCCGGCGGCGAGAACGTGGCTCCGGCCCAAGTGGAAGCAGTGCTCCGCGCTCATCCCCAGGTGGCGGACGCCGCCGTCGTGGGAGTTCCGGACGCCCGCTGGGGCGAAGTGGGCCACGCCGTCGTCATCCCGGCCGACATCGAGCAGCCGCCCGCCGCCGAGGACCTTATCGCCCACTGCCGGGCGCACCTGGCCGCCTTCAAGATTCCCCGCACGGTCAGATTCGTCCCAGAGTTTCCCCGCACCGCGCTGCACAAAGTGCGCCGCGATGCACTACTTCCCCGCACCGAGGAGAATCGATGACCGCCCTGCCGAGCACTGAACGTGGTTCCCGCACTCGCGAACGCATCCTGTCGGCGGCCACCGACGTGTTCGCCGAACACGGCTACCACGAGGCCTCGATCGTGAAGATCACCACCGCTGCCGAGGTAGCCCAAGGCACGTTCTACCTCTACTTCTCCTCCAAGCAGCAGGTCTTCGAAGAGGTCGTGCGGCACCTGAACTCCCGGGTGCGGCGCGCCATGCACGAAGCCTCCAGCGCCGAATCGGACCGGCTCGCGGCCGAACGAGCCGGATTCCGGGCCTTCTTCCACTTCACCGCGCAGAACCCCGCGCTGTACCGGATCATGCGTCAGGCGGAGTTCGTCGCTCCCGACGTGCTGCACGTGCACTACGAAACCATCGCCCGCGGCTACATCTCCGGCCTCACCGCAGCCCAGCAACGCGGTGAGGTGGCGCCCGATCTGGACCCGGAGGTCACCGCCTGGGCGCTGATGGGCATCGGGGAACTAGTCGGCATGCGGTGGGTCACCTGGACCGAACCGGGCATCGAACCCCAGAACCTGCCCGACGACGTATTCGAGTCGATCATGCATCTCATCGAACGGGCGCTGAAGCCCGGGAAGGACAACTGAATGACAACCCTGGACGGTAAACGCGCCGTGGTCACCGGAGGGGCTTCCGGTATCGGCGCCGCGTGTGCCCGCGCCCTCGCGAACGCCGGCGCCCGGGTCGTGATCGCCGACCGCGATGAAGGCGCCGCCCGCGATCTGGCCACCGAACTCGGCGGTGAACCGTGGGTGGTCGATCTGTCCCGGACCGACCAGCTGGAATCGGTGGAACTGACTGCGGACATCCTGGTCAACAACGCCGGTATCCAGAAGGTCGCCCCGATCGAGGAGTTCGAACCCGAAGACTTCCGCCGGATCCAGCGGATCATGGTCGAAGCGCCGTTCCTGCTCATCCGCGCCGCCCTGCCACACATGTACAGCAACGGTTGGGGACGGATCATCAACATCTCCTCGGTCCACGGCATGGTCGCCTCCGCCTACAAGAGCGCCTACGTCACCGCCAAGCACGCCCTGGAAGGGTTGAGCAAGGTCACCGCACTGGAAGGCGCTACCCGCGGCGTCACCAGCGTGTGCGTCAACCCCGGATACGTGCGCACCGCGCTGGTGGAAAAGCAGATCGCCGACCAGGCCCGCGCACACCGGATCAGCGAGGACGAGGTACTGGAGCAGGTGCTGCTGACCCTGCAGGCCATCAAACGCCTCGTCGAACCGGATGAGGTCGGCGCACTGGTGCTCTGGCTCGCCGGGGACCACGCCGCCATGGCCACCGGCACCTCCTACGTGCTGGACGGGGGGTGGCAAGCCCGGCGACCACCCACATCTACCGCACCATCGATGTGCCGGTCAGCGGCGGGCATCTGCGCGCGGGCATCTGGGACCCGGTGACCAATGCCGACGAACCACCCACGGTGCTCGCTATCCACGGCATCACCGCCACCCACCAGAGTTGGCTCCACCTGCCGCAGATGCTGCCCGGATTCCGCATCGTCGCCCCGGACCTGCGCGGCCGCGGCCGGTCCAACACTCTGCCCGGCCCCTACGGCATGGGCCGGCACGCCGACGACCTCGCCGATCTCCTGCACGCGCTGGGCACCAAGAAGGTCACCGCGGTGGGCCACTCGATGGGCGGGTTCGTCGCCGTCGTGCTCAGCCACCGCCACCCGGGCCTCACCACCCGGCTTGTCCTCGCCGACGGCGGCCTGCCCTTGGATAGTCCCGACGGGGTCGACCCGGACGCGATCATGCAGGCCGTTCTTGGCCCCGCGATCCAGCGCCTGGCGATGACCTTCCCCGGCCACAGTGCCTATCGGGAGTTCTGGGCGAAGCATCCGGCCTTCGGCCCCGCACTCGTGGAGGAACTGGGCGCCTACTTCGATTACGATCTGGAGCCCGCCGGGACCGGCTGGCGCCCCTCCAGCCGGATCGAGGCCGTCACCGAGGACCAGCGCGAATTGGTCACCGGGCACAGCCTGCGGCCGGCACTGGAGCAGTTGACCCTACCCACGACGTTCATTCACGCCCCTCGCGGGCTCCTCGACGATGCTCCGTTGTACGGGCCCGAGCATGCCGAGGCCTGCGCCGCGCAAGCGCCGTCGATTACCATGAAATGGGCAAGAGGTGTGAACCACTACACGATCGTCATGAGCCGCCCGGGGGCGCAGTTCGTGGCAGAACAGGTCGCCCCCGCACGGGAAGGAGTTCAAGGATGAGCGGTGTACCTGCGGCTCAGGCTGCTGGGTTGGACAAGGTGGTTGGTTCGGCTGCGGAGGCGGTGGCCGATATCGGTGATGGTGCTTCGTTGGCGGTGGGGGGTTTTGGGCTGTCGGGTAACCCGGTGGGGTTGATCGAGGCGTTGTTGGCCCAGGGGGCTAGCGGGTTGTCGGTGGTGTCGAACAACTGCGGGGTGGAGGACTACGGTCTGGGGCTGTTGTTGGGGGCGGGGCGGCTTGCGAAGATGACGGCCTCCTATGTGGGGGAGAACAAGGACTTCGAGAGGCAGTACCTGTCGGGGGAGTTGGAGGTGGAGTTGACCCCGCAGGGCACGTTGGCGGAGAAGTTGCGGGCCGGGGGTAGTGGGATTGCGGCGTTCTTCACTACCGCCGGGGTGGGGACCCAGGTGGCCGAGGGTGGGTTGCCGATGCGGTACGGGCCGGGGGGTGAGATCGCCAAGGCCTCCCCGGCCAAGGAGGTGCGCACTTTTACGTATCAGGGTGTGGCCCAGGAGTTCGTGCTGGAGGAGGCGATCAGTACCGATTTCGCGTTGGTGCATGCCAAGGTGGGGGACCGGTTCGGGAACCTGGTGTTCAACAAGGCGGCCAGGAACTTTTCCCCGTTGGCGGCGATGGCTGCCCGAGTGTGCATCGCCCAGGTAGAGGAGTTGGTGGAGCCGGGGGAGTTGGACCCTGATGAGATCCACCTGCCGGGGATTTATGTGCACCGGTTGGTGGGTGTGGGTAGTGACTTTGACAAGCGGATCGAGCGGCGCACGGTGCGCCAGGAAGCGGGGCAGTGATCATGGCGCTGAGTCGGGAGGAGATGGCCGCCCGGGCCGCGAAGGAGTTGCCCGATGGTGCGTATGTGAACCTGGGGATCGGGATGCCCACCCTGGTGCCCAACTACGTCCCGGCCGATAAGCAGCTGGTGTTGCAGTCGGAGAACGGGATCCTGGGGGTGGGCCCCTACCCCACCGAGGAGCAGGTGGACCCGGATTTGATCAATGCCGGTAAGGAGACGGTCACCACGCTGCCCGGGGCGGCGTTCTTCGATTCGGCGATGAGTTTCGGGATGATCCGCGGGGGCAAGATCGACGCGGCGATCCTGGGTGCGATGCAAGTCAGCGCCGATGGGGACCTGGCCAACTGGATGATCCCGGGCAAGATGGTCAAGGGCCCCGGCGGGGCGATGGACCTGGTGCACGGGGCCCGGCAGCTGATCATCCTGATGACCCACACCGCCAAGGACGGCACCCCCAAGATCGTCAATGAGTGCTCCCTGCCGCTGACCGGTAAGGGAGTGGTGGACAAGATCATCACCGACCTGGCCGTCATCGACGTCACCGAAGAGGGCCTGGTACTCATCGAGACCGCCCCCGAGGTCAGCGTCGATGACGTCATCGCCGCCACCGAACCAGAACTGACCATCGCCGAAGACCTCACCAAAGTACAGGTGCACACATGACCACCACACCCACCGGGCAACCCCAGATCGTCGTCGTCGGGGCAGCCCGGACCCCGCAAGGAAAACTCAACGGCCAACTGGCCCCCTTCTCCGGCACCCAGTTGGGCGCCCACGCGATTGAGGGCGCACTGGCCCAAGGCGGCATCGACCCCGCCGTAGTGCAGGCGGTCATCATGGGCCAGGTGTTGCAGGCCGGTGCCGGGCAGGCCCCGGCCCGGCAGGCCGCGATCGGTGCCGGGATCGGATGGGACGCCCACGCCACCACGGTCAACAAGGTCTGCCTGTCCGGGCTGAGCGCCGTGATCGACGCCGCCCGCCTGCTGCGCTCCGGGGAGGCCGAGGTGGTGGTGGCCGGTGGGATGGAATCGATGACCAACGCCCCGCACTTGCTGCCCGGATCCCGCCAAGGATGGGTCTACGGCGAGGTGCCGATGCTCGACCACGCCGCCCACGACGGGCTGACCGACGCCTTCGACGGTGAGTCGATGGGGCTGGCCACCGACAACCGCCGGCAGCAGTTCCCCACCACCCGCGCAGAGCAGGACGCGGTCGCCGCCCGTTCCCACCAACGGGCGCAGGCCGCGTGGGAAGACGCCACGTTCAAGGCCGAGGTTGTGCCCCTGACCGTGCGCACCCGCAAGGGTGAGCACACCGTGGACCGCGATGAGGGCATTCGACCCGATTCCACGGTGGAGTCCCTGGCCAAACTGCGCCCGGCATTCACCCCCGACGGGGACATCACCGCAGGCAACGCCTCCCCGCTGTCCGACGGGGCCGCCGCCCTGGTGCTGACCACCGCCGAGCGCGCCCGCGCGCAGGGGTGGAACGTGCTGGCCGTAGTGGGAGCCTGTGGGCAGGTCGCCGGACCGGACACCTCCCTGCACGAGCAACCCGCCGCCGCCCTGGAGTTGGCTCTGGGCCGTCAGGGCTGGACCGTCGGCGATGTGGAACACCTGGAGATCAACGAAGCCTTCGGCGCAGTCGTAGCCGCCTCCGCGGCCAGACTCGGATTGGACGCCGAACGCGTCAACCCCCACGGCGGGGGCATCGCGATCGGTCACCCCATCGGTGCCTCCGGCGCCCGCCTGGCCGTGCACGCCGCCCACACCCTGCACACCGGCGGGGCCACCCGGGCCGCCGTGAGCCTGTGCGGCGGCGGGGGCCAAGGCGAAGCCCTCCTGCTCCACGCACCCGACCACCCATGACCAACCACCCCGGGTCGGTTCATGAGGTGGACGTGCCCACCAGCCGGCTGCGCACCCGGGTGCGCGACACCGGTCCGGTACCCGGCCAAGTGGGCACGCTGATCTGCCTGCACGGCAACTCTTCCTCCTCGGCGTTCTTCCACCGGCTACTGCACACGTTGCCGCCCGGCTGGCGAGGGATCGCCCCGGACCTTCGCGGTTACGGCGAAACCGAGGCAGCCACGCTGGATGCCACCCGGGGGATGCGGGACTTCGCTGACGACGTGGTCGCACTGATGGACGCGCTGGAGATCGAGCGCGCGGCATTCCTGGGCCACTCCGCAGGCGGGGGCGTAGTGATGCAACTGGCGATCGATCACCCGCACCGGGTGGCCCAGGTGCTGCTCGAAGCCCCGGCCTCCCCGTACGGCTTCGGAGGCACCAGCGACGTCAACGGCACGCCCGTGTGGCCGATTACGCCGGCTCCGGCGGGGGCACGGCCAACGCGGACTTCACCGCGGCCATCGCCGCGGGGGACCGCAGCAGCGATCACCCCCACTCGCCGCTGAACGTGTTCCGTTCCTTGTATGTGGCACCGGGCACGCAACTGACGGATGAGGAGTTGCTGCTGGAATCGGTGCTGTCCACCCGAGTGGGCCCGGCAAACTACCCCGGCGATTCGGTACCCAGCCAGAACTGGCCAGGAGTTGCGCCGGGTCGAACCGGGATCAACAACGCCCTGTCGCCGAAGTACATGGACGTCTCCGCTTTCGCCGACGTCCCCCAAGTAGGTCCGGTGCTGTGGGTGCACGGGGACACCGACGCCATCGTCTCGGACAACTCCGCGCTCGACTTCGGGCAACTCGGAGCGCTCGGCGCGATAGCCGGGTGGCCCGGTGAAGGGATCTACCCTCCGCAGCCGATGGTGAGCCAGATGAGGTCGGTGCTCCAGCGGTTCGCCGCGAACGGCGGCACCTACCGGGAGGTGGAACTGCCCGGCATCGGGCACAGTCCCCATATCGAGGTGCCGGACCGGTTCGGGGAGTTGCTCAGCGAACTTCTCCAGTCCTGAGACGGCCCCCCTCTCGGTCTCAGACCGCCCGAGGCCTCGCTGAACCACCTCGGTGCGGCGTGCGACCTCCAGCGAGCCTTCGCGCGGCGAGCCACTTGCGCGCCAAGCGACTGCTCCGTGCGGCGAGCCACTTCCGCGCCAAGTGACCGCTCCGTGCGGCGAGCCGCCTCCGCGCGCTAAGCGACCTTCGCGCGCTAAGCCACCTCCGGGCGCCCTTATGCAGGCACGTCAGGTATGCGGCTGCCTACGACACCGGCCAAACCCTCGCCACAAGCATGAATTACGTCACACTCACGTGACGAAAACTGTGTGATAGGGAATCTTCGCTACCTCCTGGGCGTTGGACCAGATGGAAAACCAAGATCACGGCATGAATGGATGCCTGAAGGAGGAAGCACGTGGCACGTAGGCGCAAGTACGTAGAGTTCGAGGACGACGACGGCACCTTGCTGCGGTACGTCAAGCACTCCAACGGGGGCGGACTCGTAGCGTCGACCGCGCAGGTGCACCCGACCGCGTGGCTGTCGCCGACGGCTTATGTGGACCCCGGCGCCCGCGTGGGCGCCCACGCCCGGTTGGACATGGGGGCCTGGGTGGAACGCGACGCTACTGTCGCCGCTGAGGCCACCCTCGGTGCGAACACCCGGGTCGGCGCCGGAGCGGTGGTCGGCCGCGGCGCGCGAGTGCGCGACAACGCGGCGGTGGAGGCACGGGTACGAGTGGCGGACTACCAGGTGGTGGCGCCCGATACCGTCCTGACGCCGGAAGACGCACCCGTGGTGGGTACCGCAGCCTGACCGGCTCGAGCCGCGCCGACAGCGCCCGGCAGTCCGCAACGAGTCCGGGTCATCGTTCCTCGACCGGCCGCACCGCTTGGTGCGGCCGGTTCCCTTTTCCCAGGCGTGGGGTCGCCGGCGCGCGGGATGGCCACGCACTGGGTGGTCGCGAGGGCGCGGGATCGCCAGGCACAGCGTGGTTGCCTGCGCGCGGCATTGCCAGGGGTGGTTGCCGGGGCGCCGGGCTGCCGGGACGCATTGTCCTCGGTCCACAGCGTTTCCCCCGTACGAGGCGCTGCTCCAAGTGGGCGAAGATGGTGGCATGCTCACTGTTTCGACTGTCAACGTCAACGGCATCCGAGCCGCCTATCGCCGCGGGATGGACAAGTGGTTGATCGACCGCGACCCGCAACTGCTCCTGCTGCAAGAGGTGCGCGCGACCGATGAGATCCTGCGCGACCACCTCGGCCCGGACTGGCATACCGTGCACCAGGAGGGCGCGTTCAAGGGCCGCAACGGCGTGGCCATCGCCTCTCGGGAGCCGCTCAGCGGGGTGCGCGTGGGCATCGGCCCGGAGGACTCCATCACCGACGACCAGGCCGGCCGGTGGGTCGAGGCCGATGTGGACCTTCCCGGCACCCCGGGGTTGACCCTGGCGTCGGCGTATATCCACTCCGGCACGGCTGGGACGCCTTCGATGGATGAGAAGTACGCCTTCCTGGACAAGGTGACCGCCCGGTTGGGTGAGTTGCGGGACTCCGGGCGCCACGTCGTCGTCGGCGGCGACATCAACATCGCCCACCGCGAGGTGGACATCAAGAACTGGAAGGGCAACCGGAAGTCCGCCGGGTTCCTCCCGGAGGAACGGGCCTACCTCGATGACTGGTTCGCCAAAGGCTGGGTGGACCTGGGCCGCCGCTTCGGCGGCGAGGGGCCCGGCCCGTACACCTGGTGGTCCTGGCGCGGGAAGGCGTATGACAACGACGCCGGATGGCGCATCGACTACCAGATCACCACCCCGGAGCTGGCCGAGTTGGCCCGCTCGGTCCAGGTGGATCGGGCTGCCAGTTACGCCGAACGCTTCTCCGACCACGCCCCGCTGACGGTGGAGTACGCGCTGAACCTGCCAAGGTGAGCGCCGGTCGCGCTCAGTACGCCGGAGCGCTGGCCTCGGCCACCAGGAACGCCGGGCGGTCGTGCCCGGCGCGCTCGAACGCATCAGCCACGGCGGAGGCGACGGGTGCAGCGTGTCCGCGGGGGATGAGCGCGATCGCCGACCCACCGAAACCGCCCCCGGTCATCCGCGCACCCAGCGCACCCGCGGCCCTGGCGGCCTGAACCGCAGTGTCCAGTTCGGGAGCGGACACCTCATAGTCCCGCGCAAGGGAGGCGTGCGAGGCGTCCATCACCGCGCCCACCTGCTCCCACGCGCCCGCGCGCAACAACGTGACGAACCGCTCCACCCGCCGGATCTCGGTGACCACGTGGCGCACCCGTGCCCGTAAGGTCTCATCGGGAAGTTGCCCGAGGACCTCATCCAGGTCGGCGCCGGCCACCTCGCGAAGACTCTGTACTCCCAAGACCTTCGCGGCCCGTTCACACGAACGCCGCCGATCGCCGTACTGCCCGTCAACCAGGGCGTGTTCAGCCCGGGTATCGATGACAAGCAACTCCAGGCCGGCCTCGGCCAGGTCGAAGGACACCTGTTCGGTCTGCCCGGAGCGGGCGTCCAGCAACAGTGCGTGCCCGGCGGAGCAGCGCAGGGCGGCGGCTTGGTCCATCCCGCCGGTCGGAGCGCCCGCGACCTCATTCTCCGCGCGCACACAGACTTGGGCGCCCCACGCCCGGCCCTCGTCGGTTCGAAGATCCGGGCCGTTCCAACCTTCCCCCACCACCTGGCGCAGGGCCATCAGCGTTGCGCACTCCAGCGCCGCCGAGGAACTTAGGCCCGCCCCGTAGGGCACGCACGAGGCGACCGCCGCATCGAATCCGGGCACCGGAACCCCCTCGGATCGCAGCGCCCAGGCCACCCCGGCCACGTACGCGCCCCACCCGCTCACCGCGCCGGGGGCAACCTCATCCAGGTCTGCGGTCCACGAGGCGGCTTCGTTACCGGAGACCAACCGGACCTGCCCGTCGGCGCGGGCGCGGGCCGCCACGAACGTGCGGTGGGGCAGCGCGATGGGCAGACACAGGCCGCCGTTGTAATCGGTGTGCTCCCCGATCAGGTTTACCCGCCCCGGAGCCGAGGCGAGCACTTGCGGTCCCACACCGCCGAACGCGGCGGTGAAGACATCCTGTGCGGCCTGCTGCCCTTCCTCGGTAGCCCAGGCCGGAACGAATTGCGGAGTGACCATACCCTCATTCTGGCGCAGGGGCGCCGATGCTCCGCCGGCAAGCGACCGCGTTACCCCGGCGCTACCCCGCCGACCGACGACGGCGCTACCCCACCGCTTCCGGCGTCCTTCCACGGCCCTTCCCCCCGCAACCGCGCCCCCGCTTACCCGCAACCGCGCTTTACGCGCCCATCCACGCCCGAGCCAAGTGCACCCGGCCCACCGGCTCGCGCGGGTAACGCAGCACCCACCCGACCTCAGAACGGCTTACAGTTGTGACAAACGCGGACCACCCTGCCCGGGTGCGGCCCGCGAGATAGGCCGCTGGCTGGCCGGTGCGACGAGCCCGGCTGAGCAGAAGGGAACAGGTGCTGATGTCCACATCCAGGTCCTCAATGCCAGTACGTTCCGCGCTCAGCCCCGAAACCCCCACCGATCAGGTACGCATCGGGGTATCGATCCCCATTCCGGAGCCCTACGCCTCCAGTCTCGCGCGGGTGCGTACCGAGGTGGGTGACCAGGCGGCGCTGTCCATCCCGCCGCACATCACCCTCGTGCCCCCGGCGGT
>Ga0209487_1003984_pt1 | contig 11489 bp, 12 predicted proteins | sample Poulit2012_FD_187524 | JGI IMG/M metagenome (GOLD analysis project Ga0209487, IMG submission 187524) | Agricultural soil microbial communities from Georgia to study Nitrogen management - Poultry litter 2012 (SPAdes) (version 2) | ecosystem: Environmental > Terrestrial > Soil > Agricultural land... | reverse complement strand
CAGGGCCACACCGTGCCCAACCCCTACGCCGTGCCGGAGGAGGAGCTATGACCATGCTTCAGGTGCTCGGCGTAGGCATCTTCGTTGCTATCTTCGCCGGCCTATTCTTCATTGTCACCAAGATCGACGGTTGGCGGGTTGCCCTGGGCGCAACAGTCTTCTCCCTGGTGCTCACCAGCCTGGTCATGCTAGCGACATTCCTGGTGGTGTCTGGATGACCCATGGCACTCATGCTGGCTACCGGGCGCATCGACGCCGAGGCGAGCCGGCTTGCGAGCCCTGTAACGAGGCGAACAACCGCTACCACCGCCGGCTGCGCAAGGAGAAGTCCCTGGGCTACTCGCGCAGGACAGTACCGATCGAGACGGTCAGGGCGCTCATAGACGTCCTGATAGACGAGGGCCACTCAGGAACCACCCTGGAGATCGCCTCGGGTATCCCGGGGATGACGCTCAACTCGATCATGTACTCGACCACCAGGAAGCGGACCAACACGCGCTACTATCAAGCGCTGCTCAACGTGGATCCACCGACTCTGGAGGACCTCCCCGCGGCGCGCCGCGTCGATGCCACTGGGACTAGACGCAGGCTCCAGGGGCTGACGTGGCAGGGTTGGCCGATCTCGGAGCTGTCTAGGCGTAGCGGTGTCGACGACTCGGCCCTGAGCAAGCTCCGGTCGGGAGTATCGGTCAACGCCGAGGCGCAGACGGCGCTAGCGATCAAAGCGCTGGCCGATGAGCTGGAGTATGTCAGCCCGCCGCCGAGCGTCCATAGCCGGTCAGTGACGAGAGCGAAGAACCTCGCTCGCAGGAATGGCTGGCCGCCCCTGGCCGCCTGGGACAACATCGACGACCCGGACGAGAAGGCAAAGGGCGTAGCCTGAGGCTGTCCGGTGACGCCAGGATGAGCTTTCACGCTCTACCCTGGCGTCACCAAGGCCTAAGTGCTCAGAGGCCGCCAGAGGCGATTCTGATGCCTTCAGCCGCCCATCTCGTCCAGGGAGTGCCGGCGCGTCACGGGTTCCCCAGCAGTGAAGTCAGCGTTACCGATCGAGGTGATCGCAGACAGCAGCGTCGCCAACGCGGCCACCGATAGCGCGTCGAGCCACAGCACATCGGTCAGCCCAGCGGACACGCCGACCGCTTCACTGCCGACGCCGAGGATGGCGACGGCGACGAAGACCTGGGCGAAGGTCTTGACGGCTCGCTCTGCGAGCCCTTTCCAGAATGCGGTGGTGAACATGATTGTCCTTCCGGTCGGTTACTGGTCCTGTAGGAGGCGTGCGGCGACAGCCTCCACCCGCTCCCCGTAGGTGGGTGAGGGTGCGTAGTGCCCGCCGAGTTGCCGCATCCTGGTGAACCGGTGGTTCTTCGGCCACACCCACACGCTGCGGGGCGACAGGTCTTCCAGGTGATCCTCCAGTGGGACGCTGGTGTAGGCGCGTAGGTGGGAGGCGTGCGCCTGGGCACCGTGCTGCCAGTCGTCGAATCGCTGATGCGCTTCGGGGTCGAAGTTGCCCCCACCCTCCCGCGTTTTGATGCCGGCGACGTTGAAGTACGTGGCGTCCAGGACCCCACCGAAGTGGCCCCAACCGGTTTCGTGGGCCGACTGGGCGATCACCACGGTCGGGTCCAGGCCGTACTCGACCGCGGCGGCGTAGGACGCCGGGGCCATGTGCTCGATGAACACCCGCGCTGCCCCAATCTGTTCGGCGCGGGCCAACAAGTGGTCCAGTGTCGCGCTCGGCTGCGCCCGGATGAGCGAGCCGTCCCCAACCGGTAGCGACGGATCCGGTTGGGTTACTGAGGGTCCGGGTCGTCCTCGGGTTCACCCTCGTGCAGGGTTTCCAACGCGGCGAGGATCTTCTCCTCGCTGGCGTCGATGAGTCTGCCCACGGCCCGCACGATGCGTTCGTCGTCGGCGGCGTGGCGCAGCAGGGTGTACACCTGCTTGTCCCCGCCGGTGACTTTCGGGTTGGTGTAGCGCATCACATTATCGAACATGGCCTTTTCGAACTCGGCCTTGCTGCTGTACCAGGACATGATTTCCTCCAACGGGTCGGACGGGTCGGGTGTGTTCATCAAGGCACGTACCCTGGCGCGGGCGGCGTTCATGTCGATGCCGCGGGGGTCGATCTTGCGGCCCACGGGGCGGGCGGCTTCCTTGTGGCCGATGACCGCAATGTCGGGGTCCCAGCCGAACTCTTCACACAGCGCGGCGGTCAGTGCGTGGTAGGCGTCGAGTTGCACCTTGGGCCAGGGTTGCCCCAGGCCGGTGTTCTCGGCTTCGATGCCGATGCTGTGGGCGTTGGAGTAGCGGGTGTGCGACACGCGCCCGGCGTGGTAGGCCAGCCCTGCGGCGATGACGTATACCTGCCCGGTTCTGCCGAGGCCGTAGTGACACAGTGGGCCTGGCAGTCCGGCACGGCCGTCGCGTAGCACCCCCAGTGAGGGCAGGTCGCCGGTGGCTGCGCCTGCGGTGTGGTGCCACATGACGGATTGGGCGGCGCCCATGGGGCCGTGGCCGCGGGTGCGCCACCCGGCCACTTCTGTGACGTCAAGGCCGGCGGCGCGGGCTACTCGCGCTAGGCCGGTGTAGTAGGGCACGGACAACCTCCGGTCAGATGATGAGACGTTTATTGGGGTGAGTTCGGTTGGTCGCGTTCGATGGTGGGATCGATAGGAAAAGTTTCCCGGTCATCCGTTGCTCCCACATAAGCGGTCCATATCTTCGTGTACTCGTTGCGGTAGGCGGCGACCATCTTCCAGGCTTTACGTTCGTCGGCCTCCAGGCGTTCCACTAGTTCCTTCCAGCGCTGGATCGCGGTATCCTCTTTCAGCATCTTGCCCTGGCGCCAGTCCCGGACCGCTTTCGTCACCACTGGGATGAGCATGACCAGGCCGCCGCCGAGGATGCCGGTGATGAGTTCGGTTGCCCCCACGCCCATCAGTCCTCCCGGAGCGTGTCGGTCACGTCCAGATGCAGCAGTGCGTCCTCGGCGCGTTCTGCCTCGTCTTCATAGTAGATGATGTCCTGCCAGTACGAGGCGAGCAGGAAGATCCCGAACAGCAACGTCATGACGGTGCCGCCGCGGGTCCAGGTGATGCCCTGATCGAACATCACCATCATCTGCGCATTGGTCAGGGCCGCCAGCGCGGTGATCTCCAGGATCAGCCCGATCCGCTTGATCGTCAGCAGTCGCCGCCACCACGAGAACGCGGCGATGATCCCACCCGCGATGAAGAACGCTCCCCAGGTGCGAGCGGGCCATGTGGCGTCCAGGTAGGTGGTGGTGGTCACGGGCGGGTGGATCACGTAGAACAAGCCCGCGCCCACGGCCACCAAGTGCGCCAGGAGGCGGGACAGGACCCTACGTTTGGGCATGGGCCGGTGATCGTTCATTGCACGATCCGTTCGTCGCGCAGCGCGTCCACGACCGGTTCCACGAGTTGGCCCGCGTTCCCGGCGTAGTCGCGTACGGCGTTGGTCCTGCTGGCGTTGGTGTTCAGCGCGGACTGGATCGAGTTCACTCGGTTGATGGCCTCAATGGTGCGAGTCCTGTTGGCGATGTCCCACCCGTAGATGTTGGTCAGGTAGGTCGCCACACGTTCAGCCCATGCGTAGATTTGGTTGTTGGTGTTGCCCGAAGGTGGGTTATGGGGCGGCTCGGGCGGAAACGGCAGGGAGGGGATGTTCGACCCCGACACGGTGGTCGCGTTCGGTGGCGGGCTGCCCATCGACCCCGACACTGCGGGCGGTTCGTGCCACGTGCCGTTCGCCACCACATACCAAGTGCCACCTTTCTTGATGGCGTCCACAGTGTCGCCTTCGCGCACGTTCTTCACGGTGGAGTACAGGCGCGCCTCGCGGGCATACCCGTCGATGACGAGCATCACCCGCCCGCCCGCCGAGACGTTGGTGACGGTGCCCTTGAACGTTTGGTCACCGTAAGAGAACTTGTCCAGCAGGGTGCGGGCGAACGCCTCCTCACCCCGAGTCCGTGCCGGGACATTCAAGTCGTCGATGGTGGCCATCAGACCAACCCCCTTCTGCCGACGGTGGTGGTGCGTTGACCGGACAGGTCACCCAGGGCCAGCGACCAGTCCAGGATTTGGCGTGGGCCGCTGATGCGGGCACGGTCGGCGTTCACGCCGACGACGTCGCCGGGGTCCAGGTGGGGGCGGGCGAAGTGCACCAGTTCCACCCGGTCGATGAGTGCGCGGGCTTCGTCCAGGATGCGGCGGGCGTACTCCTCGGCCTGCCCCTGGGTGGTGATCTCGTCGGTTTCGACGCGGCGGTGACGGATGTGCTGGTGAGGACGGTCCACCCATAGCGGGGATGTGGGGTCGTCGTCCACGGCGGTGGCGGTGATGGGTTCGATGTCGTTGCCGTCGGCGTCAGTGGTGGCGGTGGATGCCACGGTGACGGAGTTCAGGACGGCGCCCATGTCCACCTCGGCGGACACTTCGACCATTGCGCACCCGGGGCCTTCGGTGAACTGCTCAACGGGAGGCCCGATGGCCGGTTCGGGTTCCAGGACGAGGGTGCCCATGCGGTCGGCGTAGAAGACCATTCCGGCGGCGGCAGCGATGTCGGTGATGTCCTTGATGGGGTCGCCACCGGGTTGGCCCGCTTCCCACTCTTCGGGCAGCGTGTGGGCAGAGGGTGCCAGGGAGGTGGTGGCCCAGGGTGCGACGGTTTCCAGGATCGCGGCTACGGCTTCGTGGGCGCGCATTCCACCGACTTGCACGGGGTCACGGAAGGTGGATTGTTTGACTTCGGCCACGGGGTCGGACCCGCGCACGGACACGGCCAGGTCGCCGTCTCCGGTGTCGGCCACGGTGGGCCAGTCCGGGTAGTAGGTGCCCACGGGCACCTCACCCCACGTGCCGTCGGGTAGTTGGATGCGCCACCAGATGCGTATCCGGTTCAGTGATAGGGGGTGTAGCAGGTCGCCGTGGGACTGCGGCACCAGGTCGGCGTTGTTGATGGTCAGGTCGCATTCCCACCGGATTTCGTTGGACCCGCGGCAGGTGACGGTGCCGGAGACTAGGCCGGGGTGGGTGGCGTCTGGTCCGCCGAGGGTGGCGATGGTGGCGCCGTCGGGGTTGAGGATTTCGGCGCGGGCGTCGGTGATCCATTCCCGCCCGGCGAGGGCTTGGGTGTAGGCGGGGGATGCTACGAGGGTGCGCCACGGGATCGGTGGGGGTGGGGGTGGGGCGGTGGCGGACAGGAACGGCACGCCTACCGTGACGCCCACGGTGATCGTGTGGGCCTGGTCCAGGGGTGGTGCGTGGCCGGTGCCGCGTGTGATGGTGGCGCCCACGGTGACCGGCACGGTGATTGTGACCGGGGCCAGCGACCGTGGGGCAATAACCTCCACCGCACCCACGGCGACGGGCACGCCCACGGTGGCCGGGGTGATCGAGTAGGACGGTTCAATCGCACCAACGTAGGCGGGGACGAAGATGGTGACCGGGTCGAGTTCCTGGACGTTAGGTTCCCACTGGACGTCCAAGGTGACGTCGCGGGAGTAGGTGGTGCTCTGCGACGAAAGCAGGTGCCGCAGGAGGAACGCAATCGAGTTGCCCTCAGTCCAGCCGGGGCGGTTCACGATCTGCTGGACGATGTCGGTGACGTCAGCGATCCGCGGCGATCCAGTGGCCGCGGGGACAGCCGCGGTGAACGGTCCGGCTACGGGCGCGTCCTGCATGGCCGGGACGTCGTCCAGGTCGAACGCGTAAGTCTCGGCTGTCATGCTGGTGATGCCGGACGTCACTGGGTAGGTGAGTTGGGCGTTGAGGATCACCGACCCCTGCGGGACTTCTACCTGGAAGCGGGTCGCGTAACGCTGCGCGCCTCCCGCTGAGGTCCCGTCGATCGTCGTCGAGAAGGCCTGGAAGTTGCCGTTCGAGGCGAACCACCGGCCCGTCTCTACGGCGGTCGACTGCCACATCTCAGCCACGCCACACCTCCCTCCGCGTCCGCCTGGTCACCTCTATCAGCCCAGCGCGATGATGCCGGACGCGGCCCAGTTAACAGTCACGTCCGACCCGTTCAGCGACAGGGTGGTCTGCCCCGGCCCTGCACCGAAGTCGTCCACGTACGCCACCAGTTCACCGTCCACTTCCACCACCACGGCGGACACGTCCGGCCCCTCAGCGGCCTCGAACGTCGTCGGCGAAGCAGTGAACACACCACCGGTGACTTGCCGCCCGTTCACCTGGGCTGCCATCACCCTCGCACCAGAGGGCACATCGCTGATGGACTGGTGGGTGCCGTAGTCGGGGGTGTACGCGGAGGTGACCAGCCACGCCTGCGCGGTGCCGCCGGTCAGGTCAATGTCCCCGGTCATCATGCCGTCCAAAGCGGCGGTGTATACGGCCATGTCAGTTGTCTCCTTCGATGAGTTGCCAGCCCTGCGGGTAGTCCGCGGGTGACCATGTGTTGCCGTCGATGAGGGAGCGGTACACCTGCCCCTGAAACGTCACCAGGTCGCCAGCGCTGTAACTGTCGTGCGCCCCGCTCGGGGGGACGAACTCGGGCGGCGCACCGTCCTCGGTAACCTCGCGCCACCCGTTCGGGGGCGTCCACACGTTGAACGGGATCAGCGAGCGCCACGTCTTACCCTCGTGGGTGACCACCGCATCAGCCCGGTACGCATCATGCGCCCCGAGTGGCTGCACCCATTCCTCGCCCTCGGGCCGCTGCGGCAGCGTCGCGTCGGCACCCGCCACCACCAAGCCAGCGTCCAGGCCCAGCAGGTCCGCGGACTCCTCCAGCACACGGTGCGGCGCCCCGCCTTCGTTGACGTACCGCCACCCCTGAGCGCGCAACTCTTCCAGTGCCCGGCGGTGGGCGCGCACCTGCTGGGCGCGGGCGATCAGCGCATCCAGTTCCGCGACGGTCAAATGATCCAGTCTCATTCTTCTCCGATCGGGTGGGTGATGGGCGCGTTCGTGCCCCCGTGACCGATGACCGGTTCGGCCTCCACCCACGGGAACGACACCAGGCGGCCTTTCAGCACCGCCACCTGCGCGCGACGGGCCACAGCCAAGTCATCGGACACGTTGAACACTAACACGCCCGCGTCGGCCATGTCCCTGTCGTTGCCCTCGGCGGGCCAGCGCAGCACCAACGGTTCGCCGGACTCGGCCAACGCGACCAGGGCGTCGGTTTCGTCGTGTCCGTCGGCGTGCATGAGTAGCGACCCGGATCGGCCCTGGTGCACACCGTAGGACACCCTGGCCCAGGAGTCGCCCAGTCCGTAGGCCACGGCGGCGGGTCGGTGGCGCGTGTGTTCGGAGTCCTCCACGATGAGCACCCGCTGCCAGGTGCGCAGCGGGTCGGCGGCGGCGGCGAGGTAGGAGTGGGTGGTGGTGGGTGTCACCGGGTCGGAGGCGGCCCAGTCTGAGGTGAGGCGTTGGCCTTCTAGGACGGTGGCTGACCGTGCCCGGTAGGCCACGGCGTGCCCGTAGGGTGCTAGGACGTCGGTGACGGTTGCTTCGTTGCCGGGGGAGAACTCTCCCACGGGCACCCACAGCCCTTGCGGGGTGATGCGTTGCAGTTCGACCAGGGCACTGTCGCCGCTCACCGCATCCTTGTACGCCTGCCCCGCCGCCACCACAGCCGGGTCGACGATCTCGTGCCACCCTTGCCCGAGCGCGGTTTCGGTGGAGGTGGACTCGTGAGGGGTGCCCTCCCAGGCGTACCGGTAGATGATGTTGTCGGTGCGGTGCTCGGGGGTGTCACCGTCGAAGTAGTCGGCCACGGCGGCGAGGGCCTCGGCTTCAGTGTCGCCGACCGAGGCTTTCCACGCATCTGTGAAATATCTGGTCTCCTGAGTCGGTTCTCCGCCGCCCTCCGTGTCGAACCAGTAGAGCCTCACCTGAGCATCTACAGTTCCCGGAGGCATCAAATGAGACAAAACCAGGTCGGTGTACTCGCCATGTCCTCGCTGGACAGAACCGTATAAAGGTTCCAGCCACGAACCGTCAGATGAGCGGGGGATGATTCTGATCCGAACGCCATACGCTCCAAAAGAGCGCCGGACGGGCACTCGAACAGCGAGCCATTCCCCTTCTTGCGCATCTACCAGGGCGTAAGGGGCGGGTGTTGGGCCTGCTGGGAAGGTAATACTCAGTGCCTGAGAGCCTTCCAGCACAGCAGGCTCCCACGTTGAGATGCCTGGTGTAAATCCAGTTCCAAGAATGCCATCAGTTCCAAACTCGAACGACGGGTTTGGCACCAGGTTCCTGCGGGTGACCACATCATCGACCGACCCACCCACACCAGCCGACCACTGACGCGCCTCACCAGTAGCGGGGTCCACCCACACCACCGACTCATCACCCGGCTCCGTGGTGGACCACTGCACCGGGGCGGACGTGTACGCGGCCAGGGCGTCCAACAACGCTTGGCGGGCCGTGGCAAGACCACTGTCCACCACCGTCACAGCCACCCCATCACGCACCGGCACAGCAGACACCACCGGCGGCACCGGCTCATCCCACGACACCACAAACTCATGCGTCGCCCACGCCGACCACGACCCACCAGTCTGCTGCACCTGAACAAGCGCCTGCACCAGCGCACCGTTAACCCACTCCCGGCCAGGCACCTGCCACGAGGTAGCATCCCCCGGCCTGACACCGGAGTCATACACCACACCCGCCAAGCCCTCAGCCAGACGCACCCGGAACGCCGTCTGCGAACCCCTCGGAGTCTGCGCAGTCCACTCCACCAGCGGCGACAAACTGTTATGCACCACACCAGGGCCAGTGACCTGCACCGCCGGCGGATCAACCGGCAACACACTATGCAACCTCGACCACACCGACCACCGGCCATCCGCACCCTCACGGGTACGCACCCGCCAAAACATGCGCCGGTTCACGCTAAACAACCCCGGCGGCACCGTCACACCCTCCACCACAGAGCCGTTCACGGCCTCCGCCTCAACCCACGCCCCAACGGACGCGTCCCAAAACAACTCCTCACCAGAATCGTCATCGGAAACCGCCAACTGGTACGCATCTTGACGGCCACCAGCAATCGCCGGCCGGTGCTGCCACCCAAACGCCACCCCGGTGGACGCCGACACCTCCTCACCATCACCAGGGGTCAACACCAACGGCGCCAACGGCCCCTCCGGTGGCAACAATTCATAAACCCTCGTGTGCGAATGTGTCCGGCCCTCGTTGCCGAACACGCCCTCGCGATCAGCGGCACCCCACGCCACACTCGTGCCATACCGGTCACCCGGCAGCACCTCCAGATCACCCGCCGTAGGCAGGTCCACACCGATCGCCACCGCGCCACCACCCGGCTGGACGGGCACCTGCGCTATCCCCGTACGTGCGCGCCCAAACCCCGACGCCCCACGTAACACGATCAGACGGAACTGGGTGAAGTTGTTTCCCCGCGCAATAGTAGGCAACGCACCAGAAGCCACCCGCGCCCAAAACAGCGTGTTCCGTAAACGCGTCGCACCCGGCCGGGAACTATACGTACCCAACGACGTCCACCCAGGACCAGGGTCGGTGACCTCGTACCCCACCCCAACAGACGACCCCCAGTTGCGGGCCAGCACCGCCAAGTCCCACTCCTGCAAACCCGCAGGCCACGACGGCTCCCTGTCCCACCCCGAGTCGTGCACCAACTCAACCATCTTTAGCGTGACCTCCTCGACGCGCCCACCAGGGCCGCCTGGGCTTGGTGCTGACCCACACGGTGCGCACCGGACAGGATCACCTGACCGATCGCGTCAATGTCGTCAGGGTGCAAACGGATCGGGCCGTCCACGCCGCTGCCTCGAGTCGCCAACTGGTGAATGTCCCTCCACTGCGCACTCGTCAACACCGGTTCGGGGGTGCGCGAGTAGTTCGCCGCCAGCATCCCCGGCTTGAGCCAGCCGCCGGAGTCGAACACGCCCAACGTCTCGGGGTTGACCGTGCGCCCCAGCCCGCCCCGGTGTAACTCAAAGTGCAGGTGCACCCCGGTAACGTTCCCCGTGGCCCCCTGACGACCGATGCGTTGCCCGGCCTCCACCGACTGCCCTGGCTGCACAGCCACGCCCCCTGGTGGGTTGTGACCGTAGTAGGTGAACACCCCGCCGCCGTGACTCAGGATGATCCCGATCCCGGTCCGCCCAGCCAGGATGTTCCAGCCAGTGCGCAGCACCGACCCGGCGGCGGCGGCGTAGGTCGGCCCGCCCCCGGCAATGTCGATCCCGGCGTGGAACCCACCCCAACGCGGGCCGTACCGAGAGGTAATTGGCCCCCGCGAGGGACGCCGCCAGGCACCAGACCCCGGGGCCGTGCCCTCCAACCCCTCAGGGACCTCATCGTCCTTGCCCCTGATCCAGTCGATCAACCTGTCCTTGGCGTTCAGCATCACATCGCCGAACAACTCACCTGTGCTACCCCACCGACCCATCGTGGACGCGATCCGTGAGGTGATCGGGTTCAAGATCGTCTCAGCGACCGCAGCCAGGTTCCCCCGCACCCAACCAGTGACCGCGTTCCACGCCCTGGAAAGCCAGTTGTCACCCATCGGGGCCAACGCCTCAGAGGGCCGCGAGCCAGCCGCGTCACGCGACTGCTGCCGAGTCAGGTCTCGTCCCGCCGCCAGTGCTTCGGCGGTCTCGGCCGCGGTGTAGATGCGCGCCGGGTCGGAGAAGTTCACCAGCTCAGGACCCTCTTCACCGACGAGCGCCCAGCCTCCTTGGTGCCGGCCACCCTCGGCGAAGCGGGGGATCTCGGCGTTGCGTGAAAGCCTAGTGCTGATACCAATAGCCTCGGCCACATTATTGAACACGCGGGCGATGCCGTCGTTCCAGACAGTGTTGATTACCCAGTTGATCGGGTCGCGGAACTTATTCGCAATCTTCCGCCACGCGGAATCGATGTTACTGACCGCGTCGGACACCCAGCCGGCGATGTTCTCAATACCCTGACGGAATCGATCGAGGACGTTGTCCTTGATCCAGTCCCAGACAGCCTTGAAGGCGTTCTTCAGGCTATCCCAGGCACCCTTGATGTCGTCGACCCGGTTGGAGAAGAAGTTCCAAACGATCTTTATGCCCTCGACCATCTTGTCGAAGGTCCACTTCTTGATGAAGTCGTATCCCGCCTTGAGCGCGTTCTTCATCGAGTCCCAGGCACCTTTGATGTCGTTACCCCGGTCGGTGAACCACTGGCCAACCGCGCTGAGACCTTTCTTGATCGGCCCGAACACGTTCCTGTCGATCCAATCCCACGCCGCCCCCAGCGCGTTCTTCACGCTGTTCCAGGCGTCTTCCATGTCTTGACCGCGGTCAGAGAACCACTGGCCGACACTGGCGATGCCTTCCTTCATGCCCTCGAAGACACCCTTGAGCCAGTCCCAGACAGCGCCTATGGCGGTCTTGATCGCGCCCCAGACAGTCTCAATGATCTTCTGACCAGTCTCTGTCTGAGTGAAGAACCAGATCAAGGCGCCTACGACAG
>Ga0209487_1003983_pt1 | contig 11489 bp, 7 predicted proteins | sample Poulit2012_FD_187524 | JGI IMG/M metagenome (GOLD analysis project Ga0209487, IMG submission 187524) | Agricultural soil microbial communities from Georgia to study Nitrogen management - Poultry litter 2012 (SPAdes) (version 2) | ecosystem: Environmental > Terrestrial > Soil > Agricultural land... | reverse complement strand
CAACAGACCTTGCGGTTCTGTCTGCCCATTCCCATTTAAGAATTTATCTTCTTCTGCACGTCCGAATCGTTTGGCAAAATCCGTACATAAATACTTTTCTAAATCAAATTGGGCGTCTAAAATAAAGAACTTTTTCAATCTCGACATACTAGCGATTTTAAAACTATTGATTTTAAAGGCTTGTATCGTGTCATTGCTTTCTGAAATACTTTCTCCCTCTGCGACAATTTCTGCTTCACCTGTTGAAGTGACTGCATGAATTACACCGTCTGGACCTTCTGTTTGAACGACTGTTCCTAATTTACGGAAGATATTCTCTTCTTTAATTGTTTCATTGACTTGCTTTAATGATTGTAATGGTAAAGCTGAACTACCATTGTTAGTGATAGATGCTAAAACACTTCGATCGTATTCTTTTCCTTTCATGGCATTCCAAAAATTTGTGTATATTTCATTTTCTAATGTAAACATAATTGTTTTCCTCCTAATGGTTTTAATTAATAGGGATATACGCAGATGAATATCCCTTTACGGAAGGCTGTCGTATTGACCGACAGCCTATATACCTTGTTTGAAATCGCGACTTTTTGCGTGACGCTCCTCGCCCGTTGTCCAAGTGAAAGATGCTAGAGATTCTTATCCCCCTAGGGGATTCACAAAATACTCCTAGAAAGGGTGTCCACAAAAGGTGGTTACCCTTTACGGTTTTAAGTGACAGATAATACATTGAAACACTTGTGTTCTTGTGTTGTTAAAGGCAGAGTGCTTTCTTATGAGAAATGCTCGGCACTTCGGACAGTGTATAAGCAATTCTTTTAATGTCTGATTGTCTTTTCGTGTATGCACTGCGATTCCATTCGTATCAATGGTCATATAGTAATCACAGTTTGTTTCTTCTAATACTCGTAAACTGTTTCCGCTGAAAGGGCGGGCTGTATAGAAGTCATGTTCGTTCTTGTAAAGTGCGTATGTTCCAAGCATGGCAAAGCTCCTTTCTCAAATAAACACAGGTTTTATAATATTGGGGCGATATGTGGCAAGGGTTTAAGTTAATTCTTTATAGGAACTTCTATATAAGAAACTAACCATAATGCTTGCCACATCCTGCCCACTCTTTCAATTTTGACTTGGGGCGGTATGTGGCAGGCTTTTAAGCTAATTCTCTATAAGACTATCTATATAGGAAACTAACGATAATACTTGCCACAAGCTGCCCAGGTATTTCACCTTAAAAATTCTTGTCCTTCTTTTAAGGTATAGCCTAAAAACAGTGTGGTTTTCTCACCACCTGCACGTGGTCTTTTTCGTATGACTTGTCCAGCATTTGATAAAGCACTATTAAAGTTACGAGCGTTCTCTACATAATATCCGTTGGCATAACACCAAGTTCGATAAGCTTCATAAAGTGCAGCAGTTCGTTCTTCACCATTAATATCTTCTGTTAGCTGTTCTTCAATAAACAAGCCGATTTTATCGTTTTCACGATGATAGGCTAAAGTTGCATCTTGTACCGAAGTTGGTACATCAAAGCCTGTTTCTTGTAATTTCTGATAACCTTCAATCGCCCAGTTTAAGATGCCACTTAAGTTTTCCGCTTTAGAAAAGGTTGATTTTAAATGCTTATCTTGTTCCCATGCTTCAAAGTGACGTTCAAAAGGAATGATTTTCACACGTCCACTCGTTAGTAACGTTAAATCTGTCACGTGAGGTAAGTGATTTGTATTAATGAATAGCTTGAACTGCGGTTTAAATTCAAAACTATTCTCATGCAAGAATCTTGCATTAATTGTGTCATTACCAGTTAACGTCTTAAGTAGGGCTGCACTTAAGGTTAACTTCTTATCTGGCTCACTGATGTTTACAAAACGTGAACCAGCTAGTCTTGCGACATCTTCAGATGGTGCGGAACTGCTACTATTGATTTTCATTCCAATCGTTTCAGGACGGCTTGTTTTTCCGTAATCACCACATATCTTCAGAAAAGTTTCCATCGATGTTCCTTTTCCGTTACGAGTCGTAGCACCAAACAAGATAAACATCGTTTCATAGCGCGTATCACCTGTTAGGGCATAACCGAGACACTTCTGAAAAAATGTTGCCTTTTCTACATTACCGCTCATCACTTCATGAACGAATTGCTCCCACCGCTCACATCTTGCGAGTGGATCATAATGCACACCCGCGACTTTTGTAATAAAATCTTCCGAACAGTGTGGATGAAAAGTGTTCGTCCGTAAATTTAACGTGCCATTTTTACAGTTGAGTAAATATTTATTCGTATCAAAGCTACTCATCGATATGGGATGAACATCTTGTGCGTCACGAAGAATGATTTCTCTATTTCTTCTAACTTGCCATTTCTTCGCAAAATCGATATATGTTTTACGAATGTTTTCTTCTTTAATCGAAAGCGCATAATACATGAGTTGATTGGCAAGCTGTTTACAGAGCTGCATGACTTTCAAATTTCCTGTATCACTTTCCCAAGCTTGTCCGTTATAGACGAACCATTTCTTCCTTTCAGGGATATAGCGGGCAACCGACTTATAATAATCAGCAAACAAATTACTATTGCCAATATCCGTACAAGCGTAATGATTGTTCTTAAACGGTTGCATGTTCTTTAGTCGTTCAAGTTCATCATCTGAAAAATCGTCATTTGTCGAACTAATACCATATGGCTTATAAGTCGTGAACACATTCCGTCTTGCTGTTTCTAAAGTAATTTGACCGTACGTTGTACCACTTTGTTTACGATCCCATTTCTTCCGCATTAACCCGCTTTTACGAAATAGCCTATCCATTTGTTCAATATCCCGTCCACACCAGAAGGCTAAAATACTAGCAAGTGCTAAATCTGCTTCACTTCGTGATTCGTAACTTGGCATATCACCATTCCAGAGTTTTTTAAACTTCTCACGATTTACTGACTTACTAGCTTTTTCAATAACTGATTCATCGGATAAATACGATACCGCTTCATCTACATCATTCTGTCTTACAGTAGACGGACGCTTCATGAAAACTTCTAAGAACTGTGGTAATGTATCTGTCATATCTTCTAAATTTCCATCTTGAAATACATCACCTGTTAGCGTTAGAAAATGATTCGTTACACCTGCGATATAGACTTCAATATTTAATTTTCGATTGTTGATATAGTAAACATCTGTATCGTAATCAAAATTAGCTGCTTTAAAGTAAATATGAAGTCCGCTTCCAGATGGACTTTTCTCGATATAAGAATTTGGAAAATAAGCAATCACATTTTGTGCGATTTCGTTTAATTCTCCAGCTTCATTGACACAATCATCTAAATCAATGGCACAAATGTCATGGCTGACGATAAAGCCTATGCCAGTATAGTCATTCATGACTTTCACCGCATCTTCATACGAAGAAAAAGTGCTTAAATCATTTGAACTTGCACGACTGCCTGTTCTTGCGTTGTAGGGTACTTTCGTTTTCTTCCCATTTCTCACTTCTTCTTTCCAGCAACAAAATATATTGTGCTCTTTCATCTCCGCTGGAATGTTTTCAATGTCACCCACAGAAAACACACACCTCCTCTCCCTATAAAGTTTTAAAACTATTCAATTGTCATGGAACAATGAGGGAAATGTTCCATCAGTGTCTTTGTCTAATCTGCCTTTTCACTTATGAACCTTTCGACAAATTTCACAGTTGTAAATATGTCCCTCACCTATAAGCGAATAATTCGATCGATTCGAACCCCTTTTTTTAAAAAAAGAAAATCAACTTTCTTTGAACTGACAAAAACAGACGGATTTTTGCAGTTTCAAGTGACTGCTTCACGTCTTCGTGATATGATAATAGATAGGTAGAAAGAAATCGTTCAAGATAAGGAGGAAGTGAAATGGGTGTACGATATGAAAAGTTATTTCACTTATTAGATGAACGAAATATGACGACAAGAGAATTAGAAAAGCAAGCAGGTTTTTCGGGAAATATTACGACACGGATGAGAAGAAATGAATACATATCACTCGAGAGTATTGAAAAGATATGCAGGACTTTGGATTGTCGTGTCCATGATATTTTAGAATTTGAGAAATAGGAGCGAACAAAATGAATGAATTTAATCGAAACTTACAAACATCAATTAATGTACAAAGACAAGCAAACTTAATTTGGAGTGTTGCGGATATTTTACGGGGGCTTTATAAACCACATGAGTACGGTAAAGTTATTTTACCGATGACAGTGATTAAACGATTGCATGATACATTAAAACCAACTCGTGATGCTGTATTAGATGTCGCAAAGAAAACAGAAAATATGAATGACACCATGCGGAATAAAATGTTGACGAACGCTTCCGGCTATTCATTTTATAATACGAATCTTTATACCTTCGAAACATTACTTGCAGATCCAGCAAATATTGAAACAAACTTTAGAGCCTATTTAAATGGCTTTTCAGAAAATATGCAGGATATTCTAGCTAACTTTAAATTCGATTTAGAGATTAGTAATTTAGCAGAAAACGATCGCCTCTTTTATGTCATCCAGGAATTTAGTAAAAAAGAAGTTGATCTAGGACCAGACAAGATGACGAGTACAGATATGGGATATGTCTTTGAAGAACTTGTCAGAAAATTCTCGGAAAGTTATAACGAGGAAGCTGGGGCACACTTTACGAGCAGGGATATTATTTATTTAATGACAGATTTATTGTTAGTTGAAGATCAGGATACTTTAACTGGAAAAGATGTGGTGAAGACGGTATATGACCAAACGATGGGTACATCACAAATGTTGTCAGCCATGACAGAACGAATTCATGAGATGAATGAAAGTGCAGAAGTAGCAACATTTGGTCAAGAATTAAACCCTGAAACATACGCAATCGCAAAGGCTGATACGATGATTCGTGGAGGAAATCCAGACAATATGGCATTAGGCAGTACCCTATCAAAAGATGCTTTCGAAGGCTATACTTTTGACTACTGTATTTCTAACCCGCCATTTGGGATTGATTGGAAGGGGGACCAAAATGCTGTAAAGGCTGAACATGAACTTGGTGAAAATGGGCGTTTTGGGGTCGGTCTACCAAGAATCAGTGATGGGCAATTATTGTTTCAGTTAAACGGAATTTCAAAGTTAAAAGAGACTGGACGAATGGCAATTATTCATAACGGATCGGCATTGTTTTCTGGTAATCCAGGAGCAGGTGAAAGTTTAATCCGCCAGTATGTGATTGAAAATGATTGGTTGGAAGCGATTGTTCAATTGCCAAATGATTTATTTTATAACACAGGTATTTCAACATACATATGGATCGTTACGAAAAATAAATCTGCTGAACGTCAAGGAAAAGTGCAGCTCATTGATGCTTCGAAGATGTTTGAAAAACGTAGGAAGAACATTGGTGAAAAGCGTGTTGATATTTCTGAAGAATGTCGTGACATGATTGTCAAAGCTTACGGAGAGTTTACGAATGATGAATATTACTTAGATGAACGTGTTGTTGAATCGAAAATCTTTGATAATGAAGAATTTGGTTTTACACGTGTGACTGTCGAAAGTCCGTTGAAAGATGAAAATGGAGAAATCGACCGTAAAAAGAACGGTGACCCAAAACCTGATGCGAAATTACGTGATACAGAAGACATTCCTTTAAAAGAAGATATAGATGCGTATTTTGAGAGAGAAGTATTACCATTCAATCCAGATGCCTGGATGGATCGCTCAAAAGACAAAATTGGCTATGAAATTCCCTTTACGCGACTTTTCTATAAGTACACAGCACCAGAACCATCAGAAGTCATTGCTGAACGAATAAAAGAATTAGAAGAATCCATAGTAGCAAACTTCCAAGCATTATCAGGGAAGGATGTGGAGAATGTTGACTAGGAAAATGAAAGACAGTGAAATCGAATGGATTGGAGAAATTCCGGAGGATTGGGATGTTTCTAAAATTGGTTCGCATTATATTGAAAGAACCGATAAAGTTTCCGATTTAGAGTTTGAACCTTTATCGGTTACCAAAAATGGAATAGTTCCACAATTAGAAACAGCGGCTAAATCGTCTAATCACAATAATAGAAAGTTAGTTTTAAAAAATGATTTTGTAATTAACTCGCGATCAGACAGGAAGATGTCTGCAGGCATTTCATCTATGGATGGCTCGGTATCTGTCATAAATACCGTTCTCTATTCTAATACAATAGATAGAGATTATACAAAGTATTTATTAAAGAATTATGCCTTTGCTGAAGAATTTTATAGATGGGGTACGGGAATTGTAGACGACTTATGGTCTACGAAATGGTTAAAAATGAAAAATATATCTATTCCAGTCCCACCAAATGATAAACAAAAGCAAATAGGACAAACGTTAGATCGCTTAACTCAAAATACTAATAATATTATTACAGAAACCCAACAATCCATCGAAGAGTTAAAGAAATACAAGCAATCACTCATCACAGAAGCGGTGACAAAAGGCTTAGACCCGAATGTGGAAATGAAAGATAGTGGAATTGAGTGGATTGGAAAAATACCAAGTAACTGGGATATAAATAAAATGAAATATGTTACAAGGGTAAATGAAAGTAAATACGATTTTATTGCAGGTGAAACTTATATAGGTTTAGAAAATGTAGTAAGTTTTGAAGGTGTGTTAAATGGTCATGGTAAGTTAGCTACAAATTCAAGAGAATCATATTTTGAAAAAGGAAATATACTGTATAGTAAACTTAGACCTTACTTAGCTAAAGCTTTTATTGCTGATTTTTCAGGGGCATGTAGTGGCGAATTTATAGTGTTCAGTGAATTTAAAGGAAACAAGAGATATCTTTTATATTGGTTAATTTCACAAACATTTACTGATTTTATTAATGCCACATCATACGGAACAAAAATGCCTCGTTCTAGTTGGGAATATATAAAAGAAACATTTATTCCAAGACCGACAAAGGATGTAGAAAATAGAATCGTCTCCTATTTAGACGAACAAACATCTCGTATCGACAAGCTGATCGCTGATAAAACAAAAGTTATTGAAGAACTTGAAGACTATAAGAAGTCCTTAATCTATGAATATGTTACAGGTAAAAAGAAGTGTAAGGGGGGGTAAGTTTCATGCTTGAGAAAAAGGAAATTCGCTTTGAGCAAGATATTGAAACTGTGCTAACGAATGTAGGCGGTTGGCAGTCTGTGTCTTTTGCCGATACCAACTATGATGCTTCTATTGGAATGGATGCTATTGTCTTGATTGATTTCATTCAAGAAACGCAACCACGTGCTTGGAAGCGGTATGTTTCTATTTATAAGGAAGCTGCGGAGGACCGTTTTGTAAGGCGTTTTAATGAAGAAGTAACAACACATGGTCTATTACACGTTCTACGCAAGGGAATTCGTGACCGTGGTGTTCATTTCCGTGTCATTTATTTCCGTCCCGTTTCATCCATCAGTTACGATAACTTGAAATTATATGAAGCGAATCGTTTTCACTGTATTCGCCAGTTTTATTATAGTGCAAACAATCGTAACTCTATTGACATGGTACTCGCTTTAAATGGGATACCACTTGTTGCCTTAGAGCTTAAAAACCAATATACAGGTCAAAATGTCCAACATGCAAAACTGCAATTTGAACAAAATCGTGACCCAAGAGAACTCGTCTTTCAGTTTAACACTCGCTTTCTCGTATATTTTGCAGTAGATCATTATGATGTCTTTATGACAACGAAGCTAGCTAGAAATAAGACATATTTTCTGCCATTTAACCAAGGTTCTAATGGTCCAGGAAATGTTGGTGGTGCGGGAAATCCAGCTAATGCTGAAGGTTATCCAACTGCCTATTTATGGGAAGAAGTGTTACAGCGCAATCAACTTATGGATATTATCGAACGGTTTATGAATCTTGAAGTAAAGAAAAACATTCTTATTTTCCCACGTTACCATCAGCTAGATGTCGTGAAAAAGTTAGTTGCAGATACGAAGGAATATGGCTCTGGAAAAAATTATTTAATTCAACATTCAGCAGGGTCAGGAAAATCTAATAGTATCTCTTGGCTAGCTTATCATTTGGCATCTTTACATAATCAAGAGGATGAGCCGATCTATAGCTCTATCATTATCGTGACAGACCGAACTGTCTTAGATAGGCAGTTACAAGATACATTACTGAGTTTTGAACATACGACAGGGCAAGTTGAAACAATCGGGGATAATAAAACTTCCCAACATTTAAAAGATGCCATTAATGATAAAAAGAAAATTATTATTACAACATTGCAGAAATTCCCTGTCATTTACGATGAGATAGATAGTGTAGCGGGACGAAATTTTGCCATCATTGTTGATGAAGCTCATTCATCTCAAACAGGTTCAAGTGCGCAAAAGTTAAAGCAAGCTTTAGCAGATAAAGAAGCATCTTTAAAGGAATATCAAGAAATTGAAGAAGAAATTGAAAACCAATCTTTAGATGATCAGGACAAATTAGTGCAAACACTACTTTCGCAAGGTCAGCATAACAATTTGAGCTTCTTTGCCTTTACAGCTACACCGAAAGAAAAAACGATTGAAATGTTTGGTACAAGGCAAAAAGATGGCAGCTATCGACCTTTTCATATTTACTCCATGCGTCAAGCGATAGAAGAAGGGTTTATTTTAGATGTCTTAAACAACTATATGACCTATAAGGCTTCCTATCGTATTGCAAAAGAAATAGAGGGAAATCCAGAACTACCAAAAACAGAAGCTGTCCGAGCGATTGCTAGATATCAGTCCTTCCATCCATGGGTATTAAGGCAGAAAACAGAAATTATCATTGAACAGTTTAGAGAAGTAACCAAAAAAGCGATAAATGGACGAGCAAAGGCAATGATTGTTACATCATCAAGATTACATGCAGTCCGTTATATGAAAGAATTTAAGCAATATATCGAAGAAAAAGGTTATGAAAACTTAGATGTTCTGGTCGCCTTTTCAGGAACAGTAAATGATGATGGTGTAGAATATACAGAGCCGAAACTAAATATCACAAAGTCTGGAGAACGGATTCAAGAGAATCAATTGAAAGAAGTTTTCCACAGTGACGATTTCAATTTACTAATCGTTGCAGAAAAATATCAAACAGGCTTTGATGAACCATTACTTCACACGATGTTTGTCGATAAGAAATTGCGTGGTGTGAAAGCAGTACAAACTTTATCACGCTTAAATCGAACCATGCCAGGTAAAAAAGATACATTTGTTTTAGACTTTGTCAATACAGAAGAAGAAATATTTGAAGCTTTCCAACCTTTCTATGAAGCGACAACATTAAAAGAAGAAATTAATATTAACCTTATTTATGATACACAAAGTAAATTAAGAAAGTTTTATGTTTATAATGATGACGACATTAAACAAGTAATGAAAATAAATGAACAAGCAGGTAATAAACAAGACGAACGATTACTTGGCAGATTATCCAGCTTATTCAAACCAATACTGGGTCGTTATGAGGAACTAGAAGAAGATGTGCAATATGATTTTAGGGTGACATTACGTAATTTTAATAAGTGGTATAACTACATTGCACAAATTGACCGAACTTTTGATAAAGATTTACTAGAGGAAAGTATCTTTACAGGTTTCTTACTTAAGTTTATCCCCAAGGAAAAGCGTGAAAAGATAAGTATTGATGATAAAGTAAAATTAGAATATTACAAATTACAAGAAGACTTTCAGGGAGAAATATCGCTTATAGCAGAAGATGATGGAAGCGGTATGTTAGAACATCCAGGTACTGTAGATGCAACCGTCAAACCGACAGATGAACATGATACATTAGAAGAAATTATCCAAAGAATCAACGAACGTTTCCCAGAAAATTTTACTGAGGGTGACCGAGTCTTAGTAGAAACAATGCACCGTACCCTTAGAAAAAGTGCAGATGCAAAATTAGTAAATATGGCAAGGAATAATAGTGTAGAAATGTTTGAGAATAACTTGTTTAAAGAACAGTTTCAAGACTTTATTATTGAACAATATACCGAAAATCAATCTGCATATGGAAAATTATTTGATGCTGACCAATCATACTACAATACGATTTATTCATTTATTGCGAAAGATTTGTATAAATGGTTACGGTCGCAGACGCTCGAAGAATATATATAGAATCATGTTTAAATTGAAAGAGATAAAATTAAGAATATTAAATTACGTATCTATTATTACACACTTGTTTAGTGTAGTTAGAATGATTGGCTATTAGGAAATATTTACTATCTATTGTTGAATGATAAAAAATATATCAGTCGATTGTTCAACAGTAAGTGCGTTTACTATTATGAAAGGAAGAATTGAGTAAAAATGGAACGTATATTATTAAATGATATTTTTAATATTTCAGAAGATGAAATGAAAGATTACTTAATTAAAGTGAATCAACCTGTAGAAGACCAAAATCCATTGGACTTCTATTTATACGATAAAAGTCGATTCTTAGAATATGTAGGCTGGTATAAAGGGACGGGCGCAAAACAAGCCCACTTTGTTGCTAATCGGAAATATGTTATACAATTTGTGAAATATATACACCCACATCAGTGGCTATTTACAGGGGTATATAAAGTGGGAGAACTAAAACCAGCGGAGGTTGGTGATGGTCAGGTGTATACACTTATTGAACAAGAGAAATTTGCTAAATATAGTGGAAGATTAGTTGTTCACTTTAAAAGACAACAAGGGCGAGTGTCCACAAAATATACTCCTGAAAGAGATTTACAGTTATTTACTGTTGCAGAAATAAAAGAATCTATATTTGAAGATGATGAATTTCACGGCTATGAAAATATTCATTTACCTTTTAAAAATTTAGAGAGAATCATTCATAATCTAAAGCCATCTTGGAAATCAGCATTAAGTTCAGTAAAAGGTGTATATGTTATAACAGATCAAACAAATGGAAAGTTATATATTGGTTCAGCTTATGGTCAAGAAATGATTTGGAGTCGCTGGTCTGAATATGTACGAAGTTATCACGGAGGTAACAAAGGTTTACGAAAAATCCTTCATGATTATGGAAAAGAGTATATAGAAAAAAACTTTACATTTGCGTTATTAGAAACATTCAAAAGCACAGTTGAAGACAGTGTCATTATACAAAGGGAAAGTTATTGGAAGGATGTATTGGCTACTAGAAAACATGGATATAACGAAAATTAATTTTAAAAGATTACTCATCATTTTTTATTTAAACTAGATATCATTTAAATAATCAAGGGAGTTAATAGTCAAACAGCGTAACTAGTTCTATTTTAACATGATCTATTACGCTGTTTTGATTGCCCCGCTCAAAGCCTGCCATTCCAATAATTTTATTTCCATCACTACTAGCAATCCCCATTTGGGTATTTTTTTATCTCTTCTGTTCTAGTTTTTTTGGAAAAACCATATAGATAGGTTAGCTAGATTAAATAATTTTATAGAAAAGAGATAATGAAAATGATCTATTTAATTTTCGCTTT
>Ga0209487_1003982_pt1 | contig 11492 bp, 10 predicted proteins | sample Poulit2012_FD_187524 | JGI IMG/M metagenome (GOLD analysis project Ga0209487, IMG submission 187524) | Agricultural soil microbial communities from Georgia to study Nitrogen management - Poultry litter 2012 (SPAdes) (version 2) | ecosystem: Environmental > Terrestrial > Soil > Agricultural land... | reverse complement strand
TGCCGACGACTCACCACCTGCAGCTAGTGTGCAGGTCTCGGGCAACATGCTGTATGCGGCTGACCGACAGTGGCACCATCCCGACCACGAGGCCGCCTTTGAACACTGGTTGGTTACGACCTGTTTCCGGCGAGTCGAACAATCCACCGTCTGGGCCCTGGCTCAAACCGGTATAGAACCTTTCCCACTGCTCTCCGCAGCCATGGCCTACGCCCATGCAAACACAAGTGCCCTCCTCATTGACGCCGATGCTTCCGGAGCGCTTACCAACAACATCCTGCGCGCCACCGACCATGCCATCGATGTACTGACCTTTGATATGACGTTGCCCTCCCCGCACATCTATCTGTTGAACGCACCCAGTTGGGAATATGTCACGATGATGCTGCACGTCAATCGGGCGAACCCGTTAAACTCCGTGCTGCTACCCGAGACCATCCATGCAGCCAGATACCATTTTGCGCACACGATCATAGACTGCGGTGCTGACCTATTTCTCGCCCAGCGACTCGCAGCCGAAGGCGCCCACGTCATCCACATTGATGATCATTCGCGCCCACTCCACGTCAACCTGAAGCCGCACAAACAGATCGACTATTACGCACACCGTATTCCCGAATACGGCACTCGACGCGACTTCGAATACATCGTCAACACCACCCGACGCCGCAGAGGCATGCGTCGATGGATGCAGCGAGGTGATGCGCCATGAGCCGCGGATGGGTTCCACAACGACCACAAAAAACCGGTGGCCTGGCAGCGGCAAAACAATGGCTTGCCGCCCGAATCAAACCCGCAACAGCTGCAGCGCGTCAATCAAGTGACCCTGAGACAGCCACCGTAGCCCAGGCGGTTGCCAAACACGTCCCCGTGGCCTCATCCGCTCAAGCGAAAACCACCATGCACCAACTGGTTGATGATCTCATGGGGCTCGGACCGCTAGCGGAATTTGCCCGCGACCCAGACACCACCGACATCATCGTCGATGGTCACGGTCACATCTGGACTGATACTGGTCGTGGCCTGGTACGAAGCGAGACCACCCTGGAGGCCGACGTCACGAAAGCGCTCGCCGTTCGTCTGCTCGGTCAGGGCGGCAAACGTTTAGACGAGGGGATGCCGTTTGGGGACGTGCAGATTGGGGAGGCACGCGTTCATGCGGTGTTACCTCCCATTGCCACCGCCGGTCCCCAACTGTCCATCCGCCTGCCGGCAAAATATCAACCCACCCTGGACGCCTTGATCGCCCAGTGGCCCGACGCAGCCAAATGGACACGTGTGATCGATCACCTGATGCAGCACCGCACCAATATGCTTATCTCCGGCGCCACCGGATCAGGCAAGACGACGCTGCTGGCGGCACTGCTGGCTACCGTGGATCCCACCGAACGGATTTTGACGATCGAAGACACGCCGGAATTGGATATTCGTCATCCGCACGTAGTCGGACTTGCCACCCGGGATGCTAATACGGAAGGCCATGGCGGTATCGGGCTACCCGTGTTGATCCGGCAGGCATTGCGGATGCGTCCGGATCGACTCATTGTTGGAGAATGTCGTGGTGCAGAGGTCGCCGATTTTCTCACTGCCATGAACACCGGCCACCGCGGGGCGATCGGCACCGTCCATGCCAATTCGGCCGCCGATGTGCCGGCACGACTCCACGCCATGGCAGCCCTAGCCGGACTTGACCCTGTTACTGCAGCCTTGCAGATCAGGTCAGCCATTGATGTCGTGATCCATCTGCACCGTGATGATGAGGGGAAACGATATCCGGCGGAAGTGGCGTTGCTGTCTACCGGTGGGGAAGCAGCAGACCTGCACTTGCTCCCGGTGCTCACTACGGCCGGCGCCCAGGTATTGGAAGGACCGGGCCTTGCAGGACTCGATGCTCTCAGGCCCGGACGGGAACGTGCTGCATGAATCCTTTCAAAGCCCTCACCAAGCTGCTGACAGCCAAGCGTCGTGCTACACAACAACACGCCGAATTCATCAAAGTCATCCGTCAAGCAGCGGCTCTACTCGCCGCCGGACGACCCCTAACGCAACTGTGGCCCGAAGTCGCTGAGGCACATGCACCTTGCAACATTGCGCCTGTACCGCATGAGCCGGACCCGCAGTGCTGCATGCATCACGTGTTGGTAGTTCAGCGGTCTGCGGCAATGCTTGGCCAACCGTATTTCGCTTCTACCACCGCCCCTGGGAGTGCCCAAGACTGGCAACAACTTTCCGCCACGCTGACCCTTGCCCAAGCTACGGGAATGTCACTGGCGGATATTCTCTACCGCTTGGCTGACGCCCTCGAAGCCGGCGAAGACGCCCACCAAGCACGTCAAGCAGCCTCAGCCGGACCAAAAGCAACCGCCAACCTGCTGGCCTGGTTACCGGTGGCGGGCCTGGGACTAGCACACATGCTCGGGGCCTCAATGGGCGAATTGCTGACCTCCCTGACAGGGTGGCTGCTATTGAGCGGCGGTGCTCTGTTAGCGATCCTTGGCCGGGTCTGGACAACCCGGATGATCAGAACGGCCCATGAACCATGAAATACCCCGCACCTACCACCGACCCTGCCCTCGTGCTTGATGTCATGGCCCAACTTTTTGCATCCGGCAGCTCACTGGCTACAGGATTAGCAGCCGTCGGTCAGCATCTGCCCGGGTGCCGACCACTGGTCACGGTGGCCCACAATCTGCGCCTTGGCCTCGAATGGGATGCCGCCTGGGAACACGCCACCCAGAGCCCGCACCTGCATCAACTGGCCCACGAATTGCGATTCGTCCACGCATCAGCCGTCCCCTCAGCCCACATGCTCACCACTGCAGCAACAGCCCTGCGTGCCAACCGGAAACGCTTAGCAGAACAACTGGCTCAAGAACTGGCCATCCGGCTGGTGTTGCCCACCGGCATATGTCTGTTACCCAGTTTCATTCTGCTCGGCATCATCCCCATGGTGCTCACCTTGCTGCCAGGTTGAACCAAGCTCATAACTCAATACAGCCAACCTGCACCCAACAACCGATAGGAGAACACCATGAAAACGAACCAATTATTCACACTCGACCTCAGTGATGAGAGCGGCGCTAACACTGCCGAGTACTCGATTGTCACATTAGCGGCGGTGGCCTTTGCCGGGCTGCTCGCCGCCGTGCTGTCCTCAGGCACCGTCCAAGGGCTACTTGAAGGGCTCATCGAACGAGCCCTGAGTTTCTGACCATCACGACCCATTGGCCGGGGCGTGTGCCCCGGCCACCTACTGGAGTCCCCATGCCATCCACAAATCGTTCCGTTCAAGGATCTGTCACCGCAGAATTTGCCGTCATCCTGCCCGTGGTCGTGCTGGTGATCGCGATGCTCGTCAACGTCATCGTCGTTGGCATGCACCAATCCCGCCTGCATCAAGCAGCTTCCAGTGCGGCCCGTCAACTTGCTCGCGGTGAGTCCACCGAGGAAATCACCACCTCGGTTACCACTATGACGGCGGCCAGCACACACGTATCCACCTCGATTTCTGAGCAGTGGGCCACCGTCGAACTGACCAGCCCCGTACCCGGGCCCCTCGGCCTGATCCCGACCATCGAACTCACCGCCCAAGCGAAAGCCCCAAATCAATGGACCGTCACTCCTTGACTCATGACGAGGGTGCATCCACCGCCATGATGCTCACCGTCTTTGCCGCTCTTATGCTCCTACTGGCAGCCGCCCTCAGCTTGGTCCAAGTCCATGTCGCGGCCTCACGCGCGGCAGTCGCCGCTGACTTAGCCGCACTATCGGCAGCAGATGCCGCGAGGGGACTGATGGTAGGCGAGCCGTGCGCGCTCGCAGCCCAAACCGTTGAGACCCACGGGGCGGTGATGACTGAGTGTGATGTTGCAGCACCCGGTGTGGCCTATATTCGGGTGCAGCTAGCCGTGCCCATCGGTTTTACTGCGACTGCGGAGTCTCGGGCGGGACCGAAGACGCCCTAGCCAACGCCTCGGCAACAAACCCAAGCACCGTGACAGCACCGGCCTTATCCAGCGGAGAGTTCCGGTTGCCACACTTAGGCGACTGGACACATGAAGGACACCCCTCACTGCAGCCACAATTGGCAATGGCATTCATCGTGGCGGTGACCCAGGTGGTCGCATGACTGAAACCACGAGTTGCAAACCCGACTCCACCGGGGTGGCCGTCATAAACAAATACCGTGGGCGCTTGGGTATCCGGGTGTAAAACCAGCGACACTCCACCAATATCCCACCGGTCATTGGAAGCTACCAACGGCATCATCCCGATCATGGCATGCTCAGCAGCATGCAGGGCACCGGGCAATCGATCGGTGGTCAACCCCGCGGCAATAAACTCATCCGATGGCGCCGTAAACCATACCGCCTGGGTCACCAGTTCCCGCGCCCCCAAATCCAAGGGTTGCTCGTCGATGACTCGGCCACTGACCAGTTCTTTGCGCTGGTATGAGACCACCTGGTTGGTCACTCTGACCGGACCGTGTGCCCATGCCAGTTGGTCGTGTTCCGAGAATACCCGAGCGTCCTCATCCAAAATCTCGACATCGGTGACTTCGCGGGCCTGGGTGTAGTATTCGGGCTCGGCCCGAAGCACCACAACCGTGGAGTGCTCCTCATCAAGATCCTCGACCACCCAGGTACGGCCCTGGTGCATATACACGGCCCCCGGATGGGTTTGTGAATGGGCCTGTTCCGCACCGATTGACCCTAAAATTGCCCCGGTCTCGCCGTCGATAATCTGCATCGGTCCGCCGCCGGAATCACGCAGACTGATCATCCCGGCGGCATGCTGCGCATGAGTCCAATACCAGCCCGCCGGACGACGGCGAAGATACCCGCCAGCAGTCAGTTCTTCGACCAGATGGCGGACGTGGTCCGGATCCCCAAAGGAGGCGAAATCATCGGGTCGTAGTGGGATTTCAGCGGCCGCAGCACACAGGTGTGCAGAAAGAATGTGCGGGTTTTGCGGATCGATGACGTTATCTTCCACGGCTAGATCAAACACTGCCTGCGGGTGATGCACCAAATAGGTGTCCATCGGGTCATCGCCGGCGACATAGATTGCCACGGATCGCTGGCCTGAGCGGCCTGCCCGGCCAAGTTGTTGGAAAAACGACGCTCGGGTGCCCGGCCAACCCGCCACTACTACGCCGTCCAGACCTGCAATATCAATGCCTAACTCCAAAGCGGGGGTGGTCGAAACCGCCAAAAGCTTGCCGCTGTTGAGTTGGTCTTCAACTGCTCGGCGTTCTTCGGGAAGCAAACCTGCCCGGTAGGCCGCCGCTCGGCCCGGTAAGGACGGATCAACTTCGGCCAGGTTCCGTTTCACCATTTGTGCCATCGCTTCCGCGCCGCGCCGGGAACGAATAAACGCCACGGAACGCACCGAGTTCACGGCTAAATCGGACAGCATATCGGCACCGGTGGCAACCAGGGAGCGACGTAGCGGCGCGTTGTGTTCCCCGGTGGTTTGGGAAAATTCTGATTCCCAGAACCCTACAATGACCTCACCGTGCCCGGATGTATCCTCTTCCACACTGACAGCAGGAGCCCCGATGAGTGCCGAAAAACTTGCTGCCGGGTCCGCAGAGGTCGCTGATGCCCCAATACATACCAGGTCGGTATTGCCCAGTTGGGCACAGATCCGACGCAGCCGGGTCAACACCACGGCTACATGGGATCCAAAGACTCCTCGATAGGTGTGGGCTTCATCGATGATCACGAATTTCAGTTGCCGCAAAAACTGGGCCCATCCACCGTGGTTCGGCAAAATGCCCACGTGTAACATATCCGGATTGGTGACCAGCACGTTGGCGTGTTCGCGTGCCCAGGTACGGGCCTGCGGATCGGTATCACCGTCGTAGGTGCTCGGGCGCAACCAGGTCACGCCGTGGTCCGCAAGATACTGCCAGGAGGCGAACTGGTCGGCCCCCAGAGCTTTGGTTGGGGCCAAATACAAAGCAGTGGAACTGCCGTCAGCAAGAACCGTGGCAACGGGCATTTGGTAGCCCAAAGATTTCCCCGACGCCGTGCCGGTGGCTAGGACGACATGCTGGCCGGCGAGTGCGGTTTGTGCTGCAGCGACCTGATGTTCGAAGGGTTCGTGGACGCCGGTGGAGCCCACCGCGTCACGAAAAGCTGCTGGGACCTCGGAGGGCCAGACAGCAAACCTGGCAGTGCGTTCCGGCAAAACTCGGGTGTGGACCAACTGGTCTGGCACACGAGAATAACCGAGAAGCTCCGCCAGGTAGCCTGCAGCGTTGTGGCCCTCGTTGGACGTTATGGTTGGAAAGTCTGAGTCGCCCACTGATCTTTGGGATCCACATCTGGATGGCCCAGCACGACGACATCACCAATCGCAGTCCACCCCAAGTACCTGTAGAGCGCTTGGCCCTCCAGCCCGGCGATGAGCAGACCGGTTTCTACATCATCCTCTAATGCCAGCGAGCTGAGGTAGCGCATCGTTAATGAGCCAAGACCCTGACGACGAAAATCCGGTGCTGTCCAAATCTGGTCGAAAACCGCATACGTATCATCGACCACTGCAACACGACCGCGAGCGGCGAGTTTGTCGGGACCCACATCCGCAGCGCCGGTGGTACGGAACGCCACCAGGTACCATCCATCATTGCGGGTGACCTCAGCGGTAAATTGCTCCGGCACGATGGGTTCTTCAACATCTTGCTGGCTCATATCGGTGACCATCACCAGTTCATCAACACCGATTGGACGCAAGCCAGTTTTATCCGCGAAGTACTTGGCAGCCGAACCCGCTGGCTGAGTTTTCTTGGGCAGATCAGCGGCTACAATCAACTGGCGGGTCGGGTGTTTCATGATTTCTTCGGCGACAGCCTTCAACACGTCATCGGAAACATTCGTGACCACATACTCCCAGATATCTTCGCCAGCTTGATTCGATTCTGGGGTGCGCAGGGCAGCATGAATATTGCCCTGAGTGGTCAAATGATAATTCCGGATCCGCGCACGTCCGGTCAACCACGCGGTGGCAAGTTCGTCTGTCAGTGAAGTAGTGATAGCCATGCACCTAGAATAGCCCCAGTCTCGCTCTAAGCCCAGCCGCAGGTCACGAGATTGCACAAGCGTCACGAACTTGTAACCCTTAAGAAAGCCACTACCTAAGCCAAACCGCTCAACCCGTTGTGAAGAGAACTCTCGAGATGAACCCTCAAAATAAAATCGCGTTGTACTACCACTTCGCACCCATCGAAGAACCACAGGCTGTTGCGCTGTGGCAAAAAGAGCTGTGCAAACGTCTCGGCTTGAAGGGCCGGATCATCATTTCCGAGCACGGTATTAACGGTACCGTCGGTGGCCCGATTCGCGCCGTGAAAGAATACGTCAAAAACACGCGCGGTTACGAGCCCTTCAAAGAGCTCGAAGTCAAATGGTCAGACGGCTCGGCAGACGATTTCCCACGCCTCAGTGTCAAAGTCAAACCTGAACTGGTGGCATTTGACCGCCCAGAAGAGATTAAAGTAGCCCCGGGAAATCAGGTTTTGGGTACCGCACCACACCTGAGCCCGGAAGAAGTCAATGAACTGGTGGCCCAGCGTGAAGCCGAAGGTCGGCCGGTCACCTTCTTTGACGGTCGCAACGCATTCGAAGCCCAAATTGGGAAATTCAAAAACGCCGTCGTCCCAGACACCACGACCACCCGGGATTTCGTGGCTGAACTCGAATCCGGCAAATATGACCACCTCAAAGACCAGCCCATCATCACCTACTGCACCGGCGGGATCCGCTGCGAGGTGCTCACGGTATTGATGGCCAACCGCGGGTTCCAAGAGCTCTACCAAATTGACGGTGGGATCGTCCGCTATGGCGAAACCTACGGTGACCAGGGCTTGTGGGAAGGCTCACTGTATGTCTTCGATGACCGGATGGCCCTGAACTTTTCCGATGAGGCCAAAGTGATCGGCTCGTGCCAGCTGTGTAACACTCCGACGTCGGATTTACGAAACTGCACGGATCCGGGATGTAAAACCCTGGCCGTTGTCTGCGAAGAATGTCACGAATCCCACTCTGACCGTGTGTGCGAAACCTGTCTGGCAAATGCGGAGACGGCGGCCAAATAATGCATCCTGCTCCTGTTGCGAACGCCGAAGCGATCGCCGCACTACGCCAAGACTTCATCTCCGCCGGATACACCACCGACAACGTCGCTGAACTGCTCGGGCCCACTGCCACGGCCGCGCTGCATCGTGAACAACACATTCCGGCACAGCGTGCCCTGGCGCAACCATTGGCCGAAGGAAACCGGCTGGCCGGGTTGATCAGCTGTTTCATGCTGGCCCAGCCCATAAGCCGGCCAACCGCCGAAAAACTTTTTGCCACGCTTGGTCTTGAGGCGGCGCTGGCACTAAACATCATCACCCTCAATGCCGACGACGACGTGGTTGCCACCGTCGATATTTCAGCGTATGCCACCGACCACCCGGGAGACATGTGGGTGGCCTCGGACCAGACCGCACTGCAGCTAGGTAAACCGCTACCGGCCGACCACATTCTGGGGGTGGGCAAAGCCTCGATGACCCTGGCCGAGATCACCCCGCGCCACCGGGTCAACAGCGCCCTGGATATTGGTACCGGGTGCGGGATTCAAGCGCTCCACTTATTAAGTCACGCTGACCACGTCACGATCACCGATATTTCCACCCGCGCCTTAGCGTTTGCGGTCTTCAATATCCTGCTCAATGCCCCTGTGCTGGAGGTGGACCCAAATAATTTGGCAGAGCGCGTGACCGTCGCGGCCGGCAATATGTTAGCCCCCGTAACCGGCCAGGCCTTTGACCTGGTCGTGACCAATCCGCCGTTTGTCATAGCACCGTCGCACAACGTCACCACCCACACGTATCGTGAAACCGGGCGCACCGGCGACCAACTGGTGCAAGAACTCATCTCAACTATCGATACCGTCTTGGTCGATGGAGGAGAGGCCGTGATGTTGGCCAACTGGGAAATGTTTGGCGAAAACGACGCCTGGCACAGCAGACTGGAAACCTGGCCGGCCGAGACAATGGACATCTGGGCGATCCAACGGTCCAGTTCCGACCCGGCACAATACGCCGAGATCTGGCTACAGGACTCCTCCGAGCACCTCGAGCCGCAGGCCTACCGTCGGGCATATGCCAACTATCTGGCAGACTTCGAAACCCGCGGCGTGACCCAAATTGGGTTCGGCTGGGTGTGGTTACGCAAACGCGGCGCCAACCACCCAAGACCGCTGCACAGATTTGAATACCTGACCCATCCCGTGCACCAGCCGGTGGCCGAAGCTTGGGCAGCATCGATCAACAAATACGACGCCGTCTATAACAGTGCCACCACCGATGACGAATGGGCCCTGGCGGATGTCCACATCGTGGCTCCGGACTGGGTTACGTATGAGCAGTATCAACGGTTTGGCGCCGAGCACCCGGAGGTGCTCATGGCCCGATCGGGCGCAGGTTTCGGGCGACATATTCAGTTGGATACCGCTACTGCAGCGGTACTGGGAGCCGCCGACGGCGAATTGTCCGCGGGACAACTCGTGGCGGCCGTGGCAGGATTACTAGGATTAGACGACAAGCAGACCAGCACGTTGCAACAATCCATCACGGCGTTATACGTTGATGGATTTGTTGAGGAATTCGAGCCCGCTCATGCCACCGGTTAGATTAGTGTTGAAGCTGCTGCAAAGAAAAGGAGCCACGTGAGCGCAAAAAGTTCTGCATCAACCAATGGTGATGTCACCAGATTGGTGATCGTGGAATCCCCGGCCAAGAGCCGCTCCATCGCCAAATTTTTAGGCGATGGCTGGATTGTTGATTCCTCGGTGGGCCACATTCGGGACCTGCCACGCCCATCTGATTTGCCCGCGGACATGAAAAAAGGTCCCTACGGCAAATTCGCGGTGGACACCGAAGACGGGTTCGAACCCTACTACGTGATCGCAGACGATAAGAAAAAGAAGGTCGCCGAACTCCGCAAAGCGCTCAAAAACGCCGACGAACTCTACCTGGCAACGGATGCTGACCGGGAAGGTGAAGCGATCGCCTGGCACCTGCTCGAGGTGCTCAAACCCAAAGTCCCGGTCTACCGCATGGCCTTTACCGAAATCACTGAAGAAGGCATCCAGCGCGCCCTAGAAAATATTCGCGAAATCGACACCGACCTGGTCGATGCGCAAGAAACCCGGCGCATTCTCGACCGGCTCTACGGGTATGAAATCTCCCCGGTACTGTGGCGTAAAGTCGGGCCCGGACTGTCTGCCGGACGTGTGCAATCGGTCGCCACCCGCCTGGTGGTCGAACGTGAACGCGAACGCATGGCCTTCGTTCCCGCAGGCTACTGGGACATCACCGCAGACTTTGTGACCGACGCCGAAGAGACCTTCGCGGCAAAACTCTCCGCCGTCGATGAGCAGCGCGTGGCCACCGGCCGCGACTTCAACGACGACGGTGAACTCAAACCCAAAGCCGACGTCGTCCACCTCGATGAGGCGTCGGCGAAATCGCTGGCTTCCGGATTGGAAAACAGCGAATTCACCATCACTTCGCTCGAGGACAAGCCCTACCGGCGTCGTCCGGCCGCACCCTTTACGACTTCGACGTTGCAGCAGGAGGCCTCGCGCCGGCTGCGGTTTACTTCGCGGGTGACGATGCAGGTCGCGCAGCGCCTATATGAAAACGGGTACATTACCTATATGCGTACCGACTCGGTCGTGCTGTCGACCCAGGCGATTTCGGCAGCCCGCAATCAGGCCACGGAATTGTACGGTGGCGACATGGTGCCCGATAAACCGCGCTACTACACCTCCAAGAACACGGCCGCCCAGGAAGCCCACGAAGCGATCCGTCCGGCGGGGGACTACTTCCGCACCCCGTCGCAGGTGAAAAACTCGCTGACCGCCGATGAGTTCCGACTCTATGAACTCATTTGGAAACGCACGGTGGCTTCGCAGATGATTGACGCGACCGGGTACACCGCGACCGTCAAAATTGCTGGCACCTCGGCCGAAGAGACCCCGCGGGTCGCAGAATTCTCAGCTTCGGGAACCGTTATCACCGTCCCGGGCTTCATGAAGGCCTACGAATCGGACCAGAAGTCAGTGCCGGGTGAAAAACAAGCCCGCGACGACGCACGACTGCCGGATATGACCGAGAGGCAAATACTCGAAGCCCGCAATATGGAAGCCGAAGGTCACGAAACCACACCACCGGCCCGCTATACCGAGGCCTCGCTGGTAGCCGAACTGGAAAAACGCGAAATCGGTCGACCATCGACCTATGCACCGACCATTTCAACGATCATCGACCGCGGATACGTGCGCAAGCGCGGCTCGGCGTTGGTGCCGTCGTGGATTGCGTTTTCGGTGATCCGGTTGCTGGAAGAACACTTCGGCCAGTATGTCGACTACAAATTCACCGCCCGGATGGAAGATGACCTCGACCAGATCGCCGCCGGGCAGATGGATCGCCAAGACTG
>Ga0209487_1003981_pt1 | contig 11492 bp, 7 predicted proteins | sample Poulit2012_FD_187524 | JGI IMG/M metagenome (GOLD analysis project Ga0209487, IMG submission 187524) | Agricultural soil microbial communities from Georgia to study Nitrogen management - Poultry litter 2012 (SPAdes) (version 2) | ecosystem: Environmental > Terrestrial > Soil > Agricultural land... | reverse complement strand
CAATTGACGTGAGCCGTTAGGCGTAAGGCGTAAAGCGTGATGCGTAATTCGTACCTCGGGATTCGTAATGTAAAAATCCACAGGCCACTGACCACTGACCCCTCATCACGCCTAAGCGATAGCGAAGGCGCTTCTAAACCAGCGAGGTGTAACGAGCGACTAAACACGGAATAGCCAAAGGCTGGAGCCAACTAAATGTTATTTTATAATTGACGTATTATTAACGATAAACTATTCTGTTTAATATTTACTTTTTTGCATCGCCCAAAAAAGTAACAAAAAACTCTAGCCCGGAAACAAAAAAGACGGTCCATTACGGATACGATTACCTAAAAATAAAGTCTTCGACGGTTATTTTCTTAACGGCAATCCTATCCTATGGACACCTCGTTTTTTTGTTAAGGGGCGATTCTAGTAGTTTTACTTCTCGTATAAACTTTTTATTACATTCGTTACAATCGAATTCGTTAAGATTAATCTAGCCACAGACTTTTGATCACTAACCAACGAACCCTAATCCATGCCTGAACGACAGTGAAGGCAGTTCTAAACTAGCGAAGGGAACCGAGCGACTAAACCGTTGGCGCTTGCGACAACACTAAACGATTAAACAAATTACGAAGAATAAGTAAAGTCGTTATCAAAACTACTATCGGGATTCGTGAAGCGTGATGCGTAAAGCGTGAAGCGTATTGCCTGAGTGGCAGCGAAGGCACAATTAACGTGAGCCGTGAGCCGTAAGGCGTGATGCGTAATTCGTAACTCGGGATTCGTAATGTAATAATCCACAGGACACTGACCACTGACCCCCGACCACTGATCACGTCTGAGCGATAGCGAAGGCGCTTCTAAACCAGCGAGGTGTAACGAGCGACTAAACACGGAATAGCCAAAGGCTGGAGCCAACTAAATGTTATTTTATAATTGACGTATTATTAACGATAAACTATTCTGTTTAATATTTACTTTTTTGCATCGCCCAAAAAAGTAACAAAAAACTCTAGCCCGGAAACAAAAAAGACGGTCCATTACGGATACGATTACCTAAAAATAAAGTCTTCGACGGTTATTTTCTTAACGGCAATCCTATCCTATGGACACCTCGTTTTTTTGTTAAGGGGCGATTCTAGTAGTTTTACTTCTCGTATAAACTTTTTATTACATTCGTTACAATCGAATTCGTTAAGATTAATCTAGCCACAGACTTTTGATCACTAACCAACGAACCCTAATCCATGCCTGAACGACAGTGAAGGCAGTTCTAAACTAGCGAAGGGAACCGAGCGACTAAACCGTTGGCGCTTGCGACAACACTAAACGATTAAACAAATTACGAAGAATAAGTAAAGTCGTTATCAAAACTACTATCGGGATTCGTGAAGCGTGATGCGTAAAGCGTGAAGCGTATTGCCTGAGTGGCAGCGAAGGCACTTCTAAACCAGCGAAGGGAACCGAGCGACTAACCCGTTGTCGCTTGCGACAACACTAAGCGATTAAACAAATTACGAAGAATAAGTAAAGTCGTACTACCAACTAGAAACTACCAACTAAGAACTAGTAACTAAGAACTAGCAACTAACAACACATTTACATAACTAAAACTTCCTCGTTTCCATACATTTCCTTATTTTTGTTAGTCATTTTAGAAATGTTAATTATTTAGGGGAGAATAAAATTATGAAAAACACCAAAATTGCCGTAATCGGTTTAGGATATGTAGGCTTGCCATTAGCGCGTTTGTTTGCTACAAAATATCCGGTTGTAGGATTTGATATCCATCAAGAACGAGTACAAGAGTTGAATGATGGGCATGACTTTACTTTGGAAGTAGAAGATGACATTCTGCAAGAAGTATTAGTGAAGAGCAATCCAATTAGCGATAAGAAGAATGTAGGTCTTTATTGTTCCGCATCATTAGATGATATAGCCGATGCAAATGTATATGTTGTAACCGTACCTACACCTGTAGACGAACACCATAGACCAGATTTAACACCTTTAATTAAAGCTAGTGAGACCGTAGGGAAGGTGTTGAACAAAGGCGATATCGTAATTTATGAGTCTACCGTATATCCTGGGGCAACAGAGGATGATTGTATTCCAATCCTAGAAAAGAGTTCTGGACTTAAATTTAACAAAGACTTCTTTGCTGGGTACTCGCCAGAGCGTATCAACCCAGGCGATAAAGAACATACTGTAGAAAAAATATTGAAGGTAACCGCAGGGTCTACTCCAGAAATAGGGGAGAAGGTAGATGCGTTATATAAATCGGTCATTACCGCTGGAACGCATTTAGCACCTAGCATTAAAGTAGCGGAGGCTGCAAAGGTGATAGAGAACGCACAGCGAGATATTAACATTGCCTTCGTAAACGAACTAGCGAAGATTTTTAATATTCTTGAAATAGATACTCACGCTGTTTTAGAGGCAGCAGGCACAAAATGGAATTTCCTTCCGTTTAAACCAGGTTTAGTTGGCGGGCACTGCATTGGGGTAGACCCATATTACATCGCACAAAAAGCCCAAGAAGTAGGCTATCACCCAGAGATTATCCTTGCAGGTCGTAGATTAAACGATTCTATGGGACAGTATGTGGCTTCGGAAGTAGTGAAAGGAATGATTAAGAAAGGTATTGACGTAACCAAAGCAAAAGTATTATTACTGGGGGTAACTTTCAAGGAAAACTGTCCAGACATCCGCAATACTCGCGCAATGGATGTGTATCATGCCTTAGTAGATTATGGAGTAAAAGTAGGAATTTACGATCCATGGGCTAAACCAAAAGAGGTAAAGGATGAATATGGCGTTTCATCGTGCAATACTTTAGATGTCCTACATAAGGATGTTGAAGATTGTGATAGAGTTTACGATGCTATCGTACTAACTGTGGCACACAAAGAGTTCTTGGATTTAGACCTAAAACAATACGGAAAACCAACACATTTTATCTATGATGTAAAAGGCGTATTGCCGTTGGGCGTTGCAGATGCGAGATTGTAGAACGTGAAACTTTAATATAATAGTAGTAAAGACGCAAATCATTGCGTCTTTATTATTTTAGGATACGAGTATCAGTGCCGTCCGTCGCTTCGCTTAGAGTTCAGTTTCCTGAAGCCAACAAGTTGGCCTGGAAAAGCAGATTGATTTTGCTCTGGAAAATCGAATGGTTGAGTTTTTACTTAATTTAAACGTAGAAAAAACGTACACAATGAAAATACTTTACAGCTCAATCTCATCTGTTCAGAAGCTTGTTTTGTAATCGTGAAGCGTCAGTCGAAATCCGAAATTCGTGAATTATATTGCGTGTTATTCTGTGTATAATCTATGGACAGAATGGGTCAGTAAAAATAATCAAACTGAATTTTAATCCTTGACCAAAACTCATCTGCTGTTTGCCATAGGCAAACGCACTGCTCTATCTTTAAGTAGCTGCTACTTAAAGCTACTCCTCTTTTGTTTTAAACCCGAACCTCCTTCACAACTATCCACTAATCAAGATTCTTTAAATACACTTGATTACAATCCCCGAAGCTTGCCAGCTCGTACTAGAAGCTGGAGCTATGGCAAAAGGAGGAGAGATTTATGTCTTTGATATGGGGGATTCTATGAAAATAATGGATTTAGCAAAACGTATGATCCAACTTTCTGGATTGCAATATCCGACCGATATCGACATTGAGATTTGTGGTCTTCGTCCTGGAGAAAAGATTTATGAAGAGCTATTGGCCGATGGGGAAAACACGCAACCTACCTACCATGAGAAGATTATGATTGCCAAGGTGTGCGAAAATAATATTATTGGATTTGACAAAATTATAGATAAGCTAATAAATCTTCCAGTAGGCTTAAATCAGGAAGCGTTTAATCTGAAGTTGGTTGGAATAATAAAAATGCTAGTACCAGAATATAAATCCCAAAATTCGATTTATAAATATCTTGATGAGATAGCAGTAATTGACTCCAATAGCGATACGCGAGAAAATCTTAGCAGTATCCCTGCTTCTTTAAAGGATTTGATGGATCAACCTTCTCGAAATATCTCATAACATCGTAGTGGGAGCGCGATATATTGCTGTGTATCGGTTATACATGCTGCGATTGCATACGAAGGGGAGTCTGATTATTAGCAAATTAATTTGTGTTCATTATTTGATTTAAAGTGATTGTGTGAGTATAAGTGAATGAACAATGCACTTAATGTAATGGGCATAACGATTAAAAGCAAGAATTATATTCATAAATCTTAGCCTTTCTCTATGTCGCTCCTCCGTAAGATAGAACCTACGGTGTTCCTAATACCATCCTCAAAACACGAAAAAATACCTTATAAACCTTCGATATGCAACTTGTTTTGTGCAGAACGAAAGGTTTAATTAATATCCTAAATACTACCCGAATATTATAAAATAAAATTCATGTTAATTTTAACGTTAAAATGTGTATTATTGCACAGACTTAGGCGTGAGGTACAAAGTACTAAATAGTTAACAGTAAATTTAGTAAGTGCACACGGTATTATTCTTCTCTTTATAGAGAAAATACTAGCATAAGTTGCTATCTTTAATGCATATTAGAAGAGTGTTAAATAATGTAGGACTGATAGTAATACTGTTTTACTCCCCCGTAATTAAGAATATAGCATAGTCTCTGTTTAACATATTTTTGTTAAACGATGTTGTGTTTTTGTGGTAAGTAATAATTAAAAGTATATTGGCTCATGAAATTTTCTAAAGCAGTAAAAGAACGTTTAAAAAAACAAACACCACGTTGGTTTGTTTTTCTTGTAGATATTCACTCTACCATTATGTCCTTTATTGTTGCCTTAGCAATAGTTTGGCAGTCGGATTGGAATATAGGATTAAAGAACTCAGCAATAATAGCCTGCGTAGCTTTTTTAGTTTATCCGCTTTCTTATCTGTTTTTTAAAACCTACATGGGAATCATCCGTCATACAGGATTGCGAGATATAGTAAACGTGCTAAAAGCTTCTTCTTTTGCTTTGCTTTTATTACTTATCGTTCTATACACCATCGACTCTCCGTATCCGAAACAGAGTTTTACTCTAGTAGTGTTGCATTATTTATTGACCACTAGTTTTTTGGTTTTTTTAAGAATTTTATATAAACATATTTTTTTGCAGTTTATTCAACCACATAGAGATACATCGAATTTATTGATATATGGCGCAGGAATCTCTGGTATTATAACCTTTAATGCTTTGCAAGCAGATGGGCATATTGGGAACTCAGTCTATGCTTTTATCGATGATAACCCAAAGTTACATCGAAGTCGTATTAATGGGGTAAAAGTAATCTCTCCAGAACAAGTTACCAAAGAGCTGATAGCTAAAGAAGAGATAGAGGAAATTATTATTTCCATTCAAAACATTGAATCAGCCGCTCTAAATAAAATTGTAGCGCTTTATGAGGGCTTTCCTGTAAAGCTGAAGATTGTGCCTCCCGTGAGTAATTGGATCGATGGAAACTTGGAGGCAAAACAAATTCAGGATATTCGAATAGAAGATTTACTTGGACGTAAAACTATTCATTTAGAAAAGGACTCTATCCGCAAGGAGGTGGAAGGGAAGGTAGTGCTAGTAACTGGTGCCGCAGGCTCTATAGGAAGTGAGATTTCTAGGCAACTTTTAAGCTATCCGTGCAAAAAAATAGTGTTGCTAGATCAAGCAGAATCTGCATTATATGAATTGCAGCAAACATGCTCAAGCAGTATAAAAAAGAATGCTATAGATGTGGAGTTTGTAATTGGTGATATTCGTGATTACAATAGGGTAGATAGTGTTTTTCGCGTATTCCAACCAGACATCGTTTTTCATGCAGCGGCCTATAAGCATGTGCCACTTATGGAGCAAAACCCTTACGAAGCAATCGCTACCAATATCAAAGGAACTAAACATCTTGTAGATGCAGCAGACCAGTATGATGTTGAAAAGTTTGTTATGATTTCTACCGATAAAGCGGTTAATCCAACTAACGTAATGGGGGCAACAAAAAGAGTTGCCGAGCTTTATGTAAACTACTTTACTAAAAGAAAAAGCAAAACCAACTTTGTAATTACCCGATTTGGGAATGTATTGGGGAGCAATGGATCGGTAATTCCTCTATTTCGAAATCAATTGGCAAACGGTGGACCATTAACGGTTACACATCCTGAAGTAACTAGATACTTCATGACCATTCCTGAAGCCTGCCAACTAGTGTTAGAAGCTGGAGCTATGGCAAAAGGAGGCGAGATTTTTGTCTTCGATATGGGCGAATCAATGAAAATTATGGATTTAGCAAAACGTATGATTCAACTTTCAGGATTTCAATATCCAACCGAAATCGATATTGAAATTTGTGGCTTGCGACCAGGGGAAAAGATTTATGAAGAGCTATTGGCAGATGGAGAAAATACACGCCCAACACATCATGAGAAAATTATGATTGCTAAAGCTCGTGAAAATAATATCGAAAACTTTGCAGAGATTATAGAGAATCTAACTTTGCTACCCCTAGATCCAAGTCAAGAAAAGTTTAACATGAAATTGGTGCTAACTTTAAAAGACCTAGTCCCAGAATATAAATCAAAAAATTCAATTTATGAGAGTATGGATCAAGCCTAATTACGATAGGATATGAAAGTATGCGAACTAATGCGAATTGATGGTTTTATTGATTGCCTATAAAGTGTTATAAAACTCTAAATTACTATTGGGAAACTACAAAGGAAACCGCTTGCAGAGTCAGAGTCAATCTCCGTAATCTGAAAGAGACCTTCGTGTCCTCAGGTTTCCTTTCCCGCTGAAATCCTAAGTTTTTCACTTGTAGGAAATACAACAAACTTCTTGCCTTCTTTCTCTACTTAAAATTCCTGCTAAAGTAGTAGTGAGCCAACAGTGTTCATAAAACCTATATTTATTCCAAGCCTCGTCCCCCTACTTCAAGTCTCCTTTATCCCAAGTTGCTCCTGCGAATAGCACAAAGCCATTTTGACTTTTTTTGATTTATAATAATATATTAAAAATAGAATATTTGTCTGTTAAAATTGTATTTTTGACAAATCTAAACTAACTATTAATCATTAAAATAGAATGTAGATGTCAGGAATTGTTGGATATATAGGAAAAAAAGATGCATATGCTGTGCTTATTCATGGCTTGAATCGTTTTGAGTTTCGTGGGTACGATAGTATAGGAACGGCTGTCTTAGCAGCTAATGAATTTCAAATTCACAAACATGCTGGTAGGTTAGCCGCATACAAAGAAGCGGTAGGAGAAAACCTGCCAAAGGGAAATATTGGGATTGGACATTCAAGATGGGCAACCCACGGAATAGCCAATGATATAAATGCGCATCCGCATGTTTCTAATTCTGGACGACTGGCGATTGTACATAAAGGTATCGTTGAAAACCACGCTAGTTTAAAAGAACAGCTTTTAAAAGAAGGCTTTGAGTTTAAGTCGGAAACCGATACCGAAGTACTGATCAATTGGATAGAACATATTCGAAATGCCAATGGATATAATTTGTTAGAATCTATTCAAATAGCATTGAATCAGGTGGTTGGTGCTTATTCTTTAATTATTTTAGACAGGGATGAAGAGGCAATGTACGCCGTTAGAAAAGGCGCACAACTTGTAATTGGCGTAGGCGAAGATGAGTATATAGTTGCAACCGATAGTACCCCAATAAATGCATATACCGATCAAGTGATCAATATGGAGGAGGAAGATGTGTATCGTTTGGTTCCAGGAAAAGAAGTCCAGGTGTTAAACCTAAAAAATATTGAGAAAACACCCGTTATTGAGAAACTAGAGGAGGCTTTAGATATCATTGAAAAAGATGGATTTGCTCACTTTATGCTAAAAGAAATATACGAGCAACCAAAAGCGATAGTTGACTCTTATAGAGGTCGACTAAATGCAACCGAGGCTTGGGTTCGGTTGGGAGGAATAACAGAATATCGAAATAAATTAAATAAAGCATCGCGAATTATTTTTGGAGCTTGTGGTACTTCTTGGCATGCTGCCTTGGTAGGAGAATATCTTATCGAAGAGATGGCGCGAATTCCAGTTGAGGTAGAATATGCTTCGGAATTCCGCTATAGAAATCCAATAATAGGCAGCGAAGATGTGTTTGTTGCCATATCGCAATCTGGTGAAACAGCCGATACAATTGCCGCCATTGAACTTGCAAAAGAGAAGCAGGCTTTGATTTATGGAATTTGTAATACCGTGGGCTCTACTATTTCTAGGATGTCGCATGCGGGTTCTTATATCCATGCTGGACAAGAAATTGGAATCGCCTCAACAAAAGCCTTCACCACTCAAGTAGTTATATTAACATTAATGGCTTTACAGCTTGCAGATTATAGAGGACATATATCAAAATCCCAATTAAGTACCATCTTGAGCGAATTGGAGCGTATACCTGATAAAATAAAAGAGATATTGAAGCTAGATGATCGGATAAAAGCCATCGCTAAAGAATATCATGAAGCAAATAACTTCTTATTCTTAGGGCGTGGTGCAAACTATCCGATTGCTTTAGAAGGAGCGTTGAAACTAAAAGAAATCTCTTATATTCACGCCGAAGGTTATCCAGCAGCGGAAATGAAACACGGTCCAATTGCTTTGATAGACGAAGACATGCCAACGGTAGTTTTGGCTACCAACGATAGTGCATACGATAAAATTGTATCGAACATTCAAGAAGTAAAAGCACGAAAAGGTAGAGTAATTGCGATTGTTAATGAAGGCGATACGGTGATTAAAGATATTGCAGATCATACCATTGAAATTCCAGCGACCTTAGAGATATTCGCACCATTACTAACCGTTGTTCCACTGCAATTACTAGCGTATCATATCGCAGTATGGCGAGGAGCAGACGTGGATAGCCCAAGAAACTTAACAAAGTCGGTTACGGTAGAGTAATTTTATGTTGATTCGTTTCCCGTAATGCGAGATAATGCTATTTAAAGTAAAAAACCTCCTTTTGTGGAGGTTTTTTATTTGTTTACATACTTCCTTCCTATTCGTTACGGAGTTATCTAGTTGCTAGTTGCTAGGTGGTAGCACGACTATACTTATTCTTCGTAATTTGTTTAATCGCTTAGTGTTGTCGCAAGCTCCAACGGTTTAGTCGCTCGCTATGCTTCGCTTGTTTAGAAGTGCCTTCATTGCCATTCAGGCAATAAGGATTACGCTTTACGCCTTACGCCTTACGGATCTAGGGAGGTCAGTGGCCTGTGGCGAGGGGGCGAAAATTATATAGGGACGCTTAAATGGCTTCATAGCCTTTGGCTATTACGCGGTTAATCGGTGAATCGTTTAGTCGCTCGCTATGCTTCGCTAGTTTAGAAGTGCCTTCGCTATCGCTCAGACGTGATCAGTGGTCGGGGGTCAGTGGTCAGTGTCCTGTGGATTATTACATTACGAATCCCGAGTTACGAATTACGCATCACGCTTTACGCCTCACGGATCACGTCAATTGTGTCTTTGCTATCGCTCTATCTACGAGGGGGCGAGGGGGTGCCTTGGCGAGAGGGCGAATGTTACGTGACTTTACTTATTCTTCTTGAACGTTATGACGTTATGTTGTTATGGTCTTCGCTAGCTCAGACGTGATGAGGATTCGGAGTTCAGTGGTCTGAATAATCTTAACGAATTAAAATGTAAAGATTATACTCCAAAGTTACTACGAGAAGTAAAATTACTTGAACTGACCGTTGCGCAGGACATCGAGTGTGGACCGTAAGTGCTGGCGTTAAGAAATAAAACCTGTCAGCTGTAAGTATACATCGAAGGCAATAGGCTTAATCTGACTTTTTATTTTAGTCAGCACTTGCGAGTGTTGACCGATGTACAAGTATGGTCTAGACTTTTTTGTTACTTTTTGCGGCGATGGAAAAAAGTAAAATATAAGACAGAGAAGTTTTACGTTAGTAGGATGTCAATATTCAAAGTAAAATTATGGTGGTTACGGTGCTGTTGGCACCTACGCGGTTAATCGGTGAATCGTTTAGTCGCTCGGTTCCCTTCGCTAGTTTAGAAGTGGCTTCGCTATCGCTCTATCTACGAGGGGGCGAGGGGGTGCCTTGGCGAGAGGGCGAATGTTACGTGACTTTACTTATTCTTCTTGAACGTTATGACGTTATGTTGTTATGGTCTTCGCTAGCTCAGACGTGATGAGGATTCGGAGTTCAGTGGTCTGAATAATCTTAACGAATTAAAATGTAAAGATTATACTCCAAAGTTACTACGAGAAGTAAAATTACTTGAACTGACCGTTGCGCAGGACATCGAGTGTGGACCGTAAGTGCTGGCGTTAAGAAATAAAACCTGTCAGCTGTAAGTATACATCGAAGGCAATAGGCTTAATCTGACTTTTTATTTTAGTCAGCACTTGCGAGTGTTGACCGATGTACAAGTATGGTCTAGACTTTTTTGTTACTTTTTGCGGCGATGGAAAAAAGTAAAATATAAGACAGAGAAGTTTTACGTTAGTAGGATGTCAATATTCAAAGTAAAATTATGGTGGTTACGGTGCTGTTGGCACCTACGCGGTTAATCGGTGAATCGTTTAGTCGCTCGGTTCCCTTCGCTAGTTTAGAAGTGGCTTCGCTATCGCTCTATCTACGAGGGGGCGAGGGGGTGCCTTGGCGAGAGGGCGAATGTTACGTGACTTTACTTATTCTTCGTGAACGTTATGACGTTATGCTAACCTGTCATCCTATGTTTGCAAAGTAAGATTTATATTCTCCTGCTGCCGCGAGAATTTTTCTCGTGGCCCACGTTGCTTTGCTTTGCATCTTCGATAACGGTACCTTGGCGTATAAATGTTGTCCAATATGCTACCCTTTCAGGGCGAACATAGTATTCTGCTAATAAAGTATCTTTTATACAAAGTGCTCAAAGGGGTACAGCCAATGATAACCTCCGATGAAATCGGGGGAGAGCCTATCCGACAAAAGCCACGAGAGAGGACTCTCGCGGCAGCGGAAGAGAGAGGGAAGGACGAGTATGTTTTAACCACAACCAAATCCTAAACGATTAAATCGAACGAAGTGACATCCCACGATACGAACGGGACAGTTAACCGATTCACCGCGTAGTAACCAAAGGTTACGAGGTCATATAAACGTATATCATAGATTCACAACGATAGAGACGCAAGGTTTTTCCTCTCCGTAGTAGCCATTCGTCTGTTATGATTCTGGATTTCCGAATTCTCGGGACAAACGAATAACCGATTAACGAATTGCGAATGTACAGATGGCAACAAAATATATAGCATTTCTCCCATAATTCCATCCTTTCAATCGGGTTGATGCTATTCGATATGTACCTTTAAATTTTGACATTTGGATATGCAAACGAAAGTTGCACTATAAGTTAAGCAGCATGTTTGTAATTAATTTTTCTGTTATTAAATTCTTCAATGGTCATGTAGTTTAGGTAAGAGTGTCGTCTTTTTTTATTGTACCACAAC
>Ga0209487_1003980_pt1 | contig 11495 bp, 9 predicted proteins | sample Poulit2012_FD_187524 | JGI IMG/M metagenome (GOLD analysis project Ga0209487, IMG submission 187524) | Agricultural soil microbial communities from Georgia to study Nitrogen management - Poultry litter 2012 (SPAdes) (version 2) | ecosystem: Environmental > Terrestrial > Soil > Agricultural land... | reverse complement strand
GACCGGTTTGGCGACGGCCTTGTTGAACTGTCGGGCGGGCATGAGCTGATCAACGATGTGCACCAGTGGCTGGGCACAGGCTACACAGGCGCAGCGGTTGTTCTGGGCCTTGTTTTTGCGCGCAAAACGGCCGGCCTGTTGAGGGATGTGGCTGTTTTCAGGCGCGCCGACCGGGCCTGGATGCCGGCCTTTGCGCGCCATTATTTCAGGCCCGGGCATCATGCGCCGCCCTTTCATGAAGGCCGGTTTGATCCGGCACAGCGGCTGGTTTTTATCGGCCTGACTGTCAGCCTGGTGCTGGTGGCCGCCAGCGGCATCGTGCTGTTTGCTTTTGTTGACATGAGCCGGGCTGTTTTCATGTGGACCATACGGACGCACATCGCCGCTGCCTGGCTGCTGATCATCTCCACAATTTTGCATGTGCTGGCCGGGCTGGGCCTGCCGCGAACCCACCGCGGGCTGGTGCGCGCCATGTTTGGCGATGGCCGGGTGCGGCTTGGGCTGGCGCAAACGCTGTGGCCGGGCTGGGTCCGCGGGCAGCAGCATCAAAATGATCGGGCTGATGAGCTTTCTGGCGACGATGGAAGGCAGTAGCCGGCGCGGGCGCGGCAAGAATGCACACCCGAGGGCAGCCGTCTGCCTTGAAAGCCGCTACAAATACAGCCAGTAGTCAATCAGCCTGTCGCCCCACAGCAGCGCAACCCAGCCGGCGGCCGCCAGCCAGGGCCCGAAGGCCAGCGGAATGTCCTTGCTGCGCCGGGCAACTGCCATCATGGTGATGCCGGCTGCAGCGCCCATAAAGGACGACAGCAGAATGATGAGCGGCAGCATTTGCCAGCCCAGCCAGGCACCAAGGGCCGCCAGCAGCTTGAAATCGCCATAGCCCATGCCTTCCTTGCCTGTGGTCAGCTTGAACAGCCAGAACACCAGCCACAAGGTCAGATAGCCTGCCATGGCACCGATGAGGGCGTCTTCAATGCCGGCAAAAAGCCCCAGCCACAGATTGATGGCCAGGCCCAGCCAAAGCAGGGGCAGGGTGATGTGGTCCGGCAGCAGCTGGTGGTCAAGGTCAATGCCCGATGCGGCAATCAGCGCCCAGGTGAGAATGATGGCGGCCACCGCCTGCGGGCCGGGGCCGTAAACCAGAAAGACCGTGAGCGTGAGCGCTGCGGTCAGCAGTTCAACCAGCGGATAGCGCCAGGAAATGGGCTTTTGGCAGTGCCGGCAGCGGCGTTTCAGGATCAGCCAGCTCAGCACCGGAATATTGTCATGCCAGGCAATGGTATGGCCGCAACCGGGGCAGGCCGAACGCTCGCTGACCAGGCCGGGCGGTCGGGGGTTCTCGTCATTCCCGCTTTCGAGCTTCAGCAGTTCGCGGCACTGGCTGCGCCACTCGTGCATCAGGCGTGGCGGAAAGCGCAGAATAACAACATTCAGAAAGCTTCCAACCAGAAGGCCCAGAATGAAAACGGCGGTCCCGAGGACCGCCGGGTGAACAGCTGCCAGTGCCGCAATCATTACATCACTGCCGCCATCTTGAATATTGGCAGGTACATACCGACCACCATGCTGCCGACAATGCCGCCGATGAACACGATAATGATGGGTTCAAGCAGGCTTGAAAGGGCGTCAACAGTGTTGTTCACTTCTTCTTCGTATACGCCGGCAACGTTGTTGAGCATTTGATCCAGAGAACCGGCTTCCTCGCCAATCGCTGTCATCTGGACCATCAGCGGCGGGAAGAGCCCGGTTTGCTGCATGGAAAGCTGCAGCGAATGCCCGGTTGAAACATCGTCACGTATGGACAGGGTGGCGTTTTCGTAAACAATGTTGCCCGTGGCGCCGGCCACTGTTTTAAGACCTTCCACCAGCGGCACACCGGCTGAAAAGGTGGTGGCTAGGGTGCTGGCAAAGCGCGACAGCGCCGATTTTTCAAGCAGCGGCCCGATGATGGGCAGCTTGAGGGATACCCGGTCAAGCATTTCGCCAAAGCCCCGGCTGCGCTTTCTGAGCTGAATGAAACCGATGACTGCGGCCACAATGGCCAGCAGGATCAGCCAGCCTTTTGCCTGCAGGTAGTCGGATACGCTCACCAGAAAGCGGGTAAAGGCCGGCAGGTCGGCACCGTAGCTTTTGAACATGTCTTCAAACTGGGGAATGACCACCACCAGCAGCAGCGCGGCCACGCCGATGGCCACGGCAATGACGGCCGCCGGATAGAACAGCGCCTTCTTGACCTTGCCCTTGATCGACTCAATACGCTCGCGGTAGGTGGCCAGTGAATCAAGAACCTCTTCCAGCACCCCGGCGCCTTCACCGGCGCGCACCAGGCTGACGTACAGATCGTCAAAATGAACGCGATGCTTGCCCAGGGCTTCGGCCAGTGTGTTTCCTGCCTCAACATCGGTTTTGACCGTATTGACCAGCTTTTTCATGCGCGGGTTTTCGCTGGCCTGGGCGATGATATTGAAGGCCTGAACCAGCGGCAGGCCCGCGGCCAGCATGGTGGCCAGCTGGCGCGTAAAGGATGCAATGTCCTTGGCCTTGACCGGTTTTCCGGCGCCGCCAAACAGCGGCTTGGGCTTGCGCCGCACGCGGCCGGGTACAATTCCCTGCTGCCTGAGTTCGGCCTTGACGACCATTTCGTTTCGGCCGGTGCGCTCTCCCTTGAGCTTTTTACCGCGCCGGTCCTTGCCTTCCCACAGAAAGGTTTCCATCTCTTGCCGGGTTGTCGACATCGATTGCCGCTCCTGATTCCTCTTTGATGTGCAGAGCCTGAAGCCAAATCTGCACAGTTGTCCCTAATAAGGTGATTTTGCAGACAAATCACAAAAAACGCAAGGTGAGTCCGAACGTTGCGGTTTGGCCGCCGGGCATTAGGGGCCCTCGTCTGCAACGACGGTCACTGTTTGTTGCCAAAACTGCCGCAAGAGGCCTTGCGCAGGCCCGATAAGCGGACAGATCCGGTTTGGCCGTGCCTGGATTATGGTGTTTCCACGGGTGTGGCCGAAAAGTCTTTCCGGATTTGTTCCGCCTGTAAACAGCGCCGGGATTCATCAGTCCTTGGTCACGCGATTCATTTCATTCAGGCTGATCATTCCCTGCTTGACCTTGTTGAGCGCGGCCCGCCGCAGGTCAATAACACCCTCTGTGTCAGCCTGGTGGGCGATTTCTATGGCCCCGCCGTTGTTGAGAATGATCTTTTCCATTTCTTCGGATATGGGCATGACCTGGAAAACGCCGGTTCGGCCCTTGTAACCGCCGGTGCACTGATCGCATTCACCCGGGCCGTAAATCCGAATGCCTTCGGCGATTTCTTCTTCTTCAAAGCCGATGGCCAGCAGCTTTTCCTCCTCGACCTTTTCCAGCTTGCGGCAGCTGTGCAGGGTTCGTGCCAGGCGCTGGGCCAGGACCAGATGCAGGGTTGACACAATATTGAACGGCGCCACGCCCATGTTGACCAGGCGCGCCACGGTGGCCGGTGCATCGTTGGTGTGAAGCGTGGAAAGCACCAGGTGACCGGTTTGAGCCGCCTTGATGGCAATTTCAGCGGTTTCAAGGTCGCGGATCTCACCCACCATGACAATGTCGGGGTCCTGGCGCAGGAATGAACGCAGCGCGGCGGCAAACGTCAGTCCCTGCTTGGCGTTTTGCTGAACCTGGTTGACGCCCTGCATGCGAATTTCAACTGGGTCTTCTACAGTTGATATGTTGCGGCCTTCGTCATTCAAAATACCCAGCGCGGTGTACAGGGTGACCGTTTTACCTGAGCCGGTGGGGCCTGTGACCAGCACCATGCCATAGGGTTTGTTGATGGCCGAAAGGTAGTGATCGCGCTGGGCCGGTTCGAAGCCGAGCTTGTCGGGGCCCAGGTAGGCACCGGATGAATCAAGAATTCGCAGCACGATCTTTTCGCCCCACAGCGTGGGCAGCGTGGAAACACGAAAGTCGTAGGCGGTGGTTTTGGTGACGTTGAGCTTGATGCGTCCGTCCTGCGGAATGCGGCGTTCGGCAATGTCCAGGTTGGCCATGACCTTCAGCCTTGCAGCCAGGCGGGTGGCCATGCTTTTGGGCGGGGTCACCTGGGTGACCAGCACGCCATCGATGCGGAAGCGAACGCGGTAATCGTGCTCGTAGGGCTCGAAGTGGATATCGGAGGTGCCCTTGCGGATGGCGTCCAGCAGCACCTTGTTGACAAAGCGCACCACCGGCGCATCATCGGCGTCCGAGGCGGTGTCGGAGGATTCTGCGTCCTCGTCGGCCTCGAACTCCATGCCCTCCAGGCCCTCGTCACCCTCGGTCAGCTCGTCAAAAGCCTGGGATGAGCCCTGCAGGGCGCGATCAAGGGCCGACTCAATGGCGTTGTAGGGGGCCAGCAGCGCTTCCACCTGCATGCCGCTTGAAAAGCTCAGCTGGTCAATACCGGTGCGGTTGCCCGGATCGGCCATCGCCACATACAGGCGCTTGCCGCGCTTGAAGATGGGCACCAGCTGGTGCTGGCGAATCAGGTCTTCCTTCAGCTCGCTGGCGGGAGAGTTGCGCAGGTCCACGGCCGACAGATCAACCAGCGGGATGCCGAAGTCCTTTGCGGCAATGTGGGCGAAGCCCCGGGCATCAACGGCCTTTTCGCGCACCAGATGGCTGGTGAAGCTGCGCCCTTTTTCAGCGGCCTCGTCCATTAGCGCCAGCGCCTTGTCCTCTTCAAGGAGGCCCGCATCAACAAGCTTTCGGCCTAGGGCAGGCAAACGCATCATCGCGGCTGGCTGGGCAGACATGGCAACTCCTTCAGTACATGCAATACTTGCTATTGTTACCCAAATCCTACTGCTGGCCGCAGCTATTTGCAAAGCTGGCGGCTGCCCGGTCTGGACGCCTTGCAGGAATTGGGTGCACGCAGAAAGTTCGCGGCGTGCGAAAGCCGGACAGCATAATGGATGAAATCGCGCTGTGAAAGTTGCCGGAATGGAAATAATTGAAAGCCTTGCCGAGCTGGAAAGCATGCAGCAACAGCCGGCCCTGATCATGTATGGCGGCGCGCAATGCGCAGTTTGCGCATCGTTAAAGCCAAGAATTGACTTGATGCTGGCGGCCGATTTTCCACGGCTGAAGTTTGGCTGGGCTGATTGCCAGGGAGCAGCCGGGGCGGCCTGTGCGCAAGCCGGGGTTTTTTCACTGCCGGTCGTTCAGCTTTGGTTTGATGGGAAAAAGCACGCGGAGTTTGCGGGCGTTTTTTCCCTGGGCCGGTTGCGCCACGCAATTGAAAGACCCTACCGGATGATATTTGCGCCGCCCGCCGGCCCGAAGCCGGATTGCTGAGGCGGGCATGCATTTGCATTGGCAGGAGAGCTGCAGCAAGCTGTGCCGGGATTTTCATGCGGCGAGAAAGCGCATACGCCGGGCTTTTGTTTTAGTGGCTTGCTGGTCTACAATGGGGCCGATGAAACTGAAAATTCTTCAGAGGGATTCCGGCTTGCGGTTGATGAAACACGTGCCTGTCGGGAAGACGATTTCTGCCGTTGCGCTGACTGCAATGCTGGCTTTGGGTGCCCACGCGGCTGATGACAGCTGCGTGCGAACAGCCGCAAACGCGGATGAACAGGGCGTATTTGCGCTGGACGGTTCAGCCGTCAATTCCGAAAGCCTGAAGGTCGAATGCGCTGCAGGCAGCGTTGAGCGGCTTCTTTTCCATCTCGAGCCGGGCGACAAGCAGCAGGTAGTGCTCAGCGTGGCGCCGGAAACGGCTTACGAAATTATTGACGGTGAGGCCGACTTTATTGGCGGCACCGCAAAAGACACGGATGAAGGCCGTCGGGCGATCACCGTGGAGGTGGCCGCCCCGGAGTCGGCCAGGACCGGGGACACGCTGACCGGCGCCCTTAAACTCAGCGGCGAGAACGGTATCGAAATTTCCGTTGTGCTGGAAGTGACCGGCAAGGACAAGCTGTTTCGCAGTGATTTTGGTGGTGCCGATCCGCTGATCGGTCAGTTCAGCCTGGTGCGCTGAACGCAGGGCCGAATACCTTCCAAACACCGCCTTTTCCTGTTTTTCTACAAATCGTTTCTTATCCAGCGTCCCGACTTGAGGGTTGCCCGGCAGGCGTTGGGCCGGAAATGGTAAAGCCAGTGGTTGATATCGGGCGCGTCGATGACGGCCAGGTCGGCACGATAACCCGGCACAAGGCTGCCGTGGGTGTTTTCCAGGCTCACGGCGCGCGCCGCGTGGCTGGTGACGCCGCGCAGCACTTCGGCCGGGCTCATGCGCTGATGAACCGCGGCCAGCGTCATGGCCAGATGCAGGTGATAGCTGGGGGCCGAGCCCGGATTGAAGTCGGAGGCAATGGCCACGCGCGCGCCGGCGGCAATCCACTGGCGGGCCGGCAGGAATGGTTCGCGCAGGTACAGCGAGGCAATGGGCAGGCTGACCGCCACCGTGCCGGCCGCGGCCATGGCCGCGATGTCTTCGTCACGCGCGTATTCCAGGTGTTCTGCTGAAACCGCGCCCAGCTCTGCAGCCAGGCCGGCACCGCCGCCGGCAGACAGCTGGTCGGCGTGGATTTTCACGCCCAGGCCATAATTCTTGGCTGTTTCAAGGATTTTCCTGCCCTCGGCCAGGCTGAAGGCATTTTCCTCGATGAACGCGTCGCAAAACAGCGCCAGCTTGCGTTCCGCAACGTCCGGAATGACTTCATTGCACAGCAGGTCAACGTAGTCGGCGCGCCGCTCGCGGTATTCCCCGGGCACCAGGTGGGCGCCCAGAAACGTGGGGATGATTTCCAGCGGCTGAGCCTTGGCCAGCGCCTGATAGACTTCCAGCTGTTTTATCTCATTGGCGTGATCCAGCCCATAGCCGGACTTGGCCTCAACCGTGGTCACGCCCAGAGAGGCCATGTCTGCCAGCGCTTCGGCCGCCTTGGCCTGCAGGCTTTCTGCTGTTGCCTCGCGGGTGGCCTTTACAGTTGAGTTGATGCCGCCGCCGGCCGCCTGAATGTCCTGGTAGGTGGCGCCTTCAAGGCGGGCGGCAAATTCGTCGCCGCGCCAGCCGCCAAAGCACAGATGGGTGTGTGAATCGATCAGCCCCGGCACCACGCAGCGTCCGCCCGCATCAAAGCGTTCGGCGCCGGCATATTGATCGGGCAGGTCGACGGCCGGGCCGGCGAATGCGATTTTTCCGTCCTGCCAGGCAACGGCGGCGTCGGTGACGGCGTCCACCTGGTCATGTGCGCCGTCGGCCGGTACCCGGTAAAGCGTTTTGATGTTGGTCAGTACTTTCATGGGGTTAATCGTCAGTTGAGGGTGTGGCCGCCGGCCTCGACAGCGCCGGTAAAGTGCCCGGAGCTGATCAGGTCGGTGCAGGCATTGATATCAATGCCCAGCTCGCGGTCCTGCTCGGCATGCTCAATGTGGCTGCGCACAAAGTCGTGGGCCCGAAGCACGCCGGTGCCCGGCTTGAGGGGCTTGCGGAAATCCAGCGCCTGGGCGGCGTTGAGCATTTCCACCGCCAGCACGCGCTCGGCGTTGTGCAAAACTCGCAGCAGCTTGAGGGCGGATATGGAACCCATGGATACGTGGTCTTCCTGGCCCAGGCTGGTGGGAATGGTATCAACGCTGGCGGGGTGGGCCAGCACCTTGTTTTCGCTGACCAGGGCGGCGGCCGTGTACTGCGGAATCATGAAGCCGGAGTTGGTGCCGGTGTCGCGCATCAGCAGCTTGGGCAGGCCGTCATGGCCTTCGAGCAGCAGGTAGCTGCGGCGCTCGGAAATGCTGGCCAGCTCGGACAGCGCAATGGCTGCATAGTCAAGCGCCAGCGCCAGCGGCTGGCCGTGAAAGTTGCCGGCTGAAACAATGTCGCCGTCGTCGAAGACCAGCGGGTTGTCGGTCACCGAATTGAGCTCGCGCTCAATGACGGCATTGGCGTGGTCAAGCGCGTCGCGGCTGGCGCCGTGCACCTGCGGAATGCAGCGCAGCGAATACGGGTCCTGCACCTTGCCGCAGTTTTTGTGCGATTCGAGTATTTCGGAATCGGTCAGCAGCTGGCGATAGTTGGCGGCCACTGCCTGCTGGCCCGGATGCGGGCGCACCTGGTGGACGCGTTCGTCGAAGGGCCTGATCGAGCCTTTCAGCGCTTCCAGGCTCATGGCGCCAAGCACGTCGGCGGCCTTGACCAGATCCAGGGCACGGTGCAGCACATGGGCGCCGTAGGCCAGCATCAGCTGGGTGCCGTTGATCAGTCCGATGCCGTCCTTGGCGCCCAGTTCGGGAATGTCCAGTCCGTGGCGGGCCAGGGTTTCGGTGGCCGCTTCAGTGCCTGTGCGTTTTTCATTCCAGCACAGTCCGTGTCCGACAAGAGGCAGGCTCATGTGGGCCAGCGGCGCCAGGTCGCCTGATGCGCCAACGCTGCCCTGGCTGGGAATGTGAGGCAGGATGTCGTGCTGACAAAACTTGAGCAGCTGCCTGAAAATGGGCAGCGACACGCCCGAGTTCCCCAGCGCCAGCGCATGAACCTTGAGCTGCATCATCAGCCGGGTGATGTCCGGCGGAATCGGGTCGCCCGTGCCGCAGGCGTGGGACAGCAGCAGGTTTTTCTGCAGCTGACCCAGCTCGGCGTCGTCAATGCGCGTGCTGGCCAGAATGCCGAAGCCGGTGTTGACGCCGTAAATGGCGCTGTCGCCGGCAAGGGCTTTTTCGACGATGGCGCGGGATTTTTGTACCGGGCTGTCGTCATTGGCCAGCGCCGCCAGGCGCCGGTCAAGGTCGTTGTACAGATTGGCCAGGGTAACGGTTGCGGTCATGGGTTTTGAATCCGGATGGCGTGTGGGTGTATGTATTGAGTCGGTTTAGTCGAGCATGGGGATGTTGACGCCGCGCTCGCGCGCGATGTCGGCCGCTTCGTCGTAGCCGGCGTCGGCGTGGCGCATGACGCCCAGCCCCGGGTCGGCGGCCAGCACTCGAGAAAGTCGCTCGTAGCCGTCGGCGGTGCCGTCGGCCAGCGCCACCATGCCGGCATGCAGTGAATAGCCGATGCCCACGCCGCCGCCGTGGTGGAACGAGACCCATGAAGCGCCGCAGGCGGTGTTGGCCAGGGCGTTGAGTATGGGCCAGTCGGCAATGGCGTCGGAGCCGTCGGCCATGGCTTCGGTCTCGCGGTTGGGCGAGGCTACCGAGCCGCTGTCCAGATGGTCGCGGCCAATGACGATGGGGGCTTCGACCTTGCCTTTTTCGACCAGCCAGTTGAATTTTTCTCCGGCTTCGGCGCGCTCGCCGTATTCAAGCCAGCAGATGCGGGCCGGCAGGCCCTGGAAGTGGATTTTTTGCTGGGCCTGATCTATCCAGCGACGCAGGTGGTCCTTTTCGGGGAACAGCTCGAGTATGGCCTTGTCGGTGGCGGCGATGTCGGCCGGGTTGCCCGACAGGGCGGCCCAGCGGAATGGCCCGGCGCCGCGACAGAACAGCGGACGGATGAAGGCCGGCACGAAGCCGGGAAAGTCGAAGGCGTTTTCCATGCCGCGCTGGTCGGCCACCTGGCCGCGCAGGTTGTTGCCGTAGTCAAAGGTGATGGCGCCTTTTTCCTGCATGTCGAGCATGGTCTGGACATGGACAACCATGGAGTCGAGAACCTTCTCGTCATAGCCTTCGGGGTCGGCTGCCCGCATGTCGGCCGCCTGCTGCAGCGTCATGCCGGCCGGGATGTAGCCCTGGCGCAGGTCGTGGGCCGAGGTCTGGTCGGTCAGGGCGTCAGGGACAATGCCGCGCCTGAGCATTTCGGGCAGGACTTCGGCAATGTTGCCCAGCAGTCCGACCGACACCGGCTGGTCGGAGCTCTCGATGATGTCGAGCGCTTCGTCCAGGGTTTTGGCCTTGCGGTCGCAGTAGCCGGTTCTTACACGCATGTCGATGCGGCTTTCATCCACCTCCACCGCCAGGCAGTGGCCGTCGTTCATCGTTACGGCCAGCGGCTGGGCGCCGCCCATGCCACCCAGTCCGGCGGTCACGGTCAGACGGCCCTTGAGCGAGCCTTCAAAATGCTGGCGGGCCAGCTCGGCGAAGGTTTCATAGGTGCCCTGGACAATGCCCTGTGAGCCGATGTAAATCCATGAACCGGCGGTCATCTGGCCGTACATGGTCAGGCCGCGGGCTTCAAGGTCACGAAAATGCTGCCAGTTGGCCCAGCGCCCAACCAGATTGGAGTTGGCAATCAGCACGCGCGGCGCCTGGTCATGCGTGCGAATCACGCCGACCGGCTTGCCCGACTGAACCAGCAGGGTTTCCTCGTTGCCCAGCTGCTTGAGCGTGCGAATGATGGCGTGGTAGCTGTCCCAGTTGCGGGCTGCCTTGCCGGTGCCGCCATAAACCACCAGCTTGTCGGGGTGTTCAGCCACTTCCGGGTCAAGGTTGTTCATAAGCATGCGCATGGCGGCTTCCTGGTGCCAGCCACGGCAGCTGATTGAAGAACCGCGCGGCGCGCGTATGACGGGTGCGGAAGAAGAATTCTGGGCCATTGAGTGTTCCTGTTGATTGATAAACTGCGCCAGTATAGCAACAGGTTCTTTAATGAGGAGACTTGGCCTTGAAGGCATCAGACAGAGATAATTCGACAAATGCATCCGCTTTTGGTGGCAATTTCGTGATGCGCGCCTATAATGTCATGATGAAGCTGTTTGTCGGTAAGCGATCCGCATGGTTTGTAGTGTTTCTTTCATGTGGCGGGCTGTTGGGCTATGCCTATTACGCCCAGTTTTTTTTGGGGCTGGAGCCGTGCCCGCTGTGCATATTGCAGCGTTTGGGTTTCATGGTTATGGGCGTGTTTGCGCTGGGCGCGGCCATCCACGGTCCCGCATCATGGGGACGCTGGGTTTGGGGCGTGCCGGTTTTGGCCGGTGGCGCCTGGGGAATCGTGACCGCAGGGCGCCATGTTTGGCTGCAGAATTTGCCGGCCGACCAGGTGCCGGACTGCGGTCCAAGCATGTATTTCATGCTGGATACAGGCTTTCCGCTCAGTGAAATACTCAACGAGGCGTTTACCGGCGCCGGCGACTGCGCCGAGGTTGACTGGACCTTTCTTGGTCTGTCGATGCCATTTTGGACGCTGATCTGGTACGTTGGGCTTTCGCTGGTTGTTTTGCTGGCTCTTTTGACAAGGCGACACGTTCGCACAAGGTAATTTCGATGAGTGAAAAATTGAGACCCATTACCCCGGCCAAAGACTGGAGTCCGGATTCATGGCAGCAGTACCCCGCCGGCCAGCAGGCCACCTATCCGGACAACGAAGCGGTCGAGCAGGTGCTTGGACAGCTGGCCAAGCTGCCGCCGCTGGTCACATCCTGGGAAATCATGGCGCTCAAAAAGCGGATTGCCGCGGCCCAGGCGGGCAAGCAGTTTGTGCTGCAGGGCGGTGACTGTGCCGAGCTGTTCAGCGATTGCGAATCATCCATCATCACCAACCGGCTCAAGGTTCTTTTGCAGGCCTCACTGGTGATGTTGCAGGGGATGGACATGCC
>Ga0209487_1003979_pt1 | contig 11495 bp, 12 predicted proteins | sample Poulit2012_FD_187524 | JGI IMG/M metagenome (GOLD analysis project Ga0209487, IMG submission 187524) | Agricultural soil microbial communities from Georgia to study Nitrogen management - Poultry litter 2012 (SPAdes) (version 2) | ecosystem: Environmental > Terrestrial > Soil > Agricultural land... | reverse complement strand
ACGAAATAAAATATCATGTTGATGTGATGTTCTTGTCACTAAATCCCCAACAACCAGATTCATCCTGTCTTCCTCCTTCCTACTCACAACAGATTATGTTGTTATCGAAGAAGGTGTGCATCGATTCGAAAACAAGAGTCTAATCTAAATCAAGGCGTTAGCTAAGCGAGCAAATTCCTCCATTGATAAAGATTCTGCTCGTCTTTGACCATCAATTTTTGCTTTATTCAATTTGGTTTCAATCGTTTCATTATCATATTGCTCTTTAAAATAGCGCTTCAAATTATTTCTTAACGTTTTCCGTCTTTGTGCGAAACTCGCTTTAACCAAGTTAAAAAAGAATGCTTCATCTTTTACTTCAACAGGAGGTCGATCCCTGTAGGTTAAATGCAATACTGCTGAATCTACATTTGGTTGAGGCATAAAAGCAGTTCTAGGCACAATCATTGCCGTATTCGCCTCAGTATAGTACTGAACTGCAATCGATAACGAACCATAGGTCTTACTGTTAGGCAGAGAGGCCATACGTTCAGCCACCTCTTTTTGGATCATAACGGTTATACTTTCTAGCGGTAAATTAGCCATAAGTAACTGCATAATGATCGGTGTGGTCACGTAGTAAGGTAAATTAGCGACAAGTTTGATGGATTGTTCAGGTTTAAAATGTTCTTTAATAAAAGGCTTGAGATCTGTTTTTAAAATATCCTGAAAAATAATCTTAATATTTTCATAATCAGCGAGGCTGTCTTTTAAAATTGAATCTAGACGCTGATCGAGCTCAAATGCAAGGACGTAATCAGCCCCGATCGCTAACTGTTCAGTCAATGCTCCGATTCCTGGTCCAATCTCAATGACACCCGTTTCTTTAGTCACTCCGGCGACATTCAAAATATTTTTGAGTATATTCACATCGATAATAAAATTTTGCCCTAAACTCTTTTTAAATGAAAATTGATATTTATCTAAGTATTCTTTTGTTTTGCTTGGTGTTGCAATCGCTTTTTCTTTACTCATTATTTTCCTCCTGATAGATGCGCTCCATTTCTAAACCTAATTGCTCCGGCGTGATCTGGAACATTTGTAATCTTTTAAGCAACTGCTTACCATTAGCATGCCCAAGCCTTAATCTTTGGGTCAAAACCTCTCGTCTTGATCGAGCTTTTACATCCCCAATTAAACCGAGGTTCAGTAAATCATTCCTAGTGATTAAACGCTTGTTGCTATCTTCTAATTGATACACTGCGGCTAAAGCTTCCTTTATTGCTTCAGGCTTTGCATGTTCAATTCCAAGCCCCTTATTGTCTTTTCCACGCGCCTCTTTCTTTGTTAAAAAAGCATGTTTACATTCTGGTATCTCATTGCTGATGATTTGCCGAATTCTCTGGCCTGGGTAATCAGGATCCGTGAAAATAATCACTCCGCGTTTTTCTTGAGCATGTCTAATTTGGTCAAGGGTTCTCTGATTAATAGCTGATCCATTCGTCTCAATTGTATCGACATCCAGGACTTGTTTCAATTTAGCTGTGTCATCTTTACCCTCAACAACAATGACCTCTTTTACTCTCATCTTGTTAACTCCTAGTAATTTATTAAAATTTCCCTTTCTTATAGGCTACTATTTTTACTAAAAGCAAGCAACTATAAGCTACAGTGCATTAAAAGACCCCTGCTAATGAAGTCATTAACAAGGGTCTATTAATTAATTTAATATCGTTACTTTTACGCTCCGTCTGCCCCAACTATATGCGTCTGATTTTGTTGGAACATGAACATCAATTTTATTTCCTTTAATCGCTCCGCCTGTATCTCCGGCAATGGCTTCACCATATCCTTCAACATGGACACGTGTGCCCAATGGAATGACACTCGGATCTACAGCGATCACTTTCATATGGGGATTATTATTTAGATTAATGCCAGTAGCAGTAATACCACTACAGCCTGCGCAATTCGCAGTATATGCAGTTGATCTCATCGTTATTGTTTTTGATCCGCTATTCGTATCTTTACTACTGCTTGAACTTGATGCTGCAGTATTTCCACCACGCGAGACAGTTCGTGGAATAACTTTAGTTCCTACAGCAACTACTCGTTGTTCACTTTCTTTCTTAACTTCCTCACTAATTAATTCTCGATCCACTTCTTCGCCGTTCTCAAGTGTGACTTTATACTGCTTTTCAATCAATCCATCTGCACCTGATGCAACGACTTTCTCTTTCCCTTTTTCAATCGTAGAATCATTTCGACGTACAGTAGAAAATTCAACCTTTTCTTCGATTACATCTGTGACCTCTTCAACACGCGTGATCCTTACCGTCATATCATTTACTAATATTTGATCTCGTGCTGGCTCTAAGCGATCTAATTCATCTAATTCGATTGACTGAGCTGCTAATAAATCTTCCACACTTCTTTCTGTTGTCCAGACAGTCTCCTCATCAGTCGCATCGTTTATCGTAACTTGAATTGCCTGATTTACTATGATATCAAGCTCTTCATTAATCGGCTGATCTAAAGAAACATTTACATCGTCGTGTTCACTGACAGTTAAATCAATTTCTTCAAAGAAATCACTAACTGTCTCTTCGGTCGTATAATGTGTGTTCCTTGTGTCATTAATCGTTAATGATAATGGTTTAGCTTCTTTATAATTAATTGCCATACCTGATGTTATTTCATCATCGAGGTGATGAGATAAATCATCATGAAAACTAGCAGAGATATCTAGTTCAGCTAATAATTCTCTAACTGTATTTGCTCTTGTAATAATTGTTTCTTCTTCATCGTTATATGTTAATTCAACTTCAGATTTAGTCACTTCTAAAAACGTAATATAAGTAATAGCAATGACCACTAATGCACTGATAACTAATGTAAGCATCTTACTTGTTAATACTGGCAATAGCTTAAATCGTGAGCTCATGCTATTTTTCCTCCTTTTTACTTTGCGCCAGTATTATATAAGTTTAAAAAAACATTGTCAAACAGGCTATTTTGCTATGTTACAATTATAAAACCTTATCACATCAAGGTTTGCATCCTATTTTATCATTATCATCTCTTTATTATTAAGTAAGGGTTACAAAACACTTGATTCGTCACAATAACGTAATAAATCCTTTTATTGGGATTACCATGGTCCTATTAACTACAGTCAGACGCGATTTATAATCTAAATAATCGTTTCGCATTCTCTGTAGTAGCTTGAGCAAGCTCTTCTACTGATAAACCCCTTAACTCAGCAATTTTTTCTGCTATTAACGTAACATATGCTGGTTCATTACGTTTCCCTCGATAGGGGTGCGGGGTTAGATAAGGGCAATCTGTTTCAATTAGTAAACGCTCAAGTGGTACCATCTTTGCCACTTCCTTAGGTAATGTGGCATTTTTAAAGGTAACAGGACCTCCCAGTGAAATATAGAAATTCATCGCTAAACTCGCTTCGATATAATCAGGAGAATCACTATAGCAATGCATAATACCCCCAATTGTTTCCGCTTCTTCCTCTCTTAAAATCGTAATGATATCTTCCGTTGCTTCACGATTATGAATTATAATTGGCATGTTTAATTTTTTAGCTAAACGAATTTGTTTTCTAAAAACTTGTTTTTGAACGGATTTGGGTGATTTATCCCAGTGATAATCTAAGCCCATCTCTCCTAAAGCAACTACCTTTGGATGTGCTGAAAGGTCCTTTAGCATACCAAGTTCTTTATCGGTAAAATCAATGGCGTCCACGGGGTGCCATCCAACCGCTGCGTAAATGAATTCATATTGTTCTGCCAACTCTATGGCTTTAGGGATGGTTTCATGATCAAAGCCCACCACCACCATGTTACTTACTCCCGCTTCCCTAGCTCTATTAATGGTTTCCTCTCGGTCGTCATCAAATTGCCTAACGTTTAAGTGCACATGTGTATCAAATAACATCTGATTTCCTCCCTCGAATACATTCAACTCGTCTATTGAAATTTAAAAAGCCAAACACAGTTGGCAACTGCCTATGTGTTTGGCTTATCATTATTTTACAATCGAACCATTTGCCATCGATACAGGCGCATCAATGAGTTCTAGTCTTCCTGATTCGTCTTCAGCTGATAAAATCATTCCCTGACTGATCTCGCCACGCATTTTTCTCGGTTTCAAGTTTGCGACAATGATCACTTTTTTTCCGATCAATTCCTCAGGGTTTGGATAGAATTCAGCTACACCTGAGACGATTTGTCTGTGCCCTGCTTCATCTCCAGCATCTAGACGAAACTTTAATAGTTTATCTGCTTTTTCTACACGCGAGCAGTCAATGACTTCTGCTACTTTCAGTTCAATTTGATCAAAATCTTCAAATGACACATCATGATTCTTAACTGACGTTAAACTCATTTCTTCAGGATCCCATGTCGATTCAGTTTCTTCGTTATCAGGTGAGGTCATTTTTGCTTGAATCACAGCTGTTTCTTCTTCCAAATCTAGACGTGGGAAAAGAGGTTCACCTTTCTTAATGACCTTCCGCCCTTCAGGGAATTTACCGAAAACGAGTCGTTCCCAAGACAGATCCACTTCTAATTCTAAACCTAGTTGTTCTGCCATTTTTTCTGGCGTCTCAACTAAGAATGGGCGCAGTAAGGTTCCAGAAATTCGCAGACTCTCTACTAAATGGGCGAGTACATTTGATAATTCAGTCGTTTTCTCTTCTCGAGCCAACACCCAAGGCTCTGTTTCATCAATGTATTTATTTGTGCGAGAGATCAGCTTCCAAATACTTTGTAAAGCAAGATTAAATTGCAACTGATCTAATGACTTTGAATAGACCTCAATGGATTCATCGGCTACCGCTTCAAGATCTTGATCCAATTCTGTTCTTTCTGTTTCTAAAGTAGGAACATCTCCATCAAAGTACTGATTGATCATGGCGACCGTCCGATTTAACAGGTTTCCTAAGTCATTAGCGAGATCGGAATTTGTCCGTGTGACATAGTCTTCTGGTGTAAAAACGCCATCCGAACCAAATGGAATTTCTCTCATCAAGTAGTAGCGCAGACTATCAAGACCATAACGGTCGACTAGAAAGTCTGGATAGACAACATTACCTTTTGATTTAGACATTTTTCCGTCTTTCATCAATAACCAGCCATGGCCGAATATTTGCTTCGGTAGGGGCAGATCCAAGGCCATCAATAAAATAGGCCAATAAATCGTATGGAAACGAACAATCTCTTTACCAACCATATGGACATCTGCTGGCCAAAATTTTTGGAAGAGCTCTGGTTGATTTTTAAAACTCCCCAAATCTGGGTCATAGCCTAAAGCTGTGATATAATTTGTTAAAGCATCAATCCAAACATAGACAACATGCTTTGGATCAGTTGATACTTTGACTCCCCAATCAAAAGTTGTCCGTGTAACAGCCAAGTCTTCTAGACCTGGTTTGATAAAATTATTGATCATTTCATTTTTACGAGATTCCGGCTGGATAAAATCGGCATGCTCTTCATAATGCTTCAACAGCCGATCAGCATATTTACTCATCCGGAAAAAATAAGACTCTTCACTCACCCACTCAACATCGTGACCACTTGGTGCTTTACCACCTATAACTTTTCCTGAGTCGTCATGATAGACTTCTGCTAATTGTGATTCAGTAAAAAATTCCTCATCAGAGACCGAATACCAACCTGAGTATTGATCAAGATAGATATCACCCTGATTTAATAATTTATCAAATATCTTAGCCACAATCTCTTTGTGATCCTCATCCGTTGTTCGAATAAATTTATCATTCGAGATCTTTAATTTTTTCCATAATTTTTTAATGTCAGCCACTTGTCCGTCAACAAATTCTTTTGGCGTTTTTCCTTCACTCTCTGCTCTTTCTTGAATTTTTAGCCCATGTTCATCCGTCCCAGTTAAATAAAAGACATCGTGCCCTTGTAAGCGATGATAACGGGCTAAAATATCACACGCGATCGTTGTATATGCACTGCCGATATGGAGTTTTCCACTAGGATAATAAATCGGTGTCGTAATATAATACGTTTTTTTATCAGTCATTTTACGTCCTCCTCAACAAAACCGTTCATCATTAATGATAGTTATTTTAGATTAGCATTTGATTCTTTATATATTGTAACGGTTTTTCACTTACTTTTCCATTCTATTAAAAACTGATCAAATAATTAATATTAGTTTTTCCAAGAACCGTTAATTTTAAGCTAGATTTGACCCATAATCAGCAAAAATATTATAGCAAAAACTTTTTATTCCTTTTTTATATTAATATTGGATAATTATCATTGACACATATTCAAATTACTGGTATATTCAAATTAGGTGTTGTCGAAATATGCCGAATATAAATTAGAGGGGAGAAAAATCATGAAGTCTACAGGTATTGTACGTAAAGTTGATGAGCTAGGTCGTGTTGTTATACCTATTGAGCTTCGCCGTACATTAGGTATCGCTGAGAAAGATGCTTTGGAAATTTATGTGGATAATGAGCGTATTATCTTACAAAAATACAAACCAAGCATGACATGTCAAGTAACTGGTGACATATCTGATGATAACCTTTCTCTTGCTGACGGGAAACTCATTGTAAGTCCAGAAGGCGCAAGAATGTTAATTGATGAAATTAACCGCAGATTAGATAATTAATTTTTTACGAAAAAAGAGCCCTTTTTATAGAGTGGCTCTTTTTTTAATCCTGTTTATGATAAGCTTGATAAATGGACCGCCTTGATTCATCTCGATCTAGGGCCGTTTTTTTAATGGCATCTTTTGCTGTCCAGTTCTCTTCTTTAATATAGTGGTCAACATGTTCAGTTAAGGAAAGCCCCTGCCACCACTCCTGTTCAGTTTGGATTGGGGCGCTACTCCCTTCTATTACAATACAAAACTCTCCCTTGACAACACCCTTTTCTGCCCATTTCAAGGCATCAGTTACAGAACCACGAATATATTCTTCAAATCTTTTTGTTAATTCTCTTCCTAAAGCAATTTGACGATTGCCTAAATTCTTTTTTATATCTTTCAAAGTATCTTTGACTCTGTAAGGAGACTCATATAAAAGAATGGTTCCTTCCTGCCTATTCAACTCTTCCCACGCTTCTTTTCGTTCCTTATTTTTCCGAGGTAAAAACCCATAAAAATAAAATTTATCTGTAGATAAGCCTGAACCGACTAAAGCACATAGCGCTGCATTTGCTCCCGGTAAGACAACAACATTAATCTCTTCAGCGATTGCTTTTTGAATCAAAAATTGTCCAGGGTCCGATATCCCTGGCATCCCCGCATCACTAACAATTGCCACTTTTATCCCTGACTTCAATTGCTCAATGATATGATCAGTTTTCGACTCTTTACTATGTTCGTGATAACTTGTCAATGGACTTTGAATGTTGAAGTGGGTCAATAATTTTTTCGTGTGACGTGTGTCTTCTGCTCCGATCAAATCAACCGATTTTAATACATTCAATGCACGTAACGTGATATCATCCAAGTTTCCTATTGGGGTTGGGACAACATACAATGTTCCGCTCTGTTGATTTTGATTACTCTGTTCAGCTTTCAATTAATTCACCTAGCTTTTGCTGTTGGATTATTTTTTCTTTTTCCAAACGGGATAATTGTTTGATTTGATACTCTACCCTCATCGCTGCTTCTTTTGTTGCAAAGGTTTCTCGGAACTTCATTTTAAACGGGCCTCTTCCTCTCGTATACTTTGCACCTTTTCCTGACTCATGCATTTCAATACGATTGACAATATCATTCGTATAGCCCGTATAATACGTTCCATCTTTACACTCAAGTATGTAGACACAGTGCTCAATTGACAAGTTCACGCAACTCCTTTGTGTAGCTCCCATCTGAATTAAAAACATAGAGAGGGGGTAATAGTTTTAAATCTGGCTTTCCATCTCGGATGGCTTCAATTAATAATATATTAGCCTCTTTATCTTTTTTAGGATAAACGAATCGGAGTCTTTTTGGTTCTAATTTATATGCTCGCATTAAAGTTATAATATCCGCAAGGCGGTTCGGACGATGCACCATAGCGACTTTTCCACCCGATTTAGCTAATTGGCTTGACGTTTGAATCACTTGTTCAAGATTGACCAATATTTCATGTCTAGCAATGGTTAAATAATCATTTTTGTTCAAGTGTTTTTCATGTTTTGTCGTAAAATAAGGAGGGTTCACCGTGACTAAATCCCACTTATCATTACCAAAACGCTTAGGCATATCAATTAAATCGCCATGAATCATCTGGATTTGTTCCTTTTTATTGTTGTATTCAATACTTCTGATTGCCATATCATACAAACGACTTTGAATTTCAACACCAGTGATTGGAACCTTGGTCTTCTTGCTCAATAATAATGGTATAACACCATTCCCTGAACAAAGATCAATCATTTTCCCACGGGTTAAAGGGATCGAAGCAAAGTCGGCTAATAAAACAGCATCTATCGAATACGAAAAAACAGTTGGACTTTGAATAATTTTCATCGATTGATCTGTAAATAAATCATCTAGACGTTCGTCATCCTTTAAAGAAATCATCTATAACCCTCACTTCATTTTTCACAAAATAAACAAGAAGACTTGATGATGAGCAAGAAGTGTCCATTGAATTAGCAGCTGATCATTCACAGACTAATTCATGGTTCATCTTATCGCTCAAAATCAGCCTTCCTAGTTTTAGAAAGAACTATTTTTTATTGAAAAACTGTAAACAAAACAGGCAATCTTCATCTTGTCTAGGACTTCCAAAATGAACATTACATATATGGAATCCTTCTTCATAAAGTCTAGCTAAATTATCATAACCTTCTCCAACGACATTTGACTGACTTTTTTTCTCTTGATGAAGATCTTCTTGATCATTTAGTTCTTGGTCTAATCGTTGACGTAAATGATAATTTTCAATGCTTATTCGATGATTCTCTTCTAAGAGTTCTTTAAGATACCCTTTCAAATCACCTAATTGTTGGTAGAGCTGGCCAATTCGTTCTTCCATATCTAGTACTTCATCGAACACTTCTTTTTTATCCATGGCGTTACCACCTCACAATCGCCTGATCATTAAGCCAAGATACCTTGTTCGATCAATTCGTCTAGTGTGTATTCAACTACACGCTCTTTATCAACGATATCAATTTGGATAATGCGTTCTAATATATTTAAGCCAACAACTTTACCTTTTCCAATCGGTGTATTAATCCTCTCGCCTAAATCAGGAAGTTGTTTTTTAGCTTCTTCATAGTCATCATTCTCATATTTCAAACAGCACATTAATCGACCACACAGACCTGATATTTTCGCAGGATTTAAAGATAAGTTTTGTTCTTTGGCCATTTTGATCGAAACAGGTTCGAAATCTCCAAGAAATGTCGAGCAGCAAAGCATTCGACCGCATGGACCAATTCCGCCTAATAACTTAGCTTCATCTCTCACACCAATTTGACGTAATTCAATACGCGTTTTAAAAACACCTGCTAAATCTTTAACTAATTCTCTAAAATCAATTCGACCATCAGCAGTAAAGTAAAAGATTACTTTATTACGATCAAATGTGTACTCCACATCCACCAAGTTCATGTCTAGTTGATGTTCACCAATCTTTTCATAACAGATCTGAAAAGCTTTCTCGGCACTTTCCTTATTTTTAATCACTGTATGCTTGTCTTTAGTTGTCGCAACTCTGATGACTTTCTTTAAAGGTAATACAACATCTTCTTCGTCAACAGTTTTATTAGCGATAACAACTTTTCCAAATTCAACTCCTCGTGATGTTCCAACAATCACGTATTGATCCTTCGCAATATCTAATCGATCTGGATCAAAATAATATATTTTACCCGTCTTTTTAAAACGGACTCCAATGACTTCTATCATCTATTTCACCTCTGCATTTGCAGTATTAGTTTTTCCATTACTAATGTCGGATGAACGTTTTGGGATAAATGTTTCTTTGCTTCCAAAATCGAATCTAATATAGTTATAATTTCTGCTTTTGACCATTGCCAAACAGTATCTTCAAGTTCTTTTAAATAGCTTTTAAAAACAAGAGCTTCTTGTTGGTCAATTTGCAAATAAATGAGATCCTTAAACCAGTAGGTTAACAAATCTAAACTCAATTTGAGTTGATCTCGATCAGAAAAATGTTCCATCCATTGTCTTTGAATAAAAAACAAGGACTCATCCGAATTAGAATGAAGGCTTCTTATCAATTGTACCATTAAGCTTCGTGACTGCGCAAACCCCTCATCTTGGTCTAACGCTCGCGCTTCTTCAATGTTTGGCATCAACACAGAAAATAACCGTGCATTTTCTGTTGACAAGCCTTCTTCCTGCAATTTCTTTTCGATCGATTGTGAGGAAAGAGGCTTTAGCGAGATGATTTGACATCTAGATTTAATCGTATCTAGTATCGCTTGACTATTCTTTGTCATGAGAATCGCTGTGGTGCCCTGACTCGGTTCTTCTAAAAATTTTAACAACCGATTAGCTGCATTGACAGTCATCAGATCAGCATCTGTGATCAAATAAGCCTTTTGATTCGATTCGACGCCTGTATAAGTAAATTCTTTTTGTAAATGAGCAATTTGAGCAATTTTTATCGAAGCCCCATCTGGCCGAATCCAATGGACATCTGGATGATTTCCTGAGTCAATCCGACGACATTCATCGCACTCTTGACAAGGTTCAGCTTGTTGCCTATTTTTACAGAATAAACTTTTAGTCAATAGTGAACCAATTGCTTCCTTACCAGTGCCTTCTGCTCCGTGAATCAGATAGGCGTGCGCCACACGATTTCTATTAATCATTTGTTGTAAAATTTTTGTCGCCACTGGTTGTTGCTCTTCTATGTCTGACCAACTTTTCATCATAACCACCATCGCATTCATCTATTCAATTAACTGTCTAAAGCAGTTGATTCATTTAAAAAAAGAATGAAATCGTTAGGATAGATTTCACTCTTTAGTAATATTATTATTCTACCACAAATCAGACTCATTTAACTTCTTTAGGAGAGTCAATTTCATAATTGCTTAATTGAGAGATAAAACACGAATAACTATGATCACGCTAAGTTCCGTGATTTCCACTCTGGGTGGATGCTTTCCACGGGCTCGCGCTGAGCCTCCTCGAGAAGCCCACTCTGCGGGGTCTCAGCGTCATCGCTTTCCCGTTGGACAAGGAAGGCTTCGTCAGCGATACATCGCACGCAGAAAATTGTCCTTTATTTTCAAGGAGTCACCACCCGCCGTTTCAATCACTTAAATTAGCTTTATTATTTTCGTATAATTTGAATATTTCATCTGTAATAATTCGTGTTTTTGTCTATATTATCGAATTATGAAATTGATTTAGGAATATAAATTAATCAATAAACCTTTTATTTCTCCAATCTTGTCTAATAAATCAATCGAGGGTTTTTCTTGTTCAACAACTGCTTCGGTTAGAGTTATTAATTGCTGATCAATTTCCTTCAC
>Ga0209487_1003977_pt1 | contig 11498 bp, 9 predicted proteins | sample Poulit2012_FD_187524 | JGI IMG/M metagenome (GOLD analysis project Ga0209487, IMG submission 187524) | Agricultural soil microbial communities from Georgia to study Nitrogen management - Poultry litter 2012 (SPAdes) (version 2) | ecosystem: Environmental > Terrestrial > Soil > Agricultural land... | reverse complement strand
ACATTTCTACACAAAAGACAAAATCCCTGTTTTTTTGATATAAAAATCCAAAAGACATCTCGCACGCCATCAAACAACATAAGCCCCAAACTATCACAGCCATCACTTTTACCACCCTCACCATAGAACTGCAATAATCTACTAGCTATAGTAGCTTCGCCCACTATCCACACACACAAACAATGTAGATAAACAAAAAACTAGCCAGAATATCTCTACTGTAAACAGTCCTAATATTATAAATATACTTTTTAAATGTCGTGCCACAACCTAATAATTACTCACCTATACATATAACTACACCAAATAAAAAGATTTCTAAATGATTATTATATTCACGTTTGTTTAATATAGATAGACACAAACTTTTTTAATACTCTTATCTATTTTTTTAAAAAAATAAAGGATATTTAACACATTTTGTCGAATTGTATGATAGGCAATAATATCTATATTAAAGGGGGGAGAATATCTAATAAATATTTTAGTTAAAATGCCGTATTTGAACGTATAAACTTCCACCGGTCCACAGAAAAGTGTTTTCCCTATACTAGTTCTCTATGTATCTTATTCGATAGAACAGACTATCATCACTGTAGACTTATACAATGCATAAAAGATCCTATTAACGAATGGGTTTACAGAGAGGGTGGACTAAATCAACTTCTTAAGACTTTTCGAAAAAAAGTATTTCTTTTACGAAGAGACAATTTCAACTAGAGAAAATTATTGATCCTGAATTAGCTGCATTAATGCAAGATATAAGAGCTTCATACTATATCTATTCACAAATTATAAATGTTGAATTATTAGATAACCCTCTTGAACAATTCAGTCGGAGGCTTACAATCAAGGGCATAATAGAATACTTAGATAATTCTCCTTTAAAAGAAAACATCATAAAGATACTATCCGAAAAAAGGTTCATTTATCTCGATGAATTAGTAATTGCTAACAAACATATCGTCTCACCTAAAACCCAATTTCATAGTTCGGACACTGATATATCAATAGCAATGTTAGGAACAAAAATAAGTGAATTTGAGCGTAAGGAAAGAATTCCGTCTAAAATTTAATCTGGGCTATAAACACATTAAAACCTTGGTCTGATAATAACTTCAAAGAGTTAACAGCTAATTTATTAATAGAACAAAAAAGAAAGCTTGATGAAATAGGTGAATGGATGAAAGGACAACTAAAAAACAAATGGAGGGATTTATAATGACAACAAATCAAATAGTAAGAATAACGAAAGCTGCTGTAGTCGGATTTTTCGGTTTATATGTCTTGATTGTGGCCTTTGGTAATGTGACTGATTACGGTTCTAATTATGACTTTGTAGAAGGCGTTCTTAGCATGAGTACAACATTTGAAGGAAATGCTTTAATGTATCGTTCTATAGATTCTGTATGGATTTACCATGTAGCCTACATTTCTATTATTATTGTAGAATGGTTTATTGCCATTACTTGTTTATTTGGCTCTTATAAAATGTTTAAAAATCTCTCAAGTAATAGTGAAGAATTTCACGAGTCGAAGAAATGGGGTTTCATCGGACTTCTTTTTGGAATCGCACTTTGGTTCTTTGGCTTTCAAGTAGTCGGCGGAGAGTGGTTTGCCATGTGGCAAAGTGATATCTGGAATGGACTAGATTCGGCATTTCGTTTAACCACATACATTTCTACCAGTATCATTATCTTATTATTTAAGGATTAACTATTTAATTTAGATTTTGTTTTGGAATAATTTTCAATACAACTTAAAAGTAACCTTAATGAATTATAATATTACCAAGTAATCAAAACAACAGGAATGCAAATGTTTGCATTCCTGTTGTTTTGACAATAATCGACCAATACATTAATTTGATACTGATATATTTAAATTTTCAATTTAAAAAAATGTTTGGATTACTAATAGAAGGTGAAAGTAAGAGCATCTTTCAAATATATACTAATGACATATCCTTTGTAATAAAGAGAACCACATTTCACTTATCCAGCATTTCTTCAATAACCTTCTTAGTTTCCTTTGAAAAAAGATTGAAACTTGCAAATAAAGTGGTACAAATACCTAAAGCATAAATATTAGGTACATTACTTTCGCTCCACTCATTAATTTTTATAAATCCATTATCATCACTATGAATACCAGACTCATCTAAATAAAACGTCGCTGGAATATAGCCTTTACTGTAAACCAATGTGTCACAAGGTATATTAATAATTTGTTTTGTGTTCTTATTAACAATATCTATACTTTCCAACCTTGAATTTCCATATATCTTTTTTAATTTTGTAGAAGCACTATTAAACTGTTCTGCTACTGCCCCATTTTCTCTTAACAGTTTAGTTGTTTCATCTGTAAATTTATCATGATTAAAAACAACAACATTACTACCTGGTAAGTATCCTCTTTCCAATAATCCTAGTACCATCTTTGAAGTCATAATTCCCGCAGGCCTTGAGCCTGGTATTTGTAGCGATTCCCTAGGTTTTTCTAAAGCACCTGTGCAAAGTATGATTTTTTCGGCTTTCAATTCCTGTAAGCCTTCACTTGTTTGAACTTTTAACTGATGAAAGTTATCTTTTGTAGTAACACCAAGCACTGTTGCACTATACCTTATATTTAAATCCGCTTTTTCCGCTTGATTTAAGAGTTCATTTTCTTCAAGAAAATTATTATTTTTAAAAAGCCTTGAAAAATACCCCCCTGCTTGTTTCTCGTGCTCCAATACTAAATACTTAATGGACGTATCTGCTTTCTTAGCTTGTAAAGCTACTTGGAGACCTGTTAATCCTGCACCAACAATAACAACATCATAAATCACTTTGTTCATCACTCCCTACATAAAGATATGATTCTTGAATACCTTTCATAGGAGGCTTTTCTGTTCCATAATGTTCTTCTAGAATATCAATTAACTTTGGAATACAATTATTTCCTTGGCATTTCCCAAAAGCAGCACCTGATCTTCTTTTTACTCCATCTATGGTCTTCGGTGCTATCGGTGACTGTAATGCATTTAATACTCCTGCTTTTGTGACTGATCGACATAAACAGATAACTTCATCTGCATCCTCACAATTACCTTCATAATACATTTGAGGTAATTCTTTTATTATTTTAGTTTTCTTCCTTAACTTCAATCCAGATTTTTGCAATTCCCTCGCAATTAATTCAGCTATTCCTGGAGAGGCAGATAATCCCGTCGAACGTATACCCGACGCATTTATAAATTTTTTATTTTTCGATGATGCCCTTAGGATAAAATCATTCTCGCTACAGACAGCTCTCACACCCGCAAATTGTCTTATAGAGAATAAATCTTTCACACTAGGAACTAAAGATGCACAACCATCTATGATTTCAGACAACCCCTTTTCTGTGGTAGAACGATCCTCTTTATCCTGATGATCTTCTGCTGTTGGTCCTAGAAGATGCCCACCGAACACTATTGGTGATATTAATTTTCCCTTTGATTTCGGTGTAGGAACTGGTAAAATTATTTGAGAAATATCAATTGCTTCCTCCGTTAAAATAAATTGACCCTTTCTTGGGGATATGGTGAAACTTTTATCCCCTATAAGTCGAGCTATCTCATCTGAATACACTCCGGCAGCATTTATAACATACCTCGAATATATCTGTTTATTGTTTTCTAAAGTTATTGTAAAGTGTTTATCATAATAATCTAAATGTTTGACACCACTACCTAAGTACACCTTTGCACCATTTAATACGGCTTGTTCTGCAAAAGCACGAGTAACTTTAAAAGGATCACAAACAAACTCACCTGGAATTGACAATCCACCCAGTACATCATCTTTTACCGCAGGATTTTTCTCTTTAATTTCATCTTTTTCTAACCACTCAACAAGTACATCATTTGCCTTTGCATTTGGAATAATTTTATCCCATATAATTTTCTTCTCTTCTTCATTAGTCGCAATCATAACTGCACCAATTTTACGAAAAGGTATTTTTAGATCACGCAAAATGTCGGGCCATAATTTATTGGATAATGATAGACTTTTAGCTTCTACTGAATTTGGCGGCGCATCAAATCCTGTGTGAACAATACCACTATTAGCTTTACTAGCACCTTCACATAAATCAGGTTGTTTTTCTATCAATGCTATACCTAACTTATAAAAGGATAATTTCCGTAGAATGGCACTTCCCACTACACCACCGCCAATTACTACTACATCCCTTATCTTTTGCATCTCCTAATCACTCTCCTTTGGTGTTGTTTCTCGAGCATTTTTGGTTGGGTTTATCACATTATTTTGTTGTTTGTTGACTGTTTATGTTGGTCCTATTATGTGTGTTTACTTTATATTTGTCAACTTTTAAGTGAAAAAAAGAATAAAATTTAAAAAATAACATAACAGCATTTTAATTACTGTTATGTTATTTTCTATTACTCAATCGGAGCAATCCAATTTTTAGCTCTTTTTACAGCTTCTCGCCAACCTGCCATAAGCTCTTCCCTTTCCTTTTCGGAAATTTTAGGATAATAACGCTTCCTTAGTTGCCACTTCTCTTGAATTTCCTCTAGATTATTAAATTCTCCAATTGCTAAAGCTGCCATATAAGCAGCCCCTAGAGCTGTAGTTTCCGTGATAACTGGCACATCTATAGGTATACCTAATAAATCTGCTTGGAATTGCATTAAAAATTCATTATCTACAGGCCCACCATCAACCCTCATAACCTGAATATCTATTCCCGAATCCTTTTCCATAATTTCCATATTTTCTTTTACCTGATAAGCGATACTTTCTAAAGTAGCTCTTACTATATGAGCTCGGGTTGTTCCACCGGTTATTCCTATCATCATACCTCTAGCATATTGATCCCAATGTGGTGCAGCTAGACCTACAAAAGCAGGTACAAAATATACGCCACCTGTATCTGGAACAGACTTAGCAAGATATTCCGTTTCCTGTGCTGTATCTATAATTTCAATACCATCTCTTAACCACTGTATTGCTGCACCTGTTATATAAATTCCTCCATCTAAAGCATAACTCATTTTTTCATCTAATCCCCATGCAACTGTAGTTAAAAGTCCATTTGGGGAATCAACTATTTTATCTCCTGTATTCATTAACATGAAACATCCAGTTCCATATGTTGTTTTTACAGTCCCGGATTCAAAGCAAGCTTGTCCAAATAAAGCTGATTGTTGGTCGACTATATTACCCGCTATAGGTACCCTTCCGCCTAGGAATTGCCCTGGATCAGTATCCCCATAGTGTTCACTAGACGACTTTATTACTGGCATAATTTTTCTTGGTATTCCAAGGTAATCTAATAAGTCTTGATCCCAATCACCGTCATGTATATTTAATAACATTGTACGTGATGCCGTAGAATAATCAGTCATGTGAAGTTTTCCATTTGTCATTTTCCATATCAGCCACGTATCTATGGTTCCCGCAAGTAACTTGCCCTCTTCTGCCTTTTTACGAGCTCCCTCAACATTGTCTAAAATCCACTTTATTTTTAATGCGGAGAAATATGCATCTACTATAACACCCGTCTTTTCCTTTATAATTTCTCCCATTTCATCCTGAAGTTTATCCGCCTCTTCCGCAGTGCGTCTATCTTGCCATACAATTGCATTGTATATAGGTTTACCCGTTTCCCTATCCCAAAGAACTACGGTTTCTCCTTGATTATCAAGGCCCAAGGCTGTAATCTCATGTATTCTCAGTCCCCCTTTCTCTAAAGCGGAACTTACTGATTCTTTTGTAGTTTCCCAAATTTCAACTGCATCGTGTTCAACCCAACCAGGCTTAGGGTAAATTTGTTCATGTTCTACATATCCTTGAGAATGAATCTCCCAGTCTTCATCAAGAATTAAGGTAGTTGTACCGGTAGTCCCTTGATCAATCCCCATAAAATATTTAACTTTACTCATTAATCTTCCTCCTATACTATTTTTTATACTTCTTTAGAAACTTTTTTCTCTTTTAATAACATTTGACTTTGCCTCTCCAATCTGGACATATCTCGACTAACCCAATAAGCAACCCCAATTGCTAAAACACCAGCGATTACCTTACTCAAAACAACAGCCGTAATCATGTCTGCTCTTACTCCTCCAGTAAATCCTAAATGATCTCCTAAAGCTGCAGTTGCAGGAACTAACCATGCTGTATTAATGATCTTTCCCCTATTATCCATGTCTTTCATCATTTTATATACAGGTATACTATTTGCCATTGTTATAACTATTCCTGCAGCTCCTGTAGCATTCATTCCTATTTTCTCTCCAATTTTAGTTAATGGTTTATCAAGTACTTTGACTAACAAATGCAAAACAGGAAAGGTACCAAGTAAGATTATTGCAATTAATCCAACTATTTCAATACCTTCTGATATTGGAGCCATTCCGGGAATAATAATGACTCCGGTTAATGATTCAAATGCCGCCGCCGCTAAGCCAATAGTAATAACAATAACTATGAACCTACCAAAAATAAGTGCTCCCTTAATTAAAGCATCAGGAAACAAAGACAGCCCTGCTATAAGAAGTGCGGATAAAATTATTATAGGTATTAAGTTAATAAAGAGCATTTTTATATCAAATCCGGCAATTAATCCACCTATTAGTCCACCAACTGGAATCATTGTCAAGCCTGCAAGCAATCCTTGTGCAAAAAAAGGTCTATCCTCATAATTAATTAAACCAAGACCAACTGGAATTGAAAAAACTAATGTTGCTCCTAGCATTGAGGAAACTATTAATCCTGATAATAAACCAGCTTCTTCATTTACAGCTAATTCCATAGCAAGTGGGTATCCACCCATATCATTTGCTAATATTGATGCGAACATGGCTGGATCGGCACCTATTAAATTGAAAACAGGAATTATAACAGGACCTAATACGTTAGCAATAACGGGGGCTAGGGTAATTATACCAACCATCCCTAGGGCTAGTGGCCCCATGGCATTAAACCCTTCTTCAAACTGCTCTCCTAATCCTAGTTTATTATTAAAAATACGATCTAAAGCTCCAACTAAAAGCCCAATAGCCATAACCCAAATAATTATTTCATCAAATGACATTACAACCTTCCTCCTTCTCATTTATAGGTATTATTACCACTTTACAAGATGTTATTGTGCACTTATAACTACATTATGTGGTTTTGTCTTGAATTATACACAATTTGTTAAGCGCTTTCAATAGGTTTGCAATACTTTTGAATTATCAGTCAATTTATAGGGTTTATACCTTGTTTATTGGACATATTAAATTTAAATATTTAAAATAGTAGATAATATAATTAACAGTTAAGCCATATTAATATGTACTCTAGATAAAAGGAGAAATAGCTATGTTAGCACAAGAGCGTCAAGGTATAATATTAAATTTATTACATGAACAGGAAGTAGTTAAGGTAAGCGAATTATGTGATAGATTTAATGTTTCTGTTGAAACAATTCGAAGGGATTTAGATTACCTGTCTAAACAGGGGAAATTAAAAAGAGTATACGGAGGAGCAGTGATGGTTGAAAAAGCTGCTACAGAACCGGCATATAACTACAGATTTATAAAAAATGAATCTAAAAAAAGGAAAATAGGTAAAGAAACCTCTAAACTAATAGCAAATGGAGACACATTAATCATCGATTTGGGAACGACTACTTTGGAAGTAGCAAAACATCTAAAGCACAAGAAGAATCTAACAGTTATTACCAATAGCTTATATATTGCTAGAGAACTGGTAGATATCCCCGAAAATAGAGTTATTTTAATTGGCGGAAACCTTCGTGCAGGAGAATTAACTACATCTGGAATATTTGTTGAAGAGATTTTAAAATCCTTTAATGTAGACAAAGTAATTATAGGAGTTGGTGGTATCACAATAGAAAATGGTATATCCGACTATCATTTAGATGAAGCCAGAGCTAGGAAAATTATGACTACTCGAGGTAAACATGTAATAGCTGTTGCTGATCATAGTAAATTTGATGTTGAGGCACTTGTTAATATTTGTCCCATAGAAGAAATAGATACTCTTGTTACAGATGATAAAGTACCGTCTCATATAATTAATCAATATAAGAATAGGAATTTAAACGTTATTATTGCAGATTAATATACGTCAACAATCAGTTCCTTATTTGTTATTTTTCCTTCCGTGTTTACATTATGCAATCTTTTAAAAACTATGGATGAATTTCATTTTATAAGCTAAAAATTGATAAATAATTATATTTCAGAAATATCTCGCCATAGAAACACAACACAAATATAATAATAGTATTTCATTGGTTATACATTAACATTCATTTTAAGCCTATTATTTAAGTAAAGATAAACACCTTTCCAATACTTTTTCTATGTTGAATTAATAGTGCATATTTCTTATAATATATTTAGACAAAGAATCTGCAGATATTCTTTATTACATTTATACTCTAATGCATATTAATACATTTAAAGTCTAATAAAAGTGATATACCCTTAACCTTTTTAATAATTATCTCTCGTCTTGCTTTACAAGGTATCAAGTGTAAGATCATATCTATACTTCTTATTGGATTGTATCCATAAAGGAAATGAGTCTATATAAAATATTTAATTCAACTTTTAATTTCATGATAGTTTGTTATAACAGAAAGGATTGCACACCAAGAATTTTATTATTCTTCGGTGTGCTTTTTTCTATAAAGCTCTATTTATTATTTTTTAATTATTAAGAAAGGAAGGGTGCGAATGAGCTACTCCAAATGGAAAATAACAAATGTTGATCCATTGCAAATTAAACTTGATAAATTAAATCCGAGAGTAATTATTAATAGTTACAGTCAAGATAATATAAGGAATTATCTTATACAACATTTTGAAGTATTAGAATTAGCAAATTCAATTTATCACAATAACGGACTATTGCCTACAGAGAGAATTTTATGTATTAAAGAAAAGAAGGAAATTATAGTGGTTGAAGGAAACAGAAGAATCTCAGCTCTACAAATATTAAAAAAACCAAGTCTATTACCTGAAAAATACAGAGAACACTTACCTAAAATTAAAGATGTAGACAATTTTTTAAATAAAATAGAAGTCGTTCTAGCACCTAATAGAGATGCTACAGAGGAATATATAACAATAAGACATACTGGAACAGGAGTTAAGCGATGGTCTAGATTAGCTGAGAACAGGCGATACATTATCCGTTTTGAACAACAGAACCAATCCATTAATTACATAGCTAAAACACTAAATTTAAGTCAGTATCAAGTTAGAAGAGGTATTCGTTTTTATTATTTTATAGAGTTTATTAAAAACAATCTTAATTGGACGAAAGATGAAAAAGATATAATTGAAAGTCCACTCTTAGAAACAACAAAAATTGACAGGTTTCTTCCATTTTCTAAGAAAGCAAGAGATGTTTTAACAATTAACTTTGACAGAAATCACAAAATTACTTATCAAATTTCAGAAAAGAGCTTTCAAAAAGCTCTTCAGGATATCGTTAAACGAACATTTATCACTAATGAAATTAACACTCGATCCACAGTCAGTGAAGTTTTTAATGAAAAGGTGAAACAAATATGTTCTTTAGGGCGAAATGAAGAAAGAAAAACAAAGAAAAAAGATAACAATAAAAATAGACGAAAAACAAAGGAAGGACAAAATAAAAAAGACAAAACTAAATCTAGCTCTAAAACTTATGAAACAAAAAAACAAAAAAGTCAAAAGGTTAAAAACACACCAAAACAAAATAAGCCAATAGATAGAACATATCCATTTGAAGGAATTCAGTATAGTGGTAATGTTATAGGTATATCACAAACACTTTACGAGTTACATAGAATGAATATTAATAAATTCCCTTTATCTGCCACAGTGTTAATAAGGACATTATTGGAGTGCACAATTCAAGAATATATATTCCAAAATAATCTTGACATTAAGATAAAGAGAAATAAAAAAATCAAAGAGCTCTCTATTTCAGAACTCTTACATACTTGTACAAATAAGAGTAATGAAAATTTTAAAAAAATGAGAAACCATAATAGGTTTGTTGCTAGGATAATTAAAGAGGCTAATAACGTAAATGATAATGATGAGCTAAATATTGTAACTCATGGAAATTATCGCGAACCTTCAGCAAACGCTTTATGGGACATCGAAAGAAGATGGTATTTCGCAATAAAAGATATGATCGATGAAATATCTAAATAAAAGAACACTTAAAATTGGAGTGAGCAAGCTGGTTAATTTTATTTCCCCATTGAGGTATCCTGGTGGTAAAAATAAAGTATATGAATATATAAGCCATTTAGTAAAAATTAATAATGTGAGTTCTTATATTGAGCCTTTTGCAGGCGGTGCAGCAGTAGCTTTAAGACTATTAAATAACAATGAAGTAAATCGGATTATAATAAATGACTATGATAGAAGCATTCATGCCTTCTGGTATTCAACTATATTTTACACTGAAAAACTTATTGAGAGAATATGGGAAACTAATATTTCCATAGATGAATGGTATAAACAAAAAAAAATTCAGAAGAACAAATATACAGTAAATTTATTTGACCTGGGGTTTTCTACTCTGTTTTTAAATAGGACGAATCGTTCTGGAATTATTAAGGCTGGTGTCATTGGTGGTAAAGAGCAATCTGGTGAGTATAAAATGGATTGCCGTTTTAATAAAGAAGTAATTATACAAAGGATAAAACTAATTTCCTCATTAAGAGAACGAATCGAGATACATAATTTAGACGCTATTGACTTTATCAAAAAAAGAATTAAAACAACAAGAAGATCACTAACTTTTTTTGATCCCCCATACTACAATAAAGGTGAAGCATTATACACAAATTTTTATAATTATAATGAGCATGTTGAATTATCCAAAGCTATTAGCCAAATAATGAGAAATAGATATTGGATTTTAACTTATGACATTTCAAAAGAAATCAAAGATATGTATTCAAAATATAACTATATCCCAATCTTATATAATTTAAATTATTCTATTTCGACACCAAAAATAGGGTACGAGTTTATGTTCTTTTCTAGAAATATTAACAGAGGAAACATCAAAAAATATTTACAAGTTACAAAGTAGAAAATGTGTTCACTTAACATCAAAAATTAAATTTGCTTTACTAATAAAACATACTTCATCTTATAATAAAAATGACTGTAACTGGCGAGTATATCAGTAATTTTTTACATAATATTATGGAATTACAATAAATAACGTTGGTGAATAAAAGAATCAACTTCCCATTCATTAGGGAAGCTGATCGAAATTCACTGACGTTTTTTCTCTTTTAAATAGAAAACAAGTGGATTTCCCTGTAGAATTAAAGTCGACCAAAACTTTTTTAGGAGGGAAACCACTTGTCTATTACTAATAGTATTAAAAATTTACTTGATATTCAAGATGAATACATTACTTTCGAAAAGAACTGTGTGGAAAAAGGGGAATTTAAAGGTAAACCATGTAAATACA
>Ga0209487_1003976_pt1 | contig 11500 bp, 8 predicted proteins | sample Poulit2012_FD_187524 | JGI IMG/M metagenome (GOLD analysis project Ga0209487, IMG submission 187524) | Agricultural soil microbial communities from Georgia to study Nitrogen management - Poultry litter 2012 (SPAdes) (version 2) | ecosystem: Environmental > Terrestrial > Soil > Agricultural land... | reverse complement strand
CGATCCCGCACTCAATGAGGCCTTCCATGCCTCGACACTGGACTATGGCCTCCCCATCGTGCATAAGGAGAGTGCCGGGAGACTAGAAGATGTCGGTGAGCTTGCACCTGAGGCGGGTTATCTCCTGACGGTCGCCTTCCCAGAGTTGAGCTTGCAGGAGGCGAAAGAGATCCTGACCCTGACCCAGGGACCGGGCGGTGGCTTCCTGAACGACGGCTCCGCCTTCGGGGTCTACTCACGTCTCGATCTCTACGCGGCATCAAAGTACGCGGCGAGGGTGAGTGCTGAGAGGGGGCGGGTGGCTGCGGGGCGCCCCTGATTCGTGGTGGAGTGCTGATCATTCAGTACAATAAGGTGCTTGTATATCTAGAGAGATGCCGATTCATCTCCGTTGGCATCACCATTTTGGGATATATGCTTGAACGCTGTCGCCTCTCCACAGAGGCGGGCTTGTCCCCTGCACCCGTTGGTCCTAGTGGTACAACGTCATATAATTATTGTAGATAGCAACTAAACAACGATTGAGGACCAGTTACATACTTGCGGTCTTATTGACAAAAAAATAGTGTTTGGAGGTGGTTGACGATTATTTGCCACTGCCTCCTGCTACTGCCGAGGGACACCCGAGGGTTTTGAGTGACAATCCGTTAATATCCACCCACACAGCTCAAAACAGCATGACATCCAAGAAAGCTACGCCACACCCAACACGCCCACGGCTTAAGAAACTGATCGTCAAGAACTTCCGTGCGATTGGGAACCAAGCGGTCGAGATAGATCTCGATGACATTGTCGTACTCGTTGGCCCAAACAACTCAGGGAAGTCTTCGATCCTTCGTGCCTATGAGGTCATAATGAGCGAGGGGGCGAAGGAGGGCAAGCTTGAGGAAGAAGACTTTCCGAATGGCAAGGTCCAGGAGGCCGCCCTTCCGGAGATAGAGTTGCACACAGTCGTGATAGATGATCGCCCAGGCGAGGAGTGGTGCGAACGTCTGGAGGACGGTTCCTTTATCGTCAAAGAGAAGTGGACATGGACAGAGCCTGGTGATCCGAAGCGCGTGGGCTTCAATGTGGAACTGGGCCGCTGGGCTGAAGATGGTGATGCTGAGAAAGTCCCCTGGGGTGCAGCAGGGGTGGCACGGGCACGTAGGCCGCAGCCACATCGAGTGAGTGCTTTCGACCCCCCGGAACAGCAGACCGATGAGATTCTACGTCTGATTGATACAGTACTCAAGGAGAACCTTGAGGAAAGGCGCACTACTAGCGAGGGATCAGAGATTGACAATCTCATTGGCCAAATCAAAGAGATCCAGTCGAGGATCGTGGAGGAGAGTAAGGAGAGTATTGCGGAAGTAGAATCATCCCTGTCGGAGCTCATCAGTCGGGTGTTCCCGAGGCATCGGATAGTTCTCGATCCTCGTTCATCAGATGTGGACGAGAGCAAAGTGGGCTTCTTCTCTAATAGACCTATACTTCGAATGGGACCTGAGGGTGGTCATCTGAGTGAAATGAGCCGCCAGGGAAGTGGTGCTCGGCGGACACTCCTCTGGACGGCACTCAAGCTGCTCGTGGATAAGGGGCTCCGTGCTCGGCCGCTTGGAAGCAGCGCCAAAAAAGTGCTGCGAGTAGACAAGGACCGGCCTCACCTCCTCCTCATGGATGAGCCTGAGATTTGTCTGCATCCAAGTGCGATACGGGAGGCATGCGATCTTCTTTACGGATTGCCAGATGAAGGGGACTGGCAGGTAATGGTAACAACTCATTCGCCGGTCTTTATCGATTTTTCAAAAGACAATACGACAATCGTGCGAGTAGAGGTACAGGATGACGGTGAGGTCAGCGGGACAACGATCTTCCAGCCTGATCGTGTCCAGTTAGATGAAGATGATCGCCGACGTCTAAAGCTTCTAAATCTCTGTGATCCCTATGTCGCCGAGTTCTTTTTCGGTGGCCGGACAGTGATCGTAGAGGGTGATACCGAGCATACCGCGTTCGCTCAGGTGCGCCAACGGTACCCAGAGGAGTTCAGCGATGTTCATGTGCTGAGGGCCCGAGGTAAGGCTACTATCGTATCTTTGATGAAGATCTTGAATCATTTTGGTGCGCCGTACGCCATTCTCCACGATTCTGATCGGCCGAAGGCAAAGAGGCGTGATGGGACAGAAATGGTAAACCCCGCATGGAGTAAGAATCGTGACATCATAAGACAAGCCGACGAGGCACGTGATGGAGTTAGGGTTGCTGCAGCCGTCCCAAACTTTGATGTCGTTTTTCTCGGCGGCGAGATTCGAACTGACAAACCCTATGAGGCTCTGCAACGGCTTGAGCAGGATCCGGAGCAACTCGAAAAGATCGCTGATCTCCTCAGGTTCCTACTAGGAAAAACAGATGATCCGCCTGAAGGCGTAGAGCATATTAGATCAGTCGATCAGTTCGATGAACTGGCTAGATATCTTGAAGTAGAGGAAGGCGTCCCGGCTGGTGGTGGCTGAGTGAATTAGATATCGGGCTCAAACCTCCACCCTATCCAACCTCCTCCTCCAGACCTCCCAGTCCGGCATACAGGCATCGAGCAACCGCCAGAACTCGGGGCCATGGTGAGGGACATGGAGGTGACAGAGCTCATGCATCAGTAGATAGTCGATACACCCAACCGGGAGCTTGACCGCCTCTACATTCATCACTATCCGGCCCTCTGCAGAACAGCTCCCCCATCTCCTCTTCATCTTGCGAACGATGAGAGGCGGCGGCTCCTTCAGGCGGAGACGCGGGGTCTGGCGGATCAGATCGGCCATCCTCCGCTCGAAGGTCTTCCGGGCTCGGTCGAGGTACCACCTCTCCATCCTTCGCCGCACCTGATCGGTATCCTCCGGATCGGGTACGCTGACGTGGAAGAACCTGCCGATGAGTCTGACCCCGGCCCCCTCCCCCTGCTCGACCTTTACCTTTAAGCGATACTGCCGGCCGAGGTAGCGGTGGGTCTCCCCACTCACCCACTCATGCGTCGGTATCGGGGGTGGGAGTGCGGCGGTCTCTCGGCGGTGCCGTAGGATCCAGCTCCGGCGTCGTCTGAGAGTCGCCTCGATCTGCTCCTCGCCAGCATCATTGGGGGCGGTGACGACGAGCTCGCCATCGGGCTCCACCGTGATACCCAGGGTGCGCCTTCCCGAGCGGCGCAGGGTATAGTCGACGATGGTCTCGCCGAGTTCGATCCGGCGGCGGCCGACTTCGCGTGGCTGGCTCAATCTCTCCCCCACCGGCGCCTTGCCACCTCGATACAGCTATTCATGATCTGATCGATCTGATCGAAGGAGAGCTCGATCCCCTTTGCCTCCCTGAAGCGGATGAGCTCATCCTCCAGCTCGGTCCGCATCCGGTTCTGGATATCGATGTTCTCCTCCCAATTCACGATCGCGAGGCGGCGAATGACCTCATCGATCGTGACGGCGAGTTGGGCAACCTCCTCGGGCTCGACCTCCGCGCCCGCCCCCTCCAGCACCTCGCCAGCCACATCGTAATAGGTCCGGGCGAGGGGCCTACTCGTGAGGGGGGCGGGCACCTCCTCGAACCTCTCGCGGCTCTGCGCCCGCTCGAGGATCTCCTCGACGCGCCGGAGGAGCTCGAGCTGCTCGAAGCGGGCCTGCCGGTACCGCTCGTAGGTCTCCCTGAGCATCTCGCCGAGTCTGCGGAAGAAGACCGGGTCCTCCTCCATCCTCTCGGAGATCGTGCGGCGGAGCCGGTTCGCGATCACCTCGGCCTTCGCCTCGGGTGAGGAGAAGCGGTCGACCTCGTGCTGGAAGGCCTCGCGGTCGAAGATATCGACCCGTTCCACTATCGTCTCGACCTCGCCCGCGCCGACATAGGTGTCGAGGAGCTTCTGGATCGGGCTGGCGTACTGCCCGAAATCGACCGATTCGGCGTAGCGCCGCGCGACCGAGGCACGGAGCCGCATGAAGTACTTCAGGTCGCGCCGGTACCGGTCGACCCGGTCGAGGGGTGTCTCGGTATGGAAAGCCGCACTCGCCAGTGCCACCCGGAGTGCACGTGCATACCTCCCCAGCGACTGGTAGAAGCGGATACGCTCCTCCTCATCGGCGAGGAAGCGCTCCATCGCCTCCTGGTCATCCTTGTTCCGGACAGTCTTGAAGATATCCCAGAGCTCCGCATGTCTCTGCGGGAGCTCGTCGACTACCTTCCGGATATCGGTCAGTGTCCCCGCGAGGTCCTCCGGGTCGTACTTCTCATCGAATGAGGTATAGAGGTCGAGGGCATTGTCGAGGTACTCGAGGACCCCATAGTAGTCGACGATGAGCCCATGGTCCTTCCCCTCGTAGACCCTATTCACCCTCGCGATCGCCTGGAGGAGGGTGTGGCCCCTGAGGGAGCGGGTGAGGTAGAGGACGGAGTTACGCGGTGCATCGAAGCCGGTTAGTAGCATATCGACGACGATGATGATCTCCGGCTCGTCGGCACCCTTGAAGCGGCCGATCACGTCGCGGCGGTAGTTCTCCTCGGAGCCGAACCGCTTCATCGTCCGGTCCCAGAAGGCGAGGACGCTGGGGCGGTTGGCGGTGTCGTCGACCTCATCGACATCCGAGTGACCCTCACGGGTATCGGGCCCCGAGATCAGGACCTCGGAGGTGACCATATCGAACTCGTCGAGGAAGCGCTTGTAGAGTAGCGCATCGGCCTTCGAGGGTGCTACGAGCTGGCCCTTGAAGGGAGTGCCCTGGAAGTTCGTCTTGAAGTGGACACTGATATCCCACGCCTCGGCGCGGATCTTCTGCTCGGTCCGGTTGAGCTGATCCGCCGTAGAGTACTTCCTCTTCAGGTCCGCCTTCTGCTCCGCTGTGAGGGCAGCGGTGTACTTCTCGAACCAGCTGTCGATCGGCTCCTCGTCGATATTCTGCGGGACGTGGCGCCCCTCGTAGATGAGGGGGACCACAGCGCCATCGGCTACCGCCTGATCGATCGTATAGGTATCGATGATCCCGCCGAACTTCTCGACTGTGGCCTTGTCCCCCTTGAGGATCGGGGTCCCGGTGAAGCCGATATAGCAGGCATGGGGGAGTGCGATCCGCATCGATGCGTGGAGGGGGCCCGTATGGGTGCGGTGCCCCTCGTCGACCAAGACGAAGACATTCGGATCATCGGCGAGCGCCTCGCGGGTCTCGAGCGCACGGCTGAACTTGTGGACGAGTGTCGTCACAACCTTCGCACGCGGATCACGGAGCTTCCCGCGCAGGTCGGCGCTATTCTCGGCCTGACTGAGGTCGACCCCAGCGTCGTGGAAAGTAGTGTAGATCTGGTCATCGAGGTCGATCCGATCGGTCACGAGGACGATCCGCGGCTCGAGTTCGCTGAACTCCTCGATGATCGCATTGGCGAGCATCACCATCGTGAGGCTCTTCCCACTCCCCTGCGTATGCCAGACCACCCCACCCACCCGGGTGCCATCGGGCCCGATCTCCCGGATCTGCTCGAGGATCTTCTTCACGGTGAAGTACTGCTGATAGCGGGCGACCTTGCGTGCACCACCCTCGAAGATGGTGAAGCTCCGCGTGAGCTCGAGGAGCCGTGCGGGGGTACAGAGGGCGTAGAGGAGTCGGTCCTGCTCGGTGACCTCACGGCCGAGGGCGAGGGATTCGAGATAGGCCTCGAGCTGGGCGGTGTGTACCGAACGGAGATAAGAGCGACGGAGTTCGCCCCGCAACTCGTCGACCTCACCCTGCGGGCGCGGGCCACGCAGCCGTGCGAGTGTCTCCTCCGGGAGCTCCCGCTCACGCCAGCCCTGCCAGAACTTGAGTGGGGTCCCCGTTGCTGCGTAGCGGGCCTCGTTCACGGCGAGGGCGATGACGAGCTGGGCGTAGTGGAAGAGGCGCGGGATCTCGTTCGTGCCCTGATTCCGGAGGTGCTGACTGATCGCCTCCTCGACCGGGACCTTACCACCCGGTAGGGACGATGGTTTGCACTCGATCACCACGAAGGGGATCCCATTGACGAAGCAGACGATATCGGGCCGCCGTACCCTTGTGCTCCCCGATGCTTCGACATCGAACTCCTCGGTGATGTGGAAGACATTCCGTTCGGGGTGTTCCCAGTCGATGTAGTGGATCGTATGGCTCCGCCGGTCACCCTCGATGGTCTGGGGGACCGACTTCCCGAGTCGCAGGAGGTCCCAGATCTTCTCGTTGGTCCGGACCAGGCCATCGTCCAGGATATTGGTCAGCTCGAAGATCGCATCCTCGAGCGCGCCCTCGGTGAAGGTGTACTCACGGCCGCGGTACTCGAAGCGGTTCAGGGTGGCGAGTTGGTTCCTGAGTATGCTCCGTAGTACGACCTCCGATTTCCGGCCGCCCCTGATCCTGTTCACCTCGCCGGGACTCAGGTACTGCCACCCGAGCTGGCGGAGGAGGTCGAGAGCTGGGATCTGGCTCGTCGCATCCTCACTCATTGGTGGGGTGCGGGCGGGGATCTGGGGGCCTACGCCATGATCAGGCATGGACGGGCTCCTGGTCAGTGGTTTCGGGTACGGGGATAGTCAGCTCGCCGGTAAGGAGCTTTTGGAGGAGGCCGCGTTTCTGGGTCTCGAACTGGGTGCGCAGCTCCTCGAGGAGCTCTATCTCTCTGTGTAGTGATAAGTCTGTTTCAGAGATCCGTCGTTGTTCTTCTATTGGAGGAATCCAAACCGGTGCTCTCTTTAGTGCCGCGATCGTTAGGCCATAACGCGTTGCACCCTGTGCGGACCGGACAAAGTGCTGACGGAATCGAGGCACCCGGAGCTGGGCAGCTAGGAAGCGACCATCAACAAGTTCCGGATTGGGGCGTACGAGAGCTAAGTGGTAGCCCAGCACAAGATCCGCACCGGCACTTAGGACAACAGATGACTCCGCGATCTCCTCCCGGGTTTCCGAGTCCTTTGTGAGTAGGACGTCGCCAGTGCGAAGGCTAAATCTCTCGATCTCACGGGGGGAGGCTGTCGATGTCATGAACTCCTGGTCGGCCATGATGTAGGGCCGGGTCCACACATCCATGTAATTGCAAAGCCGCACCGAGTTGTGCTCCGCACGGGTGTGCTTGTCCACATTGCTGACACGAATGTCTGCGAGTTCTCCGAGCGTTGTCTCAGTCCAACCAGCGGGAGGCTGATCTATAGTTGCTGCTTTCGGGCCGAACTCCGGAAACCGCCTTCGTCCCGTCAGCAACTCCTGCATCAATCCGCGCTTGAACTCGCGCTTGGCGGCTATGAGCCTATCAGAATAATTTGCCACCAAATTGATCCGCTGACCGAGATCTATCCAATACTTCTGCAGTTCATATGGCGGTACATCGACCTTTAGACGTCGCAGGCGTCTCATTGACAGCTTTTTCATTGAGGAACTCGTCCCCATCGCCGCCATCTGAAGGAGCCGACGGCCCACATCAGACTGGAGGTAATCCGCTAGAAATGCTATGCTCAAGGGCGAATCTGGCCGGACCACAATCTCCCAAAGCAGGTCCGGTAAAAAGCGGTTAGGGTGATCCTCTTCCACCAGCACCGCCATGCCCACCAGATCAATGGTGTTCGATCGGCTCATCAACAGCGTTCCCCGGCGAACCGGTGGTCCCAGAGATGGTGCCAGGGACCTTGGTACCGCCTTGCACTCATTGGGATCGAATCGCCCTGTTGAGACTGCTCCAAGGGTCAGAATTCCAACTTCATCTTCCCCTGGGAGCCGAGACTCACCAGGGGCACTGAAGCCTGCCCGGATACTCTCTATACAATCGCCCAAAGCGATCTTTGGCCACTTGCTCACAACCCCAACTCCTCCAACGCTATCTCCAACTCCGCCCTCGCCCCCGCGAGCTCCCGTTCCAGCCTCTCGATCTCTCCTTTGACCGCCGCGAGATCTACCGGTTCCTCCTCCTCGAAGGTGTCCACATAGAGGGGGATATTGAGGTTGAAGTCGTTGCCCCTGACCTCGTCGACCGTGGCACGGTAGGCGTACTTATCCACATCCTCCCGCGCTCGCCAGGTCTCGACGATCCTCTCGATATCCTCGTCCCGGAGTCGGTTCTGGTTCCGCCCCTTCTCGAACTCACGGCTCGCGTCGATGAAGAAGACGGAATCGTCCTCCTTGTCACGGCGGAAGAAGAGGAGCGCGGCGGGGATCCCGACCCCGAAGAAGAGGTTGGCGGGGAGCCCGATCACACCATCGAGGAGGTTCTCCTCGATCAGCCGGCGCCGGATGACCGCCTCGCTCCCGCCCCGGAAGAGGACGCCGTGCGGGACCACCACACCGACGCGTCCACTCACCGGGTCGGCGGTCTCGATCATATGGCTGATGAAGGCGTAGTCGCCCCGGCTCCGCGGGGGCACCCCCCGGTGGAAGCGGCGGTAGCGGTCGCCCTCGGCCCCCTCCGCGCCCCACTTGTCGAGGGAGAAGGGAGGGTTGGCGACGACGACGTCGAAGCGCATCAGTTGATCCCCCTCGACGAGCCGCGGCGCGCGGATCGTGTCCCCCCGCTCGATCCGGGCCTGGTCGAAGCCGTGGAGGTACATATTCATCTTGGCGAGCGCCCAGGTCGAGCCATTGAGTTCCTGGCCGAAGAGGGCGACGTTCCGGATCCCGCCCTCGCCTGCCGGGACCATCTCACCGGCGCGGATCAGGAGGGAGCCGGAGCCGCAGCAGGGGTCAGAGATCCGGTCCCCAGGCTGCGGTTCGAGGATCCGGGCGAGGAGACGGGAGACCTCGGAGGGGGTGTAGAACTCGCCACCCTTCTTCCCCGCATCGCTCGCGAAGTTCTGGACCAGGAACTCGTAGGCATCGCCCAGGACATCCTGACTCTCGAGGTGCGCGGGGCGGAGGTCAAGGCGGGGATCAGCGAAGTCCTCGAGGAGGTGCTTGAGCTTGGCGTTCCGCTCCTTCGTCTCGCCGAGTGCGGCCTCGCTATTGAAGTCGATATTGCGGAAGACACCCTCGAGCTTCGCCTTGTTCGCATCCTCGAGCCTCTCGAGTGCTTTGTTGATCCGGTCCCCGATATCGGCCTCGTTCCGCGCGGCGTAGAGGGCATCGAAGGTCGCACTCTCGGGGACGACGAAGCGCTCCCGCGCCATCGCCCGCTCCACCCGCTCGGCGTCGCCATCGAAACGCGCCTCGTACTCCGCCCTCTTCTCCTTCACCAGGTCGGAGAGGAACTTGAGGAAGAGCATGACGAGGATATAGTCCTTGTACTGGCTCGGATCGATCGTGCCACGGAAGGTGTCACACGCCTTCCAGACGACCTCGTTGATATCGGATCTGGTAGTGAGTTTGGCCATAATCATTCATCGGTTGTAGTGTTCCCTGTCCGGCGAAGCGCGGTCAGGGTCAGGGTATCGACTAGCTCTCTACGTGCAGCGGCGAGTTGCTCCTCGAGTTCGGTGACCCGCTCATGTAGCGCATGCGCACGAGCTATCCGCCGCTGGACCTCGAGTGGGGGGATCTCGACCTCGAAGTCTCGGAGTACCTTGAGCGAGAGGAAGCGGAGCTTCGTCCCCTGCATCAGCGCCTCCAGCCTCGCCGCCGCCGCTCGGTGGTTCAGATACCAGGCAAGATAGTCCGACTCGACGACATCGGGGTCGGGGGAGAGGATCGCCCAGTGGCCGGCTGCGATCACTGAAGGGGGCGGATCCTCGATGACGACCGCCTTCGGCCGCACTGCCCTCAATGGTACAAGGATATCACCATCGCGCACGAGGTAACGAGTACCATCGAAGGCAGGGGTGATCCGAGGCAGGGTCGCCCAGGCGATCGCGCCGCCAGGCGCGATATCACTCGCCTGGAAGGCGAGGAAGTCGCCGCCAGGCTCGGTAGCACCCCGCCGTGGCTCTACATAGCCGCCACGGACAGGGCCGAGTTCGCTGAGACGGAGGCGGTGTGGACCCCGAGTTGGGCGAGGGGCGATCAGGGTCACTGCTCCACCCCCATACCCCGACGCCGGGAGAGGAAGCGCCGTAGGCGCGCTTGGTCGGGACGGTAGATCGTGGCGATGGTCTCATCATTCACGACTACTGCGGTCCCCCGCAGCCGCTCTAGATCCTGGATCTCCCGTTTCCTCGCCTCGATAGCTTTCCGCACGTCTTTGTCGGTGAGGACTATAGCTTCCGCACAGACGGTCCCATGTGCCATCACGGTGTCGATGTCACGCTCTCTGTAACCACGTTGGCGGATCCGGACCTGGGCATGCCTCGAGATGGTCGGTTGCATCGTAGGACTGACTCCTCTGATCAGTGTTTCATCGGTGCACGCTACTCGGTAGCGTTGCTATCGTGTTCGCGCTGGTTTTATTATATGTGCGACCAGGCAGCATGTCAAGGCCTCCGGCGACTTGGTAGGAGTGTTATCGATCTTTGGGTGCTGGGCGTGGCCGCTGTCCGTACGGTGAGGGGTTGGTTGTCTCGCCAGCAGGAGGCTTGGTCGCTATACGGCTTCCGCTCAGCTCGCCGCCGCACTACCACTCAGTTCCCGCGCCAAACTTTCCAGCAGCCCCCCCGGTCCCTCCTCCCAACCCTCACCCTCCACGAACCAGCGCCGCTCGAAACGACGACTGCGTCATGCTCTACGGTGCTGCCCGCCATGAGTCCCGCCGCTGATCATGGTGATCGGTACCCTCACCGAGGAGTTCGCTGTGGCGGTCGAGGTGACGCTCCAGGTGGTACGTCGTTCGGCTATCCACTCGCCTCCATCACCTGCAGATGCTGCAGGACTGCTTATACTTGGAGTGGACCGAAGCTTGTCCTTCAGTCGGTCGGTGTGCATCTTTGATTGTGTCAACTGCGCATAGGAGGGGCATGAAAAAAGATCGGTCCAATCTACTGGTCGGGGGAGAGGGGCTGGAGCTCACCCCCACAGTACGTCGTCTACTCGGAGTTGCCAGGGGTGATCTGGGGCGTGAGGATTACCGCCGCCACCTGCTGGAGAAGTACGGGCAGTGAGGTTGCTACAGCCCCCTACCCATACCTCACCCCTGATCCACCCACCCCCACCACCCCATCGTCGCCACCAATCCGGCCACCCCCACCACGAACGGCAAGAGCCGACTAACCACCCCGAGCCCCACCCTCGCCGCCTCCCCCGCAGCCCCGGCGAGGTACCCCGGCACTGCCCATGGAAAGTACTCCGCGATGCCAACCGCTCCCAACAACTGCGCGATCACGATCATCAGGACCACGAACCCGAGTGGCGCCAGGTACCCGCGGCCCGCACTCGCCACGAAGCCGACGGGGACCGAGAGGGCGATCACCATCAGCGTCGTCATCGTGAAGCCGCCGAGGCCGGCTGCGAGCGCCCCCGTCGTCATCTCCCCCAGCGCGAGCCAGGTGAAGCCGACCCCGATCGCGAAGTGCACCCCGGCGAGGAGCGCGCACCAGAGGGCGGCGACGACGAACTTCGCACCGACGATCTCCAGCCGCCCGACCGGTAAGGCGAGGAGATCGGTCACCGTCCCGTCGGCGAACTCGCGGCCGAAGATCCAGCTG
>Ga0209487_1003975_pt1 | contig 11501 bp, 24 predicted proteins | sample Poulit2012_FD_187524 | JGI IMG/M metagenome (GOLD analysis project Ga0209487, IMG submission 187524) | Agricultural soil microbial communities from Georgia to study Nitrogen management - Poultry litter 2012 (SPAdes) (version 2) | ecosystem: Environmental > Terrestrial > Soil > Agricultural land... | reverse complement strand
AAAGCTGATCTAATCGTGTTCATTTGTGATATGGCTGATGAACTGGATTTTTCAGAGGAACTCTTAACAGAACTTATAACCGACGTTTTAAATTCAATGGTATGAAAACGTACCCTGCTAATGTTTTGGCTGAACAGTACGAACTTGAACCCGCAACTAAAGAATCATTTTTTGAATACATTATTGATTCTAATGTGAATGGGCAAAATTCCCAAATGACGAAACTCTTTAACCAGATGGATCTGAATGATAAATCAATGTTTATTGATTATCTTAGGTTCGGTTCCGAGTGGTTAAGTGACGACGTGAAAGTAGATATACTCTCAACCTTGTTAATTTCAAAATTATGACTGACGAAAAAATAATCAACCTTAGACGAATTCAGGAAATTATTGAAGAAAAATATGATACACTTTATTTCAGAATTAAGCGACACATAATCAAAGCCTACGAAGAGGAAGAGAACATTAAGGTTGTAGACAGTGCCTATCCGATCGATTGGGGTGATGCGGTTCGCAAAGAGTTCAACATCAGAGATATTGGTGATTGGTGTTGGGGTTACGGTGAGGGTATGACTTTCGGTTTCCCGTTGCCTTGCAATCCCCGTTCTCTTGTTCTCTTTGAGATCATGATCAGTAACGATCATACTCACGTCCATCCTCCATTATATGTAACACAAGATGAACTAAAAACCTTTAAGCCATGACCGTAAAACACACCTCAGACGGATTCATACGGATAAGCGGACACGTCGGATATAAACCATTTAAAAGAGCCTATTCAGGATACAGTGAAGAGGAAGCAAAACGACGCTTCAAAGTTGAAGCAGTTGAGGAAGCGTTAAATATGGTAGAACCACACGAACGGTTAGAAGTATACAGCAGTGAAGATGAATTCACGGTTGATTTTTTCGTGTGGGATACCGAACATCCTAACTATACCGGAGAACCACAATGAACAACGAAGAAATCATAGAAAAAGTGGCCGATTTTTTAGCCGAAAGAGGATTCAGGGGAGTAGACGGATCGCCTGAAATCTCATTAGGTGAATATAGGTTCCTCTATAACCCTGAAACCGGAGACTATGTGTACACGTATCCGGGTTTTGTTTGGGATGAAATGGGAGAAGAGACAAAATTCTCATTTGGAAACATCAGTGAAGAGGAAATTCACGAACTTTTTGAGGAGAATAAGGAGGACATACTCCCATATATCGGAATGAACGAAGAGGAATGGTATGATCTCGACATAGTATTCAAATTGTCGGATGTTATGGATAATGAATTGGATGGAATTCATGGACTAACAGCTGACGACTTAATTGAAACATTTACTAAATAAACTCATGAAGAAAACAATTTATTTTTGGGAATCTTACTGGAAACTGTACGAATATGAACAGGAAATTGTAGACGAATATAAAGAGTATATTACACAACTCCAATAAATAAAAGTTCCAGAACTATGTTGAAAATAGAAACCTTTGTTCCTGTATTTACCGGATACTACGGTAACCTATATTGGGAAACAGACAATGACGAATACCTCGAAGCCGAATATCTCGCGGAAGGTCTTGTGGATAATTATGAGATGTTTGAGAACTTTGATGTTGATCTCATCCTCGAACACTTACGTGAAGTGATCGATTATGAAGAGTACCACAACGATTTAGGTGACGAGATCACTCATGTCATCTGTGGAGAACTCGAACGTGAGGGCTATATCTCTGACTTTGAATATCAGGATGTGGAATCGCCCCAATTCTACAACTTCAGAAATGATTCACTGAACGTTCTCTTACATATCAGCAAAGAGAACCACAAAGAGATCGTCAACACTCTGATCAGAGAGAAGGAATGGTTCAGTGAGTACGTGAAAGAGAACTACACCAGTCGTTCGGGATTCATCTCATATCATTCTAATGAAGTGGACGAATGGTTTGATTACATCATTGATTACGATAACCTTGATGATGATCTCCACAAGTTGGGTGCGATTCTCGACTTTATTTGTCAGCATGTTTTGGAGATGGATGAGAGTTGGGTGCATGAGAATGTAACATACGTTCATATCGGCGGATATTATGACATAGACAAACTAATCAAAAAACTCAACTCAACATTATGACAACTGATAAATTTCTTGAACTTCTCGAACAATTTGATGATATACCAACAGACTATGGAAGGGATGCTCTCATACATTTTTTCTGTAGCGATGTTGGAGAGAAAGATAGCAACGCTTTTGCAGGTCAGAACTTTTATAGGTTCGATATACTACCAAGAAACGCCATAGCGGATGTGTATACAACCGTTTCCGAAGAATTATTGAATCGTGAATGGGAAATTATACACGCATTAGAATACGGTGACAAAGAAACGATCCAACAATTGTGGGACTGGATTGACAATTTAATTGAATCTAACCAATAGAACCATGAATACAAACAAAAATGAATTGTTTAAACGAATAGGAAAAGAAATTGAAGAACGTGAGGAGACCGTCTATTGGGTCAAAGGGGACGGTTTGGGTGATCACATCAAAAAAGACATCCTAGAGAAAGGTATCTCAGCGTGGCTTGATGAACTCTATGATTGTGAGTACAACCTAGAACACATATGGGAAGAAGAAAGGCGTGTAAGACTGGAAGTGTTGGAGGAATACAGTGAAGAGATTTGCGAAGTGTTCGATATTCCAGAGGATAGTTTTAATCCTGTTGACTATCTTGATGGCGTTGAATACTATTATCCTAACGTTTACATCGACACGAAAGATGTGTTCAACGGTGAAACGCTCCGTATGCGTCTGGTATTGTATTCTGATCATGACTGTCAACTCTCCCATTGGGCTGAATCTGGAAGTGGATACTCTTATGAGGATTCTTATTTCGGAGACATGGTAGATGCGTTGAACCTGTGTCCGAGACGTATGAAGAGGGCACTGAAAGACCGAGACATTAAAGTTCAGGGGAGATGGCCTGTAAAAAAGAGCCGTCACGGAGAGGAACTGGTGGATTATGACACATTTATTCAGGACATTGAACATAATGTGTGTCCGAGTAATCTGACATTCCCCGTATTGGTGGACCTTTATGAGTTGTGGCAAAACACCGACTACGAAGAGACCACTATCAAGCAAGTCATCATTCCCAAAGGGGCGAACTGTGGAATGTTCAGCGATTTTCAGGGCGGAGGATCACTGATCGACACGCCTTTGTTGCGAGACGTAACCATTAACCTAGAAGAGTCAGACTGGAGTCTGGTGCCGGATGATTCCGGTTACAGCATCAAGTCTGTCTATGGAGTGTTCGATTCCTTTTACACCGAAATTTCAATCTTAAATGAATAACATTATGACATTTAAAGAAAAAGTACAATCAATGACAGCATCTGAAATCATTATGACAATGGTTGAGAGTTTGCGTAATCCATATGTGGTGATTGATATGGATACTTACGGGGAAACCGACATCTATGGTATTTGCTATGGATGTGCTGCCACCAACACCATTTGTCACATTCAAAATGTGACTCCTCTTGAGGTTCAAATGAATATGATGGAGGATAGAATAAAAGCGTATAACATACCTTCAGAAGAATTAAATTTTATGGATTTTTTTGAAACTGCCATAGATGATTTGCGGTGCGGAACAATACGATATTACAATTACTTTGCACATGAGATTGGCATCGCCACTATCGACCTTACTAAGGACGAGATGAAAGATTTAAAAATAGAACTTCCAATGCTCGATAACGACTACACTGAAGAACAACTTCAACAATACGAACGATTAGCTCAACACTTAAACGGATAATACTATGCGAAAAGAAAATATAGTTTTCACTGATGTATACAGGAATCATAGAATAACCCTTGAATTAATTTATGGTGGCTATGGGTTCACCGTATCGAACATAGATGAGGGGATTGACACTGTTGTCACTGTGTTCAGCTTTGGGAGCGCAATAGAAGCTGTCTGTGCGGGAAAGGTGTATGTTGATAAATTACTTAAAGACAGAGCTACAGATACGTGATCTTTGGGGGCGGACAAGGTTAAGAAATGAGCCGTGATGTTCAGAGTGGGCGCACATCCCGTCCCAAGCATCACCCGTCCTTTTTTTTTAACTTAAAATGGATATAGAACAAATGAAAGCATACAGAATACAGGCGGGTGCCAGTGACAGCATTTATAAAGGCAGTGACGGATGGGAAGCTCTCGACAATTATGCGAAAGATGCAGGCTATCTGGACTCCGCAGATGTCATAGATCAATTCGGCGAAGCAGATAGCGTTGAGGAGCTGCCAGAAGCGTTCCGGGAAGAGGTTCTGGATTACATTATGGAGCATGAAGACGTCGTGGAAAACGGAACGATTCATGTATACACGAATCTGGCTGGAGAACTCACTCATACGATAGGTAGCATGGAGTTCCATGATGATGAAATAATTCATCTCGCCTCATTTAAGATCTGGAACGAGAGCAAGCCCTACGACAGGGAAGCGTTTGAATGGCAATTCGACAATCAACAATAAAACCAATAGAGCAATGACACTCGAAAAGATTCGGAGATTATGAAAAACTTTAAAATTGTACTGGTAGATGAATATAAAAAACATGAAATCAACATCACGGTTGAGGACGACGATTATGCGTTTCATGTGGATGTGAATGGTTCCGTCAAAGAAAAGTCAGGCTTCAAGTCGGCAATAGAGGCCGCTTCTGCGTGTAAGACGTACATTGACGAACTGAAAGGAGATGACGTTTATAGGGTCAACGCCACTAAGGAATATGTAGCTCAATATACATCTGCTTTACTAGTCTCAGCATCAAGTCCTGAAGAAGCGGCAAAGAAAGCCTCAAATGGAGACTTCATATACGAAGTTGAAGTGGACGAAAAAACACTACCGATAGAATATAAAATTAAATCTGTGCAGAAAAATGGACATAAGAAAATACTTTGGGAAAGCTAGAATCCTATGGTACACCTTATCAGTGAAGCGTGTGAATGGTACAATTATGTTCACGTTTAACATGAATTACCTATTCATTTCTCATAGGAAATTCTTTAACAATAAATATTACATAGTATTATGAAATCTATCACAAAAGTAACCTATTACGGAGACTACAAAAAGGCTGTAGTGAGTGGTGTAGGAATACCGACACAAACCATTGAGAATATTGGAGATGAGGAATGGTTCAGTGTACACGATCACAATGGAGAACCCGTTTTTGATGTCCAGATTTGGGATGAGGGAACACTTGACCTTGATGGGTACGGATGTCAGTACGTTAATCTTGTGAAGACAAGTGATGATGTTTTTGATATAGAACAGGATGGGGAATGGAAGAATCCAGACACGTATGAACTGGTTTCACCTACACGGGAGGAGCGATTACTAAGATTGTTTCGTCCTGTTGCCACTGCGTTGGAGTATGCTGTAGGTGTCATTGAATCTATTCCCAAGCACCAACTTGACTCGATAGAACAGCTCATTTTAGATGAATCTATAGGTTGGCACTTCCTAGAAAGAATGATTAAACTATGTCAACATATAAATCCAAATCAATAACATTGACACAATCTGCGAAGGCAACTCAGAACAGGAGGTTCCCACAGCCTCGATGCTCTTTCTCTTAAGGAAGACGAACAGACATTTTAATTTATCTTGGATGGTATTAATTCACTAAACACTTGATCATATGAAACTTCACAAAGTTAGAAGGTTGTTAGAAATTCTGGAAGGTTTAGCCCTAAGTAACGCAAAAATAAGACAACTGGATAAGAATAGAACTCCGAACCCTGTAGTTGAACATCCTACTCTTGAGAGAACAGTTTCCGTTATTGATGTGCATGGAAACGTTAGGGGGGTCGATCCAAAAGAGAAGACGAGGAATCTGATTGGTGATGACACGTTGGCTGTGGAGGTTTTGGAAATTCGCAATAGGGGAAAAAGAAACATAATTTATTATGTCGTATGAAATATTCAATAACAGCACTTTATGCGAATGGTGACGAATATTGGACAACTTGCGACAGCGTAAGCGAATTGCGTGTTGAATCGGTTCATATACACACAACAATCGTGCAGAGTTAGGGTTGCACCTAATAAAAAAAGGTTGTACCCTCATGGGAGACATCAACCTAACCACAATCGCAACCATGAAAGAACCCACTTACGTAATCTCCGGGTGTTATATGAACGGGGAACCATTTTCCGTTCAAGCTGTCGGGATCAGAGCGTTAATTAATGAACTCTCTACGATCCAGTACACGGAGTATTTTGATGATCCGAAACAGGTAATAAACACTTGTTCAATTAAAATTACCGTTGCACTTAACAAAAAAGAGTTGTAGCTTCTAAAAAACAACAACTAACCATAAAGGGACGTATGGCGATTAAAATAAACGAAGGGTTGTACTATATTGATGAAGACACAGATTTAGTTTACAGTGACGATGATGACGGGTGGTATTTCCAGTTTGCTGATGCAACAAGTGAGATATACCCGGACATACAGACAGCGGTGAGAGAATTCTTAGGGAGAGAGGTTACTTATGAAACATAAAATCCATAAAACAACCAACAGCACATGAACAATAGAGAACTTTGCGACCGATTAATCAAAAGCGAGAGTGAGGAGTCGGTAGTTGATATATTAAAAGAGGCGAACCTGTGGAACACGCAGTGGAAACCGTACGGGAACAACGAAAATAATTTCTCGATCATCGGTAGCCAACAGTCGCAACCGGACACGGCTCTGGTAGAGAAACTGATCAACAGTGTGGACGCAGTACTTACGAAGGCATGTATAGACAACGGTATTGATCCTGAGAGCGGGGAAGCTCCACAGTCAGTACCCGAGGCAACGGAGAAGTTCTTCGGAGTCTACAAAGGTAAACTGGCAAACGTCGATCCTAGAACACGTACCAAGCTGGCAGAGAACATATACTTGATTGCATCTGGGAAGAAAACTAAACCCTGCTTCACCATCATGGACAAGGGGGAAGGTCAACACCCAGAAAACATCGAGAACACGTTTCTGTCATTGGCTAAATCCAACAAGTTGAGAATTCCATTTGTGCAGGGGAAATTCAACATGGGATCGACTGGTGTGCTACAGTTTTGCGGGGAACGTAATCTACAACTGATTGTGACACGGAGACAAGACTCTGATGAGTGGGGTTTCACTGTAGTGCGTCGAGATCCGCCACCAGAAGGGGTCAAGTCGTCTGTCTATACCTACCTTCCCATTAGAACATTCAAAGCCTCTAACGTTAAATTTCAAGGAAAATCTATTGAATCTGGAACCTTAGTAAAACTCTACGAATATGATATAAAAGGGGGGTTAAAAAGTAACATTCAGTTTGATCTATACTACAGGCTAAGTCTGTTGATGCCGTCCGTTGCTCTACCCATACGAATCTACGAAGCACGGAAAGGGTATCGGGGACACACTAAAGAACGTACGTTGGCAGGTCTTAGTGTGCGACTGGAGGAGGACAAGGGGAACAACATGGAATCCGGGTTTCCTAACTCAGCCAAGCTGACGGTGAAAGGAAATGAACTGCCTGTAACCATCTATGGATTCAAAAAAGATGGGGCTAGGAACTATAAGGGTAACGAAGGGATCATTTTCACGGTGAATGGGCAGACACACGGCGCACTAACGCAGAGTTTCTTCACCAGACAGAGCGTTAGAATGGGATATTTAGCCGACTCTATACTTGTCGTGGTAGATTGTAGCCGCTTAGAAGGCAAATATAGGGAAGATCTTTTCATGAACTCCCGAGATAAGCTCAGATATGTCGAGATTCGGACAGAGATTGAACGGGGGCTGGAAGAGCTACTCTCCAATCATCCGGGTCTGAGGGAATTGCGTGAACGCAGACGACGTGAGGAAATAGCGGACAGACTCAAGGACAACAAACCGTTCGTTGATATTCTCAATGACATCATCGACACAAGTCCGACACTGTCTTCGTTATTTAGAACGGGTGAAAAAATTAATTCACCTTTTAATTTGGAAAAAGTAGATGAAGTTCCTACATTCACAGGAACACAATTTCCATCACACTTTGAGTTACTGAAAAAGTACTCTGAGGATAACCCTAAGATTTATCATAAGGGTGAAAGGTTCAGGGTACAATACAGTACAGATGTAGAGAACAGATACTTTACACGGGACAATGACCCCGGAACATTTAATCTGATCATGGAGGATGGAAAAGAAGTGGATGCTGTTGTAAATTTGTGGGATGGATATGCAACAGTGAATGTGGAGATTCCATCATCAGCAAAAAGTGGAGACGTTCTGAAGTTTACCAGTTTTGTAAACGACGTTTCTCAGGTTGAACCGTTCGTGGAGGATTTTTATGTAAAAGTAATCAATCCGAAACCAACGAAGGGTAAGAAGGGAAAACGAAAACCGCCAATGAGTTCTCAACTGGCACTCCCTAATGTTATTGAAGTAACACAAAATGATTGGGGGCCGCACAGGTTCAATGAGGACAGTGGGATGAGGGTAGTAGACAACGGTGAAGACGGGTACGATTTCTTTATTAATATGGCAAACAAATACTTATTACACGAACTAAAACTAGCGAGGTCGGATGAAGTAGAACTTATAAAAGCAAGATATAAATATACACATGTGCTATTCGCACTGTCAACGCTAAACGAGACAAGGGAGGACGAACCTAAGGAGTACGATGTTTATTCTCTCATTGACAAGTTTAGTAGAATCATTAGTCCAGTGTTGTTACCAATGCTAGACTATTACATAAAGGAGACATCATGATTATATGTGCTGAATGTTTGACTCAATGGCCGAGAATTTCTATGCGAGATGAGGGGATCGGGGTCTACCATTACGGGTCAATTCGTGGGAGGCATGAGGATTGGGTCAGGTTTACCGAGTGCTGTGGATCATCCGAGGTCTATGATGTAGACATTGACTGTGCGCACGTCTCAGAAGTGTCACTCTATGACAGGCCGATGGAGGACTGGCGTGACTAAGAAAAAACTCAAGTTTATACGGGACGGGGAACTTGTATGCTACGCACCTAAGGATTACCTGTTGGTGATAGCAGAGAAACTTAAAATTAAATTCGTAGAAGAAAACGACAAACATATAACTTTTAATATAAAGGGTGTGCGGTGAACAATAGAGATAAAATCACAAAGATTGCACAGTTGCACGATAAAATTGAATACCTTCAAAGGAAACGAAGCGAGTTGGCATCCTTCATGGATTGGGCTTTACAACAGGACAGGGAATTGTATATTGATATGTACGACCTTGTTGAGAAAGTACACGAACCAGAGGGAGGGATGTTCTTCATGATGGAACCTACCTCACGGTTGGAGCCGGGGAAAACTATGGAATTGGAGGTTGATGAGGTGGACATTGTCTACTTTTGCGAAGCGTTCATGCGCATTATAGATTTTAAACTTAGAACACTAAAGGGACAGGTTGATGCAGAATTCGTTGGAAAAGCTTAACGAGATTATTAAGGAATTCTCACTTGCTATTAAGTGGGAAGAGAGGTACATTGAATCAGGGAACATGTGGCATCTGGTATGGAGCGAACAGAGTGCCAGACGAGCCGTTGAACTAGCAAATAAATACTAAGGACTACACAAATGGATACCCTACAACAGCTTGCAGGACTTTTACTTAACCATCCACCAACAGAACAGGAACTGGAGACACACAGTGAGACACTGGATCGTGTTCCGACCATCGTCACATCGTGGACAGGAGACATGAAGAAGCTGTATATTCTGGCTGATCGTATGGAACAGTTAGGAAAGGCACTCCGAAATGAAGTTAAGACGATTGCTGGAACCGAGATGAGTATGATCTACGGGGACGAGAAGAAGCAGACTCTGTATGGTAACACTCTCACGTACAGTGAATCTAATGTCTATGAGTACTTCGACAATCCTGTTACGGAGCGGTTGAATACTGATCTTGAAGAAGTTGATGCTCAAATGAAACCTTTCAAAAAGAAAGAGAAGGAGATTAAGAAGGCAATCAAAAGTGAACATGACAGACAAGTAGCGACCGGAGAAGCTAGACTGGTGGGTACAGATTACAAAATCTCAATTAGCAGAAAATAATGGAAACAGAAAACATGACTGACGAAAACACATACACATTCTCTACCGAAAGGGATGAAATCTTTGCGGCATTAGCTAAATTTCAGGCCGAATGTCCTGAAGTTGAGAAAGATGCGACCGTTAAAGTGACGAGTAAAAAATCAGGAAGCTTCCTTTACGAGTTCCACTATGCAACACTTGGGAACATTATTCGTACAACTAAGCCGACACTAACATCAAACGGTCTATCTTTTCTTCAGGTTGTTACCGACGAGGGGGTTCAGACTATCCTGATGCACAAATCTGGTCAGTATATTAAGACAGATTACCTGAATATTCCTACAAGTGCTACTCCGACACCGCAAGACATTGGATCAGGCATTACATACGCCAAACGATACCAACTGGCCGCTGTTCTTGGTGTGGATGCGATGGACGATGATGACGGGAACATGGCAAGCGGGAATGATGCGACTAAAACTAAACGAAACGGATCTGCTCCTGTTCCGAAGAAGAAGTCAGCACCTAAAGCCGCTCCCAAAAAACAGGCTCCGGCACCTAAGAAACAGAGCAATGGATCTTTCGAGTCGATTCTGGAGTCGGCAGAGAATGGTGAGCTTGAGGATTATAAGGAACTGTTGCAGGCTTACGTGAAGGAACTCAACAATCAGGACAATGATCCTGCGTTCCGTGACAAATATCACGATAGGACACAGCAGGCTATGAAACAGATGATGTAGGGAAAACCCCTCTCCTGTAATGGGAGGGGGCTACTTTCCTTTGGCAGAGACAAGTTCGGTAATGTTGAATGTGATAGATTTTGATCCCTCTTTGGGTTTATCATCGAACCCTTTAGCTTTGCGTGCCGTAAGTTGTCGTCCTCTGATCTTAGAGTTACCGAGAGCGTCACGGTAATCAGCCTCACGCATCACTTCCGTATAAATATCCTCAATGTCAATCATGAGGTCATGGAATATGGGATCGGACTTCCACACTTTAATTCGACCAACATTATAACCGAGTTGCATTGCGATCAGTTTCTCGTTGAAGGGGTTCTTGGCGAATTCTGTCAGAAACAGCTGTTGCTCATCGTCAAGTTCCTCCCACCCTTCAAAAAGATCCAGTCGTAAAATGCGGTCTTCGTCTAACGCAACAGGTTTATTATCCTTTGCTACGATGAGACCGACCTTTCTAGAAATTTGTTTCTCACTCATAATAAATCGAATTTAATTATAACATCGTAATATAATAAACAAAATGGAAGAGAACAAATGAAACTATTAACTGCCATCTTACAAGCTATCTTTGAGACTCTCATTTTTCCGGGAGAAGAGATACAATAAACAAACCGGAGAAAATGAATGGATAACAATTAAACAATACGAATAATGA
>Ga0209487_1003974_pt1 | contig 11502 bp, 12 predicted proteins | sample Poulit2012_FD_187524 | JGI IMG/M metagenome (GOLD analysis project Ga0209487, IMG submission 187524) | Agricultural soil microbial communities from Georgia to study Nitrogen management - Poultry litter 2012 (SPAdes) (version 2) | ecosystem: Environmental > Terrestrial > Soil > Agricultural land... | reverse complement strand
TGGCGCTTAATCCTCTTCCCTCAACCTTCGCAATTCCTCTTCTAATTCTTCGATTCTTTTTCGCCTCTTATACTCTTCACTTTCTTCGGGAATGTGAATGACTTCCCCTTCCTTAACCGCTAAAGTTGGCGATCCTTCTATAACAAGCTCACACTTATCAATTTGACCAGCGACGTAATCATCAACAAAGAATTGAAAACCTTTCCCCGTAGGCACCACATTATTACCAACTTGAATACTCGTTGTTTCCCCATCTTCATTTATTACGAAAAAGACCTTAGTCCTTCCTTCTTTTGGTTTGTCGTAAGTTTTTATCATTTAATCACCCTTAAACGTAATCCGTTTGTTCTATTGTTAAAATACGAAATCTAACGAATTCATTTTTATCGTTCCAGCTTTTTGTCCACCCTATTCTAAAATCTACACCCCTGCTTTCATAAGTAGGTATACCTAAATCAGCTATAAGCTCTTTTTCTCCGTAGTCCCCTTTTTCGAATATAAATCTATTATCAACTGCTTTTCCTGAAGTGTTTTCTTCAACTTCATATAAATCAACAGCATGTTTACCTACTCGTGAGTGGTTTGCAATTTGATATCGCACCCTCAAATACCTTGCATTATGCACGTACCAAAATCTTTGATATCTGACCGACCATCTATAAGAAGAATCCCTTACGTCCGTTACTTGATTTCCAGGAATCACATCATCGATACCTCTACCATCTAATCCACCAAACATTTCACTCTGAACAAACAATAATTGTTGTAATTGAACAAAAAATGCCCAGTGGGAATTTACCCCATTCCAAACTGCAACTCCCTTCATTTCGGGAATCTGAGGAAATACGGAGTAGTTAGATTTAACTAACCCATCTTGCATCCACACTGCACCGTCCGGACGTTGAATCTGTATTTTGCCATCAACAAGCCGTAAATTATCTCCAAAGTAACCCTCTTTCGCTTCTACTCGGCCACTTAAATATGCATCTTTAAAATATGCTTCAGCTTCAAGATTAAGCCATGAAACAGGGTTACCTTGCATATCGTACTGAACTAAACCATTTACACCGTCCCAATCAATTCTTGCGCCTGTCATGCTTGTTCGGATTGGTACAGCGCCTACATCAATAACACCCGATTTTATGTTGTCGGCATTTTCTGCATATGCCTTTGCATCTTTAAGTGCTTGCTCTGCTTTATCGTCTACCTCTTTCTTATTGTAAGCACCAATTTCCGATGGTTCAGTCGGACTTAGCTTTTCCCATTGTCCATTGTTAAACACCTTTGCAACATGTGGGTTTCGTGATGTGTCCACCCATATAACGTGCTCGTTTCTACCTGTTGGTGGATTGTCTGATAAAATCTTTTTAGGCTCTGCATAGTTGAGTAACATCTCGATACCAGCTTTTTTAGACAATTGACGTTTAACATAGTTGTAAATGCTTTTAATTTCATCCTCAGTAAATTCGATGAAATCACCTAAAACATATTCTTTTTCCGCTTCTGTGATTGGATTGCGCTTCATCTCGAATATTCTAGCTTGAATATATAAATATGGTGTATATTTTGTGTCTTTGATTCTGATTGTGTCGCCAAACCTTATTTTTTTATTTTCATGGTTCAACATGTGTTCTAAATCTAAAAAATTAATTTCATAATTTATAACACTATTTTTTCGCTTGTCTAACTCTGTTCTAGTATATTGTCTTAATTCTGATAAAGTCATTTCTTCGCGGTCACTTTCAGGCTCATAAACACCAATAAGATGCTGCGGATTGTATTCAGGCCTTCCCCAACGCTCTAGCGCTTCATAATCTTCAACAAGCACTTCTAAACGTGATCCGTCTTCTCTTTCAGGACCAAGCCCAATCAAAGAAGTGTAAATGTCCCCACTTTCTTTTCGTTCAATAGACTGTAAGTCCTTACCGAATGTAACCTCACGACCCCGCCATGCACCAATTTGATCAACTAAATCAACAATACGATTTGTAACCATCAATCCGTTATGCTCAACTCTAAAATTTAATTCCAATTCAAATTCACGTGCAATTCGTTTTAAATACTCAAATGGATTAGTATGGTTTTCAAACGATATCGTTATCTCGCTATCAGATTCAACAACCCCTACCTCATATTCTGTTTCATACAAAGCTTGATGCGCATGCTGTTCAGCTGTTCCTCGAAAGCTGGAAGGATCGATCACTTTCGCTTTCTTTAAATCTAAATAGCTAGCGTATGAAAAAACTTCAAATCCTTTTCCATACTCCCTTTTATCAACAACTTCATCAATTGTAAATTCAACAAGTTCTTCTTGATATTCTCCTGGAACAATAACACGATTACCTTTTACGATATGCTCGTCATAGTTACGTTCGCCGATTAGTTCACATTCGTATGTTTCCAAACTATCTTTTAGTGATTTATGATGTACGTTACTTACTACATCTTTAGCTGTTGCAATTGATAAAATTTCATCTCGCTTGCCATGTGTAAAATGAATAATGTTCCCGATTGTTGACTTAACACCAGTCAGCTTTTCAAGTGCTGTGGATTCCGTTGTATCACCTAAAAAACTACTTGCTACCTGTGTAAGCATTATTGCCACCTACCCACTGCATAAAGATTCGCATAAGCGTCTCTACTTGGATAACCGTCAGATATTGACGCTATTTGAATAAAAGTAATGCTATCTGGATTGTTACTTCTGTAAAAAGATGTCAATAATCTATTGCTACCGACGGTATCGTCTGCATTAGGTGTAATGAGTACGACAGGATTACCCATAAAGCTTTCTGGAAAATCCCATGTATAAGCAGATGTACGATATGGGTTAGCATATGTTCCACTACCATTTGATCCAACTGATCCCATGTTGTGATATTTAAAACACTCCATTTTCCCATCCGAATATTTTATTACTGTTGTTCCATCAATTGTATATTTATCTACAATTGTAACTGCTTGCTCATCAGAGGTAATTGTTACAACCTCTTGCCAATCAGTCCAACCTGTCGTGGGGTGATAATGCCTAAACATAGCAACCGTCTGATATTCTGTATACCCATTTCCATAAAACCATTGAGTAAATCTGTTATCCATATATTTAATATTTAATACTGTACCGTAGTTTTGAGGATAACCATCATCAGGTACTGTAAAAAATATCGTTACGCCAATTGGATAGCTTTCACCCAATGCATCGGCATGTATTGTATCTATTAACGTTACTTGCTCACTTGTTACATCGTGTGGGTTACTTTTATCATTAACATGACTATTAAACTGTTCAAGTGATACATCGCCAGGGTCCCCTTTATCTCCTTTATCTCCTTTGGGACCTTGTATTCCCTGAGGACCTTGTGGTCCTCTTTCTCCCTGTGGTCCTTGTGGTCCTTCTGGACCAGTTGCAAGCATTTCCATCTGATCGATTGAATCAATTAAACCTTGGGTGTTCTCAATCATTCTTTCAGATATTATATTTACAGCATTTAAATAGGATAATAATGTTTCAAAATCTTTTATTTTAATTGGAAAAGGATTATCTTCACTAATTACAACAAATCCATCATCTTTTTTAAATTGTGGGTAAAATATGATTAAATCTTTTCCACCGATGGATAATTTAAAATACTTAGGTGTACTCACTCCGTCACCCCTCATTCGCTATAGACTTATCAATTAAATCTTGTAGTTTGCTTTTAGCTACAGCTAGATTAGTAGATACATCATTGATTTTATTGTAAAACTCAACAAATCTGGACAGCATTTCATCATAATCTTTAGCATCAGTCGGCATAGGGTTTTCTTCAGTTGTTTCAATAAAATCATCCGACTTTACGTCATAATGTTGTGTTAACATATAAGGTCTTATGCCTAATTCAGTTTCTATAATCTGAAACAGCATATCCTTATTGATGTCCATGCTATCACCTCTTTTTAACAAATAAAAAAACGCTTGAGTAGCGCCCTACATTCTGCCACCTACTTAAATTTTTTGCGATATTTAATCTCGCTATCAAACGTATCAGGTGGATTTATTTCAAGTTGATTATACCCACGATGGAGTTTGAAAAACTCTGCACCAAAATCTTTTAATCGCATAGCATCCTCGCCGTTTATAAGAATTTCTTCGTTCTCATGATCAAACGTCACAGTATCACCTATGTCTAAAATATAAGGTGTTTGATCCACATGCACCTGTAACAATTCAAATACTTCTACCTTATCTATCCTCAAACGTGTAGGAACTCGCCTGTCTTTATAGTTACCGATAAAAATCTCAATGTATTTCAACTTACTATTGAAAGCATTGGCTGTATCTCGATAACTCGCTTCAATGGAATCCCGATGCTTATGATTACGCCACTCGGCCATATAGAATGTATATAAGTTACCTTCGCGCTTTACACGTAAGTGCATATTAGAAATTTTTCCTAAATCATCGCGTTTATAGTTATGACTTCCGATGGCATAACCATTTTTCAATCCGGCGCCACGATACGGTCCAACTCGCCCCAGACCATGTCGCCTAAAAAGGTTCCTATTATTATCCTTTACACCCATCTTCCCCAACATATTCATTCCTTCATCGAGAAAATATACTTCCATTCGCCAATTATCTTCTTTTCGCTGCGAGATAATATCAAATTCCGCGACAATTTCAAAGTCCTGCAACGACTTAGGCAAAGTTTTAAGTAATGCTGGACCATGCATTTTATCGCCTGTCCCGTAACTTTCTGTACGAAACCCAGTGCCATCAAACATCATCGATCCACTTATGTCAATAAAATTAGTATCTACTTTTATATTATTAGTAGACCATTCGTCTATCTTTTCACCGTTATCCTTAAATATGCTAGGTTTAGCATCGACTATTTCTTCATTTCCCTCTTCTTCAAGAGGATAGCCAATTAAGTTATATTCATCATTCATATTATTAATCATTGCAAACGTTGTTTTTTTCTTTGCAGTTAATTCGATAATTGGTTCTGTGGCTTCGCTTCCTTCGTTTTTTATGACGGTCGTGTCATCTAATGTTTCGGTGCTTTCATCTTTTGAGTATTTATAAGGATCGGAACATAAGAAAATCATTTCTCCTAAAACATCATTTGAACTTTCATCTGGGATTTCTATATGGGATAGAGTTGCATAATAAAACAGATCCTCATCCAAAAATTCGAGTGTTTTCCTAGTGCCTTCTAAATAAGTAAAAAGCTTCGTAACTCGATCTCTAAAACCTTCATTCGTTTCATCATATAACTTAAATTTAACTATAATTTCTCTAGAATCTAAATTTGGACCACCTTGTTCAAGCAATCCGTCAAAATTACTAAGTTCGATCAGGTTTATTTTATTCATTAAGTCGCCTCGGCCATTGACTGTTAATGTTATAAAACTTCCTGTTTCATCAGTTAATACTTCATCTAGTATATGATCATTAAATACTGTTTTTAAAGATAGAGAGTGATTAGTAGCACTCTCTGTTGTATCTACAAACTTGTACATACCATCACTCCCTATGTGAACCTTTTTGTTAACCTAGTTTTTCTATCTTGGACTTCCGTTATGTCGTCTACAAATGCACTGAATTCGGTACCACCTAAAACAACATTGATATAAGCTGGTTGCTTCTCTATACGAACACTGCTTGTAACGTGTTGATTTATTTTGCTTTGAGCCTGTCTGTTCACTCTACTTATCTGATAACCTATTCCAACATCTACGACATCAGGAATTGCATACCCTGCAAGAGTATCAGATGCTCTTTCAACTGTTCTTTTCATTCCCTCAAGACCTTTAGCAAGTCCTTGTCCTACAAATTCACCAATGGCCATAGTAATTCGAGATGGAGATTTAATTTTTAGCGCTCTTCTCATTGTTGATGATACGCTATTAGCAATTCCCCTAGCAGTAGACATCACACTGCCACGTCGAGAATTCATACCGTTTTGAAGACCAATCATAGCATTACGACCAGCATTCCTTAGTTGCCCATTCAAGTTGCGGAAAACTGATACAATACTACTGCTCATCGACCTTGAAATATTTACGTTACGCGACATTCCGCGCGAAAATGCCGAATTAACTTGTGACATTCCTGAACGTGCTGATGATACGATATTGTTAAAACCAGACCTTGTGACACTTCGAATCGTTGTGAATGAGCGTTGATACATCTGCGACATTTTCTGCATGCCTTTACTTGTTGTTTGCGTCATTTTGTTAGTGCCCACTCTAGATGCATTAACAATTTGATTCATTCCATTTTTTGTTGTATTTCGAATGGAACTGAAGCTTCTTTCTATTATTTGTCTTGATCTATTCATTGATGTTTGAATAGTCTTAGTCACATTTGACATGCTCTTAGAAAATGAAGTAGATATCCCCTTCAATGAAGTTGATGAAATTTTCTTTATTGCATTCATTTCTCGTTTTACAGTTGAACTCATACCCTTAAAGCTTGAATCCACTTCTTTTTTCATGCCTGATGCACTGCTTGTTACGTCTGACTCCAAACCACTAAAATCACTAGCTCCTGATGTGCTTAAATCACCAATATCACCTAATGATGAACTAGTCATATCACTGATATCACCAGTCACATTCGAACTAAGGCTGGACATGTCTGTTGATCCGCTAGACTCTAGATCGCCTAACATTCCAGATATATCCGATTCCATTCCACTCACGGTGTTTATTGATTCTAAGGACATATCATCCATGCTACCTGTGACATTCGAGTCCATAATATTCATGTCAAGAGATCCGCTTGATTCCAAATCTCCAAGCATTCCTGTTATATCCGTATTCATACCACTGACTGAATCGGTTGATCCAGTAGCCATATCACTGATATTTGATTGTACATCTGTTGACATGTCACCAGTAAGTGAGGTACCGGTTTGATTTAAGTTACCAAACTGCATAGAACCTTCCTGGTTCAAATTAGTCAAGCTAACCATGCCGTACTCGGACATACTATCAAAGTTAGAAGTAACACTTTCATTCATCTGTGAAGTGTTTGTATCTGCACTATCGGACATTCTGCTTGTCGATTCTTCAGTACTATCAGCTAAACCATCAATTGACTCACTGGCTTGGTCTGATGCTTCTTCGGTACCAATACCTAGTATATTTAAAAATCCATTCCAAGCATCGCTCACAAAGCTAGAAACAGAATCAATAATATTGCCGAGCCACTCAAACTTTTCTCCAAGTGCTATAACAACAGCAATTAATGTTCCGATAACTACAATAACAAGTCCAATTGGGCTCGTTAAAAATGCAAAAACCGCTGCCGCTATCTTAATGACACCTACAACCACCGTAAATACTTTGGCAACAACCATTGCTATTGCAACAAGACCACCGATAACACCTATAATGACAGATATAACGGATATGAGTTGCATTACCCATGAATGCGTCTCGATGAACGAGACTATCCACGTTGTAAAACTAGCAACAACCCCAACAACCGCTCCTATTACAACTGACATAACCTGAACGAGTGTGCCTAAAATAGTAATAAAAGCCATTGCACCAGGTTGTATAGCTTCCCAAACTCCGACAATTAAGGTTTTTATATTTTCCCAGATTATAGAAACATTATTTCTAAACTCTTCATTCGTTTGCCAAAGATTGAAAATAGCTGCTACTACTAACCCTATAACAGCTATCCAAGCAAACATTGACAAGGATACACCACCAAATACTGTTCCTAATGATTGAATAGCTACACCAATAGTGTTGATAGACTCTAACAACATGCCCATTGCAATCAAAACAGGACCAATCGCCGCTGCTATTCCCGCTATTATTACTATTGTTTGCTTCACGTTGTCGTCGAGATTAATAAATCCTCGGACTAGTTCTGTTAACCAATCTACGAAACTTCTTACGGGACCATCTCCTGTTTCATAAAAGGATATCGCCAATCCTTCTAAAGCTGATTTTAAACTTCTTAAAGATCCCCCTAGGTTATCTTCCATTTCCTCGCGCATACTTGCAGCTGCGCCTTCTGAATTAGCCAATTCCTCGGAAAACATTCCGACTGTATCTGATCCTGCATCAACTAATGCAGCCCAACCGGATACAGCTTCAGCCCCAAAGATTGTTTCAAGAGTCGCTAGCTTTTGTTGGTTTGACATACCTTCCAGTCCGCCCTCTAGTTCACCTATAACCTCAGGCATGGATTTCATATTTCCCTCTGCATCAAATACTTCTATTCCTAGTTCTTTCATTAATTCCGATGCTTCTTTAGAAGGTGATGAAAGATTTAACAATCCTCTTTTCAGCATGTTACCCGCTTGTCCACCTTGGATACCAGCGTCCCCTAAAATACCAATTGATGCTGCAGTATCTTCTATAGATAAACCAACACTTGATGCAACGGGACCAACATACTTAAATGCTTCACCTAATCCTTGTACATCAGTGTTTGAATCGGCTGAAGCTTGTGCCAAAATGTCAGCCACTCTAGCTGTTTCAGTAGCCTCCATACCAAAACCCGATAAAATATTAGATGTGATATCTGCAGCATCTCCTAAATCAACTGCTCCTGCTGCAGCTAAATCCAAAACAGGTGGCAAAGCAGACACAATTTCATTTGTGCTGAAACCAGCGCGCGCTAACATTTCTTGGCCTTCTGCAGCTTCGGTAGCGCTAAATCGTGTTGTCATTCCCATGTCTTTTGCTTGGTCTCTTAAAATCTGCATTTGACTACCAGTTGCACCTGTCACAGCTTGAACGGTAGACATTTGATCATCAAACTGTGCTCCTGTTTTAACAATAGCCGTACCCATTCCTACGACTGGCAATGTTACACCTGCCGTCATTGCTCTCCCAACGGATCTCATCTGACCGCCAACAACTTTTAATCTCTCCGCGCTTTTTGCAGCGTTTTGAAAAGCTCTAGCAAATGAATCTGCCCCTGTTGCTCTTAATACAGCTTCTACCGCATAAGTAGACATATTTAAACCTCCCTTCCTACGTATTTATCTCGCAAGCCATTTGTAGAGCTTTTTTCATGTTGTTAGATACATTCGGTGGTTGCTTCATATCACCAAAAACTTCGTGTCTCCGCTTTTCATAATCATAGAAGTCGATGAATTTTTTATAAATTAGTTTACCTTGTTTATCTGTATCTTTAACTCGCGCATTAAGCCACGCTTGCAAGTGCATATCATGCTCTTTTTCAACCTCACGTCTGTTGTGCCCTTTCATCTGCAAAACATAGTCAGACACTCGTAATATGTCGACATCATACTTTTGCTTGTATCCTAAATAAGTAAAACAATTTAAAACAATTTGTTTGTACGTCTCATTGGATGTTAATTTCTTTTCATTGCTCTCATCGCCTTTTTCTGCTCCTTCTCGATTTTCTGAAGTTTCGATTTCAAAAAAGGGCTATCTGTCATTTCATTAATCAACTCTTTGCAGAATTTATCCAAGCCCTTATCAGCTGTGGATTGTTCAGCGATGAATGCTTCAATATCATCATTTGATGGCTTCTGATTTAGATGCCCTGTTGCTGCTTTAATCACGTTAAACACTGCTCCTGGATTTTCATTTGAAAGATATGTGTATGCCATTTCAACACCCATTCCAAATTCCATACCATCAACAGTTTGTGTATAAAAATTATCTAATAAGTTATTGAATAAAATTCCGAATCTTAATTCATACTCTTTACCGCCAATTGTTAATTTCATATTTATAGCTCCTTTGTTTTTACTAGTTTTTCAAATAAAAAAGGAGTGGGTTATCCACTCCTTAAAGCTATTTAATTACCCTTCTACACCGCCTCCACCTTCATCACCTGCAATCGTATCTCTAAATGCATACTGTGCAGCTTCCTTTTGTTCTTCTGTCATTGTAGCCATACCAAACTGTGGTTTAAGATCAACTTTAAATGTAGAGGATATTTCTGCTTCATCTTCTGATGATGATGTTGGCTCCCAGCTTTCCAAGAATCCTTGACAATAAACAGCTGGAAACTTACCATCCTCTTCTAGTTCAGGATCAATATTTACTTCCCAAAGTTCTAGTCGTTCCCCATCAATAACAGCATCCCTTAACATTTCTGCTACAGGATCTTTCTTAGCTTGAATTGCATTAATTTCTACTTCTGACTCTAATTCGCCAACTTTGATGACTTTTCCATCCTTCGTGGTGATTGCATCCAGTTCCCTGCTGTACGAAAATGTATGTTCTGTTTGGAATACTAGTTTTGCTGCATTTTCTGATTGGTTTTTCATGTTTCTGAATAACAAAATCTTGTTCTTTCCCTGTAACATTTCTGGTGCTACTTCTGCCATGTTTTATCACTCCTAATTAAATTTAAAGTCTACTTCTATTACTCCGTGCCATAATGTCTCACTAGTAGATGTATCTAATAACATCTGCTTTCTAACTTCTTTAATATAGATGTAATACGTGTCTGTGTGACGTGCTTTCCTAGCGTCACGTATTAAGTCATTCATTATGTCGGTAACACGTCTACGCTTCTCTTTAACATCGTAAATGTGTATATATTGAGTAACTTCACCAGTAATAGTTGATTTGTTGGCTACGTCATTCTCAATCTGTTCTCCGATGAAAACGAATGGATATTTCGTTCCACTTGGTGGTAAATAACTGTATGTGTCATTGCCTAACCGTTGTGATATTTTAAATACTTCATCATAAATTTGTTGGTCTGGTGACTTCATTTCATTCACCCTTTGAAGCTTTCTCCATGTCCTTTATGAACCCAGGTCTGATTTTCATTAAACTAGGAGATACAAACGGTTGAGCACCCATGTAACGAGTTCCCAGTTCCAAATACCCACTATAATCTGTTGTTGGTTTAACTTCGGCTTTAAAACCAGCGTCTTTTAACTGTAAGTTTATTGATCTCTTAGTTTCTCCCGTCTGATAGCCTTTAACGAATGTCGCATTACGTTTCATCGTCTTTTCTAGCTTTGCTCCATGAGTTTTGACGACTTCACGAGACTTTTGAACGGCTTTTGCTGATTTTTGTAGCCTTTGCGTAAGAGCAGTTAACCCTTTAATTCTCAACAGAATCACCTTCCATAAATAAAACCCCTTTTCGGTAATTCGATTGCGATTTAATTTGATATTTGTCCTTGCCAATCAATGCGTAATCAATATGATCGTTATAGGGTCGGATCAACCTAGCTACAACAATATTTGCGTCGATTTCACCGAACAACTCTTTTTTTCTATCAATCCCTAGATTATTGATGTTACAAGGCAATGTCGTTTTGTCAGGTGGATTTTCGACCATTTCTCCTTTATTCGGATCATAATACTTTCCTTGTTCTTTAACTAATGTGATTCGTTTGTTAAATCTCAAAAGAAAAGCACCTCCCCTTTTGAGGAAGTGCCATCTTTATGCTGTTCTATAATATCTTCATAAGGTTTAAATTCATCGTCTAAGTCATAAAATTCTATTTTGTGACCTTCTGCCCATTCGGATTTAAAACCTTCCGAACCAAG
>Ga0209487_1003973_pt1 | contig 11505 bp, 9 predicted proteins | sample Poulit2012_FD_187524 | JGI IMG/M metagenome (GOLD analysis project Ga0209487, IMG submission 187524) | Agricultural soil microbial communities from Georgia to study Nitrogen management - Poultry litter 2012 (SPAdes) (version 2) | ecosystem: Environmental > Terrestrial > Soil > Agricultural land... | reverse complement strand
CGTCATTTTTTTACCTGGTATGGGCAGCAGCAAGACAGCGCAACGCCCCACCCTAACCCTTGTGATGGCGTGCGTGCGCCCAAGGCCCCCCAACCCTTGCCCCGGGCCCTATCGGTAGAGCAAACTCAACAGCTACTCGATAACCGCCCGCAACTTGGCCCCCCACCAACCCACCCCAGCCACGCTCAAATCACCGACTACCGCGACCAAGCACTCTTTGAACTGTTTTACTCAAGTGGGTTGCGCCTAAGCGAGCTGGTTGATCTCGATTATCAATACATCAACACGCCGCAATACCGCTCACATAGCTGGCTTAACCTCGATGAAGGCAACCTCAGGGTGCAGGGCAAAGGGCAAAAAAGTCGTTATTTGCCCATTGGACGTCTCGCCAAAGAGGCTCTGCGCCACTGGTTGCAGTTACGCCCTCTTTGGCTAACAGCTGCTGAAACAACAAAAACAGAGGCAGCCGCCCCGCATCAGGCAGCCTTGTTTTTGGGTCGCCAAGGCCGACGCATCAACCCCCGTGTGGTGCAACAGCGCCTGGCCCAGCGCGCCCAACAAGCTGGCCTCAGCGAGCATGTGCACCCGCACCGTTTGCGCCACAGCTTTGCCAGCCATTTATTACAGTCCTCACAAGACCTGCGCGCGGTACAAGAGCTTTTGGGCCACCAAAACATCCGTAGCACCCAAATTTATACCCGCCTAGACTTTCAACACTTGGCGCAAATTTATGACCAAAGTCACCCACGTGCCCGAAAAAGCAGCCCCACAACGACCGAACCCACCCCTGCCCAAGTAGAGGGCAAAGATGGGGACAAAAATGACGATAAAAATGGGGAATAAAGGGAAAAGATAGGAAAAGAAACAGAAGGAAAAGTGAGGAAAAGGAAGAAAAACTGAAGGGAAAGACAAGAAAAGGACAAGAACAGGAAAAAGAAAAGAGCAGCACGACTGCTGCAGCGGCCTGTAACCAATCTTTTTTACAAGCCTAATACCTCGCGCAGCACCTCTTGATTCCAACGCATTAATGACAAATAACTATCCACCCCATCGACCTCTGGCGAAAAGGTTTCGGTATACAGCGGGCGACCGATCGGCACCCTTGTTTCGCGGGCAATTTGCTCGACCAAACGCGCATCGACCCCAAACTCAGGTACAACAGCCTGCACCTGCTGCGCACGCACATCGCGAATTACTTGGGCAAAACCTTTGGCCGATGGCTCAGCCTCTAAACTTGCGCCAAGCAAGGGCACAAAATAGGGACAACCATAGGCCTGTTGAAAATAAAACATCGAGTCATGGGCCAACACCACCCCTACACAGGCCTGCTCATTATCTTTAAACTGCGCCAACAACGCAGCATGCAAATCTGCTAACTGCTGATCATAATCTTGATAACGCAGGGTCAAGGCCTCGTGCTTACTTTCGGGTAACAGTACCCGCAGCTGTTCATAAATACGCTGGGCATAATGCTGCGCATAATCTGCCCGCAGCCAAGCGTGCGGATCATACTGCCCGTGGTGGTGTGCCCCGACAAGATGTTCATCATGTTGGTGCCCCTCATGCTGCTGTGGCTCAGCAGGCTGATGAGCCTGCTCTTCCTCATCAAAGGCACGCAGCGCTAGGCCCTCGCTTAACACCAAAACCGGCCCCTTATAGCCAGCCGATTGCACTAACTTTGGCCACCATGGCTCGAAGTCAGCCCCATTCACCACAAATAAATCTGCCCCGACCAAGGCCTGCATGTCGCTTGCCCGCGGCTCAAAATGATGCGCACTGCTGCCCGGGTCAACAATGCTATGTACGGTCACCGCCTCACCGCCCACCTGCTCGATCAAATCGGCCACAATGGCAAAACTGCCCACCACCTTTAAAGGTGCAGACTCTGCCTCAGAACCCGCGGCTGCCACCAATTGTGTGCTGTTTTGGGTGAGCGCTGCCACCAATTGTGGGCTGTTTTGGGTAAGCGCCGCCATCACCTTGGGACTGCTTTGACTAGTTTGAGTGACATAGGCTTTTGTTTGGGTAGCAACAGCTAAAGGTGTATAAGAAATCAGCCCCCCACCCGCGCCAACAACCAAAACAAAAAGCAGGCCGTTTTGTATTTTCTGCCGATGTTTGCGTGCCTGACGCAAGGTTTGTCTTAATCCACCGTAAGGGCCCAAGAATAAGGCAAGCAAATAAAACGCCCCGGCAACCAAGATAATGGCTGGTGAGGTGGGCACATCAAAATAAAAAGAGCCCAACAGCCCCACCCAAGAGGAGAGCACCGCCAAGCCCGCAGCCACCAATAACTGTGTCGTCGCACTTTGAACCAGAAATCGTGCCGATGCAGCCGGTAAAATCATCAACCCCACCACCATCAAAGTGCCCAGTATTTGAAAGCCCGCCACCAATGTGATCACCAATAGCACCAAAAACAACATATGTGCCCAAGCCGCGCTGCGCCCATAAAAACGCTTAAACTGCGGGTCGACGGAATCCATCACTAAGGGGCGATAAATTACAGCTAGGACCAATACCGATATCGAGGCCACGATGGTCACGGTGAGTAAAGCCGCATTATCCAAACCCAAAACCGAGCCAAAAAGCACATGTAGCAAGTCCATATTGGTGCCCCGCACCGAAACCAACAACACCCCTAAGCCCAAAGAAATAAGATAAAAAGTGGCAAAACTGGTGTCCTCGCGCATTGGGGTAATACGCGCCACCCAGCCAGAAAACAAAGCCACCAACAGCCCACTTAACACCCCACCTATCATCATGGCGGGCAAGGACAGCCCGGCCACTAAAAAACCTAACGCCACCCCAGGTAAAATAGCGTGTGATAAGGCATCACCCATCAGGCTGAGACGGCGCAAAATCAAAAACACCCCTAGCGGGCCTGCTGCCACCGATAGGGCAAAAGTCGCGGCCAACGCGCGCCGCATAAAGCTAAACTCTATAAAGGGGCCAAAGAAAAAATCCCACATGGCGGTCACAAAAAATCTCCAGCACAAAGGTGACGGGCAAGATGTAGGTTTTCATCGGTCAAGACTGTTTGGGTCGGCCCCCACCCTACAATTTGACCGGCCAACAACACCGTTTGGGGAAAATACGCCCGCACCATCGCCAAATCATGCAACACCGCTATCACCGTGGCCCCCTTTTGATGCCAACTTAAAACCAACTGCAATAATTGCGCACTCGTCGCCTCATCGACCGCGGCAAATGGCTCATCGAGCACAATAATGTCGGCCTGCTGCACAGCCACACGCGCAAATAATACCCGCTGCAACTGCCCACCCGATAAAGTCCCCAGCGTGCGGGGCGCAAAATCAAGTAACCCCACCTGCTGCAAAGCCTGCTCGACCTGCCGATGCGCCGCAGCTGACAAAGCCCCCCATGCCCCCACCTGCGGCCACAGACCTAGGGCCACAAAATCATAAACACTAATGGGAAAACTGAGGTCAAGCCCATGAAACTGGGGCAAATAAGCCAAACGCAGCGAGTCGTCACGCTGCACCCGACCCTGAGCGGGCAATAGCTGCCCGACCAAAGCCTGTAAAAATGTTGATTTACCCGCCCCGTTGGGCCCCACCACGGCATAAAGCTGCCCGGCCTCAAACTCGCCTGTGGCATCACGCACCGCCCACTTGCCCTGCCAACCTAAATTAGCAGCCTCGAGCCGAATCACAGCCTCATTGACCTGTGCCATTTTTAACCCAGCGCCCAATAAGTCAATACCCACATTAAGAGCACCACCGGCAACACCGCCCCCATGCGCTGCCGCGCCGAGGCCAATAGCCAACTACCCCTATACGTTTTTTTTCTACCTTTGCTCATTGCCTTCTCTTTACACCCACCACGCTTACATTTTATAAGCCTCACCACCAAAACGTTATGTTATAACATAACAGTCGAATCGTTAATAGTAATTGTTTTTCTAACCATGACCATACGGGTACTCACACCTCAAGCTTTGCAGGCCCAACTTCATACGGCCGAACGCTTGTGTAAACAGCGTAACAAGCGCCTCACGCCATTGCGGCGCAAGGTGCTCGAGCTGCTTATACGAGCCGAGCGCGGCCTCAAGGCCTACGAGCTGCTCGAGCAAATACAGGCCGACCACCCCAACGCCGCCCCGCCTACTGTTTATCGTGCCTTAGACTTTCTTACCGAGCAGGAGCTAATTCACCGCCTCGATGCGGTCAATGCGTGGAGCGCTTGTGTCGATGCAGCAGGCAAGCCACACGACCTATTCGTAGTCTGCACCAACTGCCGACAGGTGGTCGAGCTACATGCCCCCGACCTAAGCGAGCAGCTTGCCCATTGCATTGCCTTAGCGGGCTTTAGTTTTGACGCCCAAGAAACCGAACTACGCGCCCTATGCAACGACTGCGTCGCCGCCTAAACTACGTCATTGCCTGGGCTACTTCATTGTTTAAATTACGTCATTGCCTGGGCTACTTCATTGCCTAAATTACGTCATTGCTTAGGCTACGGCTACATCATAGTCTTAGCGGTCTAAGCGGGCCCTCACGCCCATCAAGGCATGAAAGATATATTGGGCAGGCAAAAAAGCAACATTTGGCCCACCAACCCTATAGTTTTCTCTTACTAGGTATAACCCTAGGTAAAACAGCATAAAGCACCAGACTATGCCCCTTTGGCCCTATCTATGGCACAATTAGCAGCAAGCTTATATTTGCGCTTTTATGATGGCTGTGATGTAATCGCAGCTTAATTAGCACTCTATGCATTTTTGCAGTATTTAAAAAACAGGGGGTATACCCTGTGATTGGATGCTTTTAAAGCGACCTCAAGGCCTAAATGGGCAACTCTGGGGGTGACCTACGAGACTTAAGCCAACACCCGGTGCATTGCCTGTATTAGGGCTTGATATGCATAAAGGGATTTCACTAGGCAGTTTGCACCATACCAACTTTTGCATCGTATGCAGCACTGTTTAGTTTCGTAGGCTTTAGGCTGGGGCCTGGCCCCACATGACAAAAAGGAATGATCATGGCAAGCAAATCCAATGAACCCCAAGAGCTACTCACTGTAGACGAGCTGGTGGCGATGTCCGAGGATGATTACATGAATGACGCACAGTTAGCGTTCTTTCGCGATCGCCTCCAAACACTTGAGCAAGAAATCCTTGCCAATGCCGGTGCCACAACCGAAAACTTACGCGAAACGCAATTCGCCCCCGACCCCGCTGACCGCGCCACTATCGAGGAGGAGCACACGCTCGAGCTACGCACCCGCGACCGCGAGCGCAAGCTACTCAAAAAGGTGCAGTACTCACTACAGCTAATCGAGTCGGGCGAATACGGCTGGTGCCAAGAAACAGGCGAGGCAATTGGTGTCAAACGCCTACTGGCCCGCCCTACAGCTACCTTGTCGCTCGAGGCCCAAGAGCGCCGCGAAAAACGACAAAAGCTTTACGGCGACTAAACCGCCCCACTGCAGCATCACCCAACATCTTGCTTGGCTGCGTCATCATGCCCTGCCAAGCAGCGCAGCATCTTATTGGTATATAGCCTCAGCTTAGGTAAAACAGGTTAATATTACCCACTAATCACTTGGGCACAAGCTAGCTACCCCATGCAATCATTGCTGCAAACAACAACGAGCCACGCCAATTTATTTGCGCGTGGCTTGTTTTTTCTATTATTAACCTAGCCCGCCCTTGAAGTTTGGCCAATCGCCCCCACCTATATAGCAAAACGGAAGGAATCTATGGAACAATTTCACGCTACTACTATTGTCGCTGTGCGCCGTGGCGAGCAAGTCGCCATTGGTGGCGATGGCCAAGTCACCCTTGGCAATGTTGTCGTCAAAGGCACCGCCCGCAAAATACGCCGCCTATACAAAGACACCGTCTTGGCTGGTTTTGCTGGGGCCACAGCTGATGCATTCACCCTACAAGAGCGTTTTGAGGCCAAACTAGAAAAACATTCTGGTCACCTCTTGCGCTCGGCCGTTGAGCTCACCCGCGATTGGCGTACCGACCGCATGCTACGTCGACTCGAGGCCATGCTCCTTGTCGCTGACAAAGAGCACACCCTCATCCTGACGGGCAATGGCGATGTTGTCGAGCCCGAGGACGGCGTGGCTGCCATTGGCTCGGGCGGCTCATTTGCCCAGGCAGCAGCCTTGGCCCTGATCAAAAACACTGATCTCCCCCCGGCCGATATCGTCAGCAAGGCCTTAGGTATTGCGGGCGATATTTGTATTTACACCAACCACAGCCACATCGTTGAAACCCTTTGAATCACCCAAGGTTACCTCTATGACCGCAGCAACTATGACTCCAGCAGAGATTGTCTCTGAGCTCGAAAAACACATCGTCGGCCAAGACCGTGCCAAGCGCTCGGTTGCAGTCGCGTTGCGCAACCGTTGGCGTCGCCAACAGGTGCCCGAGCCTCTGCGCCACGAAATCGTCCCCAAAAACATCCTCATGATCGGCCCCACCGGGGTCGGTAAAACCGAGATCGCCCGCCGTCTGGCCAAACTGGCCGATGCCCCCTTTATCAAAGTCGAGGCCACCAAATTTACCGAGGTGGGCTATGTAGGCCGCGATGTCGAGACCATTATCCGCGATTTGGTCAGCGCCTCAATCAAACAAACCCGCGAAATTGAAAAACGCCGTGTTCGCACCCAAGCCGAGGACGCCGCCGAGGATCGCATCCTCGATGTGCTTTTACCCCCTGCGCGCGATGCCCAAGGCAGCCCACAACGCGAGGACTCCAACACCCGCCAAGTATTTCGCAAACGCCTGCGCGAGGGCAAGCTTGACGATACCGAAATCGAAATCGAGTTGGCTCAGCCCATGCCGCAGATGGAGATCATGGCCCCTCCCGGTATGGAAGAGATGACCGAGCAACTGCGCTCGATGTTTGCCGGCATGGGTCGCGAGCGCACCAAAGCACGCAAGATGAAAATCAAAGAGGCTTTCAAACACCTTTGTGACGAAGAGGCGGCCAAACGTATCGATGAGGAAGAGCTCCGTGCCCAAGCCGTACGCAATGCCGAGCAAAACGGCATCGTGTTTTTAGATGAAATCGATAAAATCACGGCGCGCGAGGGCCACAGTGCGGGCGAGGTCTCGCGTCAAGGGGTGCAGCGTGATCTCCTACCCTTAGTCGAGGGCACAACTGTAAACACTAAATACGGTGTGGTGCGCACTGACCATATATTGTTTATTGCCTCGGGGGCTTTTCACCTCTCCAAGCCATCAGACCTGATCCCCGAGCTACAGGGGCGTTTTCCCATACGAGTCGAGCTCAACTCGCTCACTGCTGATGATTTTGTGCGTATTTTATCAGCCACCGATGCCTCGCTAACCAAGCAATACACCGCCCTCATGGCCACCGAAGATGTGCATCTCGAGTTTACTACCGAGGGCATACGCCGCCTGGCCGAGCTAGCTTACGAGGTCAACGAGCGCACCGAGAATATCGGCGCCCGCCGCCTGTATACAGTTATGGAAAAACTACTCGATGAGCTCTCATTCGAGGCCGGCAGCAAGGGCCCCCAAGAAGTGGTCATCGATGCAGAGTATGTTGAAACCCAACTGGCTGATGCCGCTGCGAGCGAAGACCTCGCCCGCTACGTGCTTTAAGGCCAAATCTTATAGCGGCTAGTTATAGCAGTTCGTTGTAGTAGTTAGTTGTAGTAGCTGACTGTGGCAGTTACGTATAGTAACTGTCTGTAAGCAGCTACTCATAGACAGCTCATCGCAGCAACTCATGACGGCTGCTTATACAGCTGCTAATAACTGCTGCATACACTAACTAACTAATCAGCTACTACACATACAACTGTGGCGGCCTAAATAGCCGCCACAAAAACACCCGCCACGCAAAGACAAAGGCCCTACAAGACTGGCCCAGAGGCTGGCCCAAATACAAACCAACTAACGCTTGCGTATTTGTATGATCAAATACTGCCCCTGATCATTGCGCCGCGCAGTAAAACGTACGTTATCGCCCGGGGCAATGCCCTCGAGCAAAACTGGCTCGATTAAATACACCAAGGTCATTGCTGGCAAGTCTAAATCTGCAATCGCCCCATGTTTGAGGGTGATTTTTTTATTGGGCTCATCGATACGTTGCACCTGCCCCGAGCCGCTGCCCTCTTGGGCCAGCGCAGGCGTCAAAGCCGCCGAGCCCAAAAACAGTGCCAGTGCCAAGGCCACCAAAGACAGCCCCATCAGCCCCCGCCGCAGCGCGGCCACAACCACCGCGCCTAAAGCCCAACCCGCTGCCCCTTGTGTAGGGCCGCCACGACGGGCAGCGCCCCCATGAGGAATAAAAACAGCCTGCGGGTCAGAACCAACACAATCTACCGAGGCAGCACGAAAAAAACTAAACAGCCGAACCATAACGCACCTTTTTATTAAGTGGGCCCAACAAACGGACCCCGTCTGGATGATCTGTGTAAAGACCGATTGGGCAAAACTCGCTGTGTATTGCGCCGAGTGGGGCATATTGCGAAAAAGCCAATCACCAATACCCCCTATTGTAACGAGTTAATGCTCTTTTTTGGTCCAATACGCACCAATTTGTTGCAACTGCGTTTCCGCATGCTCCAAACCGCTGATGGCGCGACGACCGGTGCGGGCCAATACCTGCTCGACCAAAACCTCGACCAAAGCCACCGATGCGGTACAAGAAGGGAAAAATGAGGGCATCTCGGTAGAGAACAACAGATTGCAATCAGCCTCGAGCGCTATGGGCGCCACAGGGCTATCACATATAGATAAAATCTTGCAACCTGTCTTGCGCGCTGCCTCGTACACCCGCACTATCTCTTGGGAATAAGGGGCAAAAGCAATCAACACAATCACATCGCCAGGGCGTAAGGTGCGCAGCTCCATCTCAAAGGTGCCCGCCTCACTACGCATCATCGTCACCGAAGGGCGAAAAAACCTATATAAATAATGAAAGGTAAAGGCCGATGCATACGAGGCCCTAAAGCCTGCCACATAAACCCGCCGCGCCTTGACCAACATATCGACCGCCTTGCTCAGGCGCCCGCTATTGAGCTCAGAGAGTTTTTGCACATTGGTTGCTTGGGCTGTAACGGCCTTGGCCACCCTATCGGGTTGATCGCGCTGCCGCACCACCTGCCGGGCCTGCAATGCATAAGCATGACTATCGGCATGTAGCGAGCGCACAAAAATATCCTTTAGTCCTGTCCAGCCTTTATAACCCAAAGACTGCGCCAAACGCACCAAAGTGGCCGGCTGCACACCTGCCTGCTGAGCAATTTTGCGCATCGAGGACACCGGCACCTCAGAGGGATTATTTAATAAATAACGCGCCCCAATCTGAAACTGCGGCGGCATTTCGGCAAAATCTGCCTGCAAACGCTCAGTAAGCTCTTGCAACGAACGTGGTGCCAATTGATTTTTAGTCATAGCATCCTTCCTTAAAAAAACCGTTTTGCCTGCTCAAACGCATTGATGCCTGCCTAATCTTTTACAGGCTCGATCTTACCCACCAATGTCTAAATTAACCGCTACAAAACTGTTTTGACCTGCTCAGGGCTGCCGAGTCAGCCGACCCGCAGCATGGGCAAGGCACTGTTTTGATGCGCCTATGTTGAGACAGTGTGGATACAGACACGACAAAATACGGCGAACTACCGCGCGCCTACCTAGGTCAACAGCCCCAAAGCAGTCATAACCTAAGTAATGACGCAAAAGCGCAACAAATTTACCGTTATTATCTTATAAACAGCCATTATTCTTTGATTTCTTTGTTGTCTGCGCTATTCTATATGAAACACATGTTGATTAATAAGAGCAAAAAACAACGCCCACGCAACATACGTTGAAAAGCGTTTCTGCCGCAAGACAAACAAAACATTTGTTTCATAGGTGCAACGCATTACCTGTACTGGCTTTGTTATTTCAACTTAATACAGTTTAACAATCCACACAGGCCACATTGCTTTATAACACACTGCGCTTTTTGATTTGCTTGCCCACCATTGACGCCACTGTACTTTAGCCGTTTTGCCCATATCTATTTAAAAAGCCACACACCATGACAAACGTATTCCACCGCAACCCCAAAAATGCACTCCCTGTCGCAGTCGCTGGCGATGGCATTGCGATCATCGATCAAAATGGCAAGCGCTACATCGATGCATGCGGCGGGGCGGCTGTTTCGTGCCTGGGCCATAGTCACCCCGAGGTAACCCAAGCGATCAAAGACCAAATTGATCAGCTTGCCTATGCGCATACAGGCTTTTTTACTAATCAGCCCGCCGAAGACCTCGCCGCCTTTTTGGCCGAGCGTGCCCCTGGCGATATCGAGCACGTATACTTTGTATCGGGGGGCTCTGAGGCGGTCGAGTCAGCTATCAAGCTTGCGCGCCAGTATTTTGTCGAGCGCGGCGAGCCCAGCCGTAAACTATTTATTGCCCGTCGCCAAAGCTATCACGGCAACACCTTGGGTGCCCTAGCCGTTGGTGGCAACGAGTGGCGTCGTGCCCCCTTTATGCCCTTGTTGGCCGAGGCCCACCATGTATCGCCCTGCTACCCCTATCGTTATCAGCACGAGGGCGAGAGCGATGCAGCCTACGCCCAGCGCCTTGCTGACGAGCTCGAGGCCAAAATACTCGAGCTAGGCCCCGAAAATGTCGCCGCCTTTGTGGCCGAGACTGTAGTCGGTGCCACCGCAGGGGTCTTGCCCCCAGTCGAGGGCTATTTCAAGCGCATCCGCGAGGTATGCGATCGCTATGGCGTACTGTTAATTTTAGACGAGGTTATGGCCGGTATGGGTCGCACGGGGCATTTATTTGCCTGCGCCGAGGATGGCATCGTGCCCGATATCATCACCATTGCCAAGGGCCTAGGGGCCGGCTATCAGCCCATCGGGGCCATGTTAGCCAGTAACCGCATCTTCCAGGCCATCATACAGGGCTCAGGCTCGTTCCAGCATGGCCACACCTATATGGGTCATGCCACAGCTTGTGCTGCTGCCTTGGCCGTACAACAGGTTATCGAGCGCGAGCAGCTTTTACAAAACGTGCAGCTACGTGGAGCCCAGCTACAGGCCGAGCTACACAGCCGCCTTGACACCCACCCCAACATCGGGCAAATACGTGGTCGTGGGCTATTTGTAGGCATCGAGCTAGTCGCCGACAAAGACACCAAGGCACCCTTTGACCCCGCGCTCAAGATACACCAGCAAATACGTCGCGCTGCCCTAGACAATGGCCTCATGATCTACCCCAATGGTGGTACCATTGATGGTACGCATGGCGACCATATCTTGTTGGCCCCTGCCTTTGTGTGCACCGCCCAAGATATCAGCACCATTGTCGAGCTTTTACAGCGCAGTATCGAGCAGGTCTTGCCCTCTGACTCACACTCACCTAGCAGCACGCCCGAGACGCCTAAAAGCCCAATACTAGAGCCCAGCACATAATAAAGGGTTTTCATTATGGCTCGTATCCCTTACGCTAACTTACAAGACCCCACAATCCAGCCCATTGTCGAGCAAA
>Ga0209487_1003972_pt1 | contig 11506 bp, 10 predicted proteins | sample Poulit2012_FD_187524 | JGI IMG/M metagenome (GOLD analysis project Ga0209487, IMG submission 187524) | Agricultural soil microbial communities from Georgia to study Nitrogen management - Poultry litter 2012 (SPAdes) (version 2) | ecosystem: Environmental > Terrestrial > Soil > Agricultural land... | reverse complement strand
GGCGCAAGCCTACGGAATCACCTCAGTGCCCTTCTTCGTGTTCAACAGCAAGTATGGAGTGTCGGGGGCGCAGGAAACTGCCGCGTTCCTTGAGGTGCTCGAAGAACTGCGTTAACCGATACGGTTTCGGCAGTTGATAGCGGATTCTTGCTGTCATTACGCGATCGGGCCGGCACCAATACCGTAAGGAACGCCACGGGAAAGATGTTCGTCCCACGCAGCGGAAAGTCGATTTATTCCAGTTCTTAACGTTTGTGGTGGAAGCCCAAACGGCACACGCACTATATCTTCAAAATTGCCATCGACGGAGAATATAGGCCCGGGGACGATAGATACTCCATGTTGGAGTGCTATCTGGCTGAAAGCGCTGCTTGATGGGTGGGGGATTTTCACCCAAAGTGCTGCGCCACCTGCAGGCTCTTTCCAACTCCATGACGGCAGGAGCTCTGCAAGCAAATCGCTCACGCACGATAGCCCGGTGCGCAATTGATCTTGGCGTTGTTTGCGAGCTTCTTCCGTATACGGCAGTAGGTTGCTAAGAATTTTTTGACTTAAGACTGAGGTGCCCAGGTCGGTTATTCCTTGTTTTACACGGGCTAGACGCGCGATAATGTGGGCTGGTGCGCGCACCCATCCGACGCGCAAACCACCCCAAAATAATTTGCTGCAAGACCCAATCGTGATTATCGGACTCTCGGGCGCATGAGAAGCCAAAAAAGGTGGTCTTGCATCGCTATAAAGCAAATCAGCGGGTGAAGCATCGTCTATTACTGTTACGCCGTGGTTCAAGGCGAGTTCAACAACGGCATGCCGTTCCGCTTCTGGCAGTAAAGATCCGGTGGGGTTTTGAACGGTCGGTAGTACGTAGAGCAGTTGGCTGCGGGACTCACTGAGCCGTTTCCGCAGTACGTCGAGATTGATACCCAAATCTCCGCTGGGAACTGGCAACATGCGTGCTCCAAGAGCCTGAAATGCCTGGATGGCCCCTCTATACGTGGGATCCTCAATGATCACTTCGTCGCCCGGTATGACGAAAGATGAAGCCACAACTTCTAATGCTTGCTGAGCCCCGCTAGTGATTAGAATCTGATCTGCAGTCGTTGGTACTCCGTTTGCGGAGAAATGTGCAGCTAGCTGCTCGCGCAACTCTGGAAGTCCTCGCGGATAGTAGCCGTACTCTTTTGTTAATTGAAGGACTTCATCCAGAGCAAGAGATGTCGCGACCTCAGCGCTCAGCGGGAGACCAGGCATCGCAGCGGTTGATAGATCAATGGTCGTAGCGACAGGTGTGTAATACCCGCGGAGACGCCCGACCCCTATTACGCCATTCTCGCTCAGAGATTCGTCGCCACCCGTGGTTCTGCGAACACGCGTACCGCTCCCTTGCCGACTTTCCAACTGGCCGTCATGTTTCAAGGTTTCATACGCCGAGATGACCGTGGTCCTGCTAACTGCCAGAGCATCAGCAAGTTGTCGTTCTGAAGGCAAAAGAGATCCCTGAAGGATTTCTCCTAGTTCTATGAGGGTGCGAAGTGCATCACTCAACTGTTTGTGGAGTGAGCCGCTTCCAGCAGACCAGCCAGTGAGCGCACGCACAAGCCAAGACAGATCAACGCGCTGATTTGAACGCACTTCACCCGTCACCCGATCCTGTGTTGGTTTCGAAATTGGTTTTTAGACAGTACCAGTTTTAGCCATTTTGGCCGAACTGATCACTGCACTGGACTCTCTTATGCACGCTTGTGGACCTTGAAGTGCATTGATCAAGAAAAAATAAAGACCACTTTCTCCTGTTTGGGTATTGAGGTGGATGCCAAGTCTCAGTTTGGATGGGTACCAATGCGAGTGGGCAAAGGTTGCCCCAGCGAGGAGATTGCGATGATGCAAGGGTTAGTTGCCCGCTCCCGAACGCGTTGGCATACGTCCACACAGAAGCGGCGAAAGATCCAGCGAATTATCGGGTTAGGGGTGCTGGCGGTTTTTGCGCTCGTTGCTGTCAAAACCCTATTTGAAGGACCAGCAAAGTTCGCGCTGATTTCATTGAACGGCTTGACTCTTGGGGCACTTTATTTCTTAGTGGCAAGCGGATTTTCTCTAATTTTTGGTGTCATGCGTGTCGTAAACATGGCGCACGGTTCGTTCTATTTACTCGGTGGGTACATAGGCTCAATAGTATTAGCGAGCACTGGCAGTTGGATGCTCGCTCTGCTTGTCGGCGGAATTTCCATTGCACTTGTGGGAGTAGTTGTTCAGCAAGGACTGCTACGCCGCGTGCAAGGTGACGATATGCGCGAGGCGCTCATCACAATTGGTCTTTCAATTATCGCTGCAGATCTGATGATTGCGTTCTGGGGCGGTGCGATCAAAAATATTTCGCCACCAACGTGGGCTATGGGGTCACAAGAACTTGCGTTCGGTATCTCATACCCGAAGTATCGACTATTTGTGCTAGTTCTTGCTTTAATCATCGGGTTAATACTCTGGTTTATTCTGCAGCGGACGCGAACGGGGATGATCGTGCGAGCTGCAGTTGACGATCGGCGCATGGTGTCGGCCCTTGGCGTCAACGTCGAGTGGATTTATGCCGCGGTCTTTGCGCTAGCAGCGCTACTTGCTGGGTTGAGCGGGGTTGTAGGTGGGACTTTTATTGCCCTCGGCCCAGGTGAAGACCAGCAGTTTCTTTTAGTGTCATTGATCGTGGTTATTGTCGGCGGCTTGGGTAGTTTGTCAGGCACGGCACTCAGCGCTGTTCTCGTGGGTCTCGTTGATCAATTTGCTGCTGTCTATGACCCTACATACTCCGTTCTGTATGTCTTTGCAGTGCTAGTTGTATTCCTGGCATTTCGACCTCAAGGGATGTTCGGGAGGGCAGGATGAAAAAGACACTGACTTTTATCCTCCTCTTTCTTTGTGCTGCAAGCATCGCATTCTGGGCGCCAGAGTTTTGGGTGTTACAGATTGGCGTTAAATCATTATGGCTAGCAATAATAGCGATGAGTTTGATTTTCTTGCACAGCAAAGTTGGCATGACGTCTTTGGCGCAAACTGCTCTTGGAGGTATTAGTGGTTACGCATTAGCGATAGCGAATGTACGAATGGGTGTGTCAATCCCAATCGCGATTGTGCTCGCCGTAGTGATCACAATGCTCATCGCTGCTGTACTTGGATTGGTAGTTGTCCGTACAACTGGCATCTATTTCCTAATGATCACCTTGGCATGTGGCGTTGCGTTCCATCTTTTCGTAAGCCAAGCCCGCGAACTAACAAATGGGCATACCGGTATCAGTGGTGTTCGGCTCCCGCTTCTTGCTGGAAGTATTGATTTGAATGAACCGAAATATTTTTACTTGACCGCTCTCATACTGTTCTCAGCGTGCTACTTGTGGCTTCGGTCGATTTCAAAATCGGCTTTTGGGATCGCGCTAGAAGGCGTGCGAGACAGTCCGCTTCGCATGCGTTCACTCGGATACAACGTAAACGCGTATAGAATCCTCGCTTTTACTTTGGCAGGGACGATCGCCGCGATCGGCGGAGTGTTGTCGGTTTGGTATAGCGGCCGCATTTCTCCCGGGTCAATTGACGTCACCCGAACCGTTGACGTTCTCGTAATCGCAGTAATTGGAGGTCTATTTAGGCTTGAGGGTGCAATCGTGGGGTCAGTTCTATTCACGCTCCTCAGCAACTTCATGAATCAGGCGACAGGCCGTTATAACACGGCAATCGGAATCGTATTCATCATTGTTCTTCTGGTCGCTCCAAAAGGCTTGACTGGCTTGATCAAGTCCCGCTCAAAAGCGCAAATACCTTCGAGGCCGATAAATGACAGCAATACGACATCAACAAATCAGCTATAGGAACGAAAGGTAAATCAATGAAGATTTCACGTTTAAGCTCGCGCTCGAAAGCAGCGAGAAGGAGCAAATTATTCCTCGGGATTCCGGGAGCTGTCTTGGCTGGCGCTATGGCTCTGTCCGCCTGCAGTGAAGCGCCGGCGGGTGGTTCAAATGATGGCCCGAACACAAATGCTTCCGACGGCGATGGTGAAAATATCCGAATCGGCGTTCTATCAACACTGGAAGGCCCATTTACGGCCCTTGGAGAGGACTCGAACCGCGGCGCCAAATTGGCCATGATCGAATACGGCGGCACGCTTGATGGCAACGGCCCTCGAGACGGAGTTTCTGGCGTCACTGTTGGCGGCAAGAATGTCGAGTTTGTATTCGAGAGTTCTGATGGCAGCACCGATATCGCATTGGAAGCGGCGCGACGTCTGGTTGAACAGCAGAACGTTGACATCTTGGTGGGCCCTTCTAGTGGCGATGAGGGTATTGCTGTAAAGGATTATGCGAGCACGAAACCAGATCAGACGTTTATCAATGGATCTTCGGCCGCGACAGAAACCACACTGTTTGACACTGCGGACAATTTCTTTCGCTTCAATGGCGATGGCGGTCAGTGGATTTCGGGTCTTGGAACTTACGTGGCCAACGAACTTAATTATAAGAAAATAGCCACGGTTGCTGAAGATTACTCCTACCCGTATGCCCAGGTCGGAACATTCCAATACGAGTTGTGTAACGCCGGGGGCGAGGTCGTGGAGAAAGCATGGGTGCCTATCGGTACGAGCGATTACGCATCCATTGTTCAGCAGATCCCGTCAGATGTAGATGCTGTTTTCGTGGCAGTTGCAGGCACGGACGCGGTGAATTTCGTTCAGCAGTATGACTCGTTCACTGGTGGAGAAGTCCCACTAATCGCTGCGAGCTCAACCATTGACGGTACGACCCTGCAAGAGCTTGGTGATCGCATGGTTGGAGTTCCTGCCGCGGCGCCTGCTGCGAGCAATATTGAAACTGATGAGTGGCAAGAATTTGTCGAACTCTATCGTGAACATTTCCCAGATGGGCTCGATGCTCCTTCGCTATTCGGCTACCTTTTCTATACCAATATGAAGGCCACGTTGATGGCGTTGGATCAAGTTGACGGTGATCTTTCCGACGGTCATCAGGCTTATCGTGAAGCACTCAACGATTTGGTGATCGATAGCCCCACCGGGCAGATCTCACTTGATGAAAATCGCAATGGAGTAGTTCCCAACTTTGTGTTCGAAATTGAGAAGAACGATGAAGGTGTACTAACGAACAAGGTGTTGGAAACAGTTCCGGATGTTGGGCAAACGCTTGGTATGGATACGCAAGAATATCTTGATCTCGCGCCGTTTGAGCGTGATTTCACGTGCGATGCCGAGTGAGTCTTCGTGCCTGACATGACACTAATTCGGACGCACGGTCTAGGCGTGCAATTCGGCGGTGTCCGCGCCGTGCGAGACGTCAATCTAGATGTCTCGCACGGCGAGCGGCGGGCTGTAATTGGACCCAATGGTGCGGGCAAGACCACGCTTTTTAGACTCCTCACCGGTGAGATTAAGCCGACGGAAGGGCGGGTGGATTTTTTCGGCCGCGACGTGAGCTTTGCGTCGGTGTCCTACCGAGCCAGAGCGGGACTGGGGCGAACCTTCCAAACGCCGCTAGTTTTTGACGGGCTCACGGTCATCGAAAATTTGAGCCTGGCCGTCTTGGGCGCCGAGGGAGGCCGATTTAGTTTGCGGCCGATACCGAAACAAGTGCGCTCCGAAGCGCATAATCTAGCCGAGCAACTTGATATTCAAGGCCTTAATGATGTGCTTTTGGAGGATCTATCGCACGGGCAGCGACGCCAAGTTGAAATTGCTATGGCATTGGGTAACAGGCCAAAAATGCTCCTACTTGATGAGCCAGCCGCGGGGCTATCAGCGATAGAGAGACAAAATCTCACAGACACCATCCGAACTCTGCCCCGAGAAATTACGGTTCTCATCATTGAACATGACATGGACATCGCGTTGGGGTTAGCCGACAAAGTAACGGTCATGTACGAGGGTCAAATTGTGCGTGAAGGTGAGCCGGAATTTATCCGTGGTGATGCGCTTGTCCATGAGATATACATAGGAAAGAGCGTGGAGTCATGAGTACTGCCGTGCTTGAAGTCAGCGAACTCGACGGGTTTTATGGGTCGGTTCCAATCCTTCAATCCGTGAACTTCACGGTCGGATCCGAGCCTTTTGTAATTCTTGGACGCAACGGTATGGGCAAAACAACCTTGTGTCGTGCTCTCATGGGTTTGTTACCCAAGACTACTGGTCGAGTTACGTTTCTAGGCGACCAAGTCGTGGGAAGCAAGCCTCACAAGATTGCGACCCGCGGGGTTGGTTATGTTCCGCAGGGGCGAGGTATATTCCCGTCACTCTCTACGGATGAACACCTGCGCATGCTACGTCCCTCGTCGAAATCATCATGGCAAATCGACGACGTGTACGAGTTATTTCCCCGTCTTCATCAACGCCGAAAGATCGGTGCGGGGCAGATGTCAGGTGGGGAACAACAGATGCTCGCGATAGGCAGAGTTCTTCTGTCCGATCCTCGCTTGCTTATTCTCGATGAGCCTTCGGAAGGGTTGGCGCCTTCGATTGTGACGCTGCTTGCCGAGACTTTAACGAAATTGAATGACGCGGGGGTAAGCATCCTGCTCGTAGAACAAAATGTTCGTCTTGCTGCAGCAGTGGGGAAAACGGCAAAAATAATGACTAACGGCTCCATTGGAGCCGAAATCGATTGCCAAGCACTTATCTCTGATGAAGAAGTTCAGCGACGCTTCCTTGGTGTGGACGTGGCAAGCAAATGAAAAGGGTTGTCTTGCTCGGAACTTTCGACACAAAAGGTGCGGAGTACGCATATATTGCGGAGCAAATTACTGCGCGTGGCTTAGAAGTAATTCTCGTAGACATGGGCATATATGAGCCACAGGCCGTGACACCGACTATTGACCGAAATGCTGTTGCAGCGGCGAGTGGCTTTGATAGCCGGGTGCTTGCAGCTAAAGGAGATCGCGGTGCAGCGGTCACAGCAATGGCTCAAGGCGCCACTGTCGTGTTGCGCGATTTGTACGAGGATGGCCGATTTGATGCGGTCTTCGCTCTCGGAGGTGGGGGCGGTACGTCAATGGCAGCACACGCTATGCGTGAGTTGCCAGTCGGGATCCCAAAATTAATCCTCACAACAATTGCAGCCGGAGATACGAAACCTATCATCGGAGCCAGCGACATCATGCTGATGCAAGCGATTGTTGATCCGGTGGGTTTGAACCGCGTTACATGTCGAATGTTCACGAGTGCTGCCGCGGCTCTTGCGGGAATGGCAACTTCTGACGTGGCGGAACAACCTAGTGACCGCCCGCTTATTGCAGCGACAATGTTCGGGGTAACTACACCATGTGTTGATGCGGCCCGGAAGCGTTTGGAAGCTGCAGGATTTGAGGTGCTTGTATTTCACGCAACGGGTACCGGTGGCGCGACGATGGAAAAGCTTGTGCGGCAGCGCGCCTTCGCTGGAGTACTCGACATCACGCTGACTGAACTAGCAGACGAGCTGGTTGGAGGCATTCTTAGCGCAGGGCCGGAGCGGCTAGAAGCGGCTAGTGACACACGTACACCGCAAGTAGTGACATTGGGCGCCCTTGACATGGTCAATTTCGGGCCTCGAGATACTGTCCCCGAGCGCTTTAAGGATCGTGTGTTTTATCAGCACAATGAAATTGTCACGCTTATGAGGACTACGGCGGAAGAATGTGCTGAATTAGGCAAAGTTATAGCAAGAAAACTTAATGCAGCCGAAGAAGGCGTGTCCCTCTTTATTCCCACGTTGGGAACTTCAATGATATCCGTCCAAGGTCAGCCATTTTATGACCCCGCCGCGGATGCGGCGCTTATTGATGCTGTTAAGCAAGATATTCAGGATCATGTCGAGGTGGTTGAGATGGACGCCGCGCTAAATGACGAAGTCTTTGCGCATCAGATGGCTGACCGATTAATTGCTTATTGCTCATAGAAAAATAAATTCGTAGTAACCATATAAAAGGAGAAGAAAAGATGGAACGTACCGAGGCGCTAGAGCGTTTGCACGCGCAGATTGACCAAGGTAAGGCGATCATAGGAGCGGGCGCAGGCACTGGTCTGTCTGCTAAATGCAATGAAGCGGGCGGTGTCGACCTAATTATTATTTATAACTCGGGTCGCTACCGCATGGCGGGACGCGGTTCGGCTGCTGGACTCATGCCCTACGGAGACGCGAATGCGATTGTCATGGAGATGGCTGCGGAGGTTCTCCCAGTAGTTGAACATACTCCGGTTTTGGCGGGAGTATGCGGTACGGATCCCTTCCGGCGGATGCCCTACTTTTTGGAAGAGATTAAGAAAATTGGTTTCAGTGGTGTCCAAAACTTCCCAACCGTAGGGCTAATCGAAGGTCAACTTCGAAGCACTTTGGAAGAAACGGGTATGGGGTATGGCCTAGAAGTCGAAATGGTTCGCCTTGCGCGCGAGATGGAGCTTTTAACCTCTCCCTATGTATTCACGCCCGATGAGGCCCGTGCAATGGCAGAGGCCGGCGCCGACGTCATCGTTCCGCATATGGGAACGACTTCTAATGGCATGATCGGTGTGTCAACGACGATGTCCCTACAGGAGGCTGTTGACCGTGTCCAGGAACTTGCGGATGCAGTCCGAGAAGTCCGCGATGACGCGATAATTTTGTGTCACGGTGGCCCCATTGCAACGGCTGATGACGCTGCGTATGTGCTGAAGAATACAGAAGGAATTGTTGGCTTCTATGGCGCTTCAAGTACTGAACGTTTGCCCTCTGAGACTGCCATCACTGCGACGATGCGTGAGTTCAAGCAACTGCGCACAGAGAAAGTAGCAAGTTAATTAGCGATCCCGCTCCCGTGGGGCTTAAACGTACGATGATGCGTTCTTGAGCCCCGCGGTTGTGGAATGTGAACACCAACATTCAGGGGCACAAATGTCTAATAGCCAAAAATTCGATTTAGCTACGGCTTCACGTGTCGAAATCCGTGAGTATCTAGCTAGCCGCGAGATATTTGTTGCACCACATGCACAAATTCGCCCCCTTACGGGGGGTGTGTCGGGCGCCGTGATTCGAATTACTGACGAGGCCCAAGACCTAATTATAAAACAGGCATTTGCAGAGCTCGCGGTCCCTGATGAGTGGCGGGCTGACCCTGGCCGCGCGATAACTGAGGCTCGTGGCCTGGAATTATTCTCACGGATGGCTCCAGAGCACGCTCCTCAAGTCATCTACGTTGATTCAAAAGAATGCATCATAGTTATGCAGGCTGCTCCATCCACCTGGCAAGCTTGGAAGGAGACCTTGCTTCAAAACGGCGCGACCGACGAAGATCTCCTGGTCGGGGCAGAACTAGGAAAATCTTTGAGCGCATGGCACGAAAATACCTCCCGTCCGGCGATCTTTGAACAGTTTGCAGATGATGAGAATTTCAGGGCGCTGAGATCAAAACCCTTCTACTTGGACGTAGCAGACAAGCATCCGCATATCCGTCAACAGATTGCTTGGCTAGCAAGTACGCTCCATGGAGAACCCATCTGTGTTGTGCACGGAGACTTTTCCCCGAAAAACATATTGGTTGGACCCAAAGGCCAATTTTGGGTGTTGGATTTCGAGACCGCGGTCGCCAGTCAGCCAGTTTTTGATGTCGCATTCATGGTGATGCATCTGACACTCAAGGCTCTGGTTAGTGGACAGAATCGTGCACTCGAGGTGGCACGGTCCTTTTTAAAAAGTTATTTTGAGCACGCGGCTCCAACCATTCCGCTTGACGAAAGCCTCTTGATCCGCCATGTCGCAGTTTTGTGTCTCGCGCGTGTAGACGGTGTTTCCAAGGTCGACTATTTGACAAGCGCAACTACCGATTTTGTGCGGGTATTGGCTATTTCATTCTTGACCCGAGAAACCCCAACGATTGACGAACTGTGGCAAGAAGTTCAAATGCGGAAGAAAGCCCAATCATGAGTCTTTCTGGTTCCCGGATTTCCAAGGTTTTCGCATGGGAAGCGTTGGATTCACGAGGCCGGCCGACCATTGCGTGTGAGGTGACTCTTGAGCACGGCGTATCGGGCCAGGTTGTGGTTCCGGCAGGTGCTTCCGCAGGAACTCACGAAGTGTATGAATTAAGAGACGGTGATGCTCGCTTTCGCGGTTATGGTGTGCGGCGTGCGATTGCGGCACTGAATGAAGAGTTAAGCGGAGCCGTGAAAGGCATGAATGTGCACGAGCACTCACTGATTGATGAGGCCCTCCGCGGAGTCGTGCGAACCCTTGGGATCGAGAATATAGGAGGTAACGCCACTTTAGGCGTTTCGTTGGCATCAGTGGTTGCGGCAGCGAATGCAGATAAAGTCTCTCTTGCTCGCTATCTGGCAGGGCCGGGGACACTGCGACTGCCTATGCCAATGGTGAATATTGCGTCTGGGGGCGCACATGCCAACTCTGCAGTTGATATTCAAGATTTTTTGGTGGTGCCTATAGCTGCTACGACCTTCGCGAAGGCGATCGAATGGTCTCAGCGTATTCGAGAGCAAGCGCGCGACATTGCTCTAGCAAAAGGATTTGATAATGCGGCTTTGGTTGCTGATGAGGGCGGAATCGGAGTGCGGTTTCCTTCGAATGAAGCCGTATTGGAACTCCTCGTTGACGCTATCGATGCAGCGGGGCTGACTCCCGGGGAGGAAGTCTCGGTCGCGATTGACGCAGCTGCGAGTGAGTTTTTCGATGGTTGTCATTACCACTTCGCAAACGAACGTCGAAAATTTCGGGCGCCCGAACTTCTCGAAGTTTACGCATCGTGGGTGAGCAAGTACCCGATAGTCTCTATTGAAGATCCATTTGCCGAGGACGATTGGGCAGCATGGTCGCTTGCTTATAAAAAATTATCAACCACCATAGATTTGGTCGGCGATGATCTCTTTGTCACTCAACGCGATCGGCTGGAGAAGGGCATCCGGGACAAAGTGGCTAACTCAATTCTGGTGAAGGTAAATCAGAATGGGTTGTTCACTGCTACGAGCGCCGTTGTGGAAATGGCTCAAGCTCATGGGATGCGTACTGTAGTTTCGGCGCGTTCGGGGGACACCGAAGATGCTTGGCTCGCAGATTTAGCGGTCGGCTGGGATTCCCAACAAATAAAGGTAGGCTCCACCCACCGTTCAGAGCGCACGTCGAAATGGAATCGCTTGCTGAAGTTTGAAGCTACAGAAGAGACAGTGCTGGCTGATCCGTGGAGAGCTCGGACTAGTGGCACTTCTAATTAGCTTCCTGCTAGTTGAAGACTCCACACACGCATAGCCCGTTTCGCGCGATACGGTTTCCCCATGGCTAATGCACCGCACCGCACCGGCAATTTTCCGCTCTTTCGCAGCCTGCCCGATCCCAACGTTTCCCCCGCTGAGGTGGGCGAACAGGGCTGGCACCTAGCAGACTTGCTGCTTCCCACGATGGTGTTGCGCGAGAGCGCGCTCCACCACAACATTGACCTGCATGCGCGCTGGTGCGCGTCCGTGGGTGTCGACCAAGCGCCCCATATCAAGACTCATATG
>Ga0209487_1003971_pt1 | contig 11507 bp, 10 predicted proteins | sample Poulit2012_FD_187524 | JGI IMG/M metagenome (GOLD analysis project Ga0209487, IMG submission 187524) | Agricultural soil microbial communities from Georgia to study Nitrogen management - Poultry litter 2012 (SPAdes) (version 2) | ecosystem: Environmental > Terrestrial > Soil > Agricultural land... | reverse complement strand
CCGTCTCACCCTCGTCCCCGACACCGGAAACGAGGTGACCACCGACACCGTCCTCGAACTCAGCGCCTAACCACAACCAACTCGAAAGATCACCAGTGCGTTACACCACTACCAGAGACTTGACCTCTGCTGCCGCCGCGAACGTGGTAATCACATATTGGTTCAGCGCAGGGACATGCACCACAGGAGCAAGCCCTCTTAGTTTTGAGTAGGTGGGGTAGGGGTTGCTCGCCATCTCGTCGAGATTCACCCAATCGGCTGTTGGCGGAACTTTGGCTTCGACTGAAACTTGTGTGTGCTGCATACCCGGCTCCTTTGTCCTCACGCGGATCTTTCTGTCATTAGCGTAGAGATCAGTGACCGCTGCATTCTCGCTGCATTTTCGCGTTTTGCTGTGCGGATTCCACAGAATGGTGAACCCGGGAGCCAAAGCCCCTCACGAAAGAGCTGAACGGAGAGAAAGGTGGTGCACTCAGGATCCTGGTCGCCCACTCAAGCTTGTTGGAGAAATTGACCCCTCTACGCGATCCAAAAGGTGTTGTGCACGGGCAAAGCATTCCTCACTGAGGAGCAACGGGCCAGACTCGAGGCGATGTTCACCGAACTTCGACATGCGGAAGTGTGGCGTGCTTGTCAGGCATAGGCTGTCGCGGCATACCGTATCGCGAGAAGGCTCTTAGGATTCGTCGACAAGGCTCCACAGCACTTTCCACTCAGCCACCATTCCAGGTTTGTCCCGGCCGTGCACCTCAAGTGTGCACTTGTATAGGACGACCACACCATCTCCGCGCGGAGAGATGGATTCAATAGCACCGCGAACACGGATGGCATCAGATGTGGAGACCGGACTGACGAACCGTACTTTATCCAAACCGTAGTTCCAGCCCGACCAGTCGGGGTCCTGAATGTATGAGACTGTGTTGACTAGATAGTCGAGCACCGAAAGAAGGTGGAAGCCTTCGATCAAACCTTGCGGGTAGAGTTCTTCGTTCAACGCATGTGGCAGTTCATTGGCAAAAGAGGCCTGCTCGAACTGCTGGATTCGAGCTTCGTCGATTTGTATCCAATCACTTACAAACTCTTGGCCGACGAGAGCGTCCTTGTTCTCCCACGTTCCCGCCGCAACGATTGTTTGCATGCTCTGGCCTCTTTTCGTGGTCGGGTTGACTATCATTTATGAAACAACTGCTATAAAAAGCCCACAATGCGTATTAGAGAGGGAGCCTTTGCCGAAAATAGTGGATAGGGATGACCGACGTGAAGAAGTGTGCGGTGCCGCTATGCGAATACTGGCTCGTGGCGGCTCGAGCGCTCTCACTCTACGAAGCCTTGCTGAGGAGTTGAATGGATCCATTACGCTTGTCACCCACTTTTTCTCGAATCGCGCGGATTTGTTCGAGGCCATCACAGACGATCTTCTGTCATCATGGGACGCGTCTGTTGATTGGAAGACCAGTGACGACCCGGTGGTAAACCTGCGGCAATTGGTGTCTTGGCTCGTTCCTGAAACACCTGAAGAGGTTCAGCGGGAGGCCAGCCGAGTCGCTCTGATCTCTGCAAGAAACCAGGCACCGAGCATTGATAATTTCTACATCGCAATGGAAGCTAAGAGCAGGTCGATTCTTACCGAGGCAGTGGTGCCCCTCGTACCGGAGCGAAGCGTAAGTAGTGCTGTCGATGCACTGAGAGCATCTGTAAATGGACTGGTACTTTCGGTCGTCGAGCACCCGAAACACTGGACAAACGAAAGGCGTGAAAAATACGTCGAGTTTATTCTCGCCGGATTTAATCATATGTATCGGCACTAAACGACAGCCTAACTTGAGGGATCTCGAACAATAATCAGACTGTCAACGAGGGTAATTCTGCCGGTTCCTGACTCAACTAAGACAGGATTAAAGTCGCACGCCGAGACGCGACCCCCGAGGTCAGCCATGAGCCAGGAAACCTTGACCAGCACTTCTGCCAGGTGATCGGGTGTTGTGACAGGATGCAAGTTTCTGTAACCAGAAAGCAATCTGCCTAGGCGAGAGGCCTCAATCTCACCGCGGGCTTCTGAGGTTCCTACGGGTGCAAGCATGTGAGTAGCGTCGTCAATCAATTCAACTAACACCCCCCCTAACCCCACGGCTACAATCGAGCCGAGGTGCGGGTCGCTTATTGCACCCACAAAGGCCTCAAGTGCGTCGTGTACCTGCTCTTGTAACTCCATGCCCACAATTTTGGATTTAGGTTGGTGTTCAGCCACCGATGCCTCGATCTGGCCCCATGCTGCGAGCAGTTCGTCTTGCGAACTGATGCCAGTTACCACGCCGCCAACGTCTGACCGGTGAGCAATATCTGCCGAAGCCACCTTGAGGACAAGCGGGTAACCGATCACCTGGGATTGCTTGATGGCTTCGTCTTTTGTGGTCGCTATGGAGGAGCGAACGAACGGGATGCCGTACTCTCGTAGGATTTGTTCCGCAAGCAGCTGGTCTATTGGGCCACTGTTGCGGGGAAGACTCGCTAGAAGCTCGCGCACTCGTTCGACTGTCGGTAAGCCCTCGGGTCTCTTTGGAGAGGGCTTTGAAGCAGCCGTCGCAAGACTAGCGGCTTTTATAGCTGTGAAAGCGTTACCTATACCCCTTACAGCTGCGACAGGCTCATCGGGATGTGAAATGCGACTTGGGTGAAGTGTTAGTGACGAACTCGACGCTATGAGGAACGGCTTCGCGTGCCGACTCGCCACGCGTTTAGTTTCTTCGATGAGACTGTCTTCGTACTCAATCTCGATATCGGTCAGTGTCGATTGGGAATCAGTAATCGCAACGACTACGTCTACGTTGGGATCTTCGCTAACGAGTCGGAGTGATTCTTCAAAGTAGTCGTCATCGGCATGGACGCTTCCCCCTGCGTCTAAAGGGTTCTGTACCTGGAGCCCCGGCAGAACCGCCGTGAGAGCTGCGGTGGTTGCCTTGGAGAAAGTAGCGAGATGTGCGTTCTTGGCTTCGGCGAGGTCTGCGGCTAGGGCGGCCTGTCCGCCTGAGATGGTTAGGACCCCGGTTCTTCCCATGCCGAATTCCCTTCCCTGCGCGTGCGAAACAAGCTCTAACGAAGCGGCTAGCTCGTCGTAGTCGGCGACCAGGGGAACTCCAATCCGATCGAAGAATGCCGCGACGATTGCGTCATCGGCAAGCAGCGCACCAGTGTGGGCCACCGTTGCGGCTGCACCGGCCGCGCTTCGACCGACCTTGAGGGCCACAATGGGCTTCCCAGCAGCTTTCACGTGGTGAACTGCTTCTGCAAACTCGTTCGCGTCATGGATTGATTCAACAATAATTCCGATGACCTCGGTGCTTGGCTGAGCCGCAAGATATGTTAGGTAATCAGAGGTCGGAAGTGCGGCCTCGTTTCCAGTCGAGATTATATGGTCGAAACCCACACCGCTCATCGAGCGTGCGACGAAAATGGCTCCGGAGCCCGACTGCGAAATAAGCGAGACGTTGCCCGGTGGAAGGTCTACGAGAATTCCCTCATCCGCCCATACCGTCGTCGCTGAGGGTACATTGATAATTCCCATGCAGTTCGGGCCGTGAATGCTCATTCCAGTTTCTTGGGAGAAGTCTTTGATCGCCGTAATAGTGGCTTGCTCTAGCCCGACGCTCATTACAATGGCGCTCGGAATTTGTGCCGCGTGCGCAGACACCAAGGCTTGCATTACTGCGTCGGGGCCGACAGCGATCACTGCCGTGTCGGTGGGAATGAGGCGCTCGGTGGTTGTTGTTACGGGGATATTCTCGATTTGGCCTTCAGCAGGGTTAAGGATCTGAATGTGCCCGCTGAATCCGGTGTTCTGTAAATTCCTGATTACTTGATTGCCGGTCGCCCAGTTGCGAGAAGTGGAGGCGCCAATGACGGTGATGCTCTGTGGGGCTAGGAGCGGGTTTAGGCGGGCCTCTTCAACGAAACTCTTCACTGGCTTCTCCATCTTATTTGTGGCAGTCTTTATGTATAGTGACTACTATATAAAACGATCAATGGAATTGCCAGCACAGAAGCAACTCTTCTCTCACTGGTTTGCGGTCAATGTCGACATCGAGAGGTAATACGCAGTGGATATAGCCCTAACGAACGGAAGATTTTATACGCTCAACAGTCGGCATCCTTCGGCGGACACCGTCCTCATTCGCGATAAGCAGTTCACCTTTGTGGGCGACGGCGTCGGGATGGACTTCGCGGATGGCACAGAGATTGTAGATCTGCAGGGCCGTGTGGTTTTGCCGGGACTTCTTGACGCTCATACTCATCCGGCGACTGTTGCGGCTAGTAGCTGGCATGTGCAGTTGCCAGATACTCACAATTTAGATGAAATCTTGGAGTTTGTTCGAGAGTACGGAGAACGTCACCCGAAAGAGGAAGCACCATATCTCTACTTCGAGTATTATCCGACCACCTTGTTCGGGGACGGTTCGCCCACCAAAGAACTTCTCGATACCGCGATTTCTGATCGACCCGTGCTTTTGCAGGATGCAGGTGACCATGCAAGTTGGACCAACTCTGCCATGCTCGAAGCCTTAGGGGTTACACGCGACACTGAGGATCCTCTGCCAGGACTGGCTAGATTTGCTCGTGATGAGAATGGTGAACTTACAGGTCATATTTTCGAAGGAGCACATCAGTACTTCATTGAAAATTTGTACGCTGCGGTTGATTGGTACCCGCCAGTCGATCCTGCCCGCGAGACTCTTCTTCCGGTGCTAGATTTCTATACTCGAAATGGAGTTACTGCCCTATTTGACGCGTATATTGAGAGTTCTGCTCAAATCGAAACAATCTCCGAATTGGATCGCGCGGGCGACCTGAACTTTTATTATGAGGGCGCTGTACGGTTCTGGTCATTGAATGATATTGAATCGGCAATTCAAACTGCGAAGACTTACGATTCTAAGTTTGGTTCGAAACGAGTGAGGGTTCGCACGCTCAAGCTCTTTCTCGACGGAACAAACGAGTTGGGCAATAGTGCTGTACTAGAACCGCTCTTGAGCGATGACAACGCTGGAACGCTAGGCGCAATTCAAATGGAGGTCAATGATCTGACTCAATGTCTACTTTATGCAAACCAAGCAGGGCTTGACCTTCACATCCATCTCGTCGGCGATCGAGCTTTTCGTGTTGCTTGTGATGCGGTAGAAGCCGCCCAAGATTCTTTAGCCAATTGCGAGGATGGATGGGTCACGCAAGTTACGTTTGCGCACTGCGAACTTGTGGATCCCGCTGATATGTCACGGCCAGAGAAACTAGGGATCATCATTAACTGGACCCCCCACTGGTCAGGTGGCTACTTCGGTGAAGAGGCGATCAGGCACTTAGGGGAGGAACGATGGAATCGCATGTATCGGTTCCGTGAGTTTGCAGAGTCTGGTGCAACTGTGACTTTTTCGAGTGACGTAGTTTCTTACGCAGAACTGCATCGAGCGAGTCCTTTTTTTGGAATTCAAGTGGCGTCTACCCGAGTCGATCCGGAGGTCCCACTTGATCGGCAACGCTACCCAGGCAGTCTACGTCCACAAGAGTCGGCACGGATTCCACTAGAGACTCTACTTCGCGGGTATACGATCGACGCTGCGAGGCAAATGCGTCTAAGCGAATCGATGGGGTCGATAGAAGAAGGTAAGTGTGCGAACTTAGTAGTTCTTGATGCCGACCCATTCTCGACAGAAGATTCAACTTTTTCTTCAATAGTTCCAACCGCCGTGATATTCGAGGGTGAGGTCGTAGCGGGCAGCCTATGACGCGAAGGTTTGATTGGTCAGTTTCGAATCTTCTTAGGCGAAAGCCAGATCTGTGTCGTGTCTGCGGGGCGCATCATTGAGCAAGGCACTCACGAAGAGTTGCTGGCCCTCGGCGCAACCTACGCTGAACTGTATGCGCAGCAGGGTTGAGCGCTCGGTAGACTCCTAATTATGTCTTCTGCGCGCGATCAACTCATCGACCTCATCAAGAGTGAGGCGGTATTTCACGGGGACTTCACCCTGACGAGCGGCAAGAAGGCCACCTACTACATCGACCTGCGCAAGCTGAGCCTCGATCACCGCGCGGCGCCGCTGATCGGCCAAGTCATGCTCGACCTCATCGACGATGTCGATGGCGTGGTCGCGGTTGGGGGGCTCACGATGGGTGCCGACCCGATCGCGTCGGCCATCATGCACCAGCGGGTCGCCGCAGGCAAGAACTACGACTCGTTTGTCGTGCGCAAAGAGCCAAAAGACCACGGGCGCGGCCGCCAGGTTGAGGGCCCCGACCTCGAGGGCAAGCGTGTGATTGTCGTCGAAGACACCTCGACCACCGGTGGTTCACCGCTTGCCGCCATCGCGGCGCTCGAGAAGGTCGGCGCTGTGGTGGCCGGTGTCGCGGTCGTCGTCGACCGGCAGGCCCCGGCGAAAGAGCGCATCGAGGCCGCGGGTTATGACTACCGTTATGCGATCGGCCTCGGCGACCTGGGGCTCGACCCCCAGTGACCTCGCTCGCTCGCCGCCGCCCCCACCCTGCTGCGCTGATTGGCGTGGGCATTGCCGCCGGCATTCTTTCGGGTCTGTTCGGCATCGGCGGCGGCACCATTATTGTGCCGGCTCTCGCGCTCTGGCTCGGCATGAACCAAAAGCTTGCGGCTGGCACCTCGGTGGCCGCGATTCTGCCAACGGCAGTGGTGGGTGTTTAGCCGGGGTTTCTGGAAGCGCTGATGTAACGATCGGGAAGCGCGTGCGCACGTATCGGGAAGCGGTCGAACGCCCGCGCCCGTCACTCAGCCCGTCGCGCCCGGGCTGGTTTCGGCGAGATGGCGGCGCATGTTCGGCCCGTCGAGCTGCACGAGTTCCGCGTTCGACACGATCCGGTTCAAAATCGACTCCGCGACCACCGCATCATGTAGCGACTTGTACCAATCCTGCGGATCAAACTGCGCACGCCCGAGCGTGACAACCCCGGTACTACCGATAAAATAGAATGAGACCACTAGCGCGGTCGTGGGGCCAACGCAGGACGGTGTTGGACACTTATCAACTTTCATAGAGGCACGCTGGGGGCACGAAAAATGCATATCACTCGAAAGCACGCAGAATCATGCGGGCGCGACGAGAATTGGGACTTTTGACATTGCACATCTCTCCTCTATACAGCACACCCACTGGGCTGTTCGACATCGTTGTTTTATAACTCTGATAGCTGCAACGTCGGGTGATAGTTCACATATTCCATCCGATAGTTGGTACTTTATTAAGGTTAGCGCTTGCCCACAGGTCAATGGCGACTGGGCTGAACGCCAATTTTTTCAGTCAAGGAGCTTTCTGTATATATGGGTTACCCACTTAATAGCAACGGTGAAAGAAAATCAGCCGGACACGTCATTGTAGACACCCTGGTAGCGCACGGCGTAGAACGTGTGTACACGATTCCCGGAGAATCATATTTGGACGTCCTGGACGGACTGGCCGATTCCCCCATTGAAAACATTATTTGTCGTCACGAAGGTGGGGCCACCTACATGGCCGAAGCCGACGGCAAACTCAACCAGACGCCCGGTGTCGCCATGGTGACACGTGGTCCGGGTGCAGCCAATGCGCACGTCGCACTGCACACCGCATGGCAGGACTCCACAGCAATGGTGCTGTTCGTCGGCCTCATCCCATTCGAACACCGTGAAAAAGAAGCCTTCCAAGAATTCGATCCACACGCCTGGTTCGGCACCGGAACCAAACGCGTCATGGTGCTGGACCACCCTGAACGGGCCTCCGAAATTGTTGCCGAAGCAATGTTCGCGGCCTCCTCGGGTCGTCCCGGCCCGGTGGTGGTTGGTCTGCCCGAAGACATCATTACCGTAGAGATCGATGCCCGGCTGCACCCGAAAATTCCGGTTGCCGGTGGCGGGATGACCGTGGACGACTGGAAACAGCTCCACGATGCGCTCCTGGAATCCGAAAAGCCGCTGTTCATTACCGGTGGGAACGACTGGACCGATGAGGCATCCAAACAGCTGACCGAATGGTTGGAAGATCACAAGATCGCCGGTGCCGTGGAATGGCGCACCCAGGGCACCATCCCGTTCGACTCACCGTCCTACGTTGGTCCGATGGGCTATGGTCGCCCGAAACCGACCTACGACCTGCTAGAAGAGACCGACCTGATCGTGTTTGTTGGTACGGTCCCCGGCGATATGATCACTGACGGCTTTACCATTCGGCAGAACTGGGAAAAGAAGAACTTCCTGGTCACCATTGACCCCGCACTGCGGGGCCGGTCCGGTCCGGTCTCGCACCAGATTGTGGCCAAACCGGCCGACTTCGTGCGCGACCTGGTGAGGATGGATCTGCCGAATAAACCAGCGTGGGAAACCTGGACGGCGAAAATGCGCGGCCAGCAGGAAGCCTTTGCTGCCCTGCCAACTAAGGGCATCGATGCGGGTCCGGCCTCGATGGACGCCATGATGGCGCATCTAGTGCCAACGCTGCCCTACGATGCGATGGTCACATTCGGTGCCGGCGAGCACACCAACTGGGTGCACCGCTACTTCCCGACCCACCACTACGGTTCGTTGATTTCCGCCCGCAACGGTTCGATGGGCTACTCCATTCCGTCGGCGATCACCGCGTCCCTGAATAACCCCGATAAGTGCGTGGTCACGGTGGCCGGTGACGGCGAGTTCCTGATGAACGGCCAAGAAATTGCTACCGCCGCGCAGTATGGTGCCAAACCGTTCATCATTGTCATGGATAACCAGGAATACGGCACCATTCGCACCCACCAGGAACGCGACTATCCTGGCCGAGTTTCCGGAACCCAGCTGAAGAACCCGAACTTCGCGGCCATGGCCGATGCATTCGGCGGCTTCGGCGTCACTGTCACCGACAACTCGGAAATCCCGGCCGCCATTGACGCCTGCTATAACGCCATCAATAATGACGGCGTCTTCGCACTGATTCATTTGGTTGTGGAACAGCGCCAGCAGGCCTACTAGAACACCAGCTAATAGAAGTTATTAAAGTACTGGGGCCGTTGCGATCCACTCACATGAGCAGATCGCAACGGCCCCAGATTCTAGGAGACGGTGCGTTATTTTTTGACTGTCATGAGGCGTTTATTGACGAATTCGTCCATCCCGACCGGCCCGAGTTCACGCCCGTAGCCGGAGCGTTTTACGCCACCGAAAGTTACCTCGGCCGATTCTTCGGGCGAGGCATTTGCCCCGACCATGCCGGCGTCGAGTTGCTCTGCGAATTTCTCAGCGCGCTCTTGGTCAGTGGCAAAGACCGCAGAACCCAGACCGTACTGGGTGTCGTTGGCTAGCTCAAGAGCTTGCTCATCAGATTCCACACGGAAGATATTTACTACTGGACCGAAGAACTCTTCGTAGTACACTTCGGAGCCCTGTGGAATATCTGTAATCACGGTGGGCTGGACGTAGAAGCCTGGCAGATCTGGCCGGCTGCCGCCCACGTGGATAGTTGCTCCGGCGGCCTTGGCCTCGTCGAGTTGGGCCATGAGTGTATCAGCAGCTTTTTCCGAGGATAACGGCGAATACGTGTTCTCATCACCCGCAGTCGGATCGCCGGGCGTGAGCGCTGATGCCAACGCTTTCATTTCCGCAACGAACTCGTCATAAATATCGTCCATCACGATGATGCGTTTATTTGAGTTACAGGCCTGACCGGTATTTTCCATTCGGGTGATGAAGGCTTGTTTGGCGGCTGCTTTGACATCGTCGGTCGACAGCACCACATACGGGTCGGAACCACCGAGCTCAAGCACAGCCTTTTTGAGATTCTTGCCGGCCTGTTCGGCGATCGCAGCACCAGCACGTTCGGAACCGGTGAGTGAAACGCCCTGAATTTTAGGGTGCGCAATGATGCTGGCAATTTGTTCGTGATTTGCAAAGACGTTCTGATAGACACCTTCAGGAATACCTGCTTCGTCCATCATTCGCTGCATAGCCAACGCGGACTCCGGGCAGGACTCCGCATGTTTGAGAATGATCGTATTGCCCAGCACAAGGTTGGGCGCAGCGAAACGAGCGATCTGATAATACGGGAAGTTCCACGGCATGATGCCTAACAGTGGTCCAACAGGACGACGTTGGATATAAGAGACGATCTCGTCATCCTCGCTGACTTTTTGGTCGCCGGCCAGCTTGGCGCCATTGGTCGCGTAATACCGGAAAATTTCAGCAGAGAACTCGGTTTCTTCGACAGCCTCGGCCAGGGGTTTGCCCATTTCCTTGGTCATGATCGCAGCCAACTCGTCAACGTTGTCTTCGAATAGCTGCGCTAGCCGTTCCACTTTGGCAGCGCGCTGTTCAACGGTGAGCTTGCGCCATTCATTGAACGCGTCGACAGATTGCTGGACGACAGTATCAACTTCGCCATCGCCAATGGTGGGATATTCGTTGAGGACTTCGCCAGTTGCCGGGTTGATCGTTTGGTAGATGGAAGACGTAGTCATTATTGCTCCTTGACTCGATTAAACAATTGGAATTGTTGTTGTGTCGTCGGTAATGGATGTTGTTTTCGGTAGTGTCTTGCCTGTGAAGAATGCTGGATGGACCAGTCGTGTCCAGACCATTAACACCACGCCTAGTAATAAGACTCCCATGCCCAGGATAAACACCATACCGATGCCACCCAAGGATGTGCCAGAACCATAGGATGGGTCAATTGAGTCAATGGCGGTCTGGAAGAACATGACCAGCAGTACGGTGCCACCAATGAAGGGGAAAAGCCCGCGGAATAGGAAATTCCGCACGGAGTTTGTGAGTTCTTTGCGGAAGAACCATACGCATGCCATCGCGGTGACACCGTAGTAGAAGCAGATCATCAACCCGAGGGCGGTGATGGTGTCCCAGAGTGCGTTCTCACTGATCAGACGGGTTACCGTGTAGAACACGCCTGTACCAACGGCTGCGGCAACCGTTGCGACCGATGGGGTGCGGTGTTTGGGCGAGATTTTGGAGAACTGTGGCGGTAGCGCTTTATAGTAGCCCATTGCCAGAATTGTTCTGGATGGTGAAATCATAGTTGTTTGCAGTGAGGCAAAGGATGAGGCCAGAATCGCTATTGACATGAAGATCGCCAAGGGACCCAGGACTGGACCCGATAGTGCCGCGAAGATGGATTCCTGATTCGCAGGGTTCCCCGCGCCCAGGCCGGAATCGCCGGTACCAGCCCACGCGACCACACCGACGGTGACCAGAATGTAGAGCGTAATGATGATCAGGATGGTCAGGGTTGCGCCCCGGCCTGGTGTTTTCTCCGGGTTTTTGGTTTCTTCGTTCATGGTCAAGACGGCGTCCCAACCCCAGAACATGAAGATGGAAAGCGAGATACCGGCGGCGAACAGTGAAAAGTCGCTAATTGCTAGGGGATTGAACCATTCCAAGCTGACCGGGGTGGGATCAAAACCAGTACCATTTTTTGCCTGCACTAGCGCCGCTACGGCGAAACCAACCAGGATCAATACTTGGAAGGTAACTAAGAAAT
>Ga0209487_1003970_pt1 | contig 11510 bp, 10 predicted proteins | sample Poulit2012_FD_187524 | JGI IMG/M metagenome (GOLD analysis project Ga0209487, IMG submission 187524) | Agricultural soil microbial communities from Georgia to study Nitrogen management - Poultry litter 2012 (SPAdes) (version 2) | ecosystem: Environmental > Terrestrial > Soil > Agricultural land... | reverse complement strand
TCAGCTTCAAATGCGTTAGTTATAGGTTTCAATGTTAGACCTTCTCTAAATGCTCAAAAAACAGCTGAAAATGAACAAGTAGATGTTAGACTACACCGTGTTATTTATAAAGCAATTGAAGAAATGGAAGCTGCAATGAAAGGTCTACTTGACCCTGAGTATGAAGAAAAAGTTATCGGTCAAGCAGAAGTACGTGAAATATTTAAAGTTTCAAAAATTGGTACAATTGCAGGAAGTTATGTAGTAGATGGAAAAATCACTCGTAATTCAAGTGTTCGTGTAATAAGAGAAGGTGTTGTCTTATTTGAAGGCGAACTTGACGCTTTAAAACGCTTTAAAGATGACGTACGTGAAGTTGAAAAAAATTATGAGTGTGGAATTACAATAAAAGATTTTAATAATATTAAAGTAGGAGATAGAATTGAAGCTTTCGTAATGGAAGAGATTGAACGTGCATGATTATTTATGCAGAAGTAGAATGCAAATTATACGAAGGACATTCACTGAAGCAAAAAAGATCACTTTTAAAACGTTTAATGTCAAAATTAAGGAAAGACTTTAATATTTCAATTGCTGAACTTGATTATCAAGATTTATGGCAACGAACAAAATTAGGGATAGCAATAGTGACAAATGAGTATGTGCATGCTGAACAAGTCTTACAAAAAGTATTTGAAACAATTGATTCTTATACTGAATTAGAAAGAACTATAACAGAAACCGAAAGGCTATGAGAGTTGATTTAGCTGTATAACTATTTTAAACTAGATTTAAGAGGTGAATATTAATGAGTAATATTCGTGCAAATCGTGTCGCTGAACAAATTAAAATAGAAATTAGCGATATTATAAATAACAAGATTAAAGATCCACGCATAGGATTTTTAACTATAACTGATGTTGAAGTTACAGGAGATCTTCAGCAAGCTAAAGTGTTTTTTTCGGTTTTAGGAGATGAAGAAGAACGAGAAGAAACTTTACTTGGTTTAAGTAAAGCTAATGGATTTATTCGTTCGGAAATCGGCCAAAGAATTAGATTAAGAAAAGTACCGGAAATTATTTTTGAATATGATGTAGCCCATGAATATGGGAACCATATTGATGCATTGCTAAGAGACTTAGAAGAATAAAATTTTAAATCTGACTTGTGAATTAAAGCAGGTCAGATTTTTCATGTTTTTAGATTGATAAATTATTTTGTGGGGGATATAGATATGCATGGCGTATTACCATTGTGGAAACCAAAAGGCCTAACATCTCATGATTGTATATATAAATTACGAAGAATATTAAAGACTAAAAAAGTAGGTCATACAGGGACGCTTGACCCAGAAGTTGAAGGTGTTTTACCAATTTGTCTTGGTGGAGCAACAAAAATCATACCTTATTTATCAGATTTAAAAAAAGTGTATAGTGTTAGATTGGTCTTAGGCTCTACGACTGATACAGAGGACGCAACTGGTCAAATAGTTGATGAAGAACCTGTTGAAGATTTTCCAAGTAAACAAGTAATTAAAGATACAATTAAACAGTTTACAGGTACAATTAAACAGATTGCACCAATGTATTCAGCTGTTCGCGTTAAGGGTAAACGATTATATGAATATGCGAGAGAGAATATAGAAGTAGAAAGACCAGAAAGAGAAATTAACATCCATTCAATTGATTTATTAAATGTAAATGAAGAAATGAATAGTATAGATTTAGAAGTGTCATGTTCTAAAGGAACTTATATAAGAACGTTATGTGTGGATATTGGAAAAAAGCTTGGCTATTTCGCACATATGTCTGATTTAAAAAGGATAGAGAGTGATTCTTTTAAAGCAAGTGAAACATTTACATTCTCAGATATTGAGTCTATAATTAATTCAAATGAAGCTAATAAAATGATTCATCCTCCTAGCAGAGCGTTAAATCATTTAGAAACTTATTCAGTTGATGAGAATATGAAGCGATTAATTCTTTTTGGTCAAAAATTACCTTTACCAGAAACAAAAGATTTTATCTTAGGTAAACCATATAAAGTGATGTATAAAGACCAATTATTAGCTATTTACCATATTGATCCAGAAAATAATAATCAAATAAGAGCATTAAGAGTGTTTAATGAAATGCAAAGTGAAGGTGACTAATTATGGAAACAACTTACCTAACATATCCACACGATTTAAATAAAGATGATTTGGCAGAGTCGGTTGCAGCAATAGGTTTTTTTGATGGCGTACATAAAGGCCATCAAAAGGTTATTAACCGTGCTTTAAAATACGCTAAAGAAAATGATGTGAAATGTAAAGTCATTACATTCCATCCTCATCCCTCTGTTGTCTTAAATAGTCCAAATAAAACGGTACAGTATATTACGCCACTTTCTGAAAAAGTTAAACTTTTAAAAGAGATGGGCGTTGAGCAAGTTTATGTGATTAAATTTAATAAAGAATTATCTTTAGTTGAGCCTAAAGATTTTATTGATCATTTTATAGTAGGATTAAATATTATTCATTTAGTAGCAGGTTTTGATTATAGTTATGGCCATAAAGGTAAAGGTAATATGTCAAATATAGAAGAAGATGCTCAAAACCGATTTACTTTTGAAGCAATACATAAAGTTGAACATAATGAAGAAAAAATAAGCTCAACCAAAATAAGAAATTTATTAGCTGAAGGAAAAATAAAAGAAGCATCGAATTTATTAGGTAGACCTTTTAGTTTTGAGGGCAAGGTCGTTGATGGAGATAAACGAGGTCGTCTGTTAGGATACCCAACTGCCAATATTGAAACAGAAGAAAAATATTTACTACCTCGACAAGGAATCTATGCAGTAAGAGTTCATTTAAGAGATAAAGTTTTTTATGGCATGGCAAATTTGGGTCTTGTGCCTACGTTTATAAAAGACATGAAAGAGCCTAAAGTTGAAGTGTATATATTTGATTTTAATCAAGATGTTTATGGTGAAATAATCAAAATTGATTGGCTTGAATTTATTCGTAATGAAGAAAAATATTCAGGTGCAGAAGAAATGAAAGCGCAGTTAGTTGATGATGAAATAGCAGTTCGAAAAGTTTTAAATATTTAAATGAATATCTTGCAATTAAATTAAAAAGAGCTTATGATAGATTAGTAACCTTCGCTTGGTAATTCGAGTCTCCGACGATTAGCTAGGGGAAAGGTGATTAAAAAATATAGGAGGTGGCCAAATATGGCTATTAAACCAGAACGAAAAGCAGAAATTATTAATGAATACAAAGTACACGAAACCGATACAGGTTCTCCTGAGGTTCAAATTGCTGTACTAACTGAAGAAATTAATAATCTAAATGAACACTTAAAAGTTCATACTCGTGATCATCACTCACGCCGCGGATTATTAACAATGGTAGGTCAACGTCGTAACTTACAAAAGTATTTACGTAATAAAGATGTTGTTCGTTACCGTAATTTAATTCAAAAATTAGGTTTACGTAGATAAATAAAAGCGGGAGAAATCCTGCTTTTTTTATATTGTTTTATATTTAAATTGTTTTGATAAATTAAAGGGGACATGAAAATGAAAACAGACCATAAACAAGTATTTGAAACAGAGATAAATGGTAAGCCTCTTAGAGTTGAAATTGGGGAGCTAGCTAAACAAGCTAACGGTTCTTGTATGGTTTATTATGGAGAAACAGCTGTTTTAGTAGCAGCTACAGCATCTAATAAACCAAAAGATCTCCCATTCTTTCCTTTACAGGTTAATTATGAAGAACGTTTATATTCAGTAGGTAAAATTCCTGGTGGATTTATAAAACGAGAAGGACGTCCAAGTGATAACGCTGTATTAACTTCACGTTTGATTGACCGTCCAATTAGACCTTTATTCCCAGATGACTTTAGAAATGAAGTTCAAGTTATTACAACTGTCATGAGTGTAGAACAAGATTGTTCACCAGAAATGGCAGCGATGTTAGGAGCATCAATAAGTTTATCAATTTCTGATATTCCATTCGAAGGACCAATCGCTGGTGTAAATATTGGTCAAATCGATGGTGAGTTTATTATCAATCCTTCTATAGAACAACAAGAAGAAAGTGAATTAGAATTAACTGTTGCAGGAACTAAAGAAGGCATTAATATGGTTGAGGCTGGTGCAGAAGAAGTAACAGAAGAAATTATATTAGATGCAATTATGTTTGGTCATGAAGAAATAGTTCGTTTAGTTGAATTCCAAGAAGAAATAGTGAACGCATTAAACGTAGAAAAGTTTGTTCCTGAAGTGTTTGTTTTAGATGAAGATATTGAAAAAGAAGTTGAAGCTAAAGCAACTAAAGACCTTTTAGAAGCTATTAAAGTAACTGATAAAAAAGAACGAGAAGAAGCAATTGAAGCTGTAAAAGACGCTGTTATAAATACTTATGATGAAGATGACGAAGAGACGTTAGAACATGTAAAAATAACTTTAGATAATATGGTAAAAACAGGAGTACGTTACTTAATTACGGATGAAAAAATTCGTCCAGACGGTCGTAAAATTGATGAAATTAGAGACCTTAATTCTCGTATTGATATTTTACCGAGAGCGCATGGTTCAGGCTTGTTTACACGTGGTCAAACTCAAGCGTTAAGTGTATGTACATTAGGATCATTAAGTGAACATCAATTCCTTGATGGTATTGATTTAGAAGAAACAAAACGTTTTATGCATCATTATAATTTCCCGCAATATAGTGTTGGTGAAACGGGTCCAATACGCGGACCTGGTCGACGTGAAATTGGACACGGTGCATTAGGCGAACGCGCTCTAGAAAAAGTCCTTCCAACAACTGAAGAATTCCCTTATACTATTCGTGTTGTTTCAGAAGTTCTTGAATCAAACGGATCTTCTTCACAAGCGAGTATATGTGGTGGAACACTCGCAATGATGGATGCAGGGGTACCAATTAAAGCACCTGTTGCTGGTATTGCAATGGGCTTAATTAAAACAGGAGAAAATTATTCTGTTCTTACTGATATTCAAGGATTAGAAGATGCTTTAGGAGATATGGACTTTAAAGTCGCAGGTACTGCAAAAGGTATTACTGCATTACAAATGGATATTAAAATCGATGGATTAAATCGTAATATTTTAAAAGAGTCACTAGAACAAGCTAAAAAAGGACGTTTAGCTATACTAGAATCAATGACTGAAGTTATTGATGAACCAAATGAAGAAGTGTCTAAGCATGCTCCTAAAATTATTAAAATGCAAATTGATCCTGATAAAATTCGTACTGTAATTGGTCCGAGCGGTAAACAAATTAATAAAATTATTGAAGAAACAGATGTTAAAATTGACATTGAACAAGATGGAAGTGTTTCTATTGCTTCAACTGAAGCGCATAAAATTGCTGAAGCAAAACAAATAATTGAAGATTTGGTTCGTGAAGCTAAAGTAGGCGAAATTTATTTAGGTACAGTAAAACGAATTGAAAAATTTGGAGCATTTGTTGAAATATTTAAAGGTAAAGATGGATTAGTTCACATTTCAGAGTTACAAGATAAACGAACTGAAAAAGTTGAAGACGTACTAAAAATTGGCGATGAAGTAATGGTTAAAGTTATTGAAATTGATCGTCAAGGTCGCGTGAATCTATCTCGTAAACAAGCATTGAAGGATGAAGAAGAAAAAGATACTGCGAACAAATAAATTAGAAATGAAAGAGAAGCTGGAACCCCAGTTTCTTTTTTTATGAAAATATTTAAACTAACTTATATTTTCCCTTAATAGCTTTATTCTGATATGATAAATAAAGGTTTGTTAAAAGAAAAATATTTGTTTTGCGCGTTATAAGGAGGAAGTTATATGATAGAGAAACATACAAGTGATAATGGATTAAGAGTTGTTTTAGAAAATATTCCATCTGTTCGATCTGTTACGATCGGTGTTTGGATATTAACGGGTTCAAGAAATGAAGGGTATACAAATAATGGTATTTCTCATTTAATTGAACATATGATGTTTAAAGGAACTGAAAAAAGAACAGCTAGAGATATAGCTGAAGCATTTGACTCAATAGGTGGGCAAGTTAATGCTTTTACATCTAAAGAATACACTTGTTATTTCGCTCGAGTGATGGATACATATAAAGAACATGCACTAGAAGTTCTTTCAGATATGTTCTTTAATTCAACATTCGATGAAGTGGAACTTGAAAAGGAAAAGAAAGTTGTCTCAGAAGAAATAAAGATGTATGAAGATACACCAGATGATATCGTTCATGATTTATTAGCAAAAGCAGCATATGGTGAGCATTCGTTAGGGTATCCAATTTTAGGCACAGATAAACATTTAAATTCATTTACACGTGAAGATTTATTTGCATATAAAGATACATTTTATAATCCCTCAAATGTTGTTATATCAGTTGCTGGGAATGTAGACACTGAGTTTATAACTAAAGTTGAAGACTATTTTAATCAATTTGAAAATGAAAGTAAGCCGAATAAGATTGAAAAGCCAATCTTTATTGCTGAAGATTTAAGAAGATCTAAAGATACTGAACAAGCTCATTTATGTTTTGGTTATGACGGATTACCTATTTACGATGAAAGATATTCAAGTCTAGCTGTTTTAAATAATGTATTAGGTGGCAGCATGAGTTCACGTTTATTCCAGGATGTACGTGAAAATAAAGGTCTAGCTTACGCTGTATTTTCAGGGCATTCAAGTCATCTTGATAGCGGGATGTTAACTATTTATGCAGGAACTGGAAAAGATAGTTTAGAATCTTTAAAGTCAACGATTGAATCAACAATTGACATGTTTATAAAAGATGGTGTAACAGATAAAGAATTAAAAAATAGTAAAGAACAACTTAAAGGGCAAATGATGTTAAGTTTAGAAAATACAAGTAGTCGAATGATGCGTAATGGTCGTAATGAATTATTGTTAGGTAAACACCGTAGTTTAGATGATATTATAACTGATCTCAATTCAGTAACTCATGATTCGGTGAAACAAGTAAGTAATCAATTATTTACTAATAAACCAGCTACTGCACTCATTGCGCCTTAATATGTTATAATTTAAAAAAGGTTTTACCTACTAATGAAAAGTATGTTATGATAATTAATTAAATATACTGTTATCTTGGAGGAGACAATAGAATGTCAAATACTAAAAGTTATAATATTGCTATCGTTGGAGCAACGGGAGCAGTAGGGCAAAACATTATTACATTTATTGAAGAAAATCCATTTTCAATCGGCGAGATAAAATTACTTTCATCAAAAAGATCTGCCGGCAGTAAAGTTCAAGTAATGGGTAGAGAATTAATTGTTGAAGAAGCTACTGAGGACAGCTTTCAAAATGTAGATATTGCATTTTTCTCAGCTGGTGGATCAGTTTCTGAAGCGTTAGTTCCTGCAGCAATTAAGAGTGGAGCAATTGCAATTGATAATACGAGTGCATTTAGAATGGATGAAGATGTACCGTTAGTTGTACCAGAAGTTAATTCAGATCATTTACAAAATAACACTGGTTTAATTGCTAATCCAAATTGTTCAACAATTCAAATGGTCGCAGCTTTAAAACCTGTTCAAGAAAAATTGGGTTTAAATAAAATTATTGTTTCGACATACCAAGCTGTTTCAGGAGCTGGACTTGCTGCTGAAGAGGAATTAACAAATCAAACTGATCAATTTTTAAAAGATGAAGAAATGACTGCTGAAGTATTACCAGTAGGCGGGGATGAAAAACATTATCCGATTGCTTTTAATGCTTTACCACAAATTGATCTATTTGAGGAAAACGGCTATACAAAAGAAGAAATGAAAATGATTAATGAAACTAAAAAAATCATGAGTGATGATAGCTTGTCTGTAGCAGCTACATGTGTGAGATTACCAATTTATACATCTCATGCTGAAAGTATATATGTAGAAATTGATTCAGCAAATATTTCAACTGACCAATTCAAAGAAATTATTGCAAGTGGTGAAGGTATTGTTTTAGAAGATGATCCAAACACTCAAACGTATCCAACACCGCTCAATTCTGCGAATAAAAAAGAAGTATTTGTAGGCAGAATTAGAAAAGACCTTGATAATGATAAAGGATTCCATTTATGGGTTGTTTCTGATAATTTAATTAAAGGTGCTGCTTGGAACACAGTTCAAATTGCTAAATCACTAGTAGAACAAAATTTAATAAAATAAATTATGAAGCGACAGTTGGTACTGTCGCTTTTTTTATACATAATTAATACGCAGAATATGTTATACTAAGAAGCGGATATTTTTATTAAAGAGAGGATCGTTCGAAGTGGCAAAAAAACGAAAACGAAAGACAACTAAAAAAAACCAAAAATCATTAAAAAATATATTTAGTTATGAAATTATTGGATTACTTTTCATATTAATTGCTATTTTTAGTAGTGGCGCAAACTTTTTTAGTGATGGTTTTATTCCTTCTATTTTAGAATATAGCTTAAGATTCTTTTTAGGTATGTGGTATTTCATAGGATCTTTAGTTTTGTTCATTATGGGTTTATATTTAATATTTAAAAAGCAATTTCCCAAACTATTAACTAGAAATAATATTAGTATGTTAATTTTATTTTTAGGTGGATTGTTATTAACTCATATATACATATTAGAACCTGTATTGATGGTGAATGAGGATAAAAACATAATAAGTATAACGTGGGAAAATTTTGTTAACTATATCAATGGATCCTCTATTGGTATGAAAACAGCCGGCGGATTTACAGGTGCTATATTACTTACTTTAACATTTTACTTATTCTCAGGTATAGGTGCTAAAATCGTTGGTTATTTTATGATTATCATTGCAATTTTAATGGTAACTAATTTATCTATTGCAGACTTACTTCAAAAAATGTATCAATGGTTAAGTCAATTAATGAAAAAAATTAAAAATGAATTTTCAAAAAAGAAAATATCTAAACATAAAGAAACTATAAGTAAAAAGAAGAAAAGTGAAGAAAAACCAATTGAGCCAGCTGTACATTTTGCTTATGAAGAAGAAAATCATGAACAATTAACCTTACCAATAAATGACGAAAAAGAAAAAAGTGAAAAAGAAGAAAGTGAATTTACACCAGTCATTCAGACAGAAAATGATAATAGTAATTATATTTTACCAACAATGGCTTTACTTAAAAATCCATTACCAAATAATCAACAACAAGAAAAATCAGCTATAAAAAACACTGTTAAAGTACTGGAAGATACATTTGTTAATTTTGGTGTTAAAGCAACTGTTTCTAACGTCCATGTTGGTCCAGCGGTCACAAAATACGAAATCAATCCAGAAGCGGGTGTAAAAGTAAGTAGAATTGTTAATCTACATGATGACTTAGCACTTGCGCTTGCTGCTGAGGATATAAGAATAGAAGCGCCAATCCCTGGTAAAGCAGCTGTAGGTATTGAAGTTCCAAATGATGATGTAGCGATGGTATCGTTAAAAGAAGTTATTGAACCTTCTACACAAGTGGCAAATAAATTACTATTTGGATTGGGTCGTGATATATCTGGTAATGCAATTGTTGGTGAATTGAATAAAATGCCACATATGTTGATTGCTGGTGCTACAGGAAGTGGTAAAAGTGTCTGTATAAATGGTATAATAACGTCTATTTTAATGCGCGCTAAACCAGATGAAGTGAAAATGATGATGATCGATCCTAAAAAAGTAGAATTAAATGTCTATAATGGCGTTCCTCATTTACTTACCCCTGTTGTTACTGATCCAAAACAAGCTTCAATAGCATTAAAAAAAGTTGTTGCTGAAATGGAACATCGATATGATCTATTTTCAGAGACTGGAACGAGGAATTTAGAAAGTTATAATGAATATTTAACAAAAGAAAATGCCAATAAAGAAGAAAAAGATGCTTATTTACCTTATATTGTCGTTATTGTAGATGAACTAGCAGACTTGATGATGGTGGCATCAAGTGAAGTTGAAGATTCTATCACAAGATTAGCACAAATGGCACGAGCTGCTGGAATTCATTTAATTATTGCGACGCAGAGACCTTCAGTTGATGTTATTACCGGTGTTATAAAAGCTAATATACCATCTAGAATTGCTTTTAGTGTCTCCTCGCAAATTGACTCTAGAACAATTTTAGATACAGGAGGAGCAGAAAAACTTTTAGGTCGTGGTGATATGCTTTATATTCCAGTCGGGATGTCTAAACCACTAAGAGTACAAGGGGCATTTCTTTCAGAAAAAGAAGTGGAACAAGTCGTTAATCATTGTATAGCTCAACAAAAAGTTTCTTATGAAGAAGATATGATTCCAGAAGAACCATCTGAAATTGAAGAAGAAGTGGATGATGAAATTTATTTAGATGCCGTTAATTTAGTTGTTGAAATGCAAAATGCTAGTATTTCTATGCTTCAAAGAAGATTTAGAATTGGTTATAATCGAGCTGCAAGATTGATAGACGCGATGGAAAGTAGAGGAGTAGTCGGTCCTCCTGAAGGAACGAAACCTCGTCTTGTACTTATTGATGAAGAAGATTTAAAACATAACTCAGAAGAATAATATATATTTAATTAAAGATATATTTTATTTTAATAATTGTGAAAAGACGTGATTCATATGAAAGGTAATGTTTTAGTTGTTGGAGCAAGTGGAGACATAGGCCAAGAAATTGTTCGTGAATTAGCAGTTGAAGGTTATTCTCTCCTCTTACATTATCATAAAAATATAAACAAAATAAAACACTTAATTAACGATTTAAATAAAGATGTAGTTTTAGGTGTTTACCAAGCAGATTTAACATCTAAAGCTGAAATACAACGAATGTTAGATAATATTATTTATCCAGTGGAATCAATTATATTTGTTAGTGGTTTAGCAGATAGTAATTTATTTCAAGAAACATCCGAAGAAATGATGGATTATATGCTATCACTCCATGTTAAAGCACCGTGGAAAATAACGCAGCATTTTTTACAACCAATGATCAATAACCATAAAGGTAAAATTATTTTTATTACGTCAATCTGGGGTGAAATTGGAGCAAGTAATGAAGTTGTATATTCGTCAGTTAAAGGTGCACAAAACAGCTTTGTAAAAGCTTTAAGTAAAGAAGTAGGACCTAGTGGTGTTTTAGTAAATGGTGTTAGCCCAGGTTTTATTGATACAAAAATGAATCAACATTTAAATGAAACTGATGTTATTAATATTGTTTCAGAAATCCCTTTAAATCGTGTAGGTTTACCAAAAGATGTAGCAAATGTAGTTAGTTTTTTAATGAGTAATAAAGCAAATTATATTCAAGGTGATATTATTAAAGTCACAGGTGGTTGGTAATATAACTTTAATCCACAAGATTAGATTGCATTTTTAGTTATCTTTAGGTAAAATTAATAGAGATAGATTGTCAAGGAAGGATACTAAAAAATGGATAGAAAAGAATGGTATTTTGAATATGAACTCCAAAATAATCGACCAGGATTACTAGGTGATATATCTTCACTGCTTGGTATGTTATCGATTAATATTATTATGATAAATAGTAT